>Ga0105046_10006250_pt1 | contig 18784 bp, 12 predicted proteins | sample MAT03_FD_78385 | JGI IMG/M metagenome (GOLD analysis project Ga0105046, IMG submission 78385) | Freshwater microbial communities from Lake Fryxell liftoff mats and glacier meltwater in Antarctica - MAT-03 (megahit assembly) | ecosystem: Environmental > Aquatic > Freshwater > Ice > Liftoff... | reverse complement strand
TTGCAGCGGACCTATGGCAGCAACATTGGGAATCGAGGTCGACGAGGTCTTGGCAATGACGCCAGACCAACTGATGGCCTTGGTCAGTTCGCTGGTCGACGATCCACCTCCCGTCATTCGTGATGGTCGGCTCTTGCCTTTCGAAAGCCGCATCACCTGCGAAGAATTTGAGTTGTCGCGACCTGCACGTTCCGTGATTCGTTGGGTGGCCCGGCGCGTGTCGCAACCCGAAGAAGCGATCATCGTCGTGTGTACCGACATCACGGCTGAAGTGGATCTCGTTGCTGCCTACGAACGCTTGTCGATGACGGATCGCCTTACGGGGCTATCAAACCGTCGGGGCGCTGAACAGTTTGTTCGCCGTGAGTCTTCCAAGTTCAAGCGCTACGGCGGCAGCATGAGCATCGTGATTGTGGATGTTGATCATTTCAAAAAGGTCAACGACACCTACGGCCACAACGTGGGCGATCAAGTGCTGCATGCGATCGGAGCCACAATCGCCGACGTGATTCGTGTTTGCGATTTTGCTGCGCGCTGGGGTGGCGAAGAATTCTTGGTTGTGTTGCCCAACACCAACCTTGAAGGCGGTCGGTTGTGTGCCGAACGTTTGCGCGTGGCCGTTGAACACATTGTGTTTCCTGGCGGCCTCGCGGTCACCATCTCCGCTGGTGTGGCCGAGATGGGCCGTTCCGAGGATCCCATCCCCCTTGTGGCCCGGGCAGACGAGCTGCTTTACCGAGCCAAAGGCGAAGGTCGCAACTGCGTTCGTTAGGCTGATTTCGCAGCGACGCTACGCTGCCTCATCGCCTCGTAAAGCACAATCGCCGCAGCCGCAGACGCATTGAGCGAAGCTATTTTCCCAGACATGGGAATGTTAAGAACGCCGTCACACCGACGAGCCACAGCTTCACGAAGACCTCGACCTTCAGAGCCAATGACGAAGGCGGTGGGTACGGTGAGATCGGCTTCGTAAAGTTCCACGCCATTCTCCGCGCCCGTACCCCATACCTTCACACCACTTTCACGCAGCTTATCAATGCTGCCCAAGAAGTTGTGAACACGCGCAATGCTCATACGTTCGGTGGCGCCTGCTGACGCCTTGATAGCGCCTGCCGTAATGGGAGCTGATTTGTGATCTGGCAGCGCCACGCCGTGCGCCCCAAACACTTCTGCGCTGCGAATGATTGCGCCTACGTTCTGTGGATCTGTGAGGCCATCCAACAGCACCAACAACGGCGCTTGCCCGGCGGTTCTTGCTGCTTCCAGCATGGTGGGAACATGCACATATTTGTAAGCGCCTGCGATGGCAACAATGCCTTGGTGTCCACCGGTGCCGGCAAGATCAGCTACCAAATAACGAGGGCGCCATTCAACCGCGATGCCGCGATCTTTGGCAACCGCAAGCACGCCTTGAAGTTCGGGGCTGCGCAACCCTTCAGCCACATATACAACAGCCACGTCTTTGGGACGTGCGCGGCACAACTCTTCAACGGGCCGCATGCCAAATACAACGCGGCCGTCGTTACCACTACCTGATTCAGTCTCGTTCACGATATCCTCAATGCGCCGTCAATCTCGGCGGCCAATGCTGCGAATGCTTGTGCAGGAATGGGGGCGTCTCGCAACGGCCTGCCCACAACCAAATAATCCGCACCTGCCACGATGGCTTCGGTCGGCGTTCCTACGCGTTTTTGATCACCCAAGGCGGCCCCTGCAGGTCGAATGCCGGGGACCACCAACAACAAATTCTTATCAAGCGCCCGAGCGGCCGAAACTTCGTGTGCAGAACACACCAATCCAGCGCCACCGGCGGCCAACACAACGCCCGCACGCCTTGCAACGGCTTCGGCAACGCTGCCTGCAATGCCATCGGCTTGCAGATCCGATTGCTGAGCGCTCGTTAGGACGGTAACGCCCAATATCTTGACCTGGCCTTCCGCAGCACCCACAGCGCGCGAAACCATCTCTGCACCGCCACAAGCGTGAATCGTGAGCAACTCAACGCCCATCTTGCGCACAGTCGTTACCGCCCGGGCCACGGTTTCAGGAATGTCGTGAAGTTTAAGATCCAAGAACACCCTGCCACCTCGGCGCTTCACGGCTTCAATGGCGCGCACGCCTTCCGCGATGAAGAGTTCAAGACCAACTTTGTACCAAACAGGTTGGCCTTCCAATTGATCCATGAACGATTCCAAACCCGCGAGGGTAGGAACGTCGAGCGCAACAATGATGCGGCTACGAGCGACGTTCTGCAAAGGCTCGCTCATTTGGTACCTTGTGCAGCTGTTCCCAAACGTTCACGTTCCACGCGCTCCTTTACCCAAGCCACAGCTTCGGTCAATGGAACCTTGATGACTTCAGCAGAGGTGCGCGCCTTGATTTCAACAATGCCTTCTGCCAGCCCTTTTTTGCCGATGGCCATGCGGTAAGGAAGGCCAATCAGATCCGAGTCTTTGAACTTTGAGCCTGGGCGTTCATCGCGATCGTCGTAAAGAACTTCTACACATGCGTCGTTCAGCTGCTTGTACAAATCGTTGCATGCTTGCACAACAGCTGCATCGTTCGAGGCCAGCGACAAAAGATGAACCTCGAAAGGCGCAATGGGAACCGGCCAAACAATGCCATCGGCATCGTGGTTTTGTTCAATGGCTGCTGCAGCGATGCGGGTCACACCAATGCCGTAGCAACCCATGATGGCGGGTTTCTCTTTGCCGTCGGTGTCTAAGAAGTTGCACTTCATCGGCGCTGAATACTTGGTGCCCAAGAAGAACACATGCCCCACTTCGATCCCGCGGAAGCCCTTAAAGATGCCTTCGGCGCAACGGGGGCAGTTGTCGCCCACAGCCGCCTGGCGGAAATCGCCTGTGCTCGCGGCCTTGAAATCGCGGCCAGCAACCACATTGGTAACGTGTGCGTCAGCTTTGTTTGCACCCGCAATGAAGCTGGCCATGGCGGCAACTTCTTGATCCATATGCACAGGGATCTTAAGTCCCACGGGGCCTGCAAACCCCAGAGGCGCGTTGGTCGCTTCTAACACCGCCCGATCGTTGGCCAACACCACTTCTTGTGCGCCCAAAGCCCGCTTGACCTTGATCTCGTTCATCTCGCGATCGCCGCGAACCAGAACCGCAACGGGCACGCCATCCACCAAGCAGACAAGCGTCTTGACAAGTTCATTGGGCTGAACTTTCAGGAATGCTGAAACTTCTTCAATCGTACGTGCCTTGGGCGTTTGCACTTCAGCTAAAGCCACAGCGCTTGGCGCTGCCACCTCCACTTTGCGTACGTTTGCCTCTTCAACGTTGGCGGCGTAATCGCAGTGATCACACGCCACAATGGCGTCTTCACCGGTTTCTGCCAACACTTGAAATTCGTGCGAAAGTGAGCCACCAATGGCACCGGTATCGGCTTCAACCGCACGGAATGCCAATCCACAGCGCGCAAAAATGCGGCAGTAGGTATCAAACATGTTGCGGTATTCGCGGTGAGCGTCTTCTTCGTTTGAGTGAAACGAATACGCGTCCTTCATGATGAATTCTCGGCCCCTCATGAGGCCTGCGCGGGGGCGCAATTCATCGCGAAACTTTGTTTGAATTTGGTAAAGATTCAACGGCAACTGGCGGTAGCTCTTCAGATCGCCGCGCACCAGATCCACAATGACTTCTTCGTGTGTAGGGCCAATGACGAATTCGCCCTGCTTGCGGTCTTTGAAGCGCAAGAGCTGAGCGCCATAGTGATCCCACCGGCCTGATTCCTTCCACAACTCGGCGGGAATAACCGCTGGCAGGAAAACTTCAGACGCGCCCGAGCGGTTCATTTCTTCGCGAACGATGCGTGAGATCTTTTGCACCACACGCCAGCCCAAGGGCAAGAACGAATAGACCCCTGCTGCCACCTTGCGCAAATAACCGCCCCGAACCATCAGAATATGCGAAGGGATTTCGGCTTCGGCGGGGGCTTCTTTCAAGGTGGGCATCAACGTGGCGGAAACTTTCATAGGCCCGGGTCATATCATGGGTTTGGCCGTTTTGTGACCCGAACCAGAGCGGTTAGGCCCAGTTGACAGCCGACCCCCACTCCCTATGGGTTTTCCAAAACGTAACCGTGCTGGAATACGTTGGAAACACTCCCTGAGGCATACTCAAAAGGCAAGAGATCCGAGTTACACAACCAAGGTAGGGAGGGGAAACATGACTTTAAGACACATTCGACCGGGAACCCCGGATTGGCATGACGCGGTGGAAGAAGGCCTCAAAGGGGGGGAACGGCTTACGCCTGAGGAAATGTACAAGCTGCGGCAAATTCTGGCCATGGAGCAAACGATGGGAATGCCCTCGCCGTGGCAAACGAATTTGAGAACCGCCAACGCTTGAGTTTGGCTGCCAACGGGACCAGATACGCGGCTGGGCGGTGCGGTTGCCAGGGCGGCTTGGTAGAAGGCCGGGCATGCGGGCAACGTTGCTTTGTAGTGTTCTTATAGCTTTGACTTTGGTGACCGCGGCCTGTGCCACCGGAGCCAAAGCGCAGACGACGGCACTGCCGCCTACTGAGCCTCCGCCCCAAGGCAGTGAACCGCCCGCGGAAGCGGCAGTTGTTGATGCAGTGCCTCCGCCCGTTGTTTCGGCACCCAGCGGGGCGGCCGACCCCGGGGCCGAAGCAGACTTTCAGCTCGCAACAGCCAAACACCTGGCAGGCGATCACGCTGGCGCCAAATTACTCGCCACAGCCATCCGAAACACCGGTCGGCCCGAACTTCGCGAACGCGCCTCGGCGCTTTTGGCCGTCATCTTTTTGCAGGACGGCGACGCCGGCCAAGCGCAACGAACGCTGTTGCCTGGCACCGGGGCAACTGCACAAACAAACTTTCTGGCAGGAATTGCCTCCGCGCGGTTGGGGCAGGCCTCAGTGGCTTGGGAATATCTACGCCCTTTTGTTGCTGATCAAAGTCCACCCTTGGTGCCTGGGTTGTCTGCAGAAGCAGCATCCCAAATGCTGACGGTGGCTGGCGCGCAAAGTGCCGCAGAAACAGGACACGTTGAGCAGGCACTCGCCGCATGGCAACGCTACGCCGATGCTGGGTCCAAAGTCGAACGGCTGTATGCACTCCGCAGCGCAGAAACGGCTGTAGCAAAGTTGCCTGAAGCAGACGCGTTGACGCTTTACCAAAGCAACCGAAACAAGCTTGGCAGAGCTGTACTGGCATCGAAGGCAGCATTGGCATTGGCCGCGTCCGGGCGGGCCAACGAAGCCAAACAAATCACAGAAGAAGCTGCCTCGTTGCGGACGGAATTCGATAGCAGCAGCGCGGCTGCGGGACCAGTCTGGGTGGGAACCGGTGATCCATCACGCTTGGGTCTTTCCATTCCTTCTACTGGCAAAGCCCAACCGCTTGGCTTTGCATTAACCCGCGGGGCTGTGGTGGCGCTTGGTGGTGCATTCTCAGCCAAAGATGTGTCCCCGTTGCAAGTCATGATGCGTGACACCACTGGCGCTGGCGGGCCGTTGCGTGCAGCCACTGAACTGTCGCGGCAAGAAGCCGTCATTGGGGTGGTTGGCCTTTTCGATGCACCCACGATCGATCAAATGACCCGCGACGGTGTTCCCTATATTGCATTAGGCGGAGCAAACCCCGGGGCGCAATCCACTGCATTTCAACTGGTTCACGATGCGGACGCTCGCGTGCGAGCCTTGGCGCAGGTGGCCCGCGCACGCGGGATTCGCAGCTTTGCCGTGATGGCGCCCGACAACGATTTGGCCCGCCGCAACGTTGAAGCGTTTCGACAAGCGGTCACGACATTGGGCGGCCAAATTATGGTCGAAGTGAAATACGCGCCAGCGGCCACAGCCTTTACCAAAGAAGTCGATGCTTTGAAGAAGCAACGATGGGAAGCATTGTTTGTGCCTGATTCGGCCGAAAAACTAGAACTCATAGGCCCGGCCTTGGCCGTAGCTGATCTATGGCCACAACCCGCGACCGCTGTGCTTGCCGCTGTTCGCGAAAAACCCAAGAAGCGAACTGCCGCGGCGAATCGTCGCAACATTCTGCTACTAAGTACGGCTCCGGGTGTTTCTAAACGGACGCTGACACGCGCCGGGCGGTATCTGCAAGGCGCGCTTGTGACTCCCGGATATTTTGCCGATCCCGATCAAGCCTCGGCATCGAGGTTTGTGTCTGAATTCAAAGGTCTTTATGGGCACGAGCCCAGCGCCAGCGACGCGTACGGATTCGATGGGGTGCATGTGCTGCGTGCGTGTGTTGAACGGGGCGCGCGCACCCGAGCCGACGTGCTGCGCATGTTGGCATCCGGTGGGGAATTTCAGGGAGTCACTGGCGTCATTCACTTTGGCACCGATCACGGCCGACAAGATCGCGCCTTGGTTTATGAAGTGGGTGACGACCGCTTGATGGCTCAACCCTAGGCCACTTTGCATTTGCGCTCGACGGGCGCTATGAGGCCCCCTGTGCCTTCCCGATGGTATTTGCGGCTCACAACGTTTGTCATGGCGGCCAACTTGGCTGTGATCTTGTGGGGTGCCTTTGTGCGCGCTTCCGGCTCTGGCGCAGGCTGCGGCGCACACTGGCCGATGTGCAACGGCGAAGTGATCCCGCGCGCGCCTAGCGTCAAGACAATCATTGAATTCACCCATAGGGTCACGTCGGGCTTGGCGCTGATACTGGTGGTTCTGCAGTACGTATGGTCGCGTCGCCTGTTTGCCAAAGGGGACAGGGCTCGCAGGGCCGCAGGCCTAGGATTGTTGTTCATCTTTACGGAAGCGCTGGTGGGAGGCGGGTTGGTGTTGTTTGAAATGGTCGCGGGCAACAAATCAGTGGCGCGCGCTTGGTGGATGACCGGACATTTATTGAACACCTTTGCGTTGGTCGCGGCCTTGACCTTGGCTTGGTGGTTCGCTCGGCAAAGAACCAATGAGGAGCCGTCATTGCCTCGCAAACCCTTTGGAACTCTTCTAAACCTTTGCTTGCTTGGCCTTACAATTGTTGCGTTAAGTGGTGCCATTGCTGCCTTGGGCGACACGTTGTTTCCTTCCGCAAGTTTGGCCGCAGGCTTCCGCCATGACTTCTTGGCAACGGCACATCTGTTTGTGCGCTTACGCGTCTGGCACCCCTTCTTTGCAGTTGGCGTCGGAATCTTGTTGCTGGTGGTGAGTGGAAGGTTGTTGTTGATCGAAGGAACGCAAAGCGTTCGGGGAAGCGCAACATTGGTGGCGGCCCTGGTTGTAGGCCAACTTTCATTGGGACTTGTGAACCTGGTGATGCTTGCGCCTATAGCTCTGCAGTTGGTGCACCTGTTAGTGGCACAAGCGCTGTGGATCTCGCTGGTGATCTTGCGCGCGCGGTTCGCCAGGCCTTTAGAACACCCAGCCGCCTGAACCGTGGCGAAGTCGTAAAGCTCGATCTTGCTCCAATCGGCCATGGTTGGCAGCACACGAACTTTCACGGTGCGGCTTTCCCCAACAACCGCGTCGTACATTGGCGTGATGTGAACAGCACGGCGGTATGCACCGTAGGCAGCAGCAACGTCTTATGGCTTTCACACTTCTTCACACTGCGCCACGTATGACCTTAACAATGGGACCTCATGTTCTTTAAAGCGGGCATGTCGCTCGCCTATTGACGGAGACGTGATCAGATGATTGGATGCGCAATAGTTGGCGGTCTTGTGTTGCTTGGGGTTGCCAAGGCGATTCATCGCCACCGCAGTTACGGCTATGTTGGAGGTTGCGGGGGGGGATGGCAACGCCGCGGATGCCACGGACACGACCACTTTCCCGAGGAGCGAAGCTGGGGGCATGACAGTGCCATGGGTGGTTCATGGTCGCCTCGTTGGTTTGTGCAGCATTTGTTAAACAGGTTGCAGACCAGCCCGTCTCAAAGCAGAGGGGTGACTGAAGCCTTCGAGACCTTTGCGTCCGAAATGAACGGGCTTCGCGGAGAAGGAAAACGAACCCGGGTGGACCTGGCAAATGCCTTACGCAAACCAGCTTTTGATGCCGTTCTGCTCGGCGAGCTTTATGGCCGACACGATGAAACCATCGAGAAGGGCAGGAAAGCGTTGGTAGGTTTGATGGACCAGTTGCACAGCGTTTTGGAGGACGAACAGCGGCAAAGGCTGGCTGATTTGATCGAAAAAGGCCCACAGTTTTGGCGACACCGTGGCAGCTGGTAGGCTAACGGCGTGAGCCTGCGCATTCTGCTTATCGATGACGACGTCCGCTTGTACGAAGTGCTTGCGACCTATATGGGCCCGAATGGAGTGGTGTTGGAACACGCTGCTGACGGGCCCAAAGGGCTGCAATGCTTAGACAACAACGTTTTCGACGCTGTTTTGTTGGACGTCATGATGCCTGGCATGGATGGCTTAGAGGTTTGCCGCAGATTGCGCAGCAAGAGCCGCATTCCCGTGATCATGCTCACCGCAAAGGGCGACGAAGCCGATCGTGTGGTTGGTTTAGAGATAGGTGCCGACGATTACGTTTCGAAACCATTTTCTCCACGCGAATTGTTGGCACGGCTTAGGGCATTGATGCGTAGAGCGCAGCCCGAAGCAAACGCAGAACAGTTGATTGTCGCAGGTATGGAAATAGATATTGGCGCGCGTACTGTACGTCGTGGCAGCGAGCTGCTGGATCTGACTGGCATTGAATTCGACATTCTGTTGGCTCTGGTGCGCAGAGCGGGCCGCATCGTGCCCCGCGAAGCGTTGTTGTCCGAAGCAGGCCGAGGTGACATTGCTGTTGGGGATCGCACGGTAGACGTGCACGTTTCGCACCTTCGAAAGAAGCTGGGGGATGATCCGCGAACGCCCGCGATGATCAAAACCGTCCGCGGAATTGGGTACGTCTTCGCAAAGGATGCACAAGCATGAAGCCTCCCATTCCCCCCTGTGGCCCCCCCTGGCGCGATGCCCATGGCAAAAAGCGCACACGAGCTTCCTGGAGGGCGTTGCGAGAGGATCTTCGCTTCTATTATGGAGCACACCTTCACCGCAAACTCTTCATTTGGTTTGGACTGGCCATCTTCATTACTGTTGCGACGATTGAACTTGTGGGGCGTTGGCAAAATGCCGCGTGGACCAAGCACCCTCACCCAGATCATTGGCTGCTGCTTGTTCCTCCCTTTGTTTTGTGGGTGGCCTCGGGAAAAATCGCACGCCGTATTGCACAACCTCTTTACGAATTAACCCAAGTTGCAAAAGAGATAGGCAGCGGCAACCTGCAGGCCCGCGCTCGGCTGAGGAAAGGTGGATTCGACGAAATCGCGCTGCTTTCCACTTCGGTGAATGACATGGCGTCCCGCATTGAAAAGCAACTTGCTGATCAACGCGAATTGATGGCCGGTGTATCGCATGAGCTGCGCACGCCTTTGGCGCGGCTGCGCGTGTTGATGGAAATTGTGCGAGAAAACGGCTCCAAGGAAAACACGCTTGATCAAATGGAGCAAGAGATCGTTGAAATTGACTCCTTGGTCGGCGACTTGTTGGCTAACGCGCGGCTTGATTTTCAGTCACTAGATCTTCGTCCGCTTGAAGCTGGAGACATTGCCGCGCGAGCTCTGCAACGCGCGGGCATCCACGAAAAACACCTTCACAACGATGCGAAGCAAACGACGTTTGCTGCCGACCCTACCCTGCTGGCCAGAGCTTTGGCGAACTTGATAGACAACGCACAAAAATATGGTCGTGGCCTGACCGCTTTAAAGACTTTCAATGAACCCAATGGTATCGGTTTCGAGATTGCAGATGGCGGCCCCGGCTTTGCCAACGAGCAGCCTGCGCGAACAGAAGGTTCGCTGGGGTTAGGGCTTGTGTTGGTCAGGCGCATCGCGGCCGCACATGGAGGCTCGCTGGAACTGAAGAACGCTACCCAGACAGGCGGTGGCAGGGCTCAATTGAGGTTTCCGCTATCACCTCCTGTTGCCGAAAACTCCAACACCTAAACGGCAGGATGCAGTTCATCTTTCAAGCCTGAGCTGCGCTCGATATGCCGCATGACTGCAGCGGCAAAGACCTCCGGTGCACTATAGATGTCAACGGCCTTCTTGGCGCGCGTGATGGCGGTGTACACAAGCTCGCGGGTTAACACTTGCGAAACCGCATCGGGCATAAGCAAGGCAACGTGATCAAACTCGGAACCTTGGCTTTTGTGAACCGTCATGGCGAACACGGTTTCATGCGCGGGTAACCTCGCGGGTGCAAACGAACGCGTACCTTCGGGGCCGTTGACGCTTGCAAAGTGAGCCAAAGGCACCTTGGTCTGGTTGTCGATGCAAATCACTCCCACGTCGCCATTGTAAAGATCCAAGACCGGATCATTGGCGGTGATGAGTATCGGACGACCGTCGTACCACAACTGATCGGGACGAATGATGTTGTGCCCCGCCAGCAGCTTTTCTACCAAAGGATTCACTAGGTCCGCGCCTCCAGGCCCGCGGCGATGCGCACACAGGATCTTGAATCGCGAAAGTTTCGCCAATCTTTCCGTGGGGGCAACATCGGTCAACCCAACGAACGACGCTATAACCATCTTTTCTAGTGAAGGCGGTAAGGCTGCACTCGTCGCGGGAAACAATCTCACGTCACCACTGCTGCCCGCAGTCGCCAGAGCAGAAGCTGCGTCACCCCCGTTTACAGCACGAGCCACGGCAGCGATGCCACTTTGCTCAGCGTAGCGTCGGCTTCGCGACAGATGCATGCATCCATCATCGATCCCTGCGGAACGATCCGAGGTAACAGAACTGATACCGAGAGCAGAAAGGCGCGTGGACATCTCGTGCGAAATGGTCGAGCTGCCGTCGCCATAGATATCAGCAAGGACCGATCCGGCTTCAACCGAAGCCAACTGATCTTTGTCGCCCAGCAGAACCAACCGAGCGCCCGCAGGCACGGCCTCGACAAGCTTCGACATCAGCGCCAGATCCACCATCGAAGCCTCATCGACCACAACCACATCCGTGGGCAGAGGATTCTCTTCGTTGTGGCGAAAACGGGTGGGAGTCATTGGCATGAACCCTAGCGAGCGATGGATCGTGGAGGTGGGGGTGACGATTGTTTTGCGGACGTCCTCGCTGACATCCAGATCCTTGGCTGCCTTCGACAACGACTCTATCAACCGCTGCGCAGCCTTTCCTGTGGGGGCCATGGCCTTCACGCGCAAAGGGGTCCCGTGCTGTTTAAGCGATTGCTCCGCCAACAGCGCTAAAATTCGCGCAACGGTAAAGGTTTTGCCCGTGCCCGGTCCTCCTGAAATTACGCAAAACCTTCGCAAAGACGCCACCGCGGCGGCTCGCTTCTGTTCATCGGGTCCATCGGAAGGAAACAGCCTCTTTAAACCATCTGCGAGCAACGGTAGATCCACATCTTCAAACGTGGAGGCACGCATCTTCAAGTTGGCTGACAAGCGCTTCTGATAGAGAGCGTATCGATACAAATACAACCGATCTTTGTCATCCAGTACCAATGGTCGAGGGGTTGCCTCGTCAACCGCTTGCGAAACCAATGGGCTTTCACGAAGCTGCTCCAACCAAACATTAATAGGCGGCAGGATCGTACCGGCGCCCTGGTTTTGTTCGGCAGACACCAACGTGGTTCCGGCTATGCGACGAAGGTCGACGCACACATGGCCCTGCTGCACAGCCCGGCTAGCCAATGCAGTGGCCAACGTTACCAGTGGGGTGGTTCCCGACACCAATCGCGCAAGGGTTCGTGCCAAATGAATGTCAATCGAACCCAATACATCATGCTGCAATAGCAACTGAAGATCGAAATCACTCATGACCGCACCAGACCCAATGGGAAGATCTCATCCAAAGCTTGCAGGCGTTCGGCGCTTGGGCGTTGAAAATACACGCCCGTGCCTGCGCTTTGTGGGCCTCCCATGCCGCGTAAGAACAAATAGAAAACGCCGCCGAAATGCTGCGAGGGATCGTACCCTTTGACAGTTCGAGACAAATGTCGAGACACAGCTAAAGAATACAGGTGTGATTGCAAATGGTAATGGCCATCGATCATTGCCGTTTCTAGTGCACGGTGCTCGTAGTTCTGCCACGCGGCTCCCAAATGGTTCGTCTTGTAATCAAGTACGAAGTAGCGTCCCTCGTGCTCAAACACAAGATCGATAAAGCCTTTGACGAAGCCACTCACAACGCCCAAAGGCAGCTGAGCAACGCGGGCGGCGTAGCTGCTGTCATTCGCAGAGGTAGTTTGAATGCGAAACACGTTGGCAAGCTGCGTTTGCAGCGGCTCAGCATGCTCGTTAGCCGTAAGGGGCAAGGCAAACTCCATCTCGCTGACGCGCGCGCTTCCAGGAAGGTCGCGTAGACAAAACGGCCCCCTGCCATCATCAAGAGGGGTGCTGAGAATGTTTTGCAGCGCACGAGGCACAACTTGCCCCCAGCGCTCCTCGTCGTAGCGATAAAGCTGTAGCTTCGACATTACGGCAGGCGACATTTCAGTAGAACTGGACTGGAAGTCGACAACCTCTAACAATTCATGGAAGAAGTTTCCGGCGGTGGCGCCTCTTGGGAATTCGTTCAAATCCACCGGTTGCAATGGGTGAGCAACGCTGGTTAAGGCTGTAATCCGTTGATCACGATCGCGCGCCAAGGCGTCAATGGCAAGGTTGGCAGTACCGTGATCTGCTCCCGCGGTCATGGCTGAAAAGCTGGTGGTTCGCTGCCAAGCGGTCACATGACGAACGACCTGCTTTGCCGCCAACACGGGCAAAGTTCGAGGCGGCTTCGTGTAAGGAGCGCCGCTGTAACCACTGGGGACCCTGCGTATCGAGACGGCCCCATCGCAGCGAGCGCTCCATGCCTCGATGGGTCGGCGCAACGTCGGCTCATCGATCTTGTCCAGCTCGCTTCCCCGACCGTCCAAGGGGTGAAGTAGCGAAGCAAACGCCGTCTTCTTAAGATCGTTCTCTTTACCCCACACCAAGATACAACGATGTTTGGCGCGAGTAACCGCGACATACAACAAACGGACGCTCTCTGCCAAAGCCTCCCTTTGTGTCGATGCGATGTGGGCCCCAAGCTTGCTTGAGCCAACGTCTATCTTCACCAAACCATCATCGTCATGGAAGGTCACAACCTTCGCGCCGTCCCTATGAGTTTGCTGTTCGGTCACCAAGTATGAACAATAAACAATAGGGTATTCCAACCCCTTTGATTTGTGAACGGTTGTAATCTTCACCGCAGCTTCATCGCTTTCCAATCGGATCTGCGATTCGTCGGACGCAACACCGTTCTTTGCATCGGCGTACGCTTGGCCCAGCCAATGCAAAACCCCGGCAGGTCCTAAATGACCGTCACGCGAAGCCCTGTGCAATAGTTCCATTAGATGGAGCAAATTCGTAACCCTTCGCTCTCCGTCTACAAACCCCAACAGACGGGGCGAAACCATCGCGTGATCAAGCCAGCGGCGGAACATTTGTACAAATCCCTGGCTAACCCACAGCTCATTCCATTCGCGAAAGGCACTGGACCAAGTTGACCATTCTGCGGCGTCGTCCTCCAATTGTACCAACTGGTGTGCCACCAAGCCAAGCAGCTGGGTTGCCAATGCCTTTCGTAGAAGTCCTGCGTTGGTTGGCTCAACCACAGCGGCCAAGACAACCAGAAGCTCTGCGGCTTCATTGGATTTCAGGACGCTTTTGTCGCCCAAGAGAACGGCTGGAATCTGTAGTTCACGCAATGCCTGTTGAACTTCGGCAGCCTTAGAATTTGAACGTGTAAGCACGGCAATGTCGGCAGGAACCACGCGTTTGTTCCCTATGAAATTCATGCCCTTGCAAAGATTCGCAATGTCCGCGGCAATGATGCTGGCCACGTGGCTCCCCGTTCTAAACAAAGTGCCATCTTCTTCACAGGCCAACAACACCTCCAACGGTGGGGGAGATTTGTCTGCTTCCGTGGAAAAGGCATCCACTGCGTTGGGTCGAGCGGAAACAGCCGAGAATTCTATGTCCGGCAACACGAAAGGAAACGCTAAACCCGGTCGTGGGCTAAATAGTTCATTTACAGCGGCGATCAAGCGTGGATCGGAACGCCAATTGACGCCCATCGAATGATAAATGCCACCGGGTGACTTTACGGCGCCCATATAGGCGTGTACGTCTGCGCCACGGAAGCTGTAGATGGCTTGTTTGGGATCGCCAATCAGGAAAAGCGGTTGGGCAGAAGCATCAAAAAGCTTCTGGAAGATCTCGAACTGCACTGGATCCGTATCTTGAAACTCGTCGATCAATGCGGCTTTGACGCGATTCCGCACTGCATTCTTTAGATCTTGCGCAGAACTTCCGCGCAATGCCTCGCGCAGGTGCAACAAGAGATCTTCGAAAGTTATGGCACCCGTTGCGTGTTTGCGTGCCAAGAGCTCAGCACCGAAGAACTTCGTGAATCTGATTTTGGCCGATACCACAGCTTGTGGCCCTGGGTTCCCTCCCACCAAGTCGGCAATTTCTTCGATAACATCAAAGGCGGGATGAACAGGGGCCGCGGGCACCTTATTTTGCCATGCAGTCGCGGTGAAATGATTGAAGGCCTTCGGTGCGTCGAAAGGAGCGCTTTGCAGTTCAAGCAACAAATCTATCTCCGAAACCCAATTGGCAGCGTTGGTTGCCGGAATTCGCCTCTGGCTGCCGTACTTCGCTGTCGCTAGTGCCAAGACTGCGTCGCGATCCCAAAGTGCTCTTAGTTTTTCGCGCAATAAGATCCAGGTCTTCTCTCGTTCAAACGGGTCCTGTGGCACCACCAACGCGTCTGGGCTGCGCAGCAACTTGTCTGCCAACGACTGCCACAATCTACGAGGCGTGGATTCGGCTTCAAACAGTTGCCTAACGTCTTGCAATGGCTGTTGCGCCAGATCCGTTGAATGAAAATCGTCGATTGTTTCATCCCGCAAAGGCCGCACATCCGTAAGCAACTCCGCTTCAAAGGGAACACCACTTTCCAAAGCGGCTTCTTGTAAAATGCGGTGGCAGAACCCGTGAATGGTCGAAATGGGCGCTTCGTCCACTTCCTCCAATGCCAACGCCAGCCACTGACGATCTGCCTTTGCGGTCGATGCTCGTTGCGTGGCATACGCCTGCAAATCTGAGTTCGCCATTGTTTTGCTTTCGCTCACCGCATCGAAAGCAAGGAATGCATCCCGAAGCCTTCGGCGGACGCGATCTCTCAACTCTGACGTGGCGGCCTCGGTAAAAGTAACCACCAAGATGTCTTTGATCCTCAAGTGCTTTTCAACCACCAACCTCGTCACAAGAGAAGTGATGGCGTAGGTCTTGCCTGTGCCGGCGCTGGCATCAACGACGTTGCGCCCGGCCAGTTCGATATCGAAGGCATTGAACTGCGAAGGGTGATTCACTTGCCCGCCTCCTCTTTCATATGCGCCAACAAGGGACCTACAACCGCAATGGCAAGGTCTTCGAATGCAGGCCCAGCCGTAACAAGTGTCTCGAACGGTGGAATGTCGTCGGGAACCACCCGGTGCCACGCTGGTAAGTACTCTTTGCGTTTGTTATACGCCTTGATCGCAGCGTTCATTGCGTCGTCGCTTGCATCCTGTGCATATGCCATCGACGCATGCGGCAAAAAGCGCAAAGGCGCGCGGTTTCCCAGCTGAAACAAGGAAACCAGTTCCTCGACCAGCGGACGTGGATCAAGCACCTGTTCAAACCGAACCATTCGGACGCCTTTTTCCGAATCACGCCCTACAACGACTGTTTTCAATCGAACATCCTGAGGCGCTACCAAGCACAGCAGAAGGTGGGAAACCCAAGCACGCATCAGGCGTTTCGCATCGACCTCGCCATACTGCATGTAGATCCCACCGTCGGCATACAAGCCATCCAGGGTTCCATGCAGCCGTAGCGATCCAGTCAATATCTGGTCAAAGTGCACGGGGGGGCGGGGCGACGACATGAAAGGCGAAGCAGCAGCCGCTATGCCTTGCGCCAACTTATAGGCGTTCTCCAGATAGAACTCGCCAACGGCACCAAAGGGTAAGTTACCTGTTGCGCGTGCGATGCCAAAAACAGTTTCACGCGAAGCATTGGGAGCTCTACCGAGCAAAGCCAAAAGACGCTGGCCCACATCGTATTTGTCGAGGCCATGCAGTTCGATTGGTTCTCGTCCGGGAAGTTCGTGGTCTTGCTCCGAAAAGTCAATACGCAGCCTTCGCTTTAGAAATCCCGCGAGAGGATCGGACCAGAATTGCACCAACTCTGGAAGCGATATTTCATTGAGTTCACTAGGCGGGAGCACTGCTTGGACAAAAAGGGGCGGTAACGAAAGGGCTTGATCCAACCGTGCGGCGGATTGTTGAAGGCTTCGCCCATAGCTAAACAGTCGTTTGTCCTCACCAGTGAAATACCGCCGCGAAAATGGCTGTAAGGGGTGCCGTAGCACAAGCGCATCTTCCACGTCGTCGCGCGCTCCGTTGGTTCCCGACAAGCAGTCGAGCAGTTCGCTTACAAGAACGGAAGGTGGTCTTATGGCGTTGTCGCGAACGCTCTGTCCCGTGTAAGTGATCAGCAAGTGGTCGCGCGCCGCGCACAACGTTTCTAAAAACAAGTATCGATCGTCAAGCCTTCTGTCGCGATCTCCAGGTTGCGGGCCAACCGGGCCATGCGCCACCAGATCAAACTCAGTGGTACGCGTAGGGCGGGGAAACGTTCCGTCGTTAAGGCCCAAAAGACAAACCACGCGAAACGGAATGGAACGCATGGGTACCATCGCACAGAAAGTAACCCCTCCCGCAAGGAAACCCCGTTCCGGCATCGCGGATTCAACGCGCTCTTCAAGCATCGCTCGCATGACAGCAAGGTCAACGACGCCACCGAATCCAGCCGACAATGAATCGCGTTCAAGATCAGCCAAAGCCTGACGCAGGTATTGCTGTTGCCAGTCTGAATCATTTCCTGCGCCAACCACGGCGGTGAGCAGTTCGAAAAGATCTTCCTTCCACTTGCTGACCGTGCGCGCGGCTTCCAATTGCCGAACGTGCAAAAACAGCGAATCGAGGAATGACACCACCACGCCCAGATCCGCGGCCTGTTTTCCTTCAATTTCGTCGAAAGGCAGTACATCAGCGAACATCGATACGCCTGCCGTTGGCATCGCGTAACCAACCAACAAACGGTCAAGTCCAAACCGCCACGTGTTCTGGTTGTTTTCGGGTTGTCCCTGGGTTCTGCGGTGTTCTGCATCCAAACCCCAACGAACGCCGGCGTTCATAATCCACCCGGTCACTTGTTCAAGTGCAGAGCCGTCCAGCCCCAAGCGTTCTTCGATAGCGGACGTGGTCAACAGGTCAATGACCTCTGAAGCCGTCAACCGCGAACCTACCAAGTCTAAGGCTCGAAAGAAGGCATCAACAACGGGGCTGTCCGCCCGCAACTTTCGATCAGCGATGCGAAAGGGTATGTGCGTGGGCGAGCCAGGCAGATCTCCAAACACGGCTTCAACGAAGGGGGCGTACATTTCAACATCTGCCATCATCACAACGACTTCATGTGGCGCTATCGGATCGTTGGCGCGGGTCATCAGTGCCAAAAGCTGATCGCGACACACTTCCACCTCACGCATTGGGCTGTGGCACGCGTGGATGGCAATGCTGTCGTCCCTTTCAATTGTCTGCTTTTGATCTTGAAAATGTGGCGACATATCAAAAATCGACGACTGAAGCCGAGCCAACAGGGTTTCGTTGGGCGGGGCTGAAAACGATTCAGATTCAGATTCAGACAGCTGCATACGTTCAATCGAATCGACCATAACCCGACGGAAGTCAGCTCCCACAGCGCCACACGACATGATCAATGGATGCCCAGGATCTACCAATAGCTTTGCAGGGTCTTTTCCTTCACTGACCAACTGCGCCCATTGCACCCTGCTCGTTGTGTTCCACCAGTCTTTATCTGAAGGCGAGAACACAAACACATGCGTTTCGACCCAACGGCTGCAAGCGGCAAGCAAACGCAAATAGGGCGGAGGTAAACTTGATATGCCAAAAACGCAAACCCGTGGTGGCAACCCTTCTGGGCGTTCCTTGATACTTTGTGCACGAGCGTGCCAATCTGCTTCAACGGCAGCGAAGTGCCGTCCGCCCAGCGCAGGTTCTATGCGGCGCCACAACTCTGGTTGCCACAAGTTCGCTTCATTAACGTCACCCGATTCACCTCGAGACCAGGCTCGAACCATATCGGGACGATAGGTGACGTATCGATCAAACAATGTGCCCAGTCGACGGGCCAGTTGAAACCGCTTTACGCCGCGTTCGTCATTCTTTAAGTAGTGCATTAGCCTATGAAAACTGGCGTCCTGCAGGCACCGTTCCAATTCTGCCAACACCAACCACGTCAATTGTTCTTCTGAAAGATCGGACGAGCCTTTGTGGCCGCCGAGAACCGCATCCACACAGCGTTGGGTGTATTTGCGAGGAAAGCTAAAATCTCCATGAGCCCAAACGCCAAAGGCCGAGGCCAGCTTCTGCGTGAGGTAGGCAGCCATCCCCTGCCCTTGCACCACAATTGATTCAGGGCAAAAGGGCCCACCAACCGGCAACGAGACAACACTGACCAACCGCTGCACCAAATCTTCGGTGCGGTTGCTGTAGTGGGTGTGAATGACAGGAGGAGCGGCCACGGGACGGCGATTATCCGCTTATTGAAACCCAGGTAAACTAGATTCCGAGAGGAAAGAACAGGTTAGCCAACCTCCCAATACGCGCAGGAACACCTAACCCCACTTCTTAAGGTACGTTGCCGCCTC
>Ga0105046_10006247_pt1 | contig 18788 bp, 12 predicted proteins | sample MAT03_FD_78385 | JGI IMG/M metagenome (GOLD analysis project Ga0105046, IMG submission 78385) | Freshwater microbial communities from Lake Fryxell liftoff mats and glacier meltwater in Antarctica - MAT-03 (megahit assembly) | ecosystem: Environmental > Aquatic > Freshwater > Ice > Liftoff... | reverse complement strand
TCCCTTCGCGCGCGCGGCCGACTGGCTGCAGGCGCGCGGTTACGCCGGGCCTGCGCATGCGTGGATGCGCAGCATGGAGCTGTTGGGCGCGAAGAAAAAAGATCGGAGCCGCTGATCCCGTTAGCTGAGCTTAAAGCGGGGCTAATCCGCGCTTTGTTTGAACTCAATGCGGCGGGTGGCGGTTTGGGCGCTTGCAATGGGCTGGAAGCGCGCCCGCTGCATGGCGCTGATCGCTTCACGCTCAAACAAATTGGCCGGGTTGGCCGCGATCACTTTGATTTCTTTTACGCTGCCGTCTGCTTCCACCCGAAAGCTCAAATCCACATAGCCCTCAATGCGCCTTTGCAGGGCATTGCGCGGATAGACTGGGCGAATCGCGCCCAGCAGTTTCAGTTCCGGTGTAGGCGCCTGCGCTGGCCTTGCCGCTGCGAGTGCGGGCGTCTCGCTTGGCGTAGTGGTGCGGGTGGGCTGTACTGGCGGATCCACGCGCACTTGCGCTGGCTGCTCCGTTGTTTGGGTGGTTGGCGGTTGGACGATCGCAGCTGCAGGTGCGGGGAGTACTCGCTCGGGCACGACCGGCGTTGCCACTACCACGGCGGGGGAAACCGCTTCGGGCGTTTGCGCCTGCGCTGCCTGCGCCAGCGTTTGCTCGCGCTGCGCTTTTGCGGCTTCGGCGGCTTCGCTTTCGACAAGCGCGGCTTCAGTCGCGCTGCGCTGCACGCCCAAACGCTCTTGCAGCAAAATGACGTTGTTCGACTGCGGATCGGCGCGTCTCAGCAAGCCCATCAGCCGGTTTGCCTCAGCGCTTTCGTTGCGGCTGATGGCAAGTTCGGCCCCATGCATCACCATCGGCGTCAGTTCGATCAAACCCTGCACAATCGCGGCGTCTCTCGGCCTGCTTTCGCGCGCAGTGAGGTAATACTCAAACGCGTTTTTGCCAGCCGGTGCATACGCGTCACCGGCGCGAAGCGCAACCAGGGCCAAGGCCATCGGGTCGACCACTGCTTCGGTCTCGGCGGGCTCGACCGTGATCGCCTGCGCGGGCGCATTCACGGTGGTCGGCGCTTTGTTCAGCATGCCGAGTAACGCAATCAAGCCAACCCCGAGCAGCGTGCCCGCCACGCCCGCCACCAACAGGGGACGCTTGCTGCGCGGAGCAGATGGGGTTTTCGTTTGCAAGGTCGATGCCTCTTTGCTCAGTCGAATGGTCACGGTGCGCGGGTCGCGGCCTGGGTTGCCGGCGCCGTCGTGCTAACCCAAACTTCAACCCGACGATTCTTTTGTCGGCCCAATCCGCTGGCGTTGTCTGCGAGCGGCACGACCGAGCCCAAACCGCGCGCCTTGTTGACAACCACACCGGCGCCATTGAGGCGCTGTGCCACGTAGTCGACTCGGTCGGTCGAGAGCGCCATGCTCAGGTAGGGCACGCTTTCGTTGCCGTCAGAAAAGCCGATCAAAACGATCGTGGGCTTCTTCGCCTGCGCTTTGAGCCAACCCGACAGGCGCTCAAGATCGGCCAACGCCTTGCTGTCGAGCAAACTCATCCCATCAGCAAACCGAAAGTTGAGGCTCAAGCGCGCCATGCCGTGGGTCAATGCCAGATAGTCAGCCGGAAGCGTGCTGGCCAAACGCGGGCTAAACATACGCACGCTCGGCGAGACGAAATGCTCGCGTTCGATGAGGGCCATTGCCGCGCTGGAACGCGTGAATTCGATAAATGCGAGGGTCAGCTCGGACGCATCAGGCAGGTGGTAAAGATACAGGCGGCGCGAGAGCAGATAGTCCTCGGTTGCCACCGAGAACTCGCTCGGCGCCATCGCCTCGGTATCGCTGCCGGAGATACGCAGCGCGCGCGCGCCACCGATCGCAGCCAGCCCGACGAAGCCAATGCCCTGTGGATCGCTCATCACCGCCTTGACCAGTTCTTCGGAGCTTTCAAAGCGCCGGCTGTCGGCCGCGAGCTTGGCGTCGGCCAAAACCAGATGTTTGAAGGTGTCAAAGGTGCCGGAGGCGTCGTCACGCGTGTAGCGCTTGACCGGGCCGGCCGGGCCGCCGACCGCGGCCAGTGAATTGCTTTCGCCAATAAACAAATCGCGCACCTGGATAAGCGAGAGTGAGCGCAGCGGGTTAGACGGCGCAACGATGATCGCCAGTCCATCGAGCGCGATGACCTGCTCCATCTCGGGGCGCTTAAGCGCGGGCAGCTGCGCCTGCTCAGCGGCATTGACCGGCCGTGAGGCCATCGCCAGCTCCGCGCTGCCGGTGTTGAGTGCGGCAAAACCCGTTGCCGTGCCGCGCGCCTCAATGTCGATACTGAGGCCGGCGCAGCTGTCGTCGCCCCTGACCAGCACGTGGTCCAAGCCCTGCGCCAGGCGCGACACCGCTTTGCAGCCGCGACTTAGCAAAAACTTTTCTGCCAGAGCCGGCGTCAAGCGCGCGCCGATCGTATTGGAGCCCTTGATCGACAGAGTCTGTGCAGACGCGTTGAGCGCAAGCAGACTAAAAAGTACGAACGCGCCGAAACGCATTGAGAGCACCCACTTGAACCCAAGAGCGGCAAAGCGTGCGCCAGCGCGCGGAAACGCTGATGACAGATGCTTGAACGGGATGTGACATCGCGTGAGCAGATTGTCAAAAAACGCTCATATTGCGTTCAACTCAGCAACACGTCGCAGCGCTAGCTTTCGCGCGGATTCCAGTTGAGCGAGCGTGCAAACCGATGGCCTTGCGTGATGAGTTGTTGTCTAGACTGCCCGCAGCACTTAAAACAGCGCTCAAGCCGGTGGGCAAGCTGTGCGTAGAAGGCTATGTGCGCTTCAGCCATCTCGACGAAGTCAACAGCTGGTTGCAGCAAAATTTGCACTTAAGCGGCCTCAACTTTGTCGAAGAAGCGCTCGATTTTTTGAATGCGCGTGCACTTTTCGATCCCGATGAGCTGGAGCTGATTCCGCGCAGCGGTGCGGCCATTGTGGTTGCCAATCACCCACTTGGCGGCTTGGATGCGCTGCTCTTGCTGAAGCTGGTCAGCGAGCGCCGCCAAGACGTCAAGATTCTTGCCAACGAGTGGCTGCTTAAGCTGAAGCCCCTTCAGGAGCTGATGATTCCGGTCAGCGTCTTTCGGAACCGTGAGCGCAGCAACGCGCGCGATGCGGCGCTTGATGCGCTGACTCGCGGCGAGCTGCTGATCGTTTTTCCTGGTGCGGAAGTAGCGCGTCTGAGCACGCGCGGCGTGGTCGATCCGCGCTGGCATTTGGGCTTTGTTCATTTGGCGCGCAAGAGCGCGGCGCCGATCATTCCGGTGCACGTGGGTGGCCGCAATTCTTTGCCTTTTTATCTGACTTCGCTTGCGCTTAAACCCCTCGGCACGGCGCTGCTGCCGCGGGAGCTGATGCGCGCGCGTGGCTCGCGGGTGCCGCTTCGAATTGGCGCGCCGATGCGTGTATCTGAATCACTCCCGCTGCGCGAGCAGGCCGAGCAAGTGCGCACCGCGCTCCACGCTTTGCCAAAGCCGGTGGCGCGCCCGAGCAGCCCGTTTCACCTGCCGCGTGCGGTCGATCCGGCGAGCGTCAAGCGCGATCTGGCGCGCCTTTCTTTAATTGGCGAAACACCCGACGGCAAGCTGATTTACTGCGGCAAGCCGGGAATGGGCTCAAGCGTGATGCGCGAAATCGCGCGCTTGCGCGAGCTCTCATTCCGTGCGGTGGGCGAGGGCAGCGGACGGCGCTTTGACTGGGATCAATACGACTTGAGCTACGACCAATTGATTCTCTGGAATGCCGAGGATTCGGAAATTGCAGGCGCCTATCGCATGAAGCCAACACAGGGCTTAAATCCCGAAGGACTCGAAAAAACCCTCTACAGCGCTTCCCTGTTTCATTTTGGCGAGCCTTTTGCGCAATACCTAGCGCAGGGCTGTGAGCTCGGGCGCAGTTTTGTCGCGCCGAAGTACTGGGGCTCGCGCAGCTTAGATGATCTTTGGTTCGGCATTGGCGCTTACTTGAATCGACATCCGACTATTCGATTTCTGTTCGGACCGGTTTCTGCCAGTGCGGCGTTGGGTGAGGCTGCGCGCGCGCTGCTGCTTGACTACTACGCGCGCCATTTCCGCGATCAGGAGGGTTTGGCGCAGGCCATCCATCCCTACCGCCTAACGCCGCTTGAGCAAGCCGAGCCGCTGGACAGCGCGCAGGAGTTCGCGCTGCTAAAAGCCAACTTGGCCGCGCTCGGCGCCAAGGTGCCCACGCTTTATCGGCAGTACACCGAATTGTGCGAACCAGGCGGCGTGCGCTTCCTCGCTTTCGGGGTGGATCCTGCGTTCGCGCAGTGCGTGGATGGGCTGATCTTGCTTGATCTGAAGCGACTCAAGGCGAAAAAACGCGAGCGCTACTTTGAGCGGTCTATCGCCCAAGTGAACGCGGCTTGCTTTTAGCGCAAGCCATCGTTTTTCAGCCATCTGACGGTCATCTGGCTGTCACGGCTGCTGGCTACCGTTCGCTGACTTTGCATCCTGCGCATCCGATTGCGCCACTGCAGACCCATTTTCACCTAACTTTGCGAGGCAACTCACATGTTTCATACATCCAAACAGCGCTTCACTCGCATGGCTGCGGTTGCAGCCCTGTGTATCAGTTCGTTCAGCGCCAATGCGGCGTTTAAAGTCACCGAAGGCGTCGACGGCACGTGGTTCAAAGGCGGTGCCGCCAACGAAGCCATCGGTCGCCAAGGCATGGTTCTTGATTTCTTTCCGGCCAACCTCGCCAGTGGCGCGGTGGGTGTGCTCTCGGTAGCGGTATTCACTTATGACCAGAACAGCCAGCTGTACTGGGCCGGTGCATCTACCGAAGTGTTTGAAAACGAATTCGAATTCAACGACATGGTGTTGGAGCGTTCGAACGGCCCGCAGTTCTTTGCAGTCGGCCCGGGCGGCGCCAACACCCGCGTCGGCACGCTCAGCCTCTCGTTTAATACCTGTAACTCCGCCAACCTGACGATTCGCCCGGATGCGTCCACTGGCCTGCCGACCCGCACCATCAACGGTATCGGCCCCTCGCTTGTAAAGAATGCGCAGCAGTGCGTGTATCAGCGTTCGTTTACGGCGTGCCCGAGCTTTTCGACCACGGTCGCTGCACAGCCGCGCACCTGCCAGCTGACCGGCCAATTGGCCGGCAACGTGAATCTGACCAACGAAACCACCTGGGTGCTGTCCGGATTGGTTCGCGTGGGTGGTGACAATACCGCCCCAGGCCAATTGCGCGTAGAAGCCGGCACCCGCGTGCAGGGTGCAGGCGCCACGGCTGACTATCTTTATGTGAACCCCGGTTCGCAGATCTTTGTGGACGGCACGGCTTACGCACCGGTTGTGTTCACCTCGCCCAAAGACGGCGTGCGTGGCCAGCGCCCCGCGCCGAAAGATTGGGGTGGTTTAGTGATCTCGGGCAACGCGCCGACCAACTGCGGTGGTCGCTGTGCGTCTGAGTTTGATCCCACCTTGCGCTTTGGCGGCGGCAACGCGACCGAGTCGTCGGGCACCCTGCGCTATTTCCAAGTGCGCTACTCCGGCTTTGTGTTTCAGCCGAATCGCGAAGTCAACTCGCTCACCCTGCAAGGCGTGGGCTCGGGCACCACAATCGAATTCTTTCAGTCTTACCGCGGCGGCGATGACGGTGTCGAGATGTTTGGCGGCACGGTCAATCTTAAGCGCATCGTGCTGAATGAAGGCGGCGACGACGGTATCGATTGGGACTTGGGCTGGAGCGGCAAGATTCAGTATGCCTTGGTGAGCTTTGGGCAAGGGTTTGGCGAAGACTTCGGTATCGAAGCGGCCAATTCCCCGGATAACTTGGATGCACTGCCGCGCGCCATTCCAGTGCTCGCCAACGTGACCTTGCTCGGCAACCATGCAGGTTCAGGCAGCACCCGCGACGCGATCCAGTTCAAGGACGGGTCCGGCGGCCGCATCTTCAACACGGTTGGTTCGGGCTTCAACCGCGCCTGCCTTGAAATCAGGGACAACCCCACCTTTAACCATGCCGGTACACCGGCCGCGCCAACTGGCAGCCTGGGGTTGTTTGGCACCGTGCTTGGCAATTGCCCGACGATCTTCCGGACCACGCCGACCTCTGGCCAGACCGCACCGTTTACCACCAATGCCCTGTTTGAAATTGCCGGAAACGGCAACTCGGTGAATAACATGCTCGGTTTGGTCAACGGCTACTTGCCGGGTGCAGGCTCGGTGCTGAGCAACGGCGGCTACCGCATCAACGGAGTGGCTGTACAGATCGACCCGTTCTTTGACGTGACCAACTATGTCGGCGCCTTCCGCGACGCCAACGACGATTGGACCCGCGGCTGGACCTTCGGCTTCTAAGCCATTTAGTCCCCGATCATCGGGGCCAGGGAAGGGCCAAAAGGCCGAGGGAAACCTCGGCCTTTTTCTTAATGGCAGCTACTGAAAGCCGTCGCGAAAGATCAAATCATCGCCGCAGCGGCGGCTTTGCTGGGGGTCGATATAGACGTGAAAGGCCGCATTGGCGGGGATCGGCAGACCGTCGCCGCGTTCGATCGCCCAAGCCCCGCGGCCGTCGGCGTTGGGGTTAAAACTGGTCACCAAATTGGCCGGCACATAGACGCTGTTCGGGTTGAAGGTGGCGGTCACGTAGGGATGCGCGCAGGCGAGGTTATTCAGCAGCGGGTGGTCCAAAAAGCGCACGCCAACCGGCACAGCCAGTGGCTCGGTGCGATAAGCGTGGCTGCCGGGTGCAAAAAGAGCGTTGGGAATCAGCACGTTAAACGCGGCATTGACGGGCATGGTGGGTAGCAGCGGGAACACCGCGACCTGGTTGAAGATTTTAAAGCGTGACACCGAGCTGTCGTACCAGACGCCAATGGAGTTGGCGTTGTAGGTGCCAAATCCATCGCCGTCCGGATCAAAACGCTGGGTCACGATCGGCAGCGCGGAGGGGCGATTGTTGAGCTCCGGATGATCAAGCGTGGTGGTGTTCGCGAGGCTGTTTAGCGCCGTGGCGACGTGGACGTGCGAGGTATTGCTGTTGAGGTCGAGCAGGACAAAAAAGCGCCGATCAAGCGCAAGCGTGCCCGAGATGTTCTGGTTAAATAAACTCCAGCGGCTTGAATTCCACCAAACCCCCAAATGCGCGGAGAGGTTGCTCGGCAGCACGGGCGTGGTATCAATATCACGGCCGAACTGGCCAAGCTGGAGCACGTCGAAGTCGAACAGGGGAAGCTGCGGCGACTGTGCGATGTTGCTGAAATTGCTTGAAATGTTGTCCGCACGGGTAAGGTGCTCGAAGCTTGTGTCTAAGCCAAATTCAAACGCACCCATGTCAACGGTGCCTGAGACGCGGCCGGCGCGACCGTCAAAGTCGGGTGTGGGGATCGCGACGATAATCGGTACCGATGGCTGATCGGCGTTGCTGCCGACGTTGTGGTTCGGCGAGCCGCTGCGCGTGCGGAAATCGTTGCCGCCGACAAACAGCGGAACGCCCGTGCGGTCATTCGGGCCGCCTGTTGCGCCTCCGCACGTATTTGATCCAACCGCGTGGAAGAAGTTGAAGTCCGCAGTCGCGGTGGGCGCGGAGTTGTTGTAGTCGAGCCCACATTGAGCCCGACTGATCAGGTTATTGGCAATGCGCGCGCTGTGTGCCGGCGCGCCGCGACGAATAGCCACCGCTGTAAAAGTCGAGCCGATCAGCGTGTTGTTGATTACCCGGGTTTCCAGTGAGGCGATGCTCGCAATGCCAAAAATGGCGGAACTGAAGTTGGAAATCACGTTGCGAAGAATCTGCACGGTGGCGCTAGATCCGGCAGTGCCGCGCCCCTCAAAATAAATGCCATAGATCGAACCGTCGCCGGCTAAGGTGGGTGTGGTGCGGGCCAACTGATTGGCCGACACCGTCGTGCGACCGGCCCCCAGGAAAACCTGGATGCCGTCATAAACGCTGGAAATCTGATTGTTCAGGATATTGATGGTGGGGCTGCCGCTGGATAGCAAATGTTCCACCCGCACCGCCGCTAAAGTTGTCGTTTTCGCGATGATCTTGCTGCGGCTTAAGGTGACGGTGTAAGTGGACGCAGTTGCCGCAGTTGACTGCGACTGCACCGCGTTTCCAACGGCGCTGTCGGTTTCAACGCGCAAGCCCTGCATGTTCAAGCTTTGCGTTTCACCGGCAACCGTGCTGCCCATCAGCGCATTCACCTTGCCGTAAAACCACAGGTTTTCTAGGGTGATTGCGACGTTGCCCGAGTTGGCGGTGAGATTGATTCCGCGACCGGGGCCGAAGCGAGCTGCGCTGCCGCGTGCGTAAAGGCGCAGGCTTTTGTTGGTGATGCTGACCGTCTCGATAATCGGCGCCTCGGTAATGATTTCGATTTCGTCACCGGGTGCTGCCGCGTTGATGCAGGCCTGCAGGGTGCTGGCGCAGGCCGCTGAGGGCCAGTTAAACGAGGCTGCTTGAACGGTTGGCACAAAGATAAGGCCCGCAAGTGCGAGCAAGGTGGGTATGGAAAGCCGTGTTCGGTTCATTTTGTTTTGGATTCCGGGGGAAGGATGCATTTATATCCGCAGCACCCGCCCAAAACACGACACGGTCTCGCTACTTCTGCAAATTCGACGCCAGCAACTGCTGAGCAATCCGCACCGCCGGGTAATCAGGCCCGCGCCGCAAGCGCACCGGCTCGAGCGCGTTTTGCACCAGCTGCCGATCAAACGGCGCCGGCTTGAGCAAGAGCGTCAGCAGCGCATGGACATCCATGAGGCGGTTGGGATCGCGTGCGGCCAAGCGCTCTTGGCTCGCGGCCAGGGCCTCGCCCGCGAGCGCGCTCAGGTCGCTTTCGATTGCGAGCGCAGCCAAGTCGAGCAAAATCATCGCTGTCTCGCGCGGCGCGGCGGTTTCGCCCTTGAGGCGAACGATGAGCCCGCGCAAAGCCGCTTGGCGTTCGTCCATCGCCAGCAGCTCGACCGCGCTTGCCTGCAGGTCAATGAATCGCCAGCGTGTGCTCGCGTCCAATTCTTGAGGAATGGGTGCATCGGGTGCTGGAAGCAGGGCGCGGGCTTCACTGCGGCGATCTTGCCTAATCAGCGCGGTCGCGGTGTAGCGCAGCGCATCCAGATAAAACGCGTCGCTGTTGCCCACCGTGCGGTGCAGGCCAGCAACGGCCTGCGCACCGACTTCTGCCGCTTCTGCGTTTTGCCCGACGCGCAGCAGTGCGCTGGCCAAAAAGGTCTGTGTGCGTGCCACCGAGAAGGCCGCAGGTTCGCCTTGCGCGCCGCGTATGGCCAGAACTTGCCGCCACAGCGCGATCCCCTCGTCGTTGTTCCTGAGCCGCATCAGGATGCGTGCGTGCTCTTCTAAAATCCGCGCCAGCTGCGGATGCAGCGCCGGGTAAACGCCTCGTGCGACGACGCTGGCGCGAGCCGCCACCTCCAACGCCTGGGCCACGTCGCCTTCGATGCGCAGCACCAGCGCCAAGCGCATATAGGCGTAAGCCGTTTCGGCATGGGTCTCGCCGAAATGACGCACCGCCAGCGCCACCGCCTCACGCGCCAGCGCTTCGGTTCCCGCGATCGGCTGTTGTTCAAACGTAGCGGCGACCACTGCCTGGGTCAGCGTGTTCAGGCGCAGGCGCACGCGTTTGTCGGTCAGCACTGGATCAGATGTGGCGGCCTTCCCGGTCTGGCCTTCAAAGGCGCTGAGCCACTTAAGCGCACGCGCGGAACTTGCACGCGCGGCCTCACCCATGCCTGCATCGACCTGCGCATTGACCAGCCCATTTTGGATCTCCACGCGCCAATCCAGCGGCGCGTTTAATGCGCTCGCCGAATCGATTGCGGGCGCCAGTGCGTCGAGCCCCGCGGCGCGATTGCCCGGATCGTTTGCGGCCCGCGAGTTGGCCAGTTCCGCATCGATGCTCGGGCCGCGCCATGCCGCTGCGTCGCTGACTTGCCCCAGCAGCAAGCGCGCCGCCAGCCAGCTCTGTTCGGCGCCCGCGCGATCGCGCTGCGCGGTTTGGATGCGTGCGATCGCCAGCAGCAGCGCCATCCGAGCGCCGGGCTCGGCGCTTGTGTCGGACAGCGCCTGCGCGCTGCCGCGCTGCAAAAGTTCTGCGGTGCTTGGCAGTTGATCACGCGGCGCGCCGGGCAAATCGTTGCTAAACAGGCGCTCCAAAAAGCCCTGCGCATAGGCCGCGCGGGCGCCTTCGCGGGCCGCGATTTGCGCCTGCTGCCAGCTGATCACGGCGCCGACCAGCATGGCCGACGTCGCAAGCAGCAGGGCAACGCTGGCTAAACGATGCCTGGCAATCAGCTTCATTAATCGATAGCCCAGGTGATCCGGCCGAGTCAGCAGCGGGCGCTGGGCCAGATAAGCCTGAAGGTCTTGCGCGAGTTCGCGCGCGCTTGGGTAACGCTCGGAAGGCGCAGGCGCCAGCGCGCGACCAAGGATGCAATCGAGATCGCCGCGCAACCCGCGCGCCAATGCCGCCGCTGCGATTGCCAGGCCAGGAGGTTGATGCTCGCGGGCGAGCCTCGAAGGTTTGACGATACCGTCAGCGCCCGCCAGATTGGGGCGCACGCCCAGCAGCAGCTCGTGCATGACGACGCCCAAGCTGTACACATCGCTTGCGGTGCTCACGGCTTCCCCGCGCAGCTGCTCCGGGGCGGCATAGGCGGGTGTCAGCATGCGCTGCGCTTGGCCAGTCAACTGGGTCGCGCCGAAGCTGTCGTCGAGCAATTTGGCGATGCCAAAATCCAGCAGTTTAACCACGCCAGCAGCCGTTACCAGGATGTTCTGCGGCTTGATATCGCGATGCACCACCAGCTGCGTTTGCGCGTATGCCACGGCATCGGCCACTTGGGCAAGCAAGCCCACGCGCTCACGGATTCCCAGCTTTTGCGCCTGCGCATGCGCCAAGATCGGCTCACCGGACACAAACTCAAGCGCCAGATACGGCTCGCCGGCCGCGCTGATCCCGCTGTCGAGCAAGCGTGCGATGTGGGGATGGGTTAGGCGAATCAAGATATCGCGTTCACGCATCAAACGCGCGCGCAAAACGCCAACCGAAAGCACGCTGCGAATCAGCTTCAGCGCCATCACCGGCAAGGTCGCATTGGCGACGTGTTCGACCAACCACACCTCGCCCATGCCGCCGCTGCCCAGCTTGCGCTGCAGGCGATAGGGGCCGATCTGCTCGCCGGGAATATGCGCGGTTTCCAGCTGCGGGTCCAAGCGCGCCCAGCGCGCGCCATCCAAAAGCTCGTCGTCAGTCAGCGCCGCGTGCAGCAGGCGTTCGAGCGCCTGTGCATCGTCGCTGTTTTCTAAGCGCAAGCCTGAGATAAATAAGGCGCGCGCAGACGGCTCAAGCGACAGCGCTTCGTCGAGCAAAAGGTCCAAGCGCTGCATCCGCGCAAGCGGGTCGGCTTGCGTCATTGCGCGCGAAACTCGGTCAACCACGCCCGCGCGCGCTGCCAATCGCGCTGCACCGTGCGCACGTCTACGCCGAGGATGGAAGCCGTTTCCTGCTCGGTGTAGCCCGCAAAAAATCGACAGGTCACCACCTCCGCCATCCGCGGCTGAATGGACGCAAGCTGCTGCATGGCTTGATCGAGCGCCACCAGCTCAAGCGGATCAAGCTGCGGCGCAATCCATTCGTTGGCCTCAAACATCAAAGGCACCTCGCGTTCGCGCGCCAGCGCCCGATAGCCTGCGCCCGCTCGCTTGCGCGCCTCGTCAATCAGAATTTCGCGCATGGCTTTGGCCGCCAAGCCGAAAAAGTGCGAGCGGTCCAGGGCCTTGGCGCTGCTCGGGCGGGCGAGCTTCAAATAGGCTTCGTTGACCAATGCCGTGGTCGCCAGCGTGTCACCTGAGCGCACGCGCCGGCGCGCCGCATGGGCTAGTTTCCTGAGCTCCACGATCAACTCGGCGAACTCAACATTCGGGGCGGCGGGCACGTCATCAACCATGCCGCAAGTCTAGCGTTTGAGGCGCAGATGGTTGTGACTGGCGTGGGATAGACTCAGCGCCAGACTGGCTTGGTGGACCTCTTTTATGCGCGCTGTTTGGCTGCTGTTATTGCTGATTTTGACCACCGCTTCGACAAGGGCCAATGATGCGCCCGCGGTTGAGCCCGACGCCATGACCGGCATGCAGTGGCGCGAGGTCGGGCCCTATCGCGGCGGGCGCGCTGCTGCGATCACCGGCGTGCCGGGCGATCGCTCTTTGTATTACTTTGGCGCGACCGGCGGCGGGGTTTATAAAACGCTCGACGGCGGCACCCGCTTTGTCAATATCTCGGACGGATTTTTCGGCGGATCAATCGGCGCCGTGGCCGTGGCCCCAAGCGATCCGAACGTGATCTATGTCGGCACCGGGGAAGGCACCATACGCGGCAACATGAGCCAAGGCGAAGGCGTGTACCGCTCCGTTGATGCAGGCCGCACATGGAAGTTTTCTGGCCTCGCTGATTCACGCACCATACCGCGAATCGTGATTGATCCAGCTGATCCGGACACGGCCTATGCGGCGGTTCTCGGCGACGTATTTGCCGCAAGCAGCGCCCGCGGCGTGTACAAAACCAGCGACGGCGGCGCGACTTGGCGGCGCGTGCTGTACGTCAACGAGCGTGCCGGCGCCGACGATCTGGTGATCGACCCGAGCAACCCGCGCATCCTCTATGCAACCACGTGGCGGGTGCAGCGCGGCCCCTATTCGCTGACGAGCGGCGGCGCAGGCTCTGGGATTTGGAAAAGCTCAGATCGCGGCGAAAGCTGGTCTGAACTCACCGCAAACAAAGGCCTACCCAAGGCCACGTTAGAGCAACCGATCGGTATCAGCAGCATCGCCGTGAGCGCGTCGCGACCCGATAACCTGTACGCGCTGGTCGAGCACGCCGAGGGTGGCTTGTTCCGCTCAATCGATGCGGGCAAAACCTGGGCGCTGGTGAATTCCGAGCGCGCGCTGCGCCAGCGCGCCTGGTATTTTTCACGCGTGGTTGCCGATCCCAAAGACGCGGAAGCGGTTTGGGTTTTGAACGTGCGTTTACATCGCTCGGGCGACGGCGGGAAAAGCTTTGTTCAGGTCCGCACCCCGCACGTCGACCACCACGACCAATGGATAGATCCCGCCGACCCCACGCGGATTGCGAGCGCCAACGACGGCGGTGCAACGATCAGCACAGACGGCGGTGCGAGCTGGACCAGCCAAGACAATCAGCCCACCGCGCAGCTGTACCGGGTTGCGCTGGACAACGCCTTTCCGTATCGGCTGTTGGCCGGCCAGCAGGACAATTCGGCAATCCGAATCCGTTCGCGTTCACTTAGCTCGGGTTCGATCGGCGCGCGCGATTGGGAGCCCACGGCCGGCGGTGAAAGCGGCTGGATCAGCGCCAAGCCCGATCAGCCAGACCTGGTTTTTGGCGGCTCCTACATGGGTTTTCTGATGCGCTACGACCACGCAACCGACGCGCAGCAAATCGTCAACGTGTGGCCGGAAGAAACGATGGGCCACGCGGCGGCGGATGCGCGCCATCGTTTTCAGTGGAATTTTCCGCTGCTGCACTCGCGCCACAACCCCAAGCGGCTGTATGCCGCGGCTAACCGCCTGTTTAAGAGTGACGACGATGGCCACAGCTGGCAGCCGATCAGCCCCGACTTAAGCCGCGCGGTCGCCACAACGCTGGCGCCGTCCGGTGGGCCGATCACCAAGGACAACACCGGCGTTGAGTATTACGCCACGATTTTTGCGCTTGCAGAAGCCGCCAAAGATCCGCAGCAAATCTGGGCCGGCAGCGACGATGGGCGCGTCCATTTAACCCTAAACGGTGGCGCCAACTGGCGTGAAGTCACGCCCAAAGCGGCGCCCAGCGACATGCTCTGGAACGCCATCGAAGCAAGCCCTTTTGACGACCAGCAGGCGTATCTCGTCGGCACGCGCTACAAGTTTGGCGATCGTGCGCCCTATCTGTATCGCACCCGCGACCAGGGCTTGAGCTGGCAGCTGATCACCCGCGGGATCAATCCCACCCATTTCAGCCGAGCGCTGCGCGCCGATCCCACTCGCCGCGGCTTGCTCTATGCGGGCACTGAGCGCGGCCTGTATCTCTCAGAAGACGATGGCGCCAATTGGCGCGCGTTTCAGCTGAACTTGCCCGTGGTGCCGATTACTGATCTGGCCATTCGCGACGGCGATTTGATTGCATCCACGCAAGGCCGCGGCTTTTGGATCCTAGATGACCTAACCCCGTTGGCTTCGAGCGAGCCCAAAGCCGATTTGCGCCTGTATCCGCCGCGGGTCAGCCATCGGGTCAACGCGCAAGCCGACGAAAAGCCGAGCATGGCCGGCACCAACCCGCCGCCCGGCACGATCCTGTATTTCCGGCTCCCGCGCGAAGCCAAGCCCGCCGACAAGCTGAGCCTGGACATCAGCACGCCAGAGGGTGTCTCGATCATCACCTACACGCGCAAGCCCGAGCCCGCAGAGATCAAAGACGAAAGCAAAAAATTTGGGCAAGACCTGCGCCTGCTGCCGAGCGCAAAAGGGCTCAATCGATTTGCGTGGGATGGCCGCTACGCGCAGCCCAAACAGTTCGACGGCCTGGTTCTCTGGAACCGCAATCTGGCCGGCGTGCGCGCGGTTCCCGGCCGCTATCGCGTGAGGCTGCGCTTTGACGGCACTGATCTGACCGAAGAGTTTGAGATCAAACCCGACCCGCGCGGTGCACCCTCGACTAACGATTTCCTCGCGCAGCGGGATCTAGCGCTTGCTGTCAGCGCCAAGCTTGATCAAGTCCATGCGCTGATTGAGCGCTTAACCCGCTTGGGTGCGGCATTGACGCCGCTGAAGGAGCGCCTCAAGGCCAATCAGGCGCTCAGCGAGCGGCTGACTGCGCTCGAAACCAAGCGCACCCAGACTCTGGAGGCGGTCTACCAAACCAAGCTCAAAAGCGAGCAGGACCCACTCAACTTCCCCGTCCGCTTGAACGACAAGTTAGCCGGCCTGCTTAGACACATCGAGTTTGGCGACACCCGTCCCACGGCCGCGCAAGCCGAGCTGGCGGCCGAGCTGTTGGCAAAGGCCGATGCAGCGCTTAAAGACGGGGAATCGTTGACCGGAACCGATCTGACCGCGCTTAACGCTTCGCTGCGCGAAGCCCAAGTCGATATGCTTGATCTGAGCGACGCGAGCAAACCCTAAAACCCAGCCGCCTTTTCGCCGAATTCAAGCGCCGCAGGGTGACCGGCGTGGCGTGCACCCAATCAGCGCAGCGCGCTAGATCAGCACCCAAAGCGTGCTTGAAGCGGTGGCTAAACCAAGTACGCCGCCAGCGAGGACATCGCTTGGGTAATGCACGCCCAAGACCACCCGAGACGCCGCGATCAGCAGGCACAACGGCAGCAAAATCAGGGCAAGCGCTGGCGCAAACCAGCACGCGGCAACGCTGATGCTGAGCGCATTCATGGTGTGGCCGGAAGGAAACGAAAACTCATCCAGCGTGTAGATCTTCTGGTTGACGCCGACAAGTCGCGCAAACGGTCGTGGGCGCTTTAGGCGGCGTTTGAGGATCGAATACAGGCTGACTGAGATCAGCGCGGTGGCGGTCAGCACCGCGGCTTCGCGCAGGCCATTGGCGCGGCCCAGCAGCGGCCAGCTCAAGATCAGCACGTACCAAATGGCGCCGTCGCCAATCCGGCTAACCGCGGCAAACAGGCGCAGCCAAAAGCGCCGCTCGGCGTGGCGGTTGCACCACTTGAGCGCGCGCTCGTCAGCGAGCGCCAATCGTTTGAGTGCAGGGCTTCGTTGCATGAGCGGGCGGCTCCTTGAGGATGGCGATCAGGCGCTCAGCCACAGTGACTGGCTTGAGCGTTTGAATGGTTTGGCGCGCGCTGGCGCGCAGTGCAGAAACAAGCGCCGGTTCACGCGCCAGCAGGATGGCCAGTTGAATAAATCGCGCATCGTCGCCGCGCTTGGCGAGCAGGCCGTTTTTGCCGTGCTGGATGTGCTGGTGGGCGGCGCCGTAGTCGAACGCAAGCACGGCCAATTGGCTGGCAAGCGCTTCAAGCGTCACGTTGCCAAAGGTCTCGGTTTCGCTCGGAAACAAGAACACGTCGGCGCTCGCATAGATTTCTGCGAGCTCTACACCGCGCTTGAGTCCCAGAAAACGAATAAACGGGTGCTGCGCCTCAAGCCGCGCACGCTCGGGGCCATCACCGACGACGATACACCGCACGCGCGGATTGGCCTCAACCATCGCCGCAAAGCTTGCCGCAAGCAGGTTTAGATTTTTCTCAGGCGCCAAGCGGCCCACGTGCAGCACGCAGCAATCGCTTGCGCTTAAGCCCTGACTTAGGCGCCAGTGGATGCTGCGCCGGATCGGGTCAAAGTGATCGACGTCGACCGCGCGTGCGAGCAAACGCACGTTCTTGAATCCCTGATTTTCCAGCTCGACTTTGAGTTCGACCGTCGGCACCAAAGTTGCCATAGTCATCCCATGTAGGCGCTTCAAATGCCATTCCACCAAGCCGCGCAGCGCCTTGAGACCGTAGAACTCCGAATAGCTGTCAAAGCGCGTGTGAAAGCCCGAAACGGCCGGAATGCCGAGCGCCTTGGCCGCACGCGCAGCGGAGAATCCAAGCGGGCCTTCGGTCGCGATGTAGACGCCATCGGGGCGGCTCTCGGTCCAAGCGCGGCGCAGTTTGCTGCCAGCCGGCCAGCCAAAGCGCAGCCCCGGATAGCGCGGCAGGCTCGCCCCACGCACCAGCATTTCGTGCGCTTGTGGCTGCTCATCGCGCTGGCGCGGACGCACCACGCTTACCGCGTGGCCAAGGGCCGTCAGCGAATCTGCGAGTGACTTGACGGTCAGCGCAACACCGTTGATTTCCGGCGGGTAGGTTTCACTAACAAGGGCGATACGCAGCGGAGCAGCCATAGCCCAACACGTTAGGCCGCGCGAATGGCTGCGGTCTTACCGATTCATGATGAGTTGGTGACAGCACGCCGACAGCTAAGTGTCGCCAGTGAGGCAGAAACTGCGGGAAGAGGAGCGAAAGCGAATGTCAATTGGGGGTGGATCGATGCCGATGACGCGCAAGACCAAATATATCAACGAGGTGGGCAAGACCAAGAAACCCCGGAGCGCGGCCTCGCGTCCGCAACGGCGACACCTGGATCCATGGCCGGAGCGTGTGCGGTCGGCTATATTCAAGCCATCCAGACAAGTAGGAGCGAGATAGATGGCGCTGGCTCGGATCGAACGAATTCTCGTCTTGGCGAAAACCTATCCTTCGCCAAGCGCGCATCACATTGAGACGTCTTGCGTTGCGGGCATCACGCATGAAGGTGTGATGCGACGACTCTACCCAGTGCCGTTCCGGATGATTGAGAGAGATCAGCAGTTCAAGAAGTGGCAGTGGATCGACGTCCGAGTCGAGAAGGCGAATAAGGATCACCGGCCCGAGAGCCACAAGCTCTACGTTGATACGATTACCTGCAGAGACGTGATCGACACGACGAAGGAATGGTCTTTGCGGTGGGACTGGCTGGACAAAATTCCTTCGTTCGACACGGTTAATGCCATGGATGCGGCTCGTCTAAGCGACGGCCTATCTATTGCGCTCCTTCGCCCCAAAAGGCTAATCGGTCTCGATATCACGAAGGCTCGGAACCCGAATTGGACAGACGACGAAAAAGGCAAGCTGATGCGCCAGCAGATGCAAGGCGAGCTTTTCTCTGAGGTAGAAGCAAGGCAGCAGGTGACACAGCTGCGCAAGGTGCCTTTCGACTTCCACTATCGGTACTTGTGCGATTCGCCCGAGGGCGAGAGAGAAGAGCGGCATAAGATCGTGGATTGGGAAGCTGGAGCGCTGTACTGGCGCTGCTTCCGCGACCATGGCGTCGATTGGGAAGCGCCGTTCCGCGCCAAACTCGAAGGCCAGCTCGGCGGCAAAGATTTGATGTTTCTGATGGGCAATCAGCACCGGTTTCAAGACCAGTGGCTGATTATTAGCTTAGTGTATCCGCCTAGACGGAAGCTAGGCGACGTGAAGCAAGGCTCGCTATTTTGAGGTTCGTGGCTTTGATGTGCTGGACGTCCAAACCACAGGTGTCACGAACGGCGTTGGCTACCATCGAGCGATGGCAGAAATTGAAGTCTGCTTCGTAACAAAGCAGTGCACAGGACGACGAAGAGGCCAGCCCCGAGAGCTCGGCGATGGCAGCGTGCTGAGTCCCAAGGTGCTTCAAGAAATCTTCGGCATAGCGTTTCCAGTTGCCTTCTTCTCGGTACCGCCCACGCCCAGGCCGCGGGCAACCAAGGGCCACCATGTGCACGTAGTCCAAGCCGGACGCGCTTAGAACGCTTGCAAGGCCCTTCTTGGAAAACCCAGGCTTGCGTGACAAAGGCAGTTCGCGGACGTCGACGACCTTCTCGATACCGTGGGATGCGAGCAACGTCATGAATCTGCTGATGTCGAGTCCTTCGTAGCCAATAGTGAAAACTGTCATTGATTGAGTGCCTCAAGGCATTGATTCTATGAGCGATGAAGCTATCCGGCTCAGATACGCTGGGATCGCAAGATCGAACTTCAAACCGAACCACATTCGCTGCGCAAGTCAATTTTCGCTAAGGGTGCGAGGCAACGTAGGGAGTCCGAGGGCGAGGTCCTAGCGAACTCACTTTAAATGCTACCCCAAAGTCGCGGATGCGTGAATGGGTTTTATTTTCGTCCAAGGTATTGCCAAATGATGCCGACTGAAGCACAGCAAAGGAACTGTGCGCTT
>Ga0105046_10006246_pt1 | contig 18788 bp, 22 predicted proteins | sample MAT03_FD_78385 | JGI IMG/M metagenome (GOLD analysis project Ga0105046, IMG submission 78385) | Freshwater microbial communities from Lake Fryxell liftoff mats and glacier meltwater in Antarctica - MAT-03 (megahit assembly) | ecosystem: Environmental > Aquatic > Freshwater > Ice > Liftoff... | reverse complement strand
ATATTTTTTCTGGCAGCAGTTTAATTTTCTTGCCGTCTTTCCGATATATTTATAGCCTAAACTGCTTACGATGTTAACACGTTATGTAACGATTCTGCTATTATTTGTTTCTGCTAATTTGTTTGCACAAAAATTGGATAAACTAACTGTTGAAAAAATAATGAGAGATCCCAAATGGATGGACACTTCTCCTTCCGGAACTTTCTGCAGCAATGACGGAACTACACTTTACTTTCTCTGGAACCCGGATAAAGTACCAAATGATTCTCTTTGGTATATAACCACAACTAATAAAACACCTGTAATGGAAGATCATGGTTTTATAGAACCGAGTAGCTGGACGGATGCGCATAAAAGAATATTTAAATTGTTTGAAACGGTATTGAAAAAATAGTTTGTTACCGGTTTATGGTGCTGTGTTTCGGGTTCTTTTGTATCGTAAATTTCTGAATGTAATATGAAAATTTACAAAATGCCCAATAGCGAACCGAAAGTACAAGGGTGCGACGCAAGGGACGATGATAGTAGTAATGTTGCTGGTAATCAAAACACTAAACCCCAAACCCGAAACTGGCAACAATCCCTATATTTGTAACTTAACAACCGGTTATGGCGAAACAAATTGAAGATTTTGATGCGAACCTGGCGGGTGAAGAAGGAAAGTCGGAAGAAACGAAAGCCAGTTGGTTCAAACGAATCAAAAAAGGGATTAACACCAAGACCTCTGAGAAAAAAGAAACACCTGAAGGACTTTGGGTAAAATGTCCCGATTGTAATTTTATTGGTACTGTATCTGAACTGCGGGAAAATTTATTTGTTTGCCCTAAGTGCAGTTTTCACCACCGCATCAACAGCAGCGAATATTATGACATATTGTTTGACAATATGGAATACACAGAGCTGTTTGACAACATCCGCAGTAAGGACTTTTTGGAATTCACAGATTTGAAATCGTATAAGAAAAGGCTGGAGGAAATCTGGAGTAAAACTGATTTGAAAGATTCGATGAGAGTTGCTGTCGGAAAAATTGGTGGAAACGATATAGTAATTGCCTGTATGGATTTTGAGTTTATTGGCGGCTCGCTGGGCAGTGTGATGGGAGAAAAATTTTCAAGGGCTGTTGATTATTGTATTAAACAGAGTATGCCCTACATGGTCATCAGTAAAAGCGGAGGTGCAAGAATGATGGAAAGTGCATTCTCCCTTATGCAATTGGCAAAAACAAGTGGTAAGTTGTCACAATTAAGTGATGCGAAAATTCCTTATATCTCGTTGCTCACCGATCCTACTTTTGGTGGCATCTCTGCCTCTTTTGGTATGTTAGGCGATTTAAATATTGCTGAACCTGACGCTTTAATTGGCTTTGCAGGCCCAAGAGTTATTAAAGAGACGATTAAAAAAGATTTGCCACCCGGCTTTCAACGAAGTGAATTCGTTTTGGAGCATGGTTTCCTGGATTTCATTGTACCAAGAAAAGAATTAAAAGATAAACTGGCAACGGTGCTTACACTTTTCAAAAATTAATTTTACAATAGTTCATAGTTGATACTTCATAGTTGGTTAGTTTACTATGAAAAATTCAACTATTAGCCATGAGCTACTACAGATGATAGAATATAAAAACAGGCAGGTTTATCATGAATACTTCATAGATGCAAAATATGATGCAGGCATGGTGTTGCTCGGCACTGAAATAAAATCGTTGCGGCAAGGAAAGGTAAGTTTCAACGATAGCTACTGCCTGATTGATAATGGTGAAATCTGGCTGAAATCATTGCATATAGCAGAATACTCTCATGGCACTACCAACAATCATGACCCGGTAAGGGACAGAAAGCTCCTGCTGGAAAAAAGAGAAATCAAAAAAATTGCTGCCAAACTAAAAGAGAAAGGCTACACTTTAGTGCCGTTGGGCATTTACTTTAAAGACCGGTTAGCAAAAATTGAAATTGGCCTTGCCAAAGGGAAAAAACACCACGATAAACGGGAAAGTATCAAGCAAAAAGACGTAGAAAGAGAAATGAAACGGTTCCTGAAATGAAATAAGTAACTTGTAATACCGTTTTACCTCTGATACTCTTAAAATATCCCTGCATATCGTTTATGAAGAAATCGTTGGCCCTTCTCCTTCTGCTGGTTTCTCTTCACTCCCATTCCCAATCGGTATTTGGTTACTGGTATGGTAATGCCAATGTAAAAACAAATAGCTCTGCCAATAATTATATGGTTGAACTTATCCTGCAACCGGATAAAAATTATGTGTCTGGAATACTCAACTATTACTTTAAAAATACTTTCCGCAGCCTGCCGGTAAAAGGTAATTATGATCCTGTTACCCGGCGATTAAGCCTTTACAATGTTCCCGTTCTTTATCATGGTTCGCCTTCAGCATTTGAAGTGGATTGCATTATGACAATGCAGGCAACACTACGGGTGGCGCAGGCTGGTGCAGACCTTGTGGGTACCTTTGTAGCATTGCCCGATTATAAAAACGTTTGTGCTAATATCAATTTCAGCCTGCGGATGAATGCAGATATCAGCAAAAAAGATTCTGTACTCAAAGCAATGAGAGAGTTTAAAGAAACCTACCAGTTGTGGAAGCCTTCATTAACTGACACTGCCGGTGCTGTTACTATTATACAACGGAAAGTAACCAATTATGTGATTGAAAGAGAATACACGGAGAGAGAAAATATTGTAAGTGATGAAATTGAGGTAGAATCAGATTCATTGAAAATTGATTTTTATGATAACGGTGAAGTGGACGGCGATTCTATTTCTATCTTCTTTAATAAAAAACTGATGGCTTTTCACCAGAAGCTAAGTACAAAACCCATTCATTTTGATGTGGTACTGGATTCTCTGCAAAAAATAAATGAGCTGACGATGTTTGCAGAAAATTTAGGTGCCATTGCACCCAATACTGCCCTTATGGTAATATATGATGGTACCAAGAGGTTTGATATCAGGCTCTCAAGCAATCTTGAAAAGAATGCAACCATAAAAATTAAGCGGAAGAAAGGTGGGATAAAAGTGCCAAAATGATTGCTAAAAAGAGAATGAGTAAATTGATTTAATGCTCAACAGGTAATCCAGTAACCATTTAATCTTATCTTCTGAAAGGACGATCTCCAGCAAAATTTCAAGTTTATCGTCTTTCAGGGTGATTTTTTTCTCCTCTGCAATCACTCCTTCCTTATGTAAGGCGGAAAATATATCCGTTTTAATTTCAATATTTTCCCTTTCAATTACAAGTTGCAATTGCCTTGTCACCTTTTTCGACCGGAATATTTTATTAATGAACGGTGTTATAAAAATAATGATAAGTGTCCCTGCCATAAAAGTAGCCGCCAGGTAAAACTCACCAAAACCGATAGAGAGACCTACTGCTGCTGCCAGCCATATAATACCGGCAGTGGTTAGGCCAGAAATAGAAAAGCCATCTTTAAAAATTGCTCCAGCCCCTATAAAGCCTACTCCACTAACCACATATGCAGCAATTTGTGTAGGGTTATTTTCGCCACCTATACGGTAAGAAAGAATTCCAAACAATGCAGCACCAAGGCAAATAATAGTGATTGTTTTTAGACCTGCCACTTTATCCTTCATTTCTCTTTCCAGTCCCAATATAATACCTGCTGCCACTGCCAGCAGAGCTTTATATACATCAAATATTTCCCAATGATCCATCATAATATCTATTTAAATAATTCTGCCTGGTTAGTTTCCTTTACTTTCACCCATTCCATTTCGGTTGACTTGCTGTAATCTGCCAGTTTGGTTCCAACAGTTCTGTAACCCGTTACTTCGGCAATTTTCACAATCTTCAGTTTCGCTTTTCTTATCTGTGCACCTCTTCCTTGTTGCATCGCCAGTATAGGTTCTTCATCAGTAGTTACAGCTTCCACATAGTTACCATCGCCTTCTTTAATAAAGAGGAACCTGGTTTTCAACGTACTTGTTTCTATTTTAAAACGCTTCACCATGTATTGCTTCTTATCATTATCAACATAAATGGCGGTGATAATTTTATCCGGATCAAACTTTCCAATATGCAGCACTTTATCCGGGTCAATCTTCTGTGTCATTTCCTGATCCGTTACTTCATAGTTACCATCATTGTATAAAACTAAAATTCTGTCGTCCGGTTCAAAACTTCCAAGAAAAACTCCTTTTTCTTCTGCACTCAGGCGACCAAATTTTTCATCGAACCAGAGTTTTCGTCCACTCAACGTTGCCTTACCAGCTTCTTTAAACCGGACAGATTTAACAGGATACCTGGTAATGGTGTTGCCCATACTGCTGCGTCCCTTTATCTCCAGTTCTGCAAAATTAAATTCAAGTTCCTTTTTATGTGCTGCACAACCGGGTGTAAGTGTAATCTTAACGATTTCTGCTTCGCCGTTTGCATTTATACTCAGGTAATGTACTTTACTTTTTTCATCGCCTTTCGTCAGATCGTATTCTTTTTCTCTTGTAACACCGGTTACATTAAATCGTTTAGCAAAGCTCTTGCCTCCTTTTCCATCCGCATAAATCATATTATATGTTGTCCGTTCATCATTCTTCTGAAACACGGCAGCATGAAGAATATCTTTCCCGATAAACGTTTTGTCAGATACTTTCATCACTTTCATAATGCCCCGCCGGGCAAAAACAATAATATCGTCAAGGTCAGAACATTCAAACAGCAATTCATCCTTTTTCAATCCTGTGCCAATAAATCCTTCTTCCCGGTTTACATACAGTTTGATATTGGCGATAGCCACATTCTTTGCTTCAATTATTTCAAACTGTCTGATTTCTGTTTTTCTTTCTCTCCCTTTACCGTACTTCTTCAATAGATTTTCATAATAGGCTACGGCGAAGTCAACGAGATTATTCAAATCATGTTTTACTGCTTTAATATCTTCCTCCAGCCCTTTTATCTGTGCATTCAGTTCATCTATATCTAATTTATAAATACGGCGTACTGGTTTTTCTGTCAGTTTTATAATATCTTCTCTTGTAATATCCCTCTTCAATTGCTTTTTGAAAGGAATAAATGCCTTATCAATTCCTTCCAGCACCTTATCCCATGTTTCATGTTTTTTCTCCAGTTCCTTATATATCTTTTCCTCAAAGAATATTTTCTCTAAAGAAGTATAGTGCCATTTTTCCTGCAGCTCATTCAGTTTAATTTTCAATTCCTGTTCCAGCAGGTCTTTGGTTTTGTCAACGGACAATTTCATCAACTCCTGCACACCAACAAATTCCGGTTTGTGTCCAACAATCACACAGGCATTAGGAGAAATGGATATTTCACAATCGGTGAATTTGTATAACGCATCAATCGTAATATCAGGAGAAATGCCAGGCGCCAAATCAACCTGTATCTCAACCTCTGCCGCTGTATTATCAGTTACTTTCTTAATTTTTATCTTATTCTGGTCGTTGGCCTTTACAATGGACTCCATTAATTGAGTGGTAGTAACGCCATACGGCACACTTTTTATCGCCAGTGTTTTCTTATCTACCTCTTCTATATGTGCCCTTACTTTTACTTTGCCGCCTCGTTTTCCCTGGTTGTAGTCGGTTACATCAATCATGCCTCCTGTGAGAAAATCGGGATGCAATTCGAATCGTTTGCCCCGTAAATGTTTTATTGCAGCTTCAATTATTTCGCAGAAATTATGCGGAAGGATTTTTGTGGACAATCCAACTGCAATACCATCTGCACCCTGTGCAAGCAATAATGGAAATTTCATGGGCAGAGTCACAGGTTCATTCTTTCTTCCATCATAACTTAGTTGCCATTCTGTTGTTTTTGCATTGAATGCCACTTCCAATGCAAACTTGCTCGGTCTGGCTTCAATATAACGGGCTGCTGCCGCATCATCACCGGTTCTTACATCGCCCCAGTTTCCCTGTGTATCTATCAGCAAATCTTTCTGGCCCATGTTCACCAGTGCATCGCCAATACTTGCATCACCATGCGGGTGGTACTGCATTGCCTGCCCGATAATGTTCGCCACTTTATTATAACGTCCATCGTCCATTTCCTTCATCGCATGAAGGATGCGGCGTTGTACCGGTTTCAATCCATCTTCAATAGCCGGTACGGCTCTTTCAAGAATTACATAAGATGCATAATCCAGAAACCATGTCTTGTATTGACCATGCAAACCGTTATCATTAGCTCCTACTGCTGATATTTTATTCTTTGCTGCACTCATATTATTCTAACCGTAAAATTCAAATAAATATTTTTCTTCGTATTCAATTTCAAATTCGCTTAAAAATTTAAGGTACTCTTCCTTAAATGAAGTTTTCTTGTGATGTTCGGGTTGGTTAAGAATATAATTCACGACATCTTTTGCCTGCAATTTATGATACGAGAAAGCCCCATACCCTTCCTGCCAGCTAAACAAACTATTTACCCATTTTTTTTCTTTGATAAAAGAAGTGCAGTTTGCTTTAATATCTCTGACAAGGTCTGCTATCAAAATGCTTGGTCTGAGACTTAATAAAAGATGTGTATGGTCCGGCATACAATAAACGGCGTACAATTTTTGTTTTTGATTGGCAACAATACCCGCCATATATTTTTGTAGCTCCCCCCTGAATGATTCTTTAATAAAACATTCCCTGCCTTTTACAGCAAATACAATTTGTATGTATATCTGGGAATATGTGTTTGGCATTGTTATTCTTTTTAAAACATTTCGCTCCTACGGAGCTCCAACCCTATTATTGAACTTTTCTTTTTCTACTAACATCTTGCCCCGATGGGGCCATCCCCATCATTATATTTTCTTTCCCTATTCAGTATAACCCCTCTGTAGCACAACTTCTATTTCCCCTCAACTCTTTTTGAGTTATGTCGACAGAAATTTGTTTTCAAAATTATTGCCCTTTAACAAATCGCTCCTAAGAAACTCTAACCTTATTATCTAATTTTTTCTACTGACAGCTGGTCCTTCTGGAGCCATCTATATCGTTCAACCTTATACTATTAAATATAACCTCACAACAAAACCCCTGCTTTCCCTCAGCCCCAGCGGGGCGTTATATTAGTAGAAAACAAGCCATAAAGCGACCCCAAGCCCCGTAGGGGCGACATGTTGCATTACAAAAATCACTCTTCACTAACATTTTCTTCCGCAGAAACAACTGCCGCCTTTGCTCCAACTATCTTCACATCAAAATCCTTCCAGCCCTTCGTTACATCACCGGTCACTTCTATTTTTCCATCAATAATCAAATGTTTCATCCGCCACATTATAAACACATCGCCAGTTTTAATTTTCATGCGGTGCAGGGTGTTCGATAAAACCCTTGTAGCTTTCTGCCATTCACCTGTCAGGTTTTTTATAATTTCGCTATCGTAAAAATTTTCTTCCTTTCCGGCAATCTTCTTACCCCCTTCCAAAATTCTTACCGCTGCATTTTCTTCAGCAATCTTTCTCCATTCATCCGGGTCTATTTCAAATTCACTTAATGTAATTGGTCTTGCCAATTTTTTTGCCTTTACAAATTCCTTTGGCTGAATCTCCTGCAGCCAGGATGGATAAAATATCTGCCCTTTTTCATTGATAAAAGGAAGATTATTCAAATACAAGATCATTATCCGACTCTGGTATTCTTTAAACTGTGGCATCAGCCAGTAATACCCGGTCACATCATGCTGGTTCTGCCCCATCCATATCCATAACTGTTCTTGCGGGTTCTCATCCAGTTTTGTCTTTAATTCTTTTACTGTTTCCCTGTCGTCAAAACTTCCGACAAGATTTGTATCATAAGGTGAGCCTTGTGACACACTTTTCCACCAATCCAACCTTGCCTGCCAGCCTTCTTCGGTATCAATAGCCGCTAATGGGCCTACAGCAAAATCATCTTTTATTTGTACAACCTCGCCAGCTAATGTTTCATCTAATTCAATTACCTGTTTCATCAAGGCCACTTCGCTTTCATTAAAAACAATATGCATCATTTTGTAGTATTATTAATTGGTTGAGTTATATAATAAACACAAGTGGTAAAAAAATTCCGCACAAAAGGAATTGCTTTAATTACTATTGATTGTGTTCTTGGTTTCCAGCCAAATTTCCATTCATAAATCGGATTTATAAAATAATGGCGGGTATGTAATATACTATATCCTTCTATTTTAGAAATCCTTTCAAAACGTTCTATGGTGATACCAGTATCCCTTATCTCCATCAATGCCTCCACCGGTTCTTTTTTAGTTTTTAATACCCATTTATAAATGGCTCTGGGTAATAAATGAATATAGGGAAGTTTTGAAATTTTTGAATGACCCATTTGCTGATGTCCGCCAAATGGCATATACCAGGGCGGAAAACCAAAAAACACAATACCACCGGGCTTGCCTGCCGACAAGGCAGGCTTAAGAAAATTTTTCATCCAGCCAATCAACTTTGCCTGATCATGAATGTGTTCTATCACATCTTTTAGTACAATAATGTCAAACAGCCCGTTAAAATCCCTTTTTACATCCACTTCATAAATGTCTTTAACTACAAACCGTAATCTTCCGGCTGCAATATCTTCCGGTAAATAAAGTTGAGCATTCTCAATCCTTGACGCATCCAGTTCCACTCCCACTCCTTCGCACCCTTTATTAATAAATGCTTTTAATACACCGCCTTCACCACAACCAATTTCAAGTACCCTCATTCCTGGTTTCAAAGGAAACTTTTCTTCGATGAAAGGAATAACATATTTCTCAGCGTTTAAAACCTGGATATCAAAGTATCTTTTTCTATCGGCGTGAAATTCAAACACTCTTTTAATTACTTTCTACTGGCGCATCAAGCTCCACTTTCAAATTATTAATAATAAATTCCTGCCGGTCCGGTGTATTCTTACCCATATAGTATTCCAGCAGTTGTTGAATATGTTCCCCTTCTTCCACTCTCATCAATTGCTTCCGCATACCACTGCCGATAAACTGTCCAAACTCATCGGGGCTTATCTCTCCAAGACCTTTAAATCGTGTTACTTCTGGCTTTGTTCCCAGTTTCTTCATTGCATCCTGTTTCTCCTGTTCGCTGAAACAATAAATCGTTTCTTGTTTATTTCTTACCCGGAACAATGGCGTTTCCAGCACATATACTTTTTCATGCTTCACCAGATCAGGAAAGAATTGCAGGAAGAATGTCATCAATAATAAACGGATATGCATACCGTCCACATCAGCATCGGTTGCTATTACCACATTATTAAAACGAAGTTCTTCGAGGCCTTCTTCAATATTCAGGGCATGTTGCAATAAATTGAACTCTTCATTTTCATACACCACTTTCTTCGTCAGGCCATAACAGTTAAGCGGTTTACCCCGCAGACTAAACACCGCCTGTGTTTCCACGTTTCTTGCTTTGGTAATAGAACCGCTGGCACTATCCCCTTCTGTAATGAATATTGTCGATTCCTTTTGCTTCGCAACAAACAGTTCTTTTCCTTTTGCCGGAGCTTCGTCATTCAGGTGAAAACGGCAGTCCCTTAATTTCTTATTATGCAAATTTGCTTTCTTAGCTCTTTCATTCGCCAGTTTCTTGATGCCTGCCAGTTCTTTTCTCTCTCTTTCACTTTGCTCAATACGTTTTTTCAATCCGTCGGCAACCATTGGATTTTTATGCAGGTAATTGTCCAGCTCTTTGGCAAAAAAATCCCCGATAAACTGCTTCATGCTTTGTCCACCCTCTTCTACAAACTGCGAACCGAGTTTGGTTTTTGTTTGTGATTCAAACACCGGTTCCACCACTCTCACAGAAACAGCCGCCACAATTCCGGTTCTTATATCCGACGCATCATAATCTTTCTTAAAAAAGTCTCTGATTGTTTTTACATAAGCTTCCCGAAAAGCTTGCTGGTGTGTGCCGCCCTGTGTGGTATGCTGACCATTTACAAAACTATAAATATCTTCTCCGTATTCATTAGTGTGAGAAATGGCTACCTCAATATCATTGCCACTTAGATGAATAATGGGGTAACGAATTTCATCTTCATTAGTTTTGCGTTGTAATAAATCAAGCAACCCATTTTTACTGACGAAGCTCTTTCCATTAAAAATGATTTTCAGTCCTGCATTCAGGAAACAATAATTCCAGATCAGGTTTTCCAAAAATTCTGAATGGAATTTGAAATTCTTAAAAACAGATTCATCAGGAATGAACGTAACCATTGTCCCGTTCTGCTCACCACTCTTTGCTTCTTTATGTTCTTTTATCAACACACCTCTTTCAAATTCAGCAGTTTTTTCTTTTCCCTCCCGTACAGCCATTACTTTAAAATAATTGCTCAGTGCATTCACTGCTTTGGTGCCAACGCCATTCAGGCCCACACTTTTCTGAAACACTTTGCTGTCGAATTTAGCACCTGTATTTACCTTGCTTACCACATCTACCACCTTACCCAATGGAATACCACGGCCATAATCACGGACGGTTACATTTTTTCCTTCAATCGTCAGTTCCACCGTTTTCCCATAACCCATCGTGTATTCATCAATGCAGTTGTCCATCACCTCTTTTACCAGCACATAAATACCATCATCGGGTGATGCGCCATCGCCGAGTTTACCAATGTACATACCCGGTCGCAAACGGATATGCTCTTTCCAGTCGAGTGACTTTATACTGTCCTCATCGTAATTAAAGAGGCCTGTTTCTTTTTCTTTTGCCATTGCTCTTGCGAGGAGAAGCCGAAGCAATCTCCCCGATATTTTTATAGGTTATCAGAACTTTTATTTAGCCATCGTCCCGTTCTTTGGGCATCTTCGTTGCGTCGCACTTTTCATCTTCCTTTTCATTACTCATCTCACCTCACCCCAACATTTTTTTTTACTATCAGAAACCCTGCACCCCCCTTCTCAAGGAGAGGGAATCGGAGACTCTGCAAATTCGACTATTAGCAGGGTGAGGTCTAATTGAGCCCCACAAAAAACCTCCCAACAGGGAGGCTTCGGCTGGCCTGAGCAAATATAACGAAAGCAGCCCTGCCTTCCGGTTTTGGAGTTATTCACAGTTGGGGAAAAATCATTGCTGTTTCTGAATTTCACCGGAAATAAGAAGTTGAGTATCTTAATAACAAAAAACAGGATCAAGCTATTTTATACCTTATCCAAAAGAATTGCAATCCTTTTTTTAAGTCTGCTAATGTTATCAACTAACTCCACTGCACAAGAAAAGGATGAACAAATAGCAGAGCAAAAAAAATTAGAAGGGCAAATAAAAGAATCAAAAAAAGTAACTGAAACAATTGAACGTTGATGCCGCCTCGCTTCTTTTTATTTTACACACAAGAATAATACAGCAGGGGATAGTTTAATTGAAATTGTTTTTACACTGGCAGCAGAATCCGGTAAAAAGGAAGATATGTTTGCCGCTTACCGATGGAGTGGGAACGCCTATATACCTTCTACAAACAGTGAAAAGGCGATTTCCTATTTACAACAAGCCGTGGACTATGCCGGTAAAGAGAAAATGGTGAATGAAGAAATGCTGGCTTTAATAAACATTGCCCGCCAATATACATTGGCCAACAGGGGTGGAAATTTAGCAAAAGCGAATGAATACTTCAACAGGATTGACTTAAACAAAGAAGGTGTTGACGACATCTCCCGGTTCAATTATTATTTTCGGAAAGCAGGTTTTTCCTTTATGCAGGAAAAAACAGTGGAAGGTATAAAAAATGCTTTTTTTGCAAATTTCTGTGCATGCTCATCGGAGAAAAAGAAGGTAAGAGAAATAAAATAAATATTCCGTTAATGACTATTATACTTTATCAGGTATTTTTTGAAAAAGAACATGATGCCGCTGGAAATAATTCTCCGGTTTAATGTAAATTAAAGCAGTCGGCTCTGCTTTAGTTTCATAAAAACGAGAAGTAATACAATTTCTATATTGCCTGGTGATTAAAAGGCTGTATCACCATTTCACTTACCACGCCACTTGTTGGCTGCTGGCATAAAAACCAGATAGCCTTTGCGGCTTCTTCGGCCATCACCATTTTATCCCGCTGCACCCTCAAATCAATATTGTCCCAGAAAGGCGTATCAACGCCACCAAGAAACAAATTGGTAATGCGTATTTCAGTACGTTTTATCTCTTCCCTGATACTTTGCATCATACCTACTAAACCATATTTGGAAGCACTGTAAGCTGCCGCACCCGCCATAGGTACTTTACCTAAAATACCGGGAATATTTATTATCAAGCCTTTCTTAGCTTCTTTCATCTTTGGCAGAAATGATTTCATCAATAGAAATGGGCCGAATAAATTGCAATTAAGTGTTCGTAAAAAATCTGTTTCACTTAATTCATCGGTTGATTTGATAATGCCGATACCAGCTGCATTTAACAGCACATCTATTGAATCGTATTGAGAGAAAAACTGTTCTTTCAAAGCCACTACTTCTTCGGGCTTGCTAATGTCCAGAGCAAAAATTTTATCGCTGCTTACATTTATCTCATTGGCTAATAACTGTAGTTTTTCTTTATTTCTTGCGGCAATGAATAGGTTAGCTCCACTAGCCGTAAGCAGTTTGGCTGTTTTACTTCCAATACCGCCTGTAGCTCCAATAATTAATACATTTTTGCCCTTTAACGTTTCCATAATTGCCTGTTTATGGTAGTAAACAATAATACTTATATATTGTTTACTATTAATAATTCTTATTTTTTACAAATGAATATTTTGCTTACCGGTGCAAATGGTTACATTTCCCAGCGGTTAATACCCGTTTTACTTGAACAGGGGCATTCCTTGTATTGCTGTGTGCGGAATAGAAGACGCTTTGAAGCAGAGCATATTCATGAACGGATAAAAATAGTAGAAGTAGATTTTTTACAACCTGACGCAACTGCTCAATTACCTGAAAATATAGAGGTAGCGTATTACCTCATTCATTCGATGAGTGGTGGTACCACAGATTTTGATAAGGCTGAGGCATCCTGTGCTGAAAATTTTATCCGCTTACTATCATCTACCAGTGCAAAGCAAATCATATACCTAAGCGGCATCAGCAATGCAGAAAAATTATCCAAACATTTATCATCAAGATTGCAGGTAGAAGAAATTTTATTTAAAAGTGGAATATCACTCACTATTTTAAGGGCAGGTATTATTGTGGGTTCCGGCAGCGCCTCTTTCGAAATCATCCGTGATTTGGTGGAGAAACTTCCAGTGATGATTGCACCCAGATGGCTGAACACCAGGTGCCAGCCTGTAGCAGTGCGGAATGTAGTGCAGTTTTTAACCGGGGTATTGCTAAAAGAAAATACATACAACAAGACTTTTGATATTGGCGGCCCGGAAGTATTAACCTACAAACAAATGTTGCTGCAGTTTGCAAAAGTGAGAGGATTAAAACGCAGCATCTTTATCATCCCGATAATGACGCCAAGACTCTCTTCTTATTGGTTATATTTTGTTACATCTACTTCGTATTCTCTCGCCATTAATTTGGTAAACAGTATGAAAGTGGATGTGGTGTGCAGGCCAAATGATTTGGCAGCACAATTAAATATTGAATTGCTTTTTTATAAAACTGCCGTGCAACTTGCATTCGAAAAAATAGAACAGAATCTCGTATGCTCAAGCTGGAAAGATGCATTTGTAAGCAGCAACACCCCACAGCAGATGATGCAATATATTAATGTACCCAGCTTTGGATGTTTTAAAGATGTAAAGTTGCGGCCCATTAAAGAAAATCCGGAATCCGTGTTGAAAAATGTATGGAGCATTGGCGGGGCAAAGGGATGGTACTATGGCAATTTTTTATGGAAAATGCGTGGCGTTGCAGATAAAATGGTTGGTGGTGTGGGGCTGAGACGGGGAAGGACCAATAGCAACGTTATCAATGCAGGCGATGCATTGGATTTTTGGCGGGTATTGATTGCAGATAAAGAAGATAAAAGATTGTTGCTCTATGCCGAAATGAAACTACCGGGGGAAGCCTGGCTTGAATTTAAGATCTTGAAAATAAAAAACCAATTACACCTGCGGCAAACAGCTACCTTTCGTCCAAAAGGTTTGTGGGGCAGGTTATATTGGTATAGCCTGTTGCCATTTCATTATTTCATTTTTAATGGGATGATTAATAACCTTCTCAAGAAGCATTGATTTATTATACGGCCCACTTACAAGATTCAATCATTTAAAAAGCTTACCTGCCAACAGATTCAAGAACTTTCTTTCATAAAAGGTTGGCAGCATTTTTTTCGGTTAAAGAATATTAGTAAAAAAAATGGCCCTATCAAATTGATACAGCCATAAATTTTTGATACCGTATTATACCTTTTACTTAGGCATAATTACAGAATCAATCACATGGATAACACCATTTGATGCTTCCAGGTCTGCGGTTATTACAACAGCTCCATCCATTTTTACATTGTCTGCAACAGACACCGTAACTTCCTGTCCATTCACAGTTTTGATTAATTGCCCGTCAGACAAATCAGAAGATAAAGCCTTGCCGGCAACTACATGATAAGTAAGGATAGCCGCCAGTTTCTCTTTATTTTCTGGCTTTACTAATTCTTCAACTGTGCCTGCCGGTAATTTTGCAAAAGCTTCGTTGGTAGGTGCAAAAACTGTGAAAGGGCCTGCGCTGCTTAATGTTTCTGCTAACCCAGCTGCAACAACCGCAGCTACCAATGTTGTAAAGTCTTTGTTGTCTGATGCAATTTCTACAATGTTCTTCATTTTATATAATTTTAGTTACACCTATAACATAAGCTGTGTGGAATAGTTGCTAAAATAATAGGTTTCTTTTTTTAATTACACAATAATCACAATTTGATATTATCATTTTAATTTTCGAAATAAAGTTTAATCAAAAGTCGTTAACGCAAAAACGGACACAGTTTCATTTACTGTATCCGTTTTAAAAATTAAAATAAATTCCGAAAAATAATTACTTAGGTAACACCACTGCATCTATTACATGAATTACACCATTGGTTGCTTTCAGGTCAGTTACAATAACGGTTGCCTTGCCACCCTTTTCATCTGTTAATACTACATTGCCATTTTCAACAGCAGCAGTTAGTTTCCCACCTGCTACAGTTGTTAACACCACTTTACCCTCACCTTTTTTGATTGCTTCCAAAACGGCTTTCGCATCCAGGTTTCCAGCTACAACATGATAAGTTAAGATGCCTGCAAGCGTTGCCTTGTTTTCTGGTTTTAATAAAGTTTCTACAGTACCACCTGGTAGTTTTGCAAAAGCATCATTGATGGGTGCAAACACAGTGAAGGGCCCTTTGCTTTTTAAAGTTCCTACAAGGTCTGCAGCTTTAACAGCAGCCACCAATGTGGTATGTGCTTCAGAACCTACGGCTACATCTACGATATCTTTTTCTGTTTGTGCCATCACATTGATGGAAAGTAATGATACTGCACCAAAAAGTACAGCGTTTTTAATTAATTTCATACTTGTTTTTTAAATTTTTGGAAAATATTGTATAGTATATTTTTATATACAAATCAATAACGCCGTATCGCACATTATGTTCAGAATATCAGAGGAATTTTTGTTGACTAATCTGAAATAAAAAACAGTGCAGGCATATTATTATTTTCATTCTTTCTTTATTTCTTCTTCCGGCGGCAAATCTTCAATAATAGGTTTAACTGCATTCATGAATGTAATTTTTTTACCGGCATCAATCCTGTCATCACTAAAAAGTTTACCGATGAAACGCATCATTTCCGCCCTTGGCCCACCTTCTTCTTTCCCCACAAATTTTGTGGGGCTTGTAGTGTTAAGCTCTCTTACTGTAGCAATAATGAATACAATAAAAAGTACAATAATAACACTTGTTAAAGCAATGATATCCATATTATTTTCCATAATAGTTTATTATTATTTTTTCATATTGAAAAAAATGAGTAATCCCATAATAGTTGGCGGCCACAACCCAATAAAAATGGCCCGGTCCGTGTCTTTCAGTATTACATAATAATACTCTGATACAAAAATCAGAATGATTACCATCGCTACGATTAATAATTCTGAAGCCTTAAATTTTTTAAACATGGAGTAAAGTTTTATTGTAAAGAATTATTCTTTCTTGTAATGTAATTTAATCTTCCCAGTGCAAATATATTGTGGGCATATGAAACTGCAATAGCAAAAAATACGGCGAAAATTGCCAACAGTGCATTGTAGTAAACAGGTGCCAACAACGAAAGTCTTATAAAAACAGTAACCAACACAAAACCTGCATATCTGAAAACATCCGGGTAGTGCAATGTGTATTTGAATGCTACCAGCATAAAAAGTAAATCAGCAAAAATCAATATCATATAAAATTGGTCTATTGAATGAACCAACACCCCGGTATTTATAAAATTGTACCCATCATTTATCGCAAGAAAAAAAAATGAAATAAATACAAGAAGTGCAATATACTGTTTAAGCATGATAAACTGTACCCTGTCTTTAGGTGCTGTTACCGGCCTGTGTTGCTGCAAGTGATAAAAAAGTGACAGCAAGAGAAATACAATTGATGAACCCACACCATCTGAAATCATTTTAAAGACAGGCTGTAGTTGGTCTTGTACCGGAAGATGAAAATCAAAATGTGAAAACTCTTTGAAAGAAGAACGCAAGAGCACCAGGCTTAAAATTTCTATTTGCTTGCCGATTGAATTAGCAATGGATTGGGGAATGACAAATACAAGGCTTATCATTTCAAAAAATAACAGAAGGGTAAAACAGATTTCAATTGATTGCAAAAAGTGCAAACGGGCAAATACCCCGGGCAATACAAACAAACTGAAATGGTTTATCAGGGCAATCCCCATGCAAAAAACAAAACTTATAATCAATATGATGCTTTGAAGTTTTGCTATTCTTTTTCCCTGCCAGAAAAGCTCTAAAGGCCGGTAAGTATAACCTAATATCGTATCTAGTGAGTTCATGTGTCGGGTGCTTTAGCCCCTTTGGATGGTTTTTTTTCCAGCTTAATACTCATCTCTTTCATAAATAATTAATTTTCTACAGGCTTTGTTTGCCGTAAGCTGTTGTACATGTCATGCATAATTTGCATGTGAGGAGCGGTAAGCACTGCAAGACCTAAAAACAGGTAACCTGCTATGGAATTGCTGCTAATAAACATAAAACCTGTTAATCCGAATAAGGTAATTCCACCAATTGCTATAACACTATACATTATTATCTCCCTCGTAATCCTATTTTGAGTATATAAATTATTCTTTCTTAAATAAGTAGTAATATTATTGAGAGATAAAACAGAATGCCATACTACAAAGTAGAATGTAAACCCAAGCAGCATGGGCAGTTTGAACAGTATTAATAGAATAACTGCAAAGTGTATTAAAAACTGTCCTTTATCACTTGTACCGGTATTACTGTTTTGGAGAAAATAAATAAAAGTGGTTATAAAAAATAATATTCCTGAAACAGAAATGACGTTGTAACGGTTTGCGTCGAGCCAGTTAATAAAAACTGCATTCTCCTTACCTGCACTGAACTGTTGAAAGAAAGGCTTTACTTCTTCAAAATGATGCAGCAGGATAACAGAAAGAATTAGCAGACCGTAAAATATAACAAATGCTTTCCCTAGCAGAGTGTTGGTCTTGAATTGGTATAAATCGGTTTCTCCAAAATGATAAGCAGCAAAAAGGATGAACAAAAGAATACCTGCCAACGGGAAAAACCACAAGATTGCAGCAAAAGTTAACAGCCGTGAAATATAAACTAGCAAAAATCGAAATTTGGAGAATAATTTTTTACTGCTGTTTGCATTTTGTGTGGCTACCAGCAAATCAGCGGCACCATGAGGTACGCCAAGTAAAAGAATTCCTACTAAAAAAATGAAGAATTGTGTATTGGTATCAATTGGTAAAATATATTGCTGAAACAACAACAGTATACACCCTGATAATAATAATACAATCCTTAACATACTCAACTTTTAAAAATTTAAAAAATAAAAAGTACCATAAAAATATATGGCACTTTTTACTATCAGTTAAGCATTAGAAAGTGAAGTTTCCTTATCAGATTTTGCCAGCGCATAAATCACTAAACCAAATCCAATTTTATTGATGGCATCACCAATATTATAAACAATATCCATAGAGAGCCCTTCAAAAACCCGGAAGCCAAAGAGGCCACCGGCAGTACCTGCTATGTAGCCAATAGGGTAAATAGCCCATCCAACCAGCACAAACCAACCTAAAGTTTTTACCGCTTTGGCAACTGCCGGCCCTGCATTACCTGCAAGTTTAGCCACTTCACCAAACCAAACGAGGTACACAATGTAGAAATAAGCCAATCCGCTTATCAATCCCCAAATCCAGCTTTGTGTTTCTTTGCCGTAAATGGCTTCGCCAATGTAGCCAGTTACCAGCATTATAACAGATGCAAAAATGAGTTTCCAAAGCAATCCTGCCTTTCCACCAGCCTTTTTAGTAATAAGATAAAATTCTACGCACATCAAAGGCACAGTCAAAATCCAGTCAACATAACGGAAAAATACAGGAGACTCGCCTGTATCAAGATTGTAGTCTCTCATGTAATAATAATGTACGGCCGCAATAAAAGTGATAAGGCCGGAAACAAGAACAGAGGTTCGCCACTTTTGAGGAACATTGCTCAACTCAAAGAAAAAGAAAATACTGGCGGCCATCATGGCCATGGTGCCTACAAAAAACGTGAAGGCCACGTAATCGTTGTTTGCCATTGGGAGAATCCCAAGTAGTGTTAGGTTCATATATTTGATTTTTATTTACATTGTTGAGCATCTGTT
>Ga0105046_10006242_pt1 | contig 18801 bp, 18 predicted proteins | sample MAT03_FD_78385 | JGI IMG/M metagenome (GOLD analysis project Ga0105046, IMG submission 78385) | Freshwater microbial communities from Lake Fryxell liftoff mats and glacier meltwater in Antarctica - MAT-03 (megahit assembly) | ecosystem: Environmental > Aquatic > Freshwater > Ice > Liftoff... | reverse complement strand
TTCTCTTATTGAATAAGTATTCGACTAACTTGGACAGGGCTTTGTATCCATCTAAACAGGGTTTAAAGCCTGTGATCAGTTTGAAGCCCATGGCGATTGAGCAAAGAGCTGCAATCGGAGCATATGAGATGCTGCCGAGCATCATCCCGACTAAGACGGTGACAACGATCGCGAGGTTGGCTATTTTCGTTGAAAGGGCGAAACGCGCGGACCACCTTTCGCGTCGATGGCCTTTCTCAACAAGAGCTTGTTGTTCCAATTTAGGTCTCCAAACTTCGTCCAATCCTCCATTTTGCGCTAATTTCCACAATCCAAGTTTCTGCATGTGAATTGCCTTGCGACGCGCTTCAAGTTTTTTATAGTCAGTATCCGCCAATTCGGTATCCGCGACGCGCTGGACTTCGGCACTGTTCCAATACGCTTTTTTCTCAGGAGAGAGAAGTTGAATCCGCTTTTGGGCGATAAAATCTTTAAAGTTCTCTTTGCTATATTTGTCCACTTTTATACGTGCCATGCTAACTTTCCACGCAGTCACTGCAATACTACCGGCTTCTGATGGGTTATCTAGCTGCATAAGCACTTTCTGCGGATTTCCCAGCTTTTGAATGGCTTCACTTTCTTCGGTGGCTTTTGTCCATTTAATAGGAATATCAGAAAACGAATAAGCACCGAACATCAAGAGAGAAAATTGAGGAACCAGAGTGGAAAGAATGGGTGTGTTACCGATGATTTGAGACAGTCTCGTACATTCAATCAGGCCAAACTTCATAGCCGACACCGTACTATCCGCCAGGTTAACACCTGTTAAAGCCGCTGTTTTCGACAGCTCCCATTTCCCTTTACCGAGTTTTTCTCCATTGACCCATTCGGCTAAACGGGCAAACATTTCGGTGGATCCCACGCATGTTTTTAAAATAATGGCGCCTGGGACAATCGTTGAGAAAACCCAGCCAATAACAGGGATGAGTGCCAAAAGGGGTGTAAACACGATCAAGACAGCGGAGGAGGTGTAAAGCCCCTCGGAGGTGTCTTGCAAAGCACGCAAGCATTGCGTCGTCTCTTTAGCCACTGCAACTAGGCCGGTGGGTGTTTTTAGAATTAAAGTGAAGGTGTGAGCTGCTAATTCTCTGGGGTGCGCCGCTTGGTGTTTGACCCAATTGGCTCCGGTTCCCAAAGCGCCTGCCATATAAACTGCTGTATTTCTTACTCCCCCAAAGCTCATGATTGGCTCCTCATTAAAGTTTTTAGTGTAAGTATTAAGGCTTCTAACCGCGCGCGCATCGATTGCAGAAGCAAGTCGCTCCGCAGGCTAGGGATAGCCCTGCTAAAACACATAGAAGAGGTGCGCAAGTCATCCCTGAAAGAATAAAGGTGGAGAGGGACACTTGTACAAAGCTGTTGGTCAGGTCGAGAGCGGCCTGCGTTCTTTGAATAGGCGTTTCGTATGTGCTTAAACGATAGCCCGCGTCGAATCCAAGAAATAAGTAAGCCAATCCAGCGAACGACATCACTGCAGCAAAGAGAGGGAAGCGACCGATTGTCATGATGAGTCGGGATAAAGTAATGATGCGTAAATCGAGTAACCACAGGACATTTCCTCCAATGTCAGAACAGCATAACAACACATTTCCTATTATTCCGCAAGATGTAACTTCATAATTATATTTACGTTTCATCCAATAATAAAATATAAAGGGCACTCGAGCTACTGATATAGAATTACTTAAAAAAGAAATTCGGTACAGCAAATAAGGGCGGGGGGCCATCCAAAAACGTTTAGGTAACACAAGGGGATAAAGAGGTAGAGCGTGCATCAACTTGTATTAATTAAAAGTTTAATTTGATAACCACACGCAAATTCGCGTCCACTCATCCGGTTTTTCCCTTCCAACTGCACGTCGAGAATGTCTAAAGCTCCCTTTCCTGTAGCCACGACCATACCTTGCTTTCCATACTCAAGAAAAGTCCCTAAGAGGCCCTCTTTTTCGATAAGACGTGAGCGAAAGAGGCGCAATCTTTTTCTTTCTCCCTTCCACTTCACCCAACACCACGCGCCGGGTTCTGGATTGACACCTCGGATCAGGTTGTGAAGTTCGCTTGCGGGTTTCTCCCATTTCACTTCGGTATCTACTAACTCGACCTTGGGTGCAAGTGTCATTTGCGTGTGATCTTGAGGAGTTGCGGGGGGCTCTCCTTTTTCGAAAGCGCGTAAAACCTCTAATAGGAGCGGAGACCCCGCTTGAAAAAGAGCCTCTTCTAATTCTCCAAAAGTCATTTCGAGAGAAATCGGAACTTCTGCCATGGCAATGACATCTCCCGCATCCATTTTTTTGACCATATGCATAATCGAGACGCCCGATTTTTCTTCTCCATGCATAATCACGCGTTGAATGGGTGCGGCTCCCCGGTACTTAGGCAATAAACTGGCGTGCAGATTGATACACCCCTTAGGAGGCATCTTGAGCACATGATCTTTCAAGATTTCTCCATAGGCAACCACAACAAAAAGATCAGCTCCAAAAGCTTCTAAAGTGGACGCAAACTCGGAGGACGAAACAAAAGGGGGTTGTAAAAGAGGCAGCCCTCTTTTTTCAGCCACTGTTTTGACAGGAACGGGTAAAGGGTGTCCCGATCGTCCAAGGGGTTTATCGGGTTTTGAAATCACTCCCACAATCTCGATACCCTGCTGAGAGAGTTCCTCGAGCACGCGGGCAGCAAATAAAGGGGTTCCAAAAAAAAGAACCTTCATGCTTTGTCAGCAGTCTCCTCGACAGGAGCTTCTTCGTCTTTCACAATACCCAGAAGTCCCCTTTTCGTTGTGCGGCAAAAATGGAGAAAATGCGCAATCTCAGGAATTTGTGGAAGTTGGGTTTCCACTTGTGTTAGGGCTTCCGCATTAGAGAAAGCGGAGCGATAAACCAGTTTGAAGGCTTTCGAGAGCTCTAAACGGGTTTCAAAAGGGAATCCGTGCCGTTTGAGTCCCACACTATTGAGGCCCGCAAAACGGTAGGGATTTCCAGAGCCCAGCGTATAAGGGGGAACATCATGCGAAACACGGCTAAAGCCTCCGACAAAGGCATAACGACCAATGCGCACAAATTGATGTACGGGTGTCATCCCTCCGATAGTGGCGTGATCTTCAATGGTCACATGACCGGCAAGCATAGCCCCATTGGCCATGGTGACGTTATTGCCGATTTCACAATGGTGAGCCACATGACAATAGGCCATGATCAAACAATTGTTCCCGATTTTGACTGTTGAGCCTTCATCGTAAGAAGAATTGATCGAAACATACTCACGAATTTGGCAATTTTTACCGATGGTAACGTAGGTTTTTTCCCCTTGATAACGGATAGCTTGTGTTTGGGTTCCAATCGCTGCAAACGGGTAAATCGTGGTTCCCTCTCCAATCGTGGTGTAACCGTCGAGATAGACATGTCCTTTAATCGTGACGTTGTCTTCTAATGTCACATGTTCTTTGACGATTGCATACGCTTCCACAATGACATTTCGGCCTATTTTAGCTCCTGGCTCGATGATCGCGGTCGCATGAATTTGAGAGTCTTGCATAGCCCTTTCTTTACAGTTGATCTTTATCGACAAGCACGAAGCCTACATCAGCTTCGACAACCAATTGGTCATTGACATACGCTTCGGCATGAATTTTGCCTCCTTTGAGCCCCAGATGTATTTGGGTGCTTTTCAAAATCAAAACATCCCCAGGACGGACCGGTTTACGGAATTTGATATTGTTCGCATTAAGCAAAATCGCGACCTTTTTAGGATCACTTTTCATGTGAACGAGAACGCCTCCGTTTTGAGCCAACGCTTCTAAGATCAAAACGCCCGGCATAATGGGAGCTTCGGGAAAATGGCCTTGAAAAAACGATTCATTGATGGTCACATTTTTCTGCCCAATCACTACTCCTTTTTCCAAATCAATCGACAAGATTTTATCGATTAACAAAAAGGGATACCGATGAGGCAAAAGCTTGACAATTTCTTTAAGGTCGAGCTCTTTCATACACATGCCTCCAGCAATTTTTGACCGAGTCGCCAGTTAGAGGTATGACCTCCCCGGATGGCAATTAAGTGCGCTTTGAATGGAAATCCCAAAAGCGCAAAGTCTCCGACCATATCTAACATTTTATGACGGGCTTGTTCGTTAGAGAAAAAGAGGCCGTTTTTTGCGATACACTCATCCCCCTTAACCATCACTGCATTATCTAAACTTCCGCCTTGAATCAACCCTTTTGCTTTGAGCACTTCGATCTCTTCATACAGGGCAAAGGTCCGACATGGCGCCAGCTCTTTTTTGAAAGACTCGGGGGTGATCGCTAAGGTGTGAAATTGAGCCGCCAAGGGCTTGACGTGGGGATAGCTCAATGTGTAGCTGACCCGGAATGTGGGATCGGGAAGGGCGACAATCTGAATGTCCCCTTCCGACCAATAGAGGGGCTGGTAGAGGGTACGTACCGTGACTTCAGCGGCTTGCGTTTCAATGCCTGCTTCTTCGATCATGGTGACAAAAACATCGGAACTCCCGTTCCCTATTGGTGGCTCTAAGCTATCTAATTCAATCCAAAGATTGTCAATTTCATAGGCATATAGCGCCGCAAGAACATGCTCGACTGTGTGAATACGTAGCTCGCCGCGACCGATGGTTGTACTACGGCTGGTATCGATCACGTGTGTAATAGAAGCGGGAAGAAGGGGCTGTCCCGGAAGATCCACCCGTTTAAACTGAAGTCCCGTGCCTAGAGGGGCTGGGCAAAAGCGCATAGTCACTTGCCGCCCTGTGTGAAGTCCGATGCCTGCAAATACAACGGGTCCAGATAAAGTTTTTTGTTTCCGAATCATGGAGACATTTTAAAGAAAGGCTACTTAAGCCGCAATGATTTGCTACCCAGGAAGGCTAAACTGGCTAGAAAAGAAAAGGTCACAATCAGGGTGTCTCCCCACATGGAGTAAAGAGTAGGATAGGTGTAAGTGGGAACGGAAACATAGAGGGCATCCGCCAGCCATTGTTGGTTGGGATGGCCCTCCCCCAAGATATCGAGTGTCCGTCCTAAACTATCGACGGCACAGGTCAGACCTGTGTTGCACGCGCGTACCATCGGGATGCCACTTTCTACAGTGCGGAGCCGTGCATGATCGAGATGTTGTTGGGGGAGACGCGAGTTAGGATACCACACATCGCTTGTCACATTAACGAGGAGCTCCGCGCCTAATTGACGGGACTCTCGCATCAAATGACCAAAGGTTTCTTCGTAACAAATCGAAAACCCGTACGAAACTTTACAGCCTTTGTACACTTTAGCTCCTTCCCCTGGAATAAGGGAGGCCACAATTCCATAGGATTTCACAAGTTCTCGGCACCACGTAAAAGGAATGTATTCTCCTAACGGAATCAACACCCGTTTATCATACCGTTGTCCTTCAGTCCCATTGGGACGAAACAGAAAAGCTGCCGTGTAGCTCGCCATTCTCTCCCCTCCCTTAAATTCGCTATGCTCCAGTCCGACCACCACATCCGATTGAAAGAGATTGCTAATCGCTTGGGACCAAAATCCATTCGAGACCATCCACGTCGAACCTTTGGGTGTTTCCACTTCAACGGCTAAGGGTTCTACTAAGGGAGGAAGGGCACGCACCCCTTCTTCACCGAAAACCGTGCCAAAAGATTCTTTGACATAATCGTAACGATAAAGAGGAAGGTAAGTGCCGTAAGGAACGGCATACTCGGGAAGTGAGACTAAATCGACTGTTTTGTCCCGATGGCGTTTTAAAATTTGTAAGATGTCATGCCATTCATCGGCCACATATTGGATTGCTTCAAAGGGGGTTGCAAACTCTAACGTCTCTTCGATCGGAAACCCTGGTTGGACAAGCAACGCTTTGAGCGGTTCATGGTGCGCCGCATAATGATCAAAGGCCTCTTCATGCCACCAAAACTGTCCAAGTCCAAATACGTAAGGCACAAACGCAACCGCCCCTGCTAAAACAGCTCCTTGGTAACGCCACGCACGTAAAACCAATAAATTGGTCCACATCACCCAGAATGAGAGACCATAAATACCGATGATCGAAGCTAATTGAAGGGGTAACAGATACCCTGTTAAAGCCAAACCGGCTGGATTCCATGTAAAGCCTGAGAGGAAAAAAAGACGTGACCATTCTAATAAAGTCCAAAGAGCCGCCACCCCTGTGGCCCGCCGAAACGAACGGATATTGACGCGGTTCAGTAATAAACAGAGCACCCCAAATTGGGCTCCCCACATCAATGCAAACGAGACATAAATGACAACGATGTACCAGAAAGGATGCGTCAGCATCCATGAAAGTTGGATGAACTGAACTGCTGTAAACCAGCCCATACCTAACCAAAAACGTCTTTTAGCCGGTTCCACGTCTAAAATGGCATTCAAGAAAAGTGCGTATCCGAAAAAAGAGGCCAGCAGACCAAATAGCGGCTCCCACGCAGGTTGCCCGAACGCGACCAGACACAATCCCAACAAGCTTAACGTGAGCTGCATACTTTGTGATCTTATGCCAGTTAAGCTTTAACTACTAGGGGTGAGTCGTGGTGACGGTGGCTGCCGTGGAAGCGCTTACATCAGGAGGAATACCTGAGTGAGGAGGAGCCGTTGACGTGGTAACAGTGTGAGTAACACTTGTTGACGCGTTAGCGGCAGGAGGCACACTTGAAAATGAGGGTCTTAAAGGGGAAGGCGACACGTGCCTATTGCGGTCTTTTTCATTTGCAACCCGCTGTGCGGCATCGAGCTCGTAAGCCTTTAATTTTTGCACCAAATCGTCCTTTTCTTCCTGGAGCAACTTTAACTGAGTTGCGTACACATTTCGCATTTGTTGGGAATTATTTTCCAAGGCTTCATGAAAGGCAGACATGGAATCTTCCCATTCTCTGCATGCGGCTTCAGCCGCTCTCAAACGTGTAGAGAGCTGGGCTACTTCTTGGTCATGTTGAGCAAGGTTTATCAAACGTCCGATCACGGTTTCAGGATTAGGCTCTTCGCCTAACACACTATAGGCTTCACCTACTGCCAGTCTCAGTCGCTCTATCTCATCCAGAGCGGTATCTAGATAACTGCGGAACAAATCCAAAGCATTGGGTGCTGGAGGCGCATGGAGACCTCTGCGAACGAGCAGCACGCCGAGAACAAATACCACAAAAGAGACCCCTGTGGCTAGGGAAAGAATGGCTACTTTATTCGCGATGACATATCCCAGGGTCACGCCACTTGCGAGCAAAACTTTGGCCGAAATCCACGCTAAAGCAACCGCCCCAACCGCGGTAGCAGCGGCTAAACTTGCGGGAGCTGTAACCGATAGAGTCGAAATCACAGTAGAGACTGTCGCCACTGTTAAAACAGAACCCCCTATGAGGGCAAAAGGAATGCCGAACGCGAGAGAATAATACCTGCGATGACCTGAATCGGCGGCTACGAGGGGACGTTCTCTAATAAAGGTGTCGCGTCTTGATTGCAGAAATGCGGGGCCTTGATCGGTGGATATAGCCATTTATTACCTTTTTATTATCTTTATTCCCTCGCTATTATAGCGAGGGAATATTAATAATAGGTGAAGAGAGGTAAAAAATTCTTAAAATGCGGCGGGGTCAGCAGCTCCTAAACCTACACCTACACCTACACCTACACCTACACCTACACCTACACCGGCTCCGCCAGCTTCAGCCACTTGATCCGCAGCAGCTGGATCCGCAGCAGCTTGAGCTTCAGCCGCTAATCTAGCAGCGGTATCTGCATCTTCACGAGTCTCCAACGCTGCATTATTGACAATAAGCGCTCTACCTGCAGGGTTTCCTCTGAGTTGTTCGAGAGCACGTTCATTCGTCAAAGGATAAGCGAGTTCAAACGCCTCTTCGCTGACGTAGACTGTCGGACCACCTTCGACCAAAGGACGCTTCTGCGCATAAGCCGCCATAGCAGAGCCGAAAATAAAGACGAGGCCAGCTGCCACGAGCGCCACAACCGTTGCCGCTCCTTTATTTGCCGCCACAAAAGTAGCCGACACAACAGATGCATCGAGAACTGTGGTGCTGATGGAAGAGAAGAATAGACTAGCTGCTGCTACGAACGCAGGAGGTGCATAAAGGCTTGTAGCAAATACAGCCAATGCGACAAGCGTAACAGTCGCCGTCAAAGCCGCTGCAAACATTAAACCTTTACCTATATCTCCGATGAATTGATTAAGAGGTGCGGGTCCCCGCGCCTGAACTTGTAAAGCCATACTTACCGATACTCCAAAAATGGTTAATTTCCTTCCAAAGATAGGACTCTCTCACATTAATGTCAAAAGTCTCCACAGGTAAAAAGAGAAACTTAAAAGCTTATTTGTCAAATAATAGCGGGATTGTTAAACTAACTGCCCATGGTTCCTTTTCGCGATCACCATCTTTTATCTTTATGGGCTCATTGGCAAGAATCGGGACATCCCCTTGACATGGCAATGCATCGTTATTTTCGTCTTCATCCGGCTCTCGGATCTAAGGATCGGGGAGAGATTGCCGAAACCATTTACAGAATGGTGCGCTGGAAACGGCTATTGGAAACATTAGCCCCCACCTTAGAGCAGCAGCTCAAGCTTTACCGTTCTGGAGATTGGAAAAAACAACAGCAAAATCACGATTTACCCCTTCCCGTGCGCGTCAGTTATCCCGATGAGCTCGTGACTCTCTTGATCGAAGCTTTTGGGGTAGAACGGGCGGAAGCTTTATGTTTAGCCTGCAATGAACCTGCCCCCATAACAGTACGCGTGAATCGCCTGAAAACTACGCGTGATGCCTTGCTTGAAAAATGGAAAGATCTAGACGTCCGTCCCACGTCCGCTGCCTCAGATGGGATCATTTTTCCTAAACGCTTAAACTTCTTTACCTTACCTGAATTTGCAGAAGGGTTATTTGAAGCTCAAGATGAAGGGAGTCAGCTCGTAGCTGAGCTCGTGAAAGCGGAACCTGGGCAATGGGTTTTGGACTATTGCAGCGGTTCGGGAGGTAAAACATTAGCTTTTGCCCCTAAACTAAACCATCGGGGACAAATTTTTCTTTATGATATCCGGAAACACATCCTGTTAGAGGCCCGCCAAAGACTCAAAAGAGCGGGCATTCAAAACGCGCAATTCGTGACGGATCAAGCGCCCAAATTGAAGAAAAAAATGGATTGGATTTTGGTAGACGCTCCTTGCACAGGTACGGGAACATATCGACGCAATCCTGATATGAAAGAAAAATTTTCCCTGGAAATATTGAAAAGTCTGGTCGGCCAGCAGCGGACTATTTTTGAGAGAGCCTTAAGCTTCCTTAAACCCGGCGGTTCTATCGTTTACGCCACCTGCAGCATTCTCCCCCAGGAAAATGAGGAGCAAGTGGCTCATTTCCTAAAAACCTATCCCCTTGAGCTTGTTTCTCCTCCTTTTCAAAGTTTCCCTTCTACGGGAGGAATGGATGGCTTATTTGGAGTTGTTTTCAAGGGATTGACCCATTAGAGTGTTAGCATGATCCGCACGCTTTTGATTCCTTTTCTTTTCATCTCGACTTTAACGGCTGTTGACCCTTTTTTGGTCGCTCCACCAGATGATGCACAGATCATCATTCACAATCGCATTTTAGCGCGCGTCAACGGAAAATCGATTTCTGTCATGGATGTCGCTAAAAAAATGGATCTCCTTTTTCTCCGTACATTTCCGCAATATGCCTCTTCTAACATCGCACGCTATCAATATTATGAAGCGAGTTGGAAACAAATGTTGAACGATGCGATTGACAAAGAACTCATTTTAGCTGATGCCGATGAAAATAAATTCAAAGTGACTTCGGGTGATATCCGTCAAGAGATGGAGATGCTATTTGGCCCTCATGTGATTGCAAACCTGCATCAAATCAATATGAATATCGATGAAGCGCAACGGATCGTGGAAGGAGATATTATTCTCCGCCGTATGACATTTGCACGTGTGAATGGAAAAGCCATCCGCAGTGTGACTCCTCAATCTATCCGACAAGCTTACGACGCGTTTGTGAAAGAAAATCCTGTTGAAGAAACATGGACCTATCGTGTCGTTTCCATCCGTCATCCCGATGAGAAAGTAGGCGCTCAAACAGCTGAGAAGGCTTATACTCTCCTCAACGAGCAAAAAACACCCCCAAATGAACTCTCCAAACAATTGAAAGGAGAGAAACTATCGGTCAATGTTTCGGATAACTGGACACATAAAAGCAAAGAGATCAGTGCGCCTATCATGGACGCTTTAGCGCAACTGGAAGCGGGTGGAATCAGTTCGCCATTGGTGCAAAAAAGCCGTGCCGATCGCAGCATCGTGTATCGGATTATTTTACTCAATAGCAAAACAGAAGCAGGCGCTATTCCCTTTTCCCAAGTCGAAAATCAGATCCGAGATGAGTTAATCAGTAAAGCGATTGCAGATGAAGGGAAAAAATATCTCGAAAGACTGCATAAACATTTCGATATTCAAATTTCCTACACTGACGATTTTGAACCTTTTACACTGCGCGAGTAAGCGTGCCCCTTTATAAGCCTTCGGAGCTCCACACGTTTTTGGAAAGCTTAGGCATCCATCCTCGCAAAGCACTCTCCCAAAATTTTCTGATCGATGGTAACATCATTCGCAAAATCGTCGCCGCAGCTGACGTTGTACCGGGGGAAACTGTCATTGAAATCGGACCAGGTCCAGGATCCCTTACCGAGGCGCTTCTTGCTGCAGGAGCTGAAGTCTTCGCCATTGAAAAAGATCCCACTCTCGCACGGGCTTTAAGACGTTTAGAACCGGATGAAAAACAGCTGCACATCTTTCCCAACGATGTCCTCGAAATCGATTTTACGCGCTTCCCCAAAAGTAAAGTGATTGCGAATCTCCCCTACAATATCACCACTCCGATCCTCGAAAGATTAATCACTCAGCCTGAACGTTTTTCCCGCCTCGTCCTCATGGTTCAAGAAGAAGTGGCCCGCCGTTTCACCGCCCTCCCCCATGCGCCCGAATATGGCTCCATCACCCTCTTCCTCAATTTCTACTCCATCCCTCGTTACTGCTTTCAGGTGAATCCCACTTGTTTCTATCCCGCTCCCAAAGTGCACTCAGCCATTGTGGAATTCACGCTCCATTCCCCCCCACTCGTCGATGCCGTCCAATTTTTCAAGCTGACCCGCACCGCCTTTCAGCAACGACGCAAAATGATGCGCGGTTCACTTAAAGAGGCTTTTCCACACATCATTGAGGCCCTTGCCAAGGCCGGCCTCTCCCCTGAAGCCCGTCCCGAACAACTCTCCCTCGAGCAATTCCTCCATCTCTACCACTCTATAATCTTCTGCAGCCCAAAAAAATAATTTTTCAAATTTAAACAAAATCCAGATCCCCTTCTCTACCCATCTCCGCCATTTTTGAAACGCTTCATGTTTTACTAACAATCAGCTGTTGTCTCTATTTTTAAGGGCGGAACTTTGGTTGCCTTTCGCAAACTAAAAATAGGAGGAAAGAAGACGTGCGTGTTATTTACACGCACAAGGAGCGAAGCACACTTTTTAGGCCGCGCAACTCACTCTTGCAGCACACGTGTTTGTTTGTCGACGATGTTGAGCTCGGGGATGTCCTCGGCTTCAATGCCACACTCTTTGAATTTACGGGCGGTGACAAAGACACGGGTTTCGAGAGACCCGACTGCTTTGTTGTAAGATTCAACGGCACCGTCTAAACCTTTGCGTACGGCGTCGAAATGTTTGGCCACCATTTGCAACCGATCGTGAAGCTCTTTACCAAGAGCAGAAATCTGTTTCGCATGATCGGCGATTTTCTCTTGACGCCAACCATAGGCGACAGCACGCAAAAGCGCAATGAGGGTTGTAGGAGTAGCTAAAACCACATTTTGCGCGACACCGATTTCAATCAACGAAGGATCTTGTTCAAGAGCCGCACTAAAAAAAGTTTCGCCAGGGAGAAAAAGAACGACAAATTCAGGCGCTTTTTCAAATTGCTCCCAATAAGCTTTGTTCGAAAGTTGCATAATATGGGTTTTGACTTGACGGGCATGATCACGTAGCTTTTGAAGCCGGATCTCTTCATTTGGGGCTTCGAGCGACTCTAAATAGGCCGATAAAGGGGCCTTTGAATCAACAACGAGCTCCCGTTGGTTCGGTAGACGAATGATCATATCGGGACGGAAGCGTCGTTTATCATCGGTCGTCACCGATTCTTGCGTCGCAAAATCGCAATGTTCCACCATTCCCGCCAGCTCGACCACCCGTTTGAGCTGGATTTCTCCCCATCTTCCTCTCACATGCGGCATTCTCAAGGCTTTGACCAGATTGGACGTTTCACCTTGGAGCTGCGTTTGAGAGGCGGCCATCCCTTTGAGTTGCTCGACGAGTCCTCCGTAGGCTTGAAGCCGGACTCTTTCGAGAGCTTCAATTTTTTTATCCACACTATCAACCATGTCAGTCAACGGTTGTAATTTGGATGAAGCCAGTTCGATGAAGGAGTGGCTATTTCTCCCCAATGCATCCCCTAAGCGGCGGTGATTCCAGAGGAGAAGCGCCAGCCCAAGTCCTAATCCGATAATGAAGGAGAAAAGATCGATTTGCATATTGTGGAGTGTAACAAAGTGCGGTACCCTAACACCATGAAATACTGGCTTCCCCTTCTCTTCTTGTTGGCCTTAGCTCCGATTAGCGGCCCCCTTGACATGGCACTCGCCCACTATGCACAAAGCGTAGGAACAACTCCTTTTTTTCAATTTTTATTTGATTGGGGCCCTTTTCCTGCACTTTTAACCACGTCGCTCGCCTCTCTTGCTGTAATGGGCTCTTATCTTCGTCCCCAATGGAAAAAATGGCGGTTTCCTGCGCTTGTTTTAGTGGGAACGATGGCGATCGGAGCCGGGGTCATTGTCCATGCCGTTTTGAAAGATCATTGGGGCCGTCCTCGGCCCCGTCAAGTTCTCGCATTAGGAGGTGACCTCCCCTTTCGTCCTTTCTATTCACCCGATTTTCATGCGCCTAAACTCAAATCTTTTCCATGCGGTCACTGTGCCATGGGAGCTTTTTTCCTAGCGGTCGGTGTCCTAGGGACCCATTATCGGCGCAAAAAATGGGCGCTTGCAGGTTATAGCTTCGGTCTTTTCTTTTGGGCGCTTTTAGGGATCATGCGTATGGCGATGGAAGGCCATTTCTTAACGGATGTATTGTGGGCAGGAGCGATCATGTGGTGGACCGCCCTCTGTTTGGAAGCCAGTTTGAGTCGCTTGGAAGAGCAACGTGAGTCCCGCAAGATTCGCCATCAATGAAGTGCCTCCCTGGCTAAAAAGTGGGAGATTCAAGCCTGTACTGGGGAGTAAACCTGAAACGACACCTAAATTCATAAAGGCTTGAAAACCGAACAGAAAGGCGATAAATCCCCCCACGATAGCTCCATTGCGGTCCGGACACGCGAAAGCCAATAAAAAACCGGTCGAAATGAGTGTCATATAAAGAGAAAGCAGTATCACGATCCCTGAAAAGCCAAATTCTTCGGCAAAAATAGCAGCAATATAATCGTTTTGCGCTTCGGGAAGATAACTGAGCTTCTGCAGGCTGTTGCCCACGCCTTTGCCCCACAGTTGTCCCGAACCTGCCGCAATTTTCGCTTGATAAGGTTGATGCCCTTTCCCTCTTAAATCTAGCTCTGGATGCAGATACACATTAAGACGGCCCCGCACGTAATTTGATTGATAAGCAAACAAACTGGCCGCCACGGCTCCTACAAGCAGCGGGATCGCCCAATAACGGCTCGGAACTCCCATCAACAAAAACACCACTAAAGTGGTCATTCCAATCACACCCGTGGTGCCGTTGTTGGGCTCAATCACAATCAGTAAGAGGGGGACCGCCGCAATGGCCACAAGCTTTAAAAAGGCCTTTAAAGACATCTCTGCCAGGTTTTGCCCCTGCAGGCGATGAATCACAAACAGGGGGACTAAATATTTAACGAACTCAGAAGGTTGAAAGGAAAATCCAAATAGGTGAAGCCAGCGCTTAGAACCATTGACTTCACGTCCAATCCCGGGCACAAGCACGAGAACGAGAAGAAAGGTAAAAAAGGCCAGAAGGAGGGGGCTCCAACGGATTAAACGTTGCACACCCGCGCGCCCTATTCCATAGGCCAAACCGCTCCCTACAATGGCATACATGAGATGCTTAAAAAGGGCTTGGCGTGGGCTGAGATCGAGTTCTTGATCGAGAATTTCCGCGGAGGAAGTGCTGAACACCATCACAAGTCCCATGCAGAAAATCGCAAAAGCCGACAAGATAAAGAGGTGTCTAGCGGACACGGATCTTATCGCCTACCCGCATATTGCGTGCACTTTCTTCATCTAGAGTGTTCAGTTTAAGCAGATCATCGAGATTCAGCTGAAATTGCTTCGCGATCTTCCAGGGGTTATCCCCGTTTTTCACGGTATAATAAACAGGATCGCTAGAAGCCACGGGTTTGGGAATCGCGATTGGGGCCGCTGGAAGAGCGGTCTCTTTTTTAGCGGTTCCGGCGGGGACTTTGAGGATTTGACCGATGTAGAGTTTGTCTGTTTTCAAATTATTGGTTTTGCGGATCGCATCGACTGTGGTCCCATTGGAACGCGCGAGCTTATCGAGGCTATCGCCTCTTTTCACTGTCACCTCGACCGTATTAGCATTCAAGACAGGTGAAATTGGGAGCTGAGGTTTTAATTTCACAAAAGGAAGGTCCTCAGACCGTGGTGTAGGAGGCAAATAGTCTTGAATTAACGAATCCACGACATCGATAGGTTCTGCTTTGGAGGGTGTGGAAGCAATGATTTCGATAGGAGGAGTGGGTTTAAAATCACTCTCCGCTATTTCCGTTAGAGCGCCCCCCTCTTCTTGAGGGCGAATCGCTGTCACAAATAATAACGCCAATAAACCTGCATTGACCAATGCGGAAATTAGAATGACATCTTTTCGGGTCATAGTTCTCTCACCAATCGCTGAAATTCTTCGCCCCTGTGGGCATAATTTCTAAACATATCATAACTGGCACAACCTGGCGAGAGAAGAACGACATCGCCTCTCTTGGCCACTTGCGCGCTTTGCCACACAGCCTGCTCAAGCGTCGCTACACGGTTGACCGAAAAAGCATCTCCCAACTCTTTTTCGATTTTTTCGGCGGCCTCTCCTAAAGCAAAAATGGTCGTGACTTTTCCCTTAAATGATTGAATCCAAGGTAAATAAGGCGCACCCTTATCCACGCCACCCGCAATTAATATAAGCGGCTGGGTAAAAGTTTCTACCGCCCGCATCACCGCATCGAGATTCGTTCCCTTGCTATCATCAAAAAAAGTGATGCCCTCCCATTCCCGGACAAATTCGATCCGGTGGCGCGGTTTTTGAAAGGTTTGATAGTCCGCGCTTTTGACACCCCAGGGGGAGCACAAGACAAAAGCCGCAATAAAATTTTCTAAATTATGTCCCTTTAAAGCCGGCACGTCTGTTACAGGCTTCTGATCGTAGAAGAGCGTCTTCCCCTCACTCCACCACGCCGCATCCGGTGTTAATCCATAGGTGGTGGCCGAACGGGCCGGGAACTGACGGTGCGTGGGAGCATACACATAAAAGGGAGCTTCCGCTTTTAGCAGGTCTTGCATCCGCAACTTAGAAGCCGCATAGTTTTCGATCGTCCCGTACCGGTCTAAATGATCAGGGGTCACATTCAGCAAGACACCTCCCTCTAAACACCGCGTCGACATGGTATCGATTTGAAAGGAACTCAGTTCAGTCACAAAGAGAGTGTTGGGAGGATGCGCCAACACTTCCATCGAAAGTGGGGTTCCGACGTTGCCTACCGCAATCGCCCGATACCCACTTTCTTGTAGCAGATGAGCGGCTAACAAGGTCACAGTGGTTTTTCCATTGGTCCCTGTCACCCCAAGCATCCGGTTTTTCAAATGGCGGCAGGCAAGTTCTATTTCCCCTATCGTTTCTATGCCTCGTTGTCCGGCCTCTTGTACAAGAGGATGGGCGGGAGGAACACCTGGAGAAACGACAACCAACTCGATATTGTTCCACGAAGAAAAGGTATGAGGAAGGTGATCATCATAGCCCACTGTTTCCCATCCCAGATGCTGCAAAAGGGCCATCGCCCCTTTACCGCTAATCCCAAGACCTATCACGAGTGCTTTCATTGGAATTTTAAGGATCCAATGCCAATCAGCGCGAGCAATAAGCCGACAATCCAAAAACGGATGACGACTTTGGTTTCGGGCCAGCCTTTGTATTCAAAATGGTGATGGAGCGGTGCGCAAAGGAAGATCCGTTTTTTATTCCGTAACTTATAACTTCCGACCTGTAGAATCACCGAGAGCGCTTCCGCCACAAAAATGCCGCCCACTAAACCGAGCAAAATTTGACGGTTAAGCAAGACAGCTGCCACCCCTAAAATCCCCCCCAGCGTCAAAGACCCAATATCTCCCATAAAAACTTGAGCGGGATGGCCGTTGTACCAGAGGAAACCGAGGCAAGCTCCCATGAAGGCACATAAATAAATGGCAATTTCGCCACTTCCTTCTACATACGGAATATTCAAATAGGAGGCGAGATCATGGTGATTCATCACAAACCCCACGAGAGACAATGTCGCGGCCACAAGGATCAAACATCCCGCTGCCAATCCATCTAACCCATCAGTTAAATTGACCGCATTGGAAGAGCCACTGACCACAAACATCGTGAGAAGAGCCGGCACCAGCGGCCACGTCAAATGGAACGGTTCTTTAAAAAAGGGGACAAATAGCAAGGAGGCATACTCTTGGAGTGTGAGTGTGGCGCCTGCAAATTTGATTTGAGGCGCCGCCACTGAAAAAGCGGGAATAAGTAAGTAAGCCGCCACGCAAGCGCCTAATCCAAATTGAAAAATCAACTTCGTGCGAGCGGACATCCCCTTAGGGTTTTTGTATTTGAGCTTTAAATAGTCGTCCCATCCTCCGACACATCCGAGCACAAGCGTGGTGGCTAACAAGATCCACGTAAAGGGCTGCGTTAAATCCATCCAAAGAAGAAGCGCCACTAACATCGAAGAGAGGATCAAGATCCCCCCCATCGTCGGTGTGTCTTTCTTTTTTTCATGGAGCTGCCCGAGAAGAGGGCAATCTTCCATCCGGATCGGCTGCCCCATTTTCAGGACATACAGCCCATGGATGAAACGGGGTCCTAGAAAAATACTCAAGAGAAGAGACGTGAGAGCGGCTAAAATCATCCGTGTCGATGTGTAAAGGAAAACAGCCGGTACTTTGACGGCGCCTTCGTACTTTAACCACTCTAAAATCCAAAAAATCACCCGAAATGCTCCACGACTTTCCACATCTGTTTACTTTTGGACCCTTTGACTAAGACAACATCTCCCGGGCGCACCACTTTCTCGACCGCTTCAAAAAGAAGCGCATGTTCGAGATAAAGGGGAACGTTTTTCCCCGATTTTTCCCATTCTTTTTGCATGGGGAGACATTCGACTCCGTAACAAATCAAATGATCCACTTTTTGCAGGGCATGGGAAGCCACGCGTGCATGACACGCTTCAGAAAAAGCGCCCAGCTCCATCATGGAACCTAAAACAGCGATTTTTCGTCCTCCAGGTGCGGGTGCAGGTAATGTATCCAACGCGGCTTTGACAGCGGCTTCCGAAGCATTGTAAGCATCGTTGACAAACGTGATTCCTCGCTTTTTTATCACCTGAAAACGGCGTTCGACTCCTTGAATTTTAGAAAGGCCCTGTGCAATTTCCGCTTCCGAAAGCCCCATCAAACGCGCCACCGCCACCGCAGCTGCCGCATTCGAGATCATATGCTCTCCCGGCAACGAAATAGCGGGACGCACATACACATCGGCTTCTTTATCTGTTGAAGAGAAGGTTAACGCCGGACACGCCGTCTTTCTGTAACGGTATGCATAAGGGATGACCGCCTGCTTTGTCTCAGGATGGGAAAAAATCTCCCATTTGGCATCCGCAATTCCCTCTAAAGAAGAAAAATTTTCCGCATGCGCATAGGCGATGGAAGTGACCAACGCTATTTCGGGGGGAGCAATTTGGATGAGTTGCGCAATATTGCCAGCATGTGTCATTCCCATCTCCAACACTAACACTTCTTCGTTGCCTTGGAGACGATTGATCACTGTCGTTGGCAAGGTCACCTGAGTATTACAGTTGCCGGGCGACTTTCCCACACGGAATTTTTCGGCTAGCAGCGTCGCAATCATCTCTTTGGTCGATGTCTTTCCAACGGACCCTGTTACCGCGATAATACGTGGTTTTCGTTCGCGTAGAATATCCTGTGCATACTTTTGTAAGGCTTGCAGGGGATCCTCGACTCGATACAAGGCAAGTCCCCAATCGGGACCCTGGTAGAGGTGGCTGACCACCGCCCCCACCGCTCCTTTTTGAGCCACGTTTTCTAGAAACGCATGTCCATCTACTTTTCCACCGCGCAACGCAAAAAAGAGATCGCCAATCTGCAGTTCTCGACTATCAAACGCAACGCGGCTTTTAGGGAAAATTTTGTCCATCATTGCCCGACAAGATACGGACTGTTCTGTTTATTTTGCAACGGAGGAGCTAAGACTTCCTCACCTCTCCGCTAAAAAGAAGGAACGATTTAGCGCTTGACCTGTTGAATATGAATTTAGTATGGTGTTGCAGATAGGGTGGCATGGCCAAGTGGTAAGGCAGAAGCCTGCAAAGCTTCGATCCCCAGTTCGAATCTGGGTG
>Ga0105046_10006240_pt1 | contig 18802 bp, 15 predicted proteins | sample MAT03_FD_78385 | JGI IMG/M metagenome (GOLD analysis project Ga0105046, IMG submission 78385) | Freshwater microbial communities from Lake Fryxell liftoff mats and glacier meltwater in Antarctica - MAT-03 (megahit assembly) | ecosystem: Environmental > Aquatic > Freshwater > Ice > Liftoff... | reverse complement strand
CAGGGGCGCCACCCGGCCCCATGCGCTCCGGCCAGGGCTGCTTGCCGTTGACTTGCACACCTTGCTCCCAGGCTTGTGTGCCTGGACGGTCTCAATCTGTGCTGCGCTTGGCAATCGCCCTCTGCCTGCGCGGTGGCCACCGGGCGGGCGGTGGCGCCGGTGCCACCCAGCCCACCGGCCTCGGCCCCTGAGGTGAGCGGCGGTGGCGGTGGCGGTGGCGCGATGCAGGCCGAGTGGCTGCTCGGCCTGCTGCTGGCCACTGGACTGCTGGCGCATCGCCAGCGCCCGCGACGCTGACGGTCAGGCCCTCACACCGCCGCCCGCCGCGGCCCCGCTTGCGAAGCCCGGCGAGGCGGCGCCAGCGTCAAACCACCCACTGGTCGGCCAGGGCCGGGCCGAACATCGCCGGATCGCTGACCGACGGTGCGCCGGTCTCCACACGGCCGGCAAAGCGCCGGCTGAAATCCGCCTGGCCCTTGACCTTGACGCTGAAGTCATACCAGCGCGCACTGGCGACCAGCGGCAGACGGAGCATGGTCTCGCTGCGGGCCACCACGGTGTGCTCGCTGACCGTGGTCGGGAAGTACTTGTTGGCCCGCAGCTGGAAGGTGCAGGCCACGCTGCCGGTGTTGACCAGCTTCACCAGCAAGTCACCGCTCAGCCGTTCGTGGCTCACCTGCACGTCGGGGTTGGGCTGCGCCGCGGCGGCCGTGCGCAGCGCGTTGCCGGTGAAGTGCCGGTGGAAGCCGTTGGGCCCCAACAGCCACAGGTCATACGCGCCGTTGGCCACCGGCGTCCAGCTGCCGGCCAGCTGCTTGCCGGGCTCGACCGTGTAGCGGCGCGGGATGTCGCCCAGCCGCAGGCGGTCGTAGACATGGAACACGGCCGTCGCGGTGCCGGTGTTGGTCAGCCCCAGGTTGACGGTGCTGGCGCCCAGGCGGCTGCGGTCGGGCACCACGCGGGCGCTGGCCGCCAGCTCGTAGGGCAGTGCATGCGAGGGCCGCACGCCGTCGGCCTGCACCGGCAAGACCACCGTGGTGGGTGTAGGCGGCGTGGTGGTGCCGGGCAAGGCGCGCGCGGCGTTGGCCAGCGCCAGCGTGGTCGGCAGGCTGGCGAAAAACGCCGTGTTGTTGGGATCGCTGAAGTTGAAGCTGCTGGTCAGGTCACCACACACCGCCCGGCGCCAGGCCGAGATGTTGGTCTCCGCCACGCCGAAGCGCTGCTCGATGAAGCGCAGCACCGAGGTGTGGTCGGTCACCTGCGAGTTGACCCAGCCGCCCTTGCTCCAGGGCGACACCACGTACATCGGCACCCGCGGCCCCAGGCCGTAGGGCCGGTGCAGCGTGGCCGCGTTGGCGCCGTTGAGGATCTCGTGGTACTCGCCGGCAGTGCCGGCGGTGGACGCACCGGCCAGCTGGGCCTTGGCGGGATCGGCATCCCAGGCCAGGTAGGACGGGGGAGCCGGCGGTGGCACGTGGTCGAAGAAGCCGTCGTTCTCGTCGAAGTTGATGAACAGCACGGTGCGCGCCCACACCTCGGGGTTGGCGGTCAGCGCTTCCAGCACCTTGGCGGTGTAGTCGGCGCCCTGGGCCGGGCTGGACGGGCCGGGGTGCTCCGAGCCCTCGGCCGTGGCCACGATCCACGACACCTGCGGCAGCGTGCCGTTGACCACGTCCTGGCGCAGCAGATCGAGGTCGCGCGTGCTGATGCCGCGCGCCTTCAGCGCTGCCGAGGCGCCAGGGCGGTTGAACCAGGCATCGCGGAACGGCTTGAAGCCGACCAGCGAGTTGTCGGTGAACTGGTCGGCCATGTTCTCGTACACCTGCCACGAGATGCCCGCGGCCTGCAGCCGTTCGGGGTAGGTGGTCCAGGTGTAGTCGGGTGCGGTGTCGAACCAGTCATGGCTGTTGTCGGTGGACGGGCCATGGCCCCGGCCCAGACCATCGTTGGTGCCGGTCCACAGGAACAGCCGGTTCGTATTGGTGCCGCCGTGAAACGCGCAGTGGTAGGCATCGCACAGCGTGAAGGCGTTGGCCAGGGCCACCTGAAATGCCAGGTCAGCCTTGCCGAAGTAGCCCATCGAGTGGTTTTGCTTGGCCTTGGGCCAGGCATTCATGCGGCCATGGTCCCAGGCGGCCTGGGCGTCGGTCCACGAGTGCGGCGTGCCCGCCACCCGCATGTGGGCAAAGGTCTGCTGGGTGTTGAGCGCAAACGGCGCAATCACCGGCGTCGGGTTGACCACCACCGGCCGGCCCGGCAGCTGCGGCGCCGTCACCGTGGGCTGCAACCAGACGTTTTTGCCGACGATGCCGGCCGAGTTGGCCACCGGAATCGCAAACCGGTCGGCAAAGCCGCGCACACCGTTGAGCGTGCCGAAGTAGTGGTCGAAGGCGCGGTTTTCTTGCGTCAGCACGACGATGTGCGCCACATCCCGGATCGTGCCGGTGGCGTTGTTGGCCGGGATGGCCAGCGCGGACTGGATGATGGGGGGGAAGCTGGTGAGTGCGGCCGTGGCACCGGCGGTGGTGGCCACGGACCGCAGGAACTGGCGGCGATCGGGTTGCTGCATGGAAGTCTCCAAAAGGGGGCGTCGGGGCGGCGGCTCAAGGAGAGGTAGCGTGGCCACCTTCCTTGAGCCCCGCGGGGGGGCGGCCGGCTGCGGCCGGCCTGGGGGCGCTCAGGACCGGCGGGCGCGGGCCAGGCCGCCCACCAGCACCAGCCCCAGCGCCATCAACAGCACCGACTGCGGTTCGGGCACGGACGCGGTGAAGCTGAAGTCGTCCATCGCAAAATAGGCATGGGCCGGGCTGTGCACCTGCACCGCGTCGACCATGCCGGCATAGCCGCTGGCCAGGAAGGTGGGGGTGGCGCTGGCGTCCAGCGTGGCCGAGCTGGCCACCAGCTGGCCGCCGGCAAATAGCTGGAAGCTGACCGTGGCGCCGCCCAGGCCGGCCATCCAGGCGCCCTGGAACGTGGCAGGCGTGGGGAAGCGGATCAGGCTCGCGGCATCGTCGGCACCCCAGCCGGTGGCCGCCCGCCAACTGCCCGAGTGGGCGTTGTACGGGTCTTGCTCGGTGTTGAAGGCGGTCCAGCCGGCAGCCGACCAGTCCAGGCCGCCATAGGCTGCGGGAACCGTGCCCTCGGCGCCGATGTCGTCGAAGGTCAGCACGGCGGCCGACGCCAGGCTGGCCGCCACGCCCAGCACGCCGCCCACCAGGGCAGCTCGGAGTTTGCGATGCATGCGAGCCTCCGCCACTCAGGCGCGGTTGCGGCGTTTGGCCACGCCGCCGATGGCCAGCAGGCCCAGCGCCATCAGCGCGTAGCTGCCGGGTTCGGGCACGGCCGAAACCTTGAACGACAGGTTGTCGGCATAACCGTCGTTGTCGCCGCCGTTCACGCGTTCCATCGACAGCGAAAACTGTACCTGGGTGGTTTGCGTTGGCAGCGTGCCCTGGCTTTCAACGTAAAACAGGCCCGTGGTATTGGCGCGCGCCGCCGGGCCCATCGGGCCAAGTTGTGCCGTGCCCAGCACGTTGTCGGCCGAATCCAGGAAGGACACATACAGCTGGGCATTGTCTTGCTGCGTTGTCCAGCCACCCAGCCAGCCGTCGAGCTGGTATTTGGCCTGGCCGGCAGAAACCAGTGCGGACAGCGCGCTGATATCGACTTGCTGAAACCCCGCGGCGTAGGCATTGCCACTGTCACCGACAAACAGCATGGCGCCGCGGGCGAGCGGGCCGGGCTGCGTGGGCAGCACCCAGTTGGAGCCGTACTCAACCGAGCCGAACACCGGCGTGCCGGCATAGGCGGTCCAGCCCACGGTGCCCGACTCGGCGTCACCGTTGACGATCAGGTTGGCGCCGAGATCGGCCGCTTGCGCGCCCGCCATCGACACCACGAATACAAGGCCCGCGACAGCGGTGGAAATAATGGATTTCATGGATTCTCCGAATAATTGACCAGCCGGTTTATTTGGTGGTTTTGACACCACCGGCCTTGAGGTTATTCGAAACATATTTCCAGCCGGTGAAATCCAAACGGACCATGTCGCTGGTTATTTCAGACTATTTATTGCGGTCACGCCAATGAAACACCTTGCCGCACCGGCACCCTGCACTTGAGTCCACGCAAACCAGCGTGCTCAGCCATTGCAGCCACAGGCTGGTCACCAAAACGGCGGCCCGCCACCCCCCCGGTTCGCGGGGTTGCGGCCCTCTCGACCCCACTTTGACTGCGGAGACAGGCGCCCATTCACGCCAGTGTCACGAACGATTTTTAACCTTCGGCTTCCATATCGAGCAGCTTGCGAGTCGGGCCATCCTGCCTGATCGAGAGCCTTCACCAGGAGTCGAGCCCATGACCAGCGTGTTCCATCCCAACAACGACGAGACCATCAATCCGTCGGGCAATGAATCCATCCGCGAGGTGATCGCGCAGTTCACCGGCCGCCGCACCTTCCTCAAGGGCACGCTGGCAGCCGGCGTGCTCACCGGCCTGGGTGGCTTCAGCACCAGCGCGCTGGCCTACACGCCCAGCCCGGCGCCGGTCGGTGGCGGCATCACCTTCACCGGCGTCGGCCCGAACCGGCCGAGCAACGATGGCGGCTTCATCGATGCGATCACCGTGCCGGTGGGCTACACCGCCCGGGTGCTGATCGGCTGGGGCGACGCGATCGGCCGGCCCGGCGCCATGGCCAACACGCACTGGGATGCCGCCACCCCGATGACCGAAGCGCTGCAGCTGACCACCTTCGGCCAGCACAACGACGGCATGCACTTCTTCCCGTTCCCCACCGCCGGTGCCGCCGGTGTGTCGAGCGACCGCGGCCTGTTGTGCGTCAACCACGAGTACGTGGACCCGGGCCTGAGCGTCAACAGCGCCACCTACGGCAGCCACGCGCTGACCGCCGCCGAAGTGGCCGGGCAGATCGCCTCGCACGGTGTCAGCGTGCTTGAACTGCGCAAGGTCGGCGGCGAGATGAAGGTTCAGCGCCCCTCCGTGCTGGCCCGCCGCATCACCGGCAAGACGCCGATGCGCATCAGCGGCCCGGCCGCCGGCAATGCACTGCTGAAGACCGCCGCCGACCCGACCGGCACCCAGGTGCTGGGCACGCTGAACAACTGCGCCCATGGCTTCACGCCCTGGGGCACTTACCTGACCTGCGAAGAAAACTTCAACGGCTACTTCGGCACCACCGCGGCCAAGCTGGCGGCCACGCCGCTGAGCAACCTGGAAAAGCGCTACGGCATCTCGAGCGGCGGCTTCGGCTACCGCTGGCACGAGCAGGACCCGCGCTTCGACTTCCGCGACAACCCCAACGAGCCCAACCGCTTCGGCTGGGTGGTCGAGATCGACCCGTGGAACCCGAACTCGCAGCCGGTCAAGCGCACCGCGCTGGGCCGCTTCAAGCACGAGAGCGCGGGCCATGTGGTGGGCGCCGACAACACGGTAACCGTCTACCTGGGTGACGACGAGCGCAACGACTACATGTACAAGTTCGTCTGCGCCGGCAAGTTCAACCCGACCAACCGCGCCGCCAACCGCGACTTGCTCGACAGCGGCACGCTGTATGTCGCCAAGTTCAACGCCGACGGCAGCGGCACCTGGCTGCCGCTGGTGTGGGGCCAGGGCGGGCTGACGGCAGAGAACGGTTTTGCCGACCAGCCCGAGGTGCTGATCAAGGCCCGCCAGGCCGCTGACCGCCTGGGTGCCACGATGATGGACCGCCCGGAGTGGGTGGCAGTGCACCCGACCACCCGCGAGGTCTACCTCACGCTGACCAACAACAACCGCCGTGGCACCAGCACGGCCTCGTCGAACAACCCGAACGGCAGCACCACCGCCGGCAGCGCCCGCCCGCCGCTGGACGCCACCAACCCGCGCCAGGACAACAAGTACGGCCACATCCTGCGTTGGAACGAGACCGGCGGCAACGTCGGTGCGACCACCTTCGCCTGGGACATCTTCGTCGAGTGCGGCGACAAGGCCACCACGCTGTCGCCGGCTTCGCGTTACCAGGGCAACATCATGGGCGACGACCTCGGCGCACCGGACGGCCTGTGGTTCGACAAGGACGGCCGCCTGTGGATCCAGACCGACCAGCAAGGCGACGGCACCGGCGACTGGGTCAACATCGGCGGCAACATGATGTCGTGCGCCGACCCGTCTACAGGCCAGATCACCCGCTTCCTGACCAGCCCGAAGAACTGCGAAGTGACCGGCGTGGTCACCACACCCGACGGCAAGACCATGTTCGTCGGCATCCAGCACCCGGGCGAAGACTGGGCGCCAGGCGGCTTCACCGCCAAGAGCACCTGGCCCGACAGCGGCGTCAACGGCATGACCACCCAAGCGGTGGTGGCCAAGCCGCGCTCGTCGGTGGTGCGGATCACCAAGGACAACGGCGGCGTGATCGGCACCTGACGCCTGCAGTCTTGCAGCAGACAACCTCATTCAACTTAGGATTTCCCATGAAACTCTCTCCCTTTGCCGCCGCCCTCGTGCTGGCGGCCGCCTTGCCGGCCCAGGCCGCGCTGACCAACGACCCAGGCGCCATCACGATGGCCAACATGGTCGACTTCGAGGCCTTCGACGGCCTGCTCACCACCGGCCCTGAGCTGGTGGCGCCCGGCCTCGTCTTCACCGGCGACCAGGGCTCGATGCTTGGCGCCTTCATCGCCGACCTCGGCGACAACGGCCTGTGGGGCGCGGGCAACCGCTTTGCCGCTGGCGACTTCATCGGCGAATTGCGCTTCACCTTCGCAGGCGGCCTGGTCTCCAGCGGCGCGGGCGCCCTGGTCAACCACTTTGCGCTGTCGCCGCTGCCGTTCTCGGTGGTGGTCTCGGCCTATGGCGCGAACAACCAGATCATCGAGACCCACACGGTGATGGTCGACACCGCCGCCGACAGCCTCAACGACGGGCTGTTCCTCGGTATCGTGCGCCCGCAGGCCGACATCCGCTCGATCTCGTTCAAGGGCAATGGCGTGGTACTCGACAACCTGAGCTTCACGACCGCGGTGCCCGAGCCCGGCAGCTACGCGCTGCTGCTGGCCGGCCTGGCCGCGGTGGGCTTCGTCGCCCGCCGCCGCCAGGGCTGATCGGCAACAGCCAAGCCAGCCAGGCGATGGGCGCCGTTTTTTGTGTTGGCGCCCAAGGGCGAAGGGCGGCGCTCGCCAGCGCCGCTCTTTTTCTAGGGGCCGCAGCGGCCGGGCCGGTGCGGGCCGCGACCGAGCTTCGCATCGCCGCCAGCGCCGACACCACGATCTATGCCGAGCAAAGCGGCAGCACAGCCTACGACGGCATCAGTGACGGCAGCGGTCCCAGCTTGTGGACCTCGGTGATCGCCGCCGGCGTGACCCGGCGCGCCCTGGTGCGATTCGACCTGTCGGCCGTGCCAGCGGGCGCGCGTGTGCTCAGCGTGCAACTGCAGTTGTTCGAGATCCGCGCCCGCGACGAGCATGCCGTGCGCCTGCACCGGGTGCTCGCTGCCTGGGGCGAAGCCGGCTCCAACGGCGGTGAGGCCGGTGTCGGCGCGCCGGCCCAGCCGGGTGACGCCACCTGGTCGCATCGCCTCTGGCCGGATCAGCGCTGGGCGCAGCGCGGCGGCGACTTCGTGGCCACGCCGAGCTCATCGCGGGTGGTCGGCTTCGGCCCCGCCAGCTACGTTTGGCCGAGCACGCCGCAGCAAGTCGCTGACGTGCAGGGCTGGCTGGCGCAGCCGTCCACCAACCACGGCTGGATCGTCATCGGCGACGACCAAGGCCTGCAGAACGCCAAGCGCTTTGCCAGCCGCAACGGCAGTTCTGTAGACGGCCAACCCACCTTGATCGTCACGGTCGAGCCGGGCGCCCTGGCCGTTGATGACACCGACATCCCGTTGCCACCCTGGGCGCTGGCCCTGCTGGGCACCGGCCTGGCGGGGGCGCTGCTGCGGCGCCGCCGGTGAACGTGGGCGTTGCGCGCGTCGTCGTGTTTCTGGCGCTGTTCAGCGCGCTGACACTGCTGTGGTCGAGCCGTGCCGCCGCTGCGCTGCAGGGCTGGGTGATAGCGCGCTTGACGGTGGCGCCGGCCGCCTGGCTGATCGACCGGTTCGACCCCGGGCAAAGCGTGGCCGCGGTGGGCCCGCGGTTGGCCACGCCCGGCCACAGTGTGCAGGTGTTGCCCGGCTGCGAGGGCGCTGACATCGCCTTCCTGCTGACCAGCGCGATGCTCTGCGCGCCGCTGGCCTGGCGCGCCCGGTGGCTGGGGCTGTTGGTGGGCGGCGCGCTGGTATTCGTGCTCAACCAGGCACGCGTGATCGGCCTGTTTTATGCCGCCGGCCACGACCGTGCGCTCTTCAGCCTGCTGCACGGAACGCTGCTGCCGCTGGGGCTGGTGCTGGCGGTCGGCGCGTTCTTCCTGGCCTGGCTGGCGCACGGCCCGGGCGCCCGCAGCCCGGCCGCCTGAGTGCCCATCACGGCCGCAGCGGCAGCATGACCCCATGGCGATGAGCCTGTCGACCGCCCCGGCTGCCCTGCCCGCCCCGGCTGCGCCGGCCGCACTGGCTGCATCCGCGCTGCGGCGCCTGCTGCTCGCCGCCGCGGTGCTGCTGCCCGCCGCGGTGCTGGGCGGGGCCGGCCTGCAGCGTACGTCGATCCCGGTCATGACCGCGGTATTCGAGGCGGTTGCACCCGACCTGGCCGTGCGCCGCATGCGGGTGGAGGCGGTCGGCGGCGAACAGCGTGTGGCAGTGGCCGTGGCGCTGGCGCGCACCACCGTGATCGGCGAACGCGTGATGCTGCCCGACCCGCGCGGCGAGGCCACTGCGTTCACACCGGCCGGCCACGCGCTGGTGGCGCCACTGGTCGCCGCCCTGGCGGCCGCGGCCTGGCCGGCCCGCAGCCGCCGCGAGCAGGTGCTGCGCCTCGGCCTGTGGCTGCTGATCGGGTGGGCGCTGCTGATCGTCGACCCGCCGCTGATGCTGGCCTCGGCGATCTGGCAGTTGATGGTCGACGGGGCGGCACCCGGCACGAGCAGCCTGCTGGGCTCGGTGGCGGGGGTTTTGCTGGGTGGCGGGCGCGTCGTGCTGGGGCTGGCCGCAGCAGCAGTTGTCGTCGGCTTTTGCCGACGCAAGCCGGCGCCAGGCTGAGCAAGGCCTGCCAGCCCACGGTCGGCCGGCGCGCGGTCAGGGCAGCCGCATCAGCGCCTGCCCCATGCGCAGTTCAAGCCCGGCCGCCACCCCCTCGGCCAGCACAAACCCCCGCGGCGCAAAGACGATGATGGTCGAGCCGTGCTGGAACCAGCCCATCTCCTGGCCCTTGTCGAAGCGGGCATCGCAAGGCAGCTCATCGGGCCCGCGGTAGTCAACCCCCAGCAACGTGCTCAGCCAGTGCAGCCGCAGGCTGGCCACCAGGATGGCGGCCACCGGCACCAGCGCCACCGGGTGGCCGCTGGCAGTCAACGTGGTGTGGATCACTGCCCGCTCGTTTTTGCAAAAGAGCTTTTCCACCCGCTTCAGCGCGATCGGGTTGACGTTCCAGGTGTCGCCCGCGTGGTGGGTGACGTGGTGCACCCGGCAAGTGTGCGGCGCGTGGAAGCGGTGAACCATGCTGGACGTGAGCCGCAGCGTGACGAACTGGCCATCGCGGTAGGGCTCGAAGGCCGCCGGATCGGGGCCGAACAGGTCGGGCAGCGTGTACGGAAAGCCCTTGGCCTGAAACACCTGCAAACCCTGCACGGCGCCACAGGCACCCACGATCGCATCACACGGGCTGCACAGCACGGCGGGGTCGGCATTCAGGGGCCGGGCGCCGGGTTTCAACTCGCGGATGAAGCAGTCGTGCAGGCTGTCGAAGTGCTGCTTTTTGGCGTCGCTGAGGTCGAGCTTGGCGAACAACTGCCAGCCGCGGATCGACAGGCTGCGCACCAGCGGGTGGCGGCGCTGGCTGAACCAGCCCATGAAGCGGGTGAGCGCGATGCGCGGCAGCCGGTTGGTGAGCAGAAAGTTCAAGTCTTCCTGCTGCAGCACGCGGTCACGCAGCCGGCCGAGCCGAGCGCCAAAGGTCAAGGGGGATTTCAAACGATCTTCCATGGTGGTTTCACGCGCTTGTCAAAGCAGTTTGATAGAACAGGCGAACACCTTTGGAGCCGCCTGATGAATGAGACTTTTGCGCTGTCGACCGTGGCTTATGCCAGTTTGGCCGCCATGGCCGTGCTGGTGGCCAGCTTGCCGCTGGCCAAACGCCGGCTGGAGCTGTCGATCGCCAAGCACCCGTCGCTGACCGGCCATTCGCGCATGGCCAAACGGGTGGCGTCGCTGCTGCCGGGCTATGCGTATGACGCTGCCCGCTTCTTCAATTCGGACAAGGCGCCCGCTGAAGCGGTGTCGCGGCGCCGCGCCGGGCTGGGGCGGCTGGCCGCGCTGTTTGCACAGCGCTATGCACGCTCGCTGGCGATGACCGCCCAGGCCGCCAGCGGCCTGTCGGACCTGCAGTTCACCAGTGCCTACCGTGTGCCCTTCCAGTACAGCCCGTATCTGCGCCAGCAGTTGAAGGTGGCCAGCTTCGTGCGCGAGTCGGCCGGCGTCAGCCTGACCGACCTCGACGGCAATGTCTTCTATGACCTGACCGGCTCCTACGGCGTCAACGTCTTCGGCCAGGACTTTTACAAGGCCTGCATCGCCGAAGGCAGCGCGCGTGCCAGCGCGCTGGGCCCGGTGCTGGGCTCGTACCACCCTTGCGTGGCCGACAACATCGACCGCCTGCGTGGCATCTCGGGCCAGGACGAAGTGTCGTTCCACATGAGCGGCACCGAGGCCGTGATGCAGGCCGTGCGCCTGTCGCGTTACCACACTGGCCGCACGCACCTGGTGCGCTTTTGCGGCGCCTACCACGGCTGGTGGGACGATGTGCAGCCCGGCCCCGGCAACCCGGTCAAGCCGCGCCACACCTATACGCTGAAAGAGATGGACGGCGATACGCTGCGTGTGCTGCGCAGCCGCAAAGACATCGCCTGCGTGCTGGTCAACCCGCTGCAGGCGCTGCACCCCAACAAGGGCGCGCCGGGGGATTCGGCGCTGGTTGACAGCGGCCGCCGCGCGGCCTTCGACCGCGCCGCCTACACCGCCTGGCTGCAGCAGCTGCGCCAGGTGTGCACCGAGCGTGGCATCGTGCTGATCTTCGACGAGGTGTTTCTCGGTTTCCGCCTGGCGCCCGGTGGCGCGCAACAGTACTTCGGTGTGCACGCCGACCTGGTCACCTACGGCAAAACGCTGGGCGGTGGCCTGCCGGTGGGCGTGGTCTGCGGCCGGCGTGACCTGATGAAGCGCTTCCGCGAAGACCGGCCGGCCGACATCTGCTTTGCGCGCGGCACCTTCAACGCCCACCCCTACGTGATGGCAGCGATGCAGGTGTTCCTCGAGCGGCTCGACACACCCGAGGTGCAAGCCGTCTACAACGGCCTGGACGAACGCTGGAACGCCCGCGCCGAGCGCCTGAACGCCGCGCTGCGCGAGGCCGACCTGCCGGTGCAGGTGGCCAACCTCAGCTCGGTGTGGACGGTGTTCTACACCCGGCCGTCGCGCTACAACTGGATGCTGCAGTTCTACCTGCGCGCCCAGGGCCTGGCGCTGAGCTGGGTGGGCACCGGCCGGCTGGTCTTCAGCCTGAACTACAGCGATGCCGACTTCGACGCCGTGCTGCAGCGCTTCGTGGCGGCGGCCAAAGAGATGCAGGCCGACGGCTGGTGGTGGCACGACACCACGCTGACCGACGGCTCGATCAAGCGCGGCATCCTGCGGGAGATGCTGGCGCATCGGTTCTGATCGCCGCCAGCAGGCTCAGCCGCGCGGGTGGTTGGCGCGGGGATCGGCGTGGGGATCGGCCTGCCCGGTGCCATGCATCGGCCGCCCGGCGGCATGGTGCATCGGGTCGATCAGCTCACCACGCAGCAGGTGCATCGGCGCGTGGCGGTACAGCATGATGTCGTGGAACGGGTCGGTCAGGATCTTGGTGGCCCAGACCAGCCCGGTTTGCACATCGCGCAGAAAGAACAGGTGGACCGTGCGAAACACCAGCCCGCCCGCGCCCAGCCACAACCACAGCCAGCCCACGTTGCGCAGGTAGCCGGCAAAGCCGGTGTGCGGCGCAAGCCAGCCCCACAGATCGGGCTTGGCGGCCACGGCCAGCGGCGCGGCGGCCCACAGCGCCAGCAGCACCACCTTGCGCTGCAGGTTGTAGCCCACCTTGATGTCTTCCTTGTGCTCGTGCGTGGCCTGGTTGACATGGTCGTAGCCGGTGGGCTCGAAGAAAAAGTGCCCGCTCTGCCGGCTGGTCATCGACACCAGCCAGGCGATCAGCGCGGCCAGCGGCGGGTCGATGAACAGCACGGCGTAGGCCACCACGAAGCTGATGGCCGACAGCAGGTGCAGCGACTGGTTGATGCGGCTGTGGTGGTAGTAGCGGTGGTCGTCCCAGCGCTGTACCCGCAAGGCGTCGAAGAAGTGGGTCAAGGCGTAGTCCTCATCGTTGGGTGGATGGTGCACACGCCGGGCAGCCGTGCATCACACCCGGGCGGCCGTCGTGTGGAGGGATGGTGTCGCCGGGGCGTGAATCGACGGTGACGGTTTGATGGCAATTGCATGGCGCGCAAGGCGCGCGAGGCGCTTGAGGCGCACAACACAGTGCCGGGCCGTCATCAAACTGTTGCAGGCCGATGCCAGCATGGGGCATGAACACAGCCTTGCTGCCCACCGGAGACAGCCCCGAATTCGTGGTCGACGAGTTGCCGGCGTCGCGCCGATCGCTGCGCCTGGCGGTGGTCACTGAAACCTACCCGCCCGAGGTCAACGGCGTGGCGATGACCGTGGCCCGGCTGGTGCAGGGCCTGCAGCAGCGTGGCCATGACCTGCAATTGGTGCGGCCCCGGCAGCCCGCGGTCGATGCCGGTGACGTGGCCGATGCCGACAACTCTGGCGACGCCGTGACCCGATTCCACGAGGTGCTGATGCGCGGCCTGCCGATCCCGCGCTACCCGCAGTTGAAGATGGGCTTGCCGGCGCGGCGTGCGCTGGTGGCGCTGTGGGCCCGCCGGCGGCCGGACCTGGTGCACATCGCCACCGAAGGGCCGCTGGGCTGGTCGGCCTTGCAGGCGGCCAACCACCTGCGGCTGCCGGTGACATCGGATTTCCGCACCAACTTCCATGCCTACAGCAAGCACTATGGCGTGGGCTGGCTGCACAAGCCGATCATGGCCTACCTGCGCAAGTTCCATAACCGCACCCACTGCACGATGGTGCCCACCGAGGCGCTGCGGCGTGAGCTGGCCGACATGGGCTTTGCCGGCGTCTCGGTGGTGGGCCGTGGCGTGGACGCGGCGCAGTTTGCACCGGCACGGCGCAGCACCACGCTGCGGGCGGCCTGGGGCGCCGGGCCCGACACCCTGGTGGTGGTGTGCGTGGGCCGGCTGGCACCGGAGAAGAACCTCGGCCTGCTGGTCGATGCCTTCGAGGCCATGCGCGCGGTGCGGCCCGACAGCCTGCTGCTGCTGGTAGGCGACGGCCCGGCCCGGCGCGAGTTGCAGGCGCGCTGCCCGGCGGCGGTGTTTGCCGGCACCCGCTCGGGGCTGGACCTGGCGGCGCACTATGCGTCGGCCGATGCCTTTGTCTTCCCCAGCACCACGGAGACCTTCGGCAACGTCACGCCCGAGGCGATGGCCAGCGGGCTGCCGGTGGTGGCCTACGACTACGCGGCCGCAGCGCGCCTGGTCCGCTCGGGTGAAAACGGCTTGCTGGCCCCGCTGGACGATGCCGCTGCATTCGTCCGGCAGGCCGAGGCCTTGGCGATGGACCCGGCCTGCGCGCGCGCGATGGGCGTGCAGGCGCGGCAAACCGGCTTGCTGCAGCAGTGGGAGGGCATCGTCGGCCAGGTGGAAGGCCTGATGAAGCGCGCCCTGCACCAGACGCCCGAGCTGTTGGGCGCCGCCTTGCGCTACGCCGAACCGGGCGTGCGCTGAGCGCGCCACCACAGTGCGCTCATCAGCGCCACCACCGCCGCGCCCAGCAAACCCATCAACGGCACGATCGCCACATCGGCCGCCAGCAGCGCCGTGTAGGTGGCCAGCATGCCCAGGATGCACAGGTTCTCGTTGAAGCCCTGCACGGCGATCGAGCGGCCCGCGCTGAGCAGGGACTGGCCGCGGTGCTGCAGCAAGGCGTTCATCGGCACCACCAGCAGGCCGCCCACCACGCCCACGGTCATCAGCAGCGGCAGCGCGCTGGCCAGTGACCGGCAGGCTGCGGCCGTGGCGATCAAGGCGCCCAGCACGATGCCCAGCGGCAGCAGCCTGAGCGCACGCGTCATCTCGAACAAGCGGCCTGCCAGGCTGGCACCGGCCACCACGCCCACCGCCACGGCCGCCTGCAGGGCGGCGGCCTGTGACAGTGGCAAACCCAGCACGTCCACCGCCCATCGCAGCACGGCAAACTGCAGCGTGGCGCCTACACCCCAGAACAGCGTGGTCACGGCCAATGACAGGCCGCCCTGCGGATCGCGCCACAGCCGGCGGTTGGCCTGGGCAAACTGGCGCAGCAGCGGGCGCGGGTGCAGCACGGTGCGCGGGTAGCGCGCGCCGCTGTCGGGCAGGCCGCGATTGAGCAGCGCCGAGATGCCGTAGACCCCCAGCACCAGACCCAGCGCGAGCTTGAGCGCCCAAGCGGGTGGCGCATCTGGCACGCTGCCTGTCGGCAACCAGGGCAAAGCCAAGGGCAGCACCAGCAGGCGGAAGGTTTCGCCGACCAGGCCACCGCCCAGCACGGTGCCCAGCAGCACGGCACCGACCACGCTGACCTCGATCCAGGCGTTGGCCGCCACCAGCTGGGCCGGGCTCACCAGCTCGGTCACCAGGCCGTACTTGGCCGGCGCATAGGCCGCTGCGCCCAGGCCGACCAGTGCAAAGCAGGCCAGGGGGTTGACGCCCGCCAGCAGGCCCAGCACCGCCAGGCCCTTCAGTGCATTCATCCAGCCCATCAGCCGGGCCTTGGGGCCGGCATCGGCCAGCGGCCCGACCAGCGGGGCCAGCAGCACGTAGGACAAGGTCGAGCAGAACTTCAGCATCGGCGCCCACCAGGCCGGCAGGCCGCGCTGATGCAGCAGGGCCATGGTGACGATCAGCAGCGCGTTGTCGGCCAGGGCCGAGGAGAACTGCGCCGCGATCAGGCGGTGAAAGCCCGCCGGCAGCCGGGGGCATGCCGGGGCTTCAGCCTGCAAGAAGTTCATCGTCGGCATGCTGGCAGCCGCCTGCGTCATCCGCTTGACACGCCAGTGACCGAACCGTGACCCCGGGCGGCCGGCGCCGGGGGCTGCGGGCGCTGTCATGCCGGCGTCACGGCCTTGCCGCCAGGGCGTCACCGGGCCCGACCATCATCGGCGCTCATGCAGATGCCCGACCTGAGCACCGCCCGCGCCCATGCAGAAGTTCGCGACGATGACGAGGGCATCTTTCACTGCCGCACGGTGTGGATATCCGACATCCACCTCGGCACGCCGGGCTGCCAGGCCGAGGCGCTGCTGGATTTTTTGCGGCGGGTGGACTGCGAGACGCTCTACCTAGTGGGCGACATCATCGACGGCTGGCAACTGCGCCGCAACTGGTACTGGCCGCAGGCCCACAACGACGTGGTGCAAAAGATCCTGCGCAAGGCGCGCAAGGGCACGCGGGTGGTGTTTGTGCCCGGCAACCACGACGAGTTTGCGCGGCGCTACGTGGAGCACAACTTTGGCGGCGTCGACGTGGTCACCGAGGCGGTGCACACCACCGCCGACGGCCGCAAGCTGTGGGTCACCCACGGTGACCTGTTCGACGGTGTGATCCAGTGCGCCAAGTGGCTGGCCTACCTGGGCGACTCGGCGTATGAGTTCACGCTGAAGGTCAACAGCGCCTTCAACCGCGCCCGTGCCAGGATGGGGCTGCCGTACTGGAGCCTGTCCAAGTACCTGAAGCAGAAGGTCAAGCGCGCCGTCAGCTACGTCAGCGACTTCGAGGTGGCCGTTGCCCGCGAGGCCCGCAAGCGCGGCCTGCAAGGCGTGGTGTGCGGCCACATCCACCATGCCGAGATGCGCGAGATCGACGGCATCCTGTACTGCAACGACGGTGACTGGGTCGAAAGCCTCACCGCGCTGATCGAGCATGCCGACGGCCGGCTGGAGATTGCCGACTGGTCGGCCCAGCGTGCGGTGTCGATGCGCCCAGCCGCGGCCACCGGCGTGCCGGTTGGGGCCGGCGGGGCCAGCATGCCGGACTTTGCAGAGCGGCCCATCATGGCCCAGGTCATCGCGCGGCGCTGATCGCCCGAGAGCCTGAGAGTCTTTCGTTCATGCCCGCTCATCACGCTCAAAAACGCCCGCTCGTCGTTGCAAATGCTCGCCATAGCCCGAGCTATGGCTGCGCTTTGCGCCTAGATCGGACGTCTTTGAGCGCGCTGCTCAGGCACGCCCGAAAAACTCTCAGGCTCTGAGCACGGCGGACGGGTTGCAGCGGGGTTGCCGCCGGGTTGCGCCCGGCTTGCGGCAGATCAAGCCCGACGCTGTCAGGGCTGCGTTGTCATGCCGCTGACACGGGCGGTTCTCAGACTGCGCCGCAAAGGATGGGCAGCATGAACAAACGGCTGGCGCATGAAACCTTCGCGGCGTGGGATCCACGGGTCTGCGAAGGGCTGATCGAAGAACTCTGGGCACTGCGCAGCTCGATGCTGGCGCATGCCGCCGGGCTGGCGCCCTGGCTGGCCGAGGTGGCGCCGTCGCACGCCGCCAGCGCCACCAACCTGGCGCATTACCTGGCGATGCGGCGCATCGACCTGCGCTCGATCCAGGAGCGGCTGTCCTGGTTGGGGCTGTCCTCGATGGGCCGCGCGGAGACCCACGCGTTGGCCAATCTCGACAAGGTGCTGGGCATCTTGCACCGCCTGGCGGGCCAGCCCTGGGTGGGCCTGGGCGAGGAGGAGCCGGTGGGCTCGCGGCGCGGGCCAGCGCTGCTGGCCAGCAACGCCACGGCCTTGCTGGGCCCGGCACCGGTTGAGCGCACCGTGCGCATCATGGTCACGCTGCCCAGCGCGGCCGCCACCGACGACGCCCTGGTCACCTCGCTGGTTGGCGCGGGCATGGACATCGCCCGCATCAACTGCGCGCACGACGGTGCGGCCGACTGGATCCTGATGGCCGAGCGGGTGCGCGGCGCCGCCAAGAAAGCGGGCCGCCCAGTGCGCGTGCTGATGGACCTGGGTGGGCCCAAGCTGCGCACCGGGCCGCTCGCCGACGACCCGCCGGTGCTCAAGCTCAAGCCGCAGCGCGATGGGCTGGGCCGCATGGCCACGCCGGCCCGGTTGGGGCTGCGGCCGGCGGGCTCGTCCAGCCGCGTGGTCGGCGCTGAGCTGTGCGTTGGTGTGGATGCAGCCTGGCTGGCCCGGCTGGAAGCCGGTGACCGCATCGATCTGACCGACACACGCGAAGCCGGACGCAAGTTCAAGGTGGTTGATCGCCAGCCCGCCGGGGTGGTGGTGGAGTGCAGGCACACCTGCTACCTTGGCGCTGAAACCCGCCTGCTACTGCACCGCAAAGGCCATGCAGCGGCCGATACCGGCCTGCACGACCTGCCCGCGGCCGTCGGCACCCTGACCTTGCAGCGCGGCGACCTGCTGCATGTGGTGGCCTCCGGCCTGGGCCAGAGCGCCGACGCCGGCGAACGGGGCGGGCGCGCCCGCCCTGCGGTGATTGCCTGCACCTTGCCGGCGGCCTTGGCCCGCGTGCGCAAGGGCGAGCGGGTCTGGTTCGACGACGGCCGCATCGGCGGCGTGGTGCGGCGCGTTCTGCGGCGTGATGTGCGGGGCGATGCGCGGGGCGATGCGCGGGGCGATGCGCGGGGCGATGCGCAGCGTGGCGGGGCCGGCGGGGTCGGCGGGGTAGAGGTCGAAATCACCCAGGCCCGCGATGGTGGTGAGCGCCTGGCGGCCGACAAGGGCATCAACCTGCCCGACACCGTGCTCGACCTGCCCGCGCTCACCGACAAGGACATCGCCGACCTGGCGGTGGTGGCCCGCCACGCTGACCTGGTGGGCCTGTCGTTTGCGCAATCCGCCAGTGATGTGCGGGCGCTGCGCCAGCGGTTGGTGGCGCTGGACGCGGCGCACCTGGGGTTGATCTTGAAGATCGAAACCCAGCGCGGCTTCGAACACCTGCCCGAGATGCTGCTGGCCGCGATGGCTTGCCCTCACGCTGGCGTGATGATCGCGCGCGGTGACCTGGCGGTGGAATGCGGCTACGAGCGCCTGGCCGAGGTGCAGGAGGAAATTCTGTGGGCCTGCGAGGCGGCCCACATGCCGGTGATCTGGGCCACCCAGGTGCTGGAGACGCTGGCCAAGACCGGCCTGCCGTCGCGTGCCGAGATCACCGATGCGGCGATGGGCGAGCGCGCTGAATGCGTGATGCTGAACAAGGGCCCGCACATCGTCGAGGCGATGCGGATGCTCGACAACATCCTGCGCCGCATGCAGGCGCACCAGGCCAAGAAGCGGCCGCTGTTGCGGGCGCTGAAGTCCTGGGTCTCGGCGCTGGAGGCGCCGGTTGCCGGGCCTGCCCGCAAGGCCGCAGCAGTGGCCGCGCTCACAGGCTGACCGCGGATCGCCAGCCCTGCCGCTGCCCGCGCCGAAGCTCAGAGGCTGAGAGTTTTTCGGGTGTGCCAGAGCGGCGCGCCAAAAGGCGCCCGATCCAGGCGCAAAGCGCAGCCATAGCGGGCTATGGCGAGCATTTGCAACGACGAGCGGGGGTCTTTT
>Ga0105046_10006239_pt1 | contig 18803 bp, 13 predicted proteins | sample MAT03_FD_78385 | JGI IMG/M metagenome (GOLD analysis project Ga0105046, IMG submission 78385) | Freshwater microbial communities from Lake Fryxell liftoff mats and glacier meltwater in Antarctica - MAT-03 (megahit assembly) | ecosystem: Environmental > Aquatic > Freshwater > Ice > Liftoff... | reverse complement strand
GCGGCTTTCGTTCTCAGCATTGATCCGGCCGACTTGACTTTTAACGGCCCTGGTAATCACGCCATCGACATACGAATTCAGTTTGTAGACGATGGCAACCCGAACACGTTGTCGGGCTACACGATGCGATTTGGCTCGTCGGCCAATGCAAGTTCCAGTATCCTGCCCAATGGAGTTGTCTTCATCTCGGCAACCGAAGGCCTGCCAGTTTCTGGTGGGCAGTTTTTTAGTCTCACCGCCAATTCGGTTGCCGCAGCCAACTTTACCCTACCGGGCAATACGATTATCCCGTTAACGCCAACAACATTGTTCACTATTAACGCGACGCTGGGCAACGCGGCTTCCTACGCCTTGGGAATCGATTTTCAGAATGCTCAACGAGGCGGTTTGCTAGGGACTGAAGTAGGCGGTGAGTTTTTCAATCCGAACAGTCCGACCACCGATCTTGCTTTTACGCTCACAGCTGTGCCGGAACCGTCAAGCTTCGTGATCATTGCATGTTTCACGGGTATCGGTGTTTACCGTATACTGAGACGCCGGGATGGCGGTCTAACGGCATCATAAAGCTTTGGCAATGAATTTGCGCAACCAACATCGCAGAGCCTTTACGCTTACCGAGCTGTTGGTTGTCATCACGATCGTCGCCGTTCTGCTGGGCATCCTTATACCAGCGGTTCAGTCGGCCCGTGAAGCATCTCGACGGATGCACTGCCAGAATCAACTCAAGCAAATGGCGTTGGGGCTTCATGCCTACCATGGTGCCGTTCGCGTTTTACCACCCGCCTATCCCGGAGGCTTCGATCCCTATCTCGATGACAAGCGATGGGGTTGGGGCACATTCCTTTTGCCCTTCATCGAGCAACAGCCGTTATTCGAGCAACTCGCACCGACTCGCGATGGACTGTTCCATGTAGTCTTTAACCCGATCAAGCGACCGTTACTGGAAACACCGATTTCGACTTATCTTTGTGCATCCGATCCCTCGGAGTCACGTGCCGATAACAATCGCGATTTTAGCGGTCCGACGTCGCCCGCCTCGACCACCGCAGCGATCATGTTTCATATCAATTATCTTGGTTTCCGCGCCGCAACTTCCAATTATGTTTGTAATTTCGGCGCTTTCTGGAGACCCAACTATGGTATTTGGTCGGACAAAGAGCTGCGCGGTGATGGGGTCATGGGATGCAACAGTTCCGTTCGACTTGGGGATATTATCGACGGCACCAGCAATACGTTTGCGATTGGCGAACGGACTTATCGCAATCATGCCGCCGTCTGGGCTGGGGTTGAAGCTTGGAACCAGTGTACGGCCCATGGCGTGTCGATGGTCGCTGGCACCGCCTACTACTTATTGAATTCTCCAGCTTCGGCTTATCCCTACACGTGTGATGGTGTTGGCGCTTCCGGATTCAGTAGTTCTCATCCGGGCGGGGCAAACTTCGCGATGTGCGACGGTTCCGTCAAATTCATCGGATCAAGTATCGAATCGCGCAATCGGGATCAACTTGGCAAGTCCGGGAAAATCGGCTTGTATCAGCGTTTGTCGATACCCAATGACCACCTTCTTGTCACGGAATTCTAGTCATGCGTCTAGAGATTATTGTTTTTGGGATGTTGCTCATGGCGCTGGGCTGTACCCGATCCGAAGTAGCCCATCTGCACGAACCAGGTGCTCATGGCGGTATCATTGTTGCCGTGGGCCAAGATCATTATCACGCGGAAATCTTGTTTGCCGAGGGACGCATGCGCATGTACATGCTGGATCAAGATCAGGCCAAGGTGATCGATATCGAGTCGCAAAATATTGAAGCTTACATTCGGCCCTTTGGGGAAGCTCAAGCATTCACGATCGAACTTTCCGCACAACCGCAGGATGGCGACGGAGAAGGAAGATCGTCGCTATTCGTAGGTGATCTCCCGAAACAGATCAAGCCTCTGCAGTGGTTGGTCAACATTCCAATGATCAAGATCAATGGCGAACGTTACCGATTTTCGTTCGCAACTTCAGACCCTGTGATGCCCACAAAAGTTACCAGCGATGAAGAGGAATCGCTTTACCTGAAACCAGGTGGCAAATACACACTTGAAGATATCCAGGCCAACGGTTCGCAAACCGTCTCTCAAAAATTTGTCAACTTCATGTCGACTCACGATATGAATCCAAAGCCGGGCGCTAGAATCTGTCCGATTACCAACACAGTGGCGAATGCCGAATGCACTTGGGTTATTGGCGGGCAAGAGTACCAATTCTGCTGTCCACCCTGCATCGATGAATTCGTCAAGCGAGCGAAGGAAAACCCCGGCGAGATTTTGAACGCCGTCGATTACACAAAGAAATAAAGTCAGCGTTGCCGCAGTTACTTTTCGGTTATTCAAATTTGGTCGATTGTAGTGCAGATTGATCCCGCTATCCTTTGGGGGTTTGGCACCATTTTGTCCCTCGCTTTTCGTAACGGAATCCTTATGAGTTTCGAATTTGCTTCGCGATTCACCCGGCCGTCAAACCAGAGTCAAATCCGAACAACCAAGTCAAGTCGCCGTAAATGTCGACAAGGGCTTCGTTTCCAAGCGTTAGAAATTCGTCAATTGCTGGCCGCGGAATTGACGACCACTGTTCTTCAGTCCGTCTCGGGAAAGTCCGCCCAAAATTCTTCTGCGTTTGCAGCACTGTCTGCCAAAAACTCGCTTCCGCCAACGGTCCTCAATGCAACCGTTGATTTTGAACTATTCGATGGCGTTACGGTGCCCGCGTTACCTGCCGGTTGGACGTCGACGACCACCAATGCCAATAATTGGGTAACGGACAACTCGGTCAACCCGGGCAGCGACACGGCACCGAATCATGTGTTTGTTGCCAATATTGGTACGGTCAGTGATAACCGGCTGACCTCACCTGTTTTTGCTGCGTCGGCGGCCAATGGTCGCATTAGCTTTCGTCATTTCTATAACACCGAAGCGACCTTTGACGGCGGCATTCTAGAAATCTCGGTCGCTGGTGGTGCGTTCACGAACATAACCACGGCTGGCGGAGCGTTTGTAAGCGGTGGATATACGGGGCCACTCAGCCCGGATTTCCAAAACCCGCTCGGCGGTTCACAGGCCTGGAACGGCAATTCAAATGGCTATATCACTACTGTCGTGGATATCCCCACGTCCGCTTTTGGTCAGAACGTTCAATTACGATGGCGATTCGGAACGGACAACGAAGTAACGGCTGTCGGCTGGAGAGTCGACACAATTCGTCTGAGCGATATTCCCAACCCGCCGACATTGGACTTCGGCGATGCTCCGGCTCCCTATCCGGTTACAATTGCTGAGAACGGAGCGCGACATACCGTAGGAGCACTTCGTTTAGGCGTACTTGCCGATGCGGAAGCCAACGGAACCCATAGCGCAACTGCAAACGCAGATGGGAACGATGAAGACGGAGTAACATTCCCATCTGGAGTTGATCCCGGGCAGACCGAAACGGTGCTTGTAACCGCATCGCAAAGCGGTGGATTACTCAACGCATGGATCGATTGGAACGCAGATGGCGATTGGGCCGACGTGGGCGAGCAAGTGTTCACAAACACCCTGTTAGTTGCAGGTACGAATTCGCTGAACGTTACCGTGCCTGGCAATGCAGTGGTCGGTTCAAGTTTCGCCCGGTTCCGTCTGAGTACCACTGCGAGTCCTGGCGTTACCGGCGCAGCCTCCGATGGTGAGGTCGAAGACTACCAAATCAATATCGGTCAAAAGCGTTTGGTGTGGGTGAATCGTGGCGAAGCATCGGATCGTTTTTCTGAGACCTTTGGTTCCAATGCAACGATTGCCCGCGGCGTTGTGGACGCTGTCTTTGCATCTTGGGAAAGGGTAATTACGAACTTAAATCATTCGCTGTTCAATGGCCCCGGCATCATCAACATCGTCGTGTCGATGGCCGCTACGGGAACGGGTTTTGGGGCATCCGCGGGGGTGACTTCGCTGCAAAGTGGATTCCCGCTATCAGGAGTTGTCACGATCAGTCGTGGGAATGATACGACGAGTGATGGCCTAGGTGATGGCGCGGGCTTTTTCCTCGACCCCACACCGATGGATTACTCAGAATTTCAGGGCGCCCCGACCGGCGGTGCCTTCATGGGTTTCGCAACCCCCGGCGGCCCGGCCGCTGGATTGTCAGACTTTTTTTCCCTCGTTAACGCTGAAATCACACACTCGCTGGGCCTCTTTTCCGCACCATTACGACTGAACTCACCGATTGACGGGACCATCACCAACACCAATGTGTTAGATTTCTCGGAGGGTGGTGGCGTCGGAACGTATTACGTATTTGATGGTCCAAGCGTGACGCACTTGATGACTAGCAACAATGGCGGCTCGAACGGTTCGTCTTTTTCATCTGCGGTTCATACGGCGGGAAAACCTGGTACCGGAACCAACCAACCGGTTAACTTCACCAGCAGCTTTCGTGGAAATCGTAATCTCGTCGGTGCTGACGACCCAGGCAATGCAATCTACAATTTTGGCCAGCGAACTCTGGTCAACGATGTCCTGGCACTGATTTTCAAAGATGCCTACAACTACAGCGTCACGCTGCCTCAAACCTTTGGCACAACCTACGCATTCATCGAAGAAGCCAATAGTAGATTAGTGATTCGTGGCGGCTTAGGCTCAAGCAATGATGTTATAAACGTATCGCGGCAAGGTAATGAAATCGTCGTTAGCGTCAATATTGGAAACGATGTGGCTGGAACCGGGCCTAACGGCGACGCATCCGATCTTCCTGCCTTTGTTAGTCGGTTCCCCGCCGCGGGCATTACCCAGATCACTATCAATGCCGGCGATGGAAACGATACCATCATCGTCCAGCCTCAGGTTGATGCGTCGATCATCATAAATGGTGGCACTCAAGTGACTGGTGACTCATTGAGCTTCCTGATTGCTGGAGTAACCGGCATCAACTTTACTAATAGCGGAGGCGGAACTGGGGTTCTTACCTCATCGAATCGACAAACGGTTTCCTGGTCGGGAATCGAAAACGTGACTCCGCCACTCACTGACATCGCGCCGCCGATTGTGACCGGCGTCTTTCTGGCCAGAGTCGGTGTGAACGGCTGGAACGCAAACCTAATCGACGCATTCGACGGAGGAGGCAACGTGATCGGCGTCGGCAACACGATTGGCATTCAGTTGTCGCCCAATCAAATCGTTCCTAACGGGAGCCTAAACCGGATCGTTGTCCAGTTCAACGAACCCGTGGTTGGCTTCAACGCAGGCAGGTTCTCACTAACAGGTGTCAACACCCCGAATCATTCGGCCAATACCACGGTTTCCTATGATTCCGCAAACAATCGTGGCATCATTGATCTGACGGGTCCGATAACGCGTGATCGGCTAAGGATTGGCATATCCGATGCCGTAACCGACGTTGCGGGCAACTTGCTCGATGGAAATCAAGCAGGCGGTGCCGGAGGGATCTTTGATCTTCTGTTCAATATTCTCGTTGGCGACGGAACCTTGGATGGAAGTGTAAACGGTGGTGATATCCCTGTATTCTCGCCTGCGTTCAATACAAGTTTTGGTCAGCTCGCATACAATCCTCTGGCCGATTGGAATTCGGACGGCTCGGTCAATGGTGGCGACATCCCTGCCTTCTCTCCGAACTTCAATCAGTCGCTTTCGGGAACACCCGGCGCACCAAGTTTCAGCGGCAATTCGGTTCCGATGATCACGTCGAAGCAGTATGCCGCCGACGTCGATGCTTATTTCAAAATAACCGAGCTTCGACGACGACCTCGAGTGGTTACGAGAGTACCGCGTTGAAACTGACAACCCTTGTGAATCTCTTACTTACTATCGCGGCCCATGAGTGAACAATTTTCAGGTCACGACCTTGAGTCTGGGTTGCTACAGCGTGTTCGCTCTTGGCAGGAAGTTCTGCCGCCGATCGGTTTAATTCCGGCGCTTCGCGTCACGGGCTCGCCCTTGTACGTGGGTGTTTGGCTTGCGACGACCCTTATTGTCAACGCGTTGCTGACGATCAACGGCGTACCGATATCGGTTCAAAGCCTAGTCAGCATTGGCCCGCCTGGGTGGCTGATGATTGCGCTGATCATTGCGTACCCTGCAAGCATGACGATGCGAGCGGGTGCACTGTTTTCGGCTGGTCGTGACGAAGAGTCGTTCATTGATAATTTGAAGTGGACTGGCGCAAGATTGATTACTCTGTTTCTTGTGCTCGCTTTGCCATCGGTTTGCGTACTAGGACTGAGCGTTCCGTTAGCAGTCTTGGGTTTGTTTGATCGTTTGCCAAGTATGGGAGATTTCGTTTCAGAACTACTCGCGCTCGTCTTCGTGCCTCTATCAATCTTAATCGGCCTGGTCATGGCCGGATCGATCGTGGCGATTCCCATCGGATGGGCGTCCGTATCGATTGAAAAACGACAAGACGCGTTTGACGCTCTTTCGCGTGGCTACGAATATCTTTACCGACGTCCTGTTCAGACCTCGATTTACCTTGCCGTTTGCATCTTGCTCGCCGCACTTGTCGGCAGTATCGCGTTTGGCGTTTCGGCCACCGGTTTCGTCATCGCTCGACAGGTTCACTCGTTGTCTTCGGGCGGCGAGAATTTGCCGTTTATGATGTCGCAATTGCTTTTTCAATTGCCAATCGCAGCCGCCTTATGCACATTCTTTTCGACCTTCGGAGCCGCGTACTTACTTTTACGAAGAGATGCGAATCATCAAGAAATAGAAGACGTTGTCGTATCGGAAGTGGATCGGCGGCGCAATGAAATGCCGACGTTAAAGAGAAGTTGAACCGGGCTCATCGATACCATACTTCCGCAGCCGCTCTCGCAGGGTTGTCCGGTGCATCTCAAGCCGGTCTGCCGCGGCCGCTCGACTTCCTGCATTGGCCTGCAACACAATCTGCAGCCTTAATTTACACCGGCGGCGGCGACGATTCTGTTTTTGTCGACTACCGGCGAACATTCCCCGCGTTCTCGCGCATCATCACGGTCAACTTGGGAGCTGGTTCCGACTCGTTAGTCGTTTTTGGAAACGCAAACTACATCCTCAACAACACCGCGCTCAGCGTCAGCAGCGGTGTGAGCGGTCGTGTCAATCATAGCGGCGTCGAATTGGCGATTCTGCAACCGTAAGTCGCGTTAATTGCATCCGATGTTGAAAAGTGCGGCTCGCATCATTTCAAACAGAGCCTAAGAGTCCCCTTTCTCGGGGACTTTTTCAAGTATCTTCAACAACACCGTATCGCTGGTGATGCCTTCGGCTTGGGCCTCGAAGTTCATCAAGACACGGTGCCGCATTGCAGGCACGAACACGCGGCGCACGTCTTCAAAACTGACATTGAAGCGACCATCGAGCAAGGCGCGAACCTTCCCGGCAAGAGCGAGCGTCTGCGCACCACGTGGACTGCTACCCCAGCGGACGTAGGCATTCGTCGCGTCAACGCTGTGCGGTCCATCAGGATGCGTTGCCAATGTCAAACGAACGAGATAATCCTGGACATGAGGTGCGAGAATGACGTCTCGAGCCGTTCGTTGCATCTCAAGGATTCGTGGTCCGTCAAGGACTTTGCTGAGCTGAGGTTTTTCACCACGCGTCGTCCGTTCAACAATCGTTGCTAGCTCCTGACGACTGCTATAACCAACAACCAGTTTAAACAGAAATCGATCGAGCTGTGCTTCGGGCAACGGGTACGTACCTTCTTGCTCGATTGGATTCTGTGTCGCGAGCACGAAGAACGGTTTGCTAAGCTCGTGACGAGTGCCGGCAGCGGTGACCGTGCCTTCCTGCATCGTTTCCAACATTGCAGACTGCGTCTTCGGAGTCGCACGGTTGATTTCATCAGCAAGCAAAATCTGTGTGAATACTGGCCCACGGTGAAACTTGAAAACTCGGCGACCGGTCTGCTCGTCTTCAACGATCATATTCGTCCCAAGAATGTCGGCTGGCATCAGGTCAGGCGTGAATTGGACGCGACTGAACTGCAAGTCCATGACCTCGGCGAGCGTCCTCACTAGCATCGTTTTGCCGAGGCCCGGAACGCCTTCTAGCAAACAGTGTCCCCCGACCAACATCGCCGTCAGAACCCCATGGACGATTTCGTCGTGGCCAACGATCACTCGTCCGATCATTTCACGAGCCGCGTTGTAGGAATCGCGGAATTGGGCTGCCTGGTCGGTCATCGATTGCGAAACGTTTGACATGAAGAAGTTGCGCGGCCAGTGGTCGAATTGGAATCAAAACAGTGTTCGAGATTCTACTGCATGACGAAGTACGACCGTAGCAGCCTTGAAGGCCAACAGGCACGACGAAATAGACGGGCGTGATCAATTCGCTTCTATTCAGACACCGCGTTTCCAAGCGTCTTGAGGCGAAATCTGAAAAATCTTGATCTTGGTTTTGAGGGGTGAACTTCAAGAAACCTAACGGATGTGCCGAATGTACTGATTAACGGGATTACTCGGAATTTGTTCCGCATCGACTTACGGTAACACCATGAAACTCGCGAAACGTTGGACCAGCCTTATCTTGGTTCCGCTGGCAACATTCCTCTCCTCATCCGAATCGCTCGCCCAACGTCCCATCGTGCCCGGAACGGGGATCGAGATCGCGGGTGTAGCCGATGACTTCGAAGATCCCAGTTGGTCCTATATTCCTAACGATCCAAAAAGCACAGAAGACATCGACGAAAACCAACGGGGGCCACTTGGAAAGACCACCAACGGACGTTGGTACGAAGGTGCCAAACGTGGACATCCCGACGTCGTTAAACGCGTGGCAACTCCGCCCGGAGGCCTCGACGGCAGTCGCGGAGCACTGCTTCTTAAGAGCAAGATGACTGGGATTCCGGGCCGGTCAAGCAATACGATGCACCAAGATGACTTCGTGGCGAACGTCAAATATCGGCTAAAGTCGACGCTCGATATCGACGAAGCACCAAGCGTAACAACGAGAGTCTTCCTACCACCGGTCGCCGAATGGGAAAAACGAAGCGGCCCGCATTTCGGGTTCCGTCTCGCCCTGGAAACGACTGCGATGATTGAGCAAGAGATCGGTCCTTTCAAGATCAAGAAGAAGGAGATCGGCAACGAAATTTATTGGCCAGGGATGTTTATCGAATTCGAGAGCAAGATTCAATCAAAGAAAGACGCCGACTATGCGTACCTTCGAATCCGTGCGACGAAAAACGGTGGTGAGACCCGCGGACCGCAAATCACGCAAACGGGTTGGTGGACTCTCGGCATGTCCGTCACGCCAGATGGCATGGTCCATTACTACGCGAAGCCGGGAACGGATGATTTGACCGAAGACGACTACATCACCAGCCAGTTTCCATACGACTATCGCGCCGAACGTTTTCGAACCTTCTTCTACAATGTTTGTAGCGCGGATGATGGTGTCCGCTGGAGCACGTCGTTCATTGTCGACGATCCGAAGGTTTACCTAGCGCGTCCTCGTGGTCAGTCAAAACAAGTGGCCTCGCAGCCGCAGGCTCCTGGTAAAACGACGAAGAAAAGATAACCGCGACGTTTCAACGCATCGGTGACCACGTTTCAATCATCCCATTGAAGAGCTCGATTGACCTTGCAATGTCAGGACCAAAGTTCGTCCTGATGCGGCATTGCGGTGTTCGCACAAGTAGATGCCTTGCCAAGTTCCAAGGGCCAGCTCGCCACCCGAGATCGGAATCATGACCGACGAGCCCATCATTGATGCCTTCACATGCGCGGGCATATCGTCTGGGCCTTCTAGTGTGTGGATGTAATCAAGCGACTCCGGAACCGCGTGATTCATCGCTGTCTCAAAATCGACGCGGACATCTGGATCGGCGTTTTCATTGATCGTCAACGATGCGCTCGTGTGCTGAATGAAGACGTTTAGCAAGCCAACTTCTATTTTGCGAAGTTCTGGAATCGCGCGCACGACTTGAGATGTGATGAGGTGATAGCCTCTCCGCATGGCGGGAAGCGTAATCGTATGTTGCGACCACATGGAATTTGCACGGGATGCCGGTTGAACGGATTGCGGCAACGTTACCGATCAAAAAGAGTCAACCGAGGAAACTGGTGATGTGTTATGAGGGTAGCCGATAGCGAACAATGTCGTCAGCCTCCTTCATGCCGACCCTCCCCCCAAAACCATCCACAAAGGAACTCTGGCCATGTGGCGCTCCCTTTTTATTGCCCTCGGCACGATGATGATCATCATCGGCATTGAAGCGATGTTGATCGACAGTGCAACGGTTTATGCTGCGGCCGAATCGTCCGCAGCCGAGTTCATGAACCCTAGTGGAGTGCCCGCAGTGAACACAAAAGTGATTAGTCCTGGCGAATGGACACCATGGGTCATCTTGAGCTTCGGGGCGATCATCGTGCTTTATGCGATCACGCTTCCGCTTCGATGGCAACGTGGTGCCGCGGGTTGAACTGGTCCCAACGGACTACTTCGCGGTTTGAATTGCGATTCGGCACAGCTTGTCGTCAGCGGTGATGTAGAGGTGCCCGGTCGCACCGAATGCGCAATTGCTAGTCCTGCCACCGGTGATCAAGCGTCCCAACAGTTTTCCTTCAGGGGTCAATACATAGATCCCTCCGGGTCCACTTCCGAACAAGGTGCCTCCGGGAGCGACGGTCAGTCCATCGGGCAGCCCAGGAAACTCGTCGATATGCTTCTTTCCGTCGTAGATCACTCGGCCCTCGCCAACCGTCTTTTCGGCGGTGACAGGAAACGCCATCCAAATCGGCATCTCAGGATCACTTTGGGAGACATACAAAGTCTTCTCGTCAGGTGACAAGCCGATGCCGTTGGGGCGCGACAGTTGCTTGGTCAGCAAAGTCAGTTGTCCATTTGGATCGAGACGATACACGCCGCAAAAGTCCATCTCTCGTCTCGGATCATCGGCCCGTTGGGGAAGTCCATATGGCGGATCGGTGAAATAAATCGAACCGGCCGCGTCGAAGCAAAGGTCATTGGGGCTATTGAGTCGCTTGCCTTCGTATCGATCGACAAGTGTCAGCTTGCCGCCGCCTTTGGTCAGAACCGAAACGCGACGATCGCCGTGTTCGCACATGACCAATCGGCTATCGCGATCGAGGGCAAGCCCGTTGCTGCCCGGTTCAAGGCCGTAGTAATCTACGCCCGTGTATCCGCTGGGGCACATGAACAATTGAATCCCATGCGATGCCGACCAGCGGAAAATGCTGTTTCGCGGAATGTCCGAAAACAGCAGGTGTCCTCCGTGATCGTCGCCAACCCACACCGGGCCTTCGGTCCAGGTAAACCCAGAAGCAAGGACTTCAATCTGTGCGTCGGGGGCCACCAATGCGTCCAAAGCCGGGTCGAGCCGCTCGATCCGGCCGATCGTTTCACCTTTGAGCATCGCAGATGTCACCAATAGCGAAAGAACAGCAACGAGTCGAATTTTCACGGCGGGAGACTCTGATGGGGATAGCGAAGGGTAACATAACAATCGAGCCAGGGTGCAGTGTAATCCACAACACCAAAGGTGAAAGCTTGAAATCGCCCTACTTCAAAATCATATCATCAACGGTCTTGCCGCCTGGGATCATTGGCAACACGTGCTCCTGATACGGAACTTGAACGTCCAGCACAAAAGGTCCCTTGTGCGAGATCATTTCGCGATATGCATCCTTCAGATCCGCCTTCAGCGTCACCGTTGCTGCCCCGCAACCGTAACCCTTCGCAATGGCAACGAAATCAGGGTAGCGTTCTTTCGCATAAGCAAATCGATCGGCTTCGCTTCGCCCGCTTGCTTCATCGTGAGTGATCGGTCCCAAATAGGTATGAGCACGGTTTCGTTCCATGAATCGGTCTTCCCACTGCACAACCATGCCGAGGTGCTGGTTGTTCAGCAACAGGACTTTGACAGGCAGGTCCTCACAATAGCAGGTGGCGAGTTCCTGGATATTCATCTGGAAACTTCCGTCCCCATCGATGTCGATCACCAGCGAATTTGGATGAGCCGCCTGAACACCCATCGCGGCTGGTAGGCCAAAGCCCATCGTGCCCAATCCGCTGCTGCTGTGCCAAGTACGTGGCCGATTGAACTTGAAGAACTGCGCCGCCCACATTTGATGCTGACCGACGCCAACCGTGACGTAGGTATCCATCTCGGCCGTCATTTCACTCAGCGTGCGAATTGCATGCTGCTGCAAGATTCCATCAAACTCAGCGTCGTCATAGGTGAACGGATACTTTGCCTTTAGCTCCTTCACATGCTTTACCCAAGCCGCGATATCCTCTGGCGGCTGAACGATCTTATTCAATTCCGTCAACGCTTGACGGACGTTACCGCAAACGCCGATGTGAGCAACTTTGTTCTTGTTTAGCTCCGAAGCATCGATATCGATGTGAATGATCTTCGCGCTGCGAGCAAACGATTCAACATGACCGGTTACCCGATCGTCAAATCGAACGCCAAGAGCAATCAACAAATCACAGTCGCGAACGGCATAGTTTGCGTATGCCGACCCGTGCATGCCCAACATATCAAGCGACAACGGATCCTTGGCGGGAACTAAGCCCAAGCCCATGACGGTCGTTGTGCAAGGGATGCCCGTGATGCGAAGGAACTCACGCAGCTCAGCCGCAGATTCCGATGTCATGACACCGCCGCCGGCGTAGACCACCGGACGCTTGGCTCGCAGGATCGCAGCCGCTACCTGGCGGAGCTTTTCAGCCGCGACGTCCGGAACTTCTGGTTTGTAACCGGGAAGGTTCATCGGTACGTCCCAGTCGACTTCGATCGAAGCAAGCTGCACATCTTTGGGCAAGTCGACAATTACCGGACCTGGCCGACCGGTTGTCGCGATATGAAATGCTTCCTTCATCACCCGCGCAAGATCGGCGACGTCGGTGACTAGGTAGTGATGCTTGGTGATTCCACGACAGACCTCGATGATCGGGGTCTCCTGAAAGGCGTCGGTCCCGATGACCGTCGTTGGAACTTGTCCGGTCAAGCAGACCAGCGGAATACTGTCCAATTTTGCATCGGCGATCGCAGTGACAAGATTCGTCGCTCCGGGACCGCTGGTCGCCATTGCCACTCCCACGCGTCCGGTGCTGCGTGCATAGCCCTGGGCTGCAAACGCACCGCCCTGCTCGTGTCGCGGAAGAATGGTTCGAATCGATTCGCCGTATCGCGTCAATGCTTGGTGGAGCGGCATGCTGCAGCCGCCCGGATAGGCAAAAATGACCTCGACATTGTGGTCGACAAGCGACTTAATCACGATGTCGGCGCCGGTCATTAGTGTCGTTTTGGTCGGGGCGGGGATGGTGCTCATTTGGTTCAGTAAAAAATTTGAGTGAAACGAGGCATTTTTTCTGCCTAGGCGCAAAACTGACGTTTACGCAGCCGCTGTAAACACCGAATCTAAAAGCGGTCTACAACTTAGGCAATGGACAAAAACCGATCGACGCAGGTTCAGGGCCGGATTTTTCCGTTTTAGAGCCGATTTGAACGCCTATCGTAACTGGCCGCACCATTTTAAAAGATTTTTTCGGTAACGTGACTTTGAATCGCTAGGAAAGGAATCCCATGCCGTCCACTTTCGAATTGCTCGTCGTTGCCCTCGGCGGTGCTGGCGGTTCCCTCATTCGATACTTTTTGGCCCTCGTCTCCGTACGGCTTCCCGGCGGTTCGACGCTGGCCGGAACTTTTGTCGCCAATCTGGCCGGATGCTTTGCGATCGGATTGCTCTACGCGGTCGCGACGAACCATCCCCAGTGGCTCAGCCCGACGGCGATCACCGGGCTGCGGGTCGGTTTACTAGGCGGCCTGACCACGTTTTCCACCTTCGCGGCCGAAGCGGTCTTGCTCGGGAACGGCGGACAATCCGGATTGATGGTCCTCTATCTCGCTGCCTCCGTCGGATTCGGTGTGCTCGCCGTTTCGGCCGGGATTTGGGCGGGATCCTCCAACCAAGGCGCACCATCGTGAGTTTGCGACAAACGATCATTGGCCTTTGCATTTGCGTTGTCGGCTCAAGTTTAACATTCTCCCATGCGAACGACGCCACCAGCGCCGTGATCGAAGAAGCGAATCTCCATGCGCTTTCATTCATCGATATTGATCGCGGCTGGGTCGCGGGCGAACGTGGTGTCATCTTGCACACGCAAGACGGCGGTTTGAATTGGAAATCGCAAGCGACGCCCTCCAAGACATGCCTCGTAGACATCGCGATGTACAACAGCCAACGTGGACTTGCGGTTGGTGGCGCAACCGAGCCCTATACCGGAATCAGCGTCGGCGAGGTCGTCATCACCAAGGACGGCGGTCAATCCTGGACCCTTGTCGTCGGCCACGACCTACCACGGCTTCGCAAAATGGTCATCGGACTCGGAGGCAAATGCATCGCAGTCGGAGATTGGTCTCCGGTGCATCTCAGCTCTGTGTTTACCTCTTCCGACGGCGGTGCAACGTGGCAGCCCGCAGCCTGCGACATCGTCGGTTCGATCTGTGATATCGCCGGCAACGTAGATGATTACTTAATCCTCAGCGACCAGGGAGAGGTTGTACGATTTCGTCAGGACACTGCGCCACAGATCCTATTTGCTGCAACCAACCCCGATCAATCCGGTGCATCACCTGGAATTGACATTTGGCAGGATGTGACGGCTCGCGATGATCGACGGATACTTGCCGGGCCTCAAGGAATGATCGTCTCCGACAATTATGGCGAAACCTGGAAGGCGATACCGCGAAACGAACACGATTTCGGTTTCGTTGACGTTACCGAACGATTCTCAATCGAATTATGGCAAGACGAAACTTGGATGACCAAAGACACTAGCTCCGTCATCGCCCTTCATCAATCAAATGCGAATCAATTTGTTGAACACCACGGTGGTTCGAGCGTCCGTTCGATGTTGCGACTGGACCGCGACCGGGGCTGGGCCGTCGGTGACTTTGGCATGATCTTGGCAACTCGCGATGGCGGTCATACGTGGCGCACTCTCCGCGGCGGCAATCGCTCTCCTGCTGTGATGGTCGTTGGCTCTCAACCCGTCGCAATGCCTTGGTCGATCCTCGCGACCGAATCTCTTCAACATCAACGCCGAGTGGCGATGACGTTCGATCAAGTCCCGGCCCACGAAATTAGAAAGGTACGAGAACAACTGATCGAAGCGACCGCGCTGCTTGGACCCGCAACGGTTTACGGCACCACATCCGATGGATCGCAGATCGCGGATGTACTTCGAACGGCGAAACCCGCCGTTTTGATTCTCGACCTTTCTTTAGCACCAGACAGACGTGCCGCTTGGTCTGCGGCGGCACTAGAATCAGGTTGCAAACGGGTCATCGAGGTCAGTTCACGAGGATCACAGACGATTAATGTTTCGGCAGCGATTCCTGCCGCTGGGATCCTTGCAAGTGACGTATGGCTGGACGCTGTTTCACAATTATCGCCGGGTTTCTTACCTCCAACGCGCTTGATGCTGAACACGCGATACGACTCCACTGGTAAGACTTTAGCCGCTGATGGATTGGCCAGTTGCACCCACCACTCGGCTCAATACTGCTGGTCGCGAGCATCGATCCCCAGTCGCCGGCAATTGCAAGTGTTGCAAGCGAGAACCGCCGAAATGAACTGGGTGGAATCGCTCATCGCTCCTTCGACAGGCATCGCGGAGTTTCGATCCCAACTCGCCATGATGCTGCCGCGGATGAACGACGAGGATCGCACCCGGTTGTTCGCGAAACTTTTATCACTCTGTTCACAGCGAGGAAGGAGCGATCTCCACATCGCACTGCTTGAAACGATCGAAATCCAATGGATGGACCTGGGCGAATCGTCGCACGACGCGCCGAGTCTTGCCAGAGTCGCAAAATTGCGACTGGAAGCGATCCGGTCAAGCATCGAGTGGCGTCGGTCTTTAGGTTCCGCTGTGATATCGAACGGAAACAGTCTATCGGCTGTTTCGCCTGCCAGATCATCATTGAATGTCGATCTGGCTGTTCGACTGTCTCCGTTCCAATCGCCTAGGGTGAGCAATCGAGACTCCGTCGCGACGGTCGGTGCCTTCAACGTGGTGGGAAGCAACTCAAGCTTCGCTTCCCGTGATGTCCAGCTTGCAAGCGGTACGACGGGCGATGGATCAAGACCGCAACCGAAAAAAACCGCCTCAGTCGACTTGCGATGGGAGTTCCATCCCGCGGTGCTGATGGTGAATCGAACGAAAGAACAACACAAGAACGTTCTGCTCGCCATGACTGAACCAACGGCTCTCGGTTCCCAATCATCATACAAGAATCTCCAACGCCTCGCGGGGCTTCCGACGGCCGGACGGTGGGGGTTGCTCGCGAATGATTTGGTCTCGCCCAAAACGATCTTCTGCCCCATCGCGGGCACTCCTCCGCACCTCGATGGTACCTTGGACGAATCTTGGTGGCGCAGCGGGCACTCGTTCCACGTCGATGAAGGCACCGCGTCGCTTCAATTAGCCCATGATGATGCATTCGTATACGTTGGTATTGACGCTCCCGCTTTGGCTCCAACGAAAGTGTTGCCCAAAGAGCGTACAAGAGATACGGCGCTAGACAGTTCCGACCGTTATCGGATTCGACTCGATTTAGATCGTGATCTGATGACGGCTTATGAATTCGAGTTTGACCAGAGCGGCAATACGCGCGACCGTTGCGATGGTTTTTCGGAGTTCAATCCAAGATGGTTTATTGCTTGCGCCGAAAAAGATGGCCGAACTCGAGTTGAAATTGCGATTCAAAAATCAGACATCGCGGTGGATGTGGCGTCCCATCAATCGGTCTGGAACGTGTCGCTTGACCGCTTCGACCAAGCCAATCCGAACCCAGGGCTATCGATGCCCGAATCGCGGGAATGGATGCCAGTCTATCTCGAGTGATACCGTGACGGGTTCAACGTTGTGATGTTCTGGTATACAGTCGGTGATACCATCGAGACGAGCTCGAAGGCGTGCCAGTATTCCAAGGCGTTTTGGAATTTTTGATGAGCATCGTTATCGTGGGTTACGCGATTTTCATGCCGCAGTTTATGCAGCAGATGCAGAACCAAGCGGCAAAACAGGGCGGCCAGTCGAGGGAGAACTACGCAAGCAGATCATTAACGACGTGTCCGTGGACGTCAGTTAACCGATAATCCCTACCCTGGAATCGATAGGTCAAACGTTCGTGGTCAAATCCGAGCAGGTGCATGATCGTTGCTTGAAGGTCATGGATGTGAACAGGGTTCTCGGTGATTGAGAAACCAAGTTCGTCGGTCTGCCCGAAATCAAAGCCTCCCTTCACACCACCGCCCGCCATGAACACGGTAAAGCAATCGGGGTAATGGTCTCGCCCCAAAAGTTCGCTGCCTGCGGTGCGGCCTTCACGGAATGGTGTCCTTCCAAATTCGCCTCCCCAAACGACAAGGGTGTCTTCGAGCAATCCGCGCTGCTTCAAGTCTCGAATCAGCGCTGTAACGGGCTTGTCGGTTACTGCCATCTTTGCGGTCAGCCCGTCACGAATGTCTGCCATGGGCCCGGTTCCGTGAAAATCCCAACCCCAATCGAAAAGTTGCACGAACCGTACGCCTTGCTCCACTAGACGTCGCGCTAACAAGCAGTTGTTTGCAAAGCTCGCCGCACCGGGTACAGCGCCGTATTCTTGTAATGTCGCGGCTGATTCTTGCGCGATATCCATTACGCCAGGAACGCTGGTTTGCATTCGATAGGCGAGTTCGAACTGTGCAATTCGCGTCAATGTTTCGGGATGAACAAATTCTTCGGCTTGCTTTTGGTTCAATGACTGAAGGGCATCCAGTGTCTTGCGGCGCAGTTCGCGGCTCATGCCACTGGGGTCCGAGACGAACAGGACGGGATCGCCTTGCGATCGACATTGAACGCCCTGGTACACCGACGGTACAAAACCGCTTCCCCAACAACCTTGTCCGCCACTTGGCTGGGTTCCGCTCGAGATTAGCACGACGAATCCAGGCAAGTTTTCGTTTTCACTTCCTAAGCCGTAAGTCACCCAAGAACCGAGCGAAGGGCGTCCTTGGCGAGCATGACCGGTGAACAGCAACAGCTCCGCAGGCGCGTGATTAAACTGGTCTGTGTGCATCGACCTAACCACACACATCTCGTCGGCAATGCGATGAAAATTTGGCACCGCATCGCTCATTATGATGCCTGCTTCGCCATGACGATCAAACTTACGCGGTGTTCCCATCAGCTTAGGGACACCCGACGTGAACGCGAACCGGCGCCCCTCAAGAATGGATTGCGGGCAATCTTCTCCGTTTCGTTTCACCAGTTCCGGCTTGTAATCGAACAAGTCCAAGTTCGGCGGCCCACCGGACATGTGAAGGTAAATCACACGCTTCGCCTTCGGCTTGTAATGCGAAGTGCGTGGCGACATCGGATTGGTTGCGGTGGCGCCCGATGCGTTCGATTCAAGCAACGAGTTCAATGCGATCGCGCCAAGGCTGAACGTGCCTGCGGAGCCAAGGAATTGACGCCGAGTTCGAGACACCAGTTGTGTTTTTTTGATTGGGTTCATTGACGCATCAAGAATTCATCGAGGTTCATAATGACATTGGTGATCACGGTCCAGGCCGCCAATTCAGTGACGTTCGCTCCCGCAGGCGCCGGCCCTAGAGGTTCTGTCGCAAGCTTGGTCGCTGCCTCCGGATCATTCGTTAAGCCTGAATACGTTTCATCAAACAAATCACTCAGGACTTTGAGTTCGTCTTTACTCGGCTCACGCGAAACGCAAAGCTGAAAGGCATAGCTAATCTTGCCTTCCGTGCTGGCCT
>Ga0105046_10006238_pt1 | contig 18805 bp, 14 predicted proteins | sample MAT03_FD_78385 | JGI IMG/M metagenome (GOLD analysis project Ga0105046, IMG submission 78385) | Freshwater microbial communities from Lake Fryxell liftoff mats and glacier meltwater in Antarctica - MAT-03 (megahit assembly) | ecosystem: Environmental > Aquatic > Freshwater > Ice > Liftoff... | reverse complement strand
TGTGTGTCCTTTATTTTGGAGATAAGTCCCAGCTCTCACTTGTAGAAGGTATATGCTCAAAAATTTCATCAGAGCGTGTAATCAATATGTGTGGTAAAACCTCATTAAGAGAGCTTGCAGCTTTTATGCAGCATTGCCAGGTGGTGCTAACAAATGATAGCGGCCCTATGCACATGGCTGCAGCACTTCAAATTCCACTTGTAGCATTATTTGGTTCAACAAACGACACGACGACTGGTCCTTATCAATGGGGAGAAGTTATTCATAAGCATGTTGAATGTTCTCCTTGCTATAAACGCGTGTGCCCAATAGATTTCCGATGCATGGACAGAATTAGTGTCGATGAAGTATATCTGGCACTACAAAAGTATATAACTGGGAAGAGCTCATGAAAATTGGATTCCTCGGTGCCGGCAGTTGGGGGTTCTGCCTCGCAGCGCTCTTAGCTGGAAAAGGGTATCAAGTGGTCTCGTGGACAACAAAAGAAGCACTATGTTCAGACCTCAACAGAACTAAAAAGCATCCTTTTTTTCAAGATTACCCCGCAACTGGTGATATCACCTTCACAACAGATCTAAACGAAGCTTTAGATGGGATAGACATCCTTGTCGAGTCTGTCACAGCAGCAGGTATTCGGCCTGTTTTTGAGAAAATTCGTGCAAGCGGGCTGGCTCCTTGTCCGATTATCCTTAGCTCCAAAGGAATTGAACATGGCCGCGGACTTATCCTTGCTGATGTCGTTATGGAAGTTCTAGGCTCCGACTTTAAGCCTCACATTGGGTTCATAAGTGGTCCAAGCTTCGCTTCGGAAGTTATTGCTGGCCTTCCAACTTCTGTCGTTGGAACAGGGCTCTCGTCTGAAATCATCGACATCGTTTGCGAAACATTTAATACACCAGCATTTCGTGTGTATCCAAATTCTGATTACCTCGGTGTTGCTTATGGTGGAGCATTAAAGAATGTTATCGCCATCGCTTGTGGCATCGCTGAAGGCCTTGCTCTTGGCTCTAGCGCTCGCGCGGCTCTGATAACTCGTGGTTTACATGAAGTACGTAAATTAGCTATGACTAGAGGGTGTCGGCAGGAAACATTAAATGGTCTATCGGGAATGGGCGATTTTGTGTTAACGTGCAATTCTATGTTAAGTAGAAATTTTAAGTACGGATATCTACTTGCTAAGGGTTTTGCTCCACAAGAAGCTGAAAGACAGATCGGTATGGTCGTTGAAGGCGCATACACAGCTCCATCGGCTTTAATGCTTGGGCGTGAAAGTAGTGTTCCTTTGCCGATCATTGGGGTCGTTTCAGGCATAATCGATGGCCATATATCTCCGAGCTGTGCTGTTAACGCCTTGATGCAGCGCACCATCAAGGAGGAATATCTATAGTTAAGAAAATTTGGAGCACTTATGAAAGTTGTCTCAGCACAGCAAATGTCGTATTTAGAGTCCCAAGCCTACCGTGATGGAGCATCGGAATCGGACTTCATGGAGGAAGCTGGAAGTGGTATTGCCTTAGTCGTTCATGATTATGTTGAGAAATACCCCGAACACCGATCAATTATCATCATGTGTGGAAAGGGGAATAATGCCGGAGACGGCTATGTCGCTGGCATACATCTTTTGAATCTTGAGTACGAAGTTCTGGCTTATCAACTTGTTCCTATATCTGAATGTAGTCGCCTCTGCCGCGCTAGCTACCAGCGTTTTTTACAGTCTGGAGGAAGAGTTTTGCAGATTCAATCTGCAGACGAATTAACTTTCCCTGATGAAGGGGTGATTATCGATGCAATCTTCGGCTCTGGGCTTCAAGGCGCTATTAATGAGCCATATCAATCAATTATTGCAAAAATAAATGCGTCAAATTTACCTATAATCTCAGCTGATATACCTTCAGGTCTTGATGCAACGACTGGGTTTGCCGCTAATAATGCCGTTATAGCTACAGAGACGGCTTTTTTGGGGTTGCCGAAAACAGGATTTTTTATACGCGATGGCTGGGATTGCTTAGGTGTTCCTCGGTACGTTGATTTTGGCTTGCCACAGCTATATATTGAAGAGGCTGAAGCTGATTTGATAATGCTCACAGGTTCAGAATTACGGCCCCTGCTGCCACGAATTCGTCGCAGCCGACATAAGTATCAAGCTGGAAGTGTTGTCGGCATCGCGGGCTCACCGACAATGGCTGGCGCGGCTATACTGTCAACATCCGCGGCTATGCATGGTGGTGCTGGCATTGTCTTCTTATTGCATCCTCAGGGTATGGAAAGTGAGCTTTCGGCGGCTGCTCCAGAACTTATTAAAATTCCTTTTGATTATCCAGAGCTTGATTCGTTGGTAACCTTGTGTAATAAAGCATCAAGCGTTTTCATCGGTCCTGGCATCGGTCGACATCCCGATATGGAGAGGTTTCTAGAGCTTCTTCTACCTCAAATAACTGCGCCGACCGTTATCGATGCTGATGCTTTGAATTTAATTGCGGGTAAGAATTTTCCTTTACCACCTCAGTGTATATTGACTCCGCATCATGGAGAGATGAGCCGGCTGCTTGGTGATAAAAGTGATGCAGAAATATCTTTGGATTATCTTAATAGATGTGCAACATTTGCTGCAGACAAAAAAGTTACGCTTGTTCTCAAAGGCGGGCCAACATTTATTATTCATTCTGGCATGCCTATACACGTAAACCCAAGAGGCGATCCTGGTATGGCAACAGCTGGTAGTGGTGATGTACTAACAGGTCTGATAGCTGCTCTACTGGCGCAAGGAGCAACACCCGAAAATGCCGCAAAGCTCGGTGTCTATATTCATGGTATCGCCGGGGAATATGCTGCAGATGAGCTAACCTCATACTGTATTTGTGCAAGTGATATAATCTATCGCTTTACAGAGGGGTTTCGATTTGAGGAGATGTAGTGGTTCTGTGTAGACTGGTTTGTGTTTTTTCGTGAACGTGCCCGAGCCCGCAAGAATAAGGTGTGTTAAATTCGTGAACGTGCTCGGGCACGTTCACGATAAGAACAAGAGCGAGTCCTTATTTTTGCGGGCTCGGGCACGGGCACGAAGCGAGAGCAAAAGCAAGGCCTTGTTTTTTTGCGGGCACGGGCACGTTCACGAAGCGAGAGTAAGAGCGAGTCCTTATTTTTGCGGGCACGAAACAAGAGCAAGAAACGAACTGAAAGCTATAATCTAAATTATTGAGTGTACCATGGGGAATATGTTTGAAGGTCTAGGGATGTATCCAGACGAGAAGATGCCTGAGCGTCCATTGGAATGCGGAGAGTGTAAAAAGCATATCGCTTTCCAGTATACCGAAATGGTTGGTTCGGCAGTGGTTCAGAACTGTATGTGCTCTGAATGTCCTGTGCTTGCGCGCAAGCTATACGGCGATCGCCCAAATGAACCAGGCGAGGGTATTTCTCTTGAGGGTAGCACAGAACTTATGTGTGGCAATTGTGGAACAACTCTTGAGGCTGTTCGTGTTGGTAGTGCCCTTGGCTGCAGCGTTTGTTACGAAGTTTTCGAGGATATATTGCTCTCAGAACTTGCCTCTATGGGTAAAATTCCAACACGTCTTGTGATGACAAAAAAATCACAACTGCTTCACCAGGGCCGTGTTCGTGGTGAAGCTGTAGAAATATCCCCATCTATGAGGCTTTTGGCTCTGAATGAAGCTTTGAGTGAAATGTTGAAAGTGGAGGATTATGAGCAAGCGGCAAGGCTCAGAGACCAGATAAAAACTTTGACAGACCAACAAGAGCAGCAGGAAGACCTGCGTAAAGAGGAATTATGAATAATAACGACGGAAAGGATATACCAAGCCGGGCTGTTGCTTGCTTGAAAAGCCCATGGAACGACTGTCATAACACTATATGGCTTGCATCGGCGCTACGGCTGCACCGAAATATCGAGAAATTCAAGTTCCCCTCAAAACTGGATGCGGAGCGAAAAAAGCAAATCATCGCGCTTGTTGGGACTGAATATTTAAAACAATCCTCTACAAGTCCTTTGATGCTTAAAGCTGAAGATCTTTCATTTCTGGATCGTGAATATTTAGTTGAGCATTTTCTTTTGATAGAAAGTTTTAATCAAATGGGTATCGGCAATGCCTTTGTTATCGATGATACCGGTGAATCTTTGACGCTTTTCAATTCTGAAGATCATATTGCTTTTATTAAAGTCTCCACACAGCCAGAATTTGATGTCAGCTGGTCAGAGCTTATTAAAGAAGAAGTACAGCTGGGAAAAAAATTTAACTTCGCATTCTCCTCAAGATTTGGGTTTCTAACTTCTGATTTGTCCAACTGCGGCACAGCTTTTGGAGCCTCAGCATATTTGCAACTACCAGCGTTGATTCACACGGAAAAAATCAATACCCTTTTAGAGACGGAGCTGGAAGACAATGTGATGGTCACAGGCATTCAAGGGAATCCCTCCGAAGTTGTTGGTGACATATTAGTAGTGCAGAATAACTATACACTCGGTGTTACTGAGGAGAATATTTGCTCTGCCGTAAGGTCTTTTGCAACGCGCCTTCAAAATGAAGAAACATCTTTGCGTCAAAGCATGAAAACGAGTCCCAATCCGTTGCTGATGGATCGCGTTAGCCGAGCTTTTGCTGTGCTTTGTCATTCTTATCAGATTGAAGCTGTCGAGGCTCTAAATGCCTTTAGTCTTTTGAAATTAGGCCTAGATATGGGCTGGGTTCAGGGATGCTCTGTTGCAGAGCTCAATCGACTTTTCTTCAACTGCAGACGCGCTCATCTTCTCTATCAGTTTGAGGGTAAAACTTTGCAGGAGGAGATCCCTCATAAAAGAGCAGAGTTTATCCATAAAGCTTTAAAGAAGGTCTCTCTGCTCATTTAAGCCTTCTATGCGCATGTATCTATGCCTTAATCTTTGCTTGCAGCTCTCGTCCTCCTAATCATGATCTTGATCCTGATCTTAATCTTCGTTTGCTGCTTGTTGTTATTCTCTGCAGTGCGTAAACAAAGCTATAAAACTGAGAGCAGCAAGCGCAGATCAGGATTAGGACGGGGCAAGAGCAGCAAGCAAAGACAAAGAGGAAGCATAACTTTCCCCCCTTGTCCAAACTATCTCTAACTAAAATAGAGCTCCACTGTACTAAGCAATTCTGCGGGCATTCTACTCAGTAGGCATGTCGGGTCTTGTGCAGACTGATTTAGATTTGCTGTTTTTAATGTCTGTATAATCGATTTTATTTTATGCATAGCAAACAAATGCCTTTCTAGTGGATTGCATAAAAGTTGTCCTAATTGCATCTCTAAAAATTGTGAAAAAAACGTTTTCGATTCATCTTCTGTAACCAGATTCCATGAAGGGGATAGTGATTCCATCGTCCAAAGTAAACTTTTCAATTCCATTATCAATTCCTCGGATTCAATCTCAGGAGTTAAAGTTGTTAGTGCTGACTTTATGAGCATGTCAAAACAATCGAAATAAGGAGCGTCGTGATCCTTCGTGATTCTCATGACATATTCTACCGCGAGTCTGTTCGTTTTATACATATTATACATAAAGCAAGGTTGTCTATTTTTTTTCGCAAATAGCGCTTCAATCTTTGCATGAAGTTCATGTTTTGTAGGCTCTGCATACGTGTATTGGACAGCAGCTGGATTTGTCTTAAAATTTTCAATCATTTTTTTTCCTATAAAAAGTAATGTTTTTTAGTGACTTGGTGTAGTCTACTATTTAATTATATCCATGTGCGTGTTTGTTTGCAACTCATAAGTCGTAGTTTAGTTTTGGTCTGTTAATTTTAGTTGCTGGTTTGTGATTTGATTGTTCACTTGTCTAACACCATCAATTTTTTTCACGCTATCTTCGACTTTATTCTTGTTTTCAAGCGTATTGACAGAGCCAGTGAGGAGTACAATGGACAATGCGGTGCCCAATACAATCGATTTCTTTACCTGACAACAATGAATGGAGATCCTCTCGGATCTTTGACATTCCTTCTTCGTTAATGTTTTTCCATTCGATCTTTTTTTCCCCATAAGGGATCCTCTGAGCGATCTGGTAATTTGGAAAGATCGTATAGACAGCACTTAACGGGCCTTGATCACCTATGGGGTCAGCATTCGGTCAGCTGCGAATCCCCATCTGAACCGCTTTTTTTCCTCGACCATAGCTAGCGCTATGCTCTCGTCGCAAATCAGTCCAGCTGGGAATTCTCGCTTGAACGCTGCTCGATCCGCGATTTAAAATAAGGATTTTCATATTTGATGAATATCATACATGTGATATTCATCAAATAAAGAGTTTATTTTATGAGTGCCAGTTAGCACCCATTTTTTGGATGCAAAAAAAGGAAATCTCGTGAAAAAGTCAATATCGATGACAACATTGTTTATAGATGTAGGTGGAGTTCTTTTGACCAATGGATGGGATAGACACTCCCGCATGCTGGCGTCAAAAAAATTCGATCTTGATTTAGAAGAGATGGAAAACAGGCATCACCTAAACGCTGATACATTCGAAATGGGTAAGCTCACGCTTGAGAATTATTTAAATAGAGTCGTGTTTTATCAGAAGCGAAAGTTTTCTAAAAGTGATTTTCAAAAATTTATGTTTGAGCAATCCAAGCCTTTTTCACAAATGATCGATTTGATTCTTAAACTTAAGATTCAGCATGGACTTAAAATCGCCGTAGTTAGCAATGAAAGTAATGAGTTAAATGAATATAGAATAAAAAAATTTAAACTAGGTGAGTTTGTAGATTTTTTTATTTCTTCCTGCATCGTGCACTTGCGTAAACCAGATGAAGATATTTTCCGTCTCGCTTTGGATATAGCACAAGTTCCAGCTGAGCGGGTAGTGTATATTGAAAATACTCCTATGTTTGTAGAAGTCGCTCAAGGATTGGGGATCCAGAGCATCCTTCATACTGATTATGAATCGACATGCTCGAAACTGTCTTTCTTAAAGATAAATATATGAAAATAAGCTCTCTTGCGGGCAGGCCTGCACCCACTTCTATACTCGTTAATGTGGCTAGACTCATTACGGCTTATTATACAGAAATTCCAGATCCAGCTCTTCCCGAACAGCGCGTTGTTTTTGGTACGTCTGGGCATCGAGGTTCTTCTTTCAAAAAGGGCTTCAATGAGTGGCACATTCTAGCAATTACCCAGGCGATCTGTGAATGGCGCAAGGCAAACAAAATCGAAGGCCCTTTATTTATGGGAATGGATACGCATGCACTCTCCGAGCCGGCTCTCGCAAGTGCCTTGGAGGTCTTAATTGCCAATGAAGTTGAAGTCATGCTATCAGAAAATAATGAATATACTCCAACTCCTGCGATTTCTCATGCGATTCTTTGCTATAATCGGAGACGAGAAGAGGGATTTGCTGACGGGATTGTGATTACCCCTTCGCATAATCCTCCAGATGTCGGAGGATTTAAATACAATGCTTCTAATGGCGGCCCGGCCGATGTACAAATTACGAACTGGATCGAAGCAAGAGCAAACGCGCTTCTTAAGGAAAAGCTAAAGAGCGTAAAACGAATTTCTTATGAGAAAGCTATAAAATCTTCGACAACACATCGACATAATTACCTTAGAGCTTACATAGAGGATCTTGGGAGTGTCATTGACATGGAAGTGATTCGGAATGCAAAGATTCATCTGGGTGTAGATCCGCTTGGCGGAGCGGGCGTCCATTATTGGCAGCCGATAGCCGATCGGTATGGTCTTGATCTAACGGTCGTAAATAAAGAAGTCGATCAGACATTTCGGTTTATGACAGTCGATTGGGATGGGCAGATTCGGATGGATCCCTCGTCGCCTTACGCAATGCAGCGGCTGATCGGTTTGAAAGATCAGTTCCAAATCGCTTTTGCTTGCGATACGGATCACGATCGGCACGGGATCGTTACGAAAAGCAGCGGACTGCTCCCTCCTAATCACTACCTGTCAGTCGCTATCCTCTATCTTTTCCAGCATAGGCCTAATTGGAGTCAGAAATCTGCCGTTGGAAAAACAATAGTAAGTAGCCAGATGATCGATCGAGTGACAAAAAAGCTGGGAAGAAAGTTGGTTGAAGTTCCTGTCGGATTCAAATGGTTTGTCGATGGTTTGCTCGATGGCTCGCTTGGGTTGGGGGGAGAGGAGAGCGCGGGAGCTAGTTTCTTGAGAAAAGACGGCACCGTCTGGACAACGGATAAAGATGGAATAATTCCGGCTTTGCTGGCCGGAGAAATAACAGCACGGATGGGACGCGATCCAGGCGAACTCTATCGAGAGCTAACCAAGGAATTTGGCGAACCGATCTACGACCGGGTCGAAGCAGCAGCCACTGCCGAACAGAAAAAGCGACTAGCAAAACTCTCCCCTAATCAAGTGCAATCAAAGGAATTAGCCGGAGAAAAAATAGAAGCCATTCTCACAAATGCTCCAGGAAATGGTGCTCCCATTGGAGGTTTAAAGGTAATTGCCAAAAATGGATGGTTCGCAGCCCGCCCTTCAGGAACTGAAGATATTTATAAAATTTATGCAGAGAGCTTCCTCGGAAAAGATCATTTAAATCGTATTCTCGAAGAAGCGCAATCCCTTGTAGATAAAGGAATAAAATGTTGAGCCAACTAGACTTTAAAGGCAAAGGGTTTAAGGACTACGAAGCGTTAAAAGAGATTGCATATGATTTGATCTGGTCCTGGGATCATAGAGCAGATATTATCTGGAAAGAACTTGATCCCGAGATTTGGGCTCTCACGCATAATCCCTTGGTGATTTTACAGACGGTTTCTAAAGAAAAATTAAAAACAGTTCTTGCCGATCCGAACTTTTGTAAAATCATCCACGAGCTTAAACTAGCCGATACTAAACTCCATGCAACGACTGACACCTGGTTTCATAAAAAACATCCCCAAACAGCATTGACTGCTGTTGCCTACTTCAGCATGGAATTTATGTTGAGCGAATCTCTCCCAATCTATTCAGGAGGGCTTGGAAATGTAGCTGGAGATCAACTCAAAGCTGTTAATGACTTAGGGGTGCCTGTAGTTGGCATTGGACTTTTGTACCAACAGGGCTATTTTCGGCAGATCATCGATAAAAATGGAGCGCAGCAGGCGCTTTATCCTTACAATAGTCCAGAACAATTGCCTATAAAACCAGTCCGTTTACCAAATGGAGAATGGCTGCGGATTGAGATTGCTCTGCCAGGTTGGAAACTTTGGCTTCGCGCGTGGGAGGTCAAAGTGGGAAGAGTCAAGCTCTACCTTTTAGATAGCAATGATGCAGCTAACTATCCTCCACATCGGGCAATTACAAGCGAGTTGTACGGAGGAGATGCGGAACTCCGGCTGAAACAGGAACTCGTGCTGGGAATCGGCGGATGGCGACTGCTTGAAGCCATGGGAATTAAACCGGAGATATGTCACTTAAATGAAGGACATGCTGCTTTTGCTATTCTAGAACGGGCGAAAAGCTACAGAAAAGCGACTGGCTGCTCTTTTGAGGTTGCACTGACTGCAACACGAGCGGGAAATCTCTTTACTACCCATACGGCAGTACCTGCAGGATTTGATCGCTTTAATCCCTCTTTGATAAAAGACTATCTTGGTTTGTATGTTAAGGAACATCTCGGGATATCTGTGGATGAGCTCCTCGCCTTAGGTAGGGAAAATCCCCATAATTCTGAAGAGCCGTTCAACATGGCTTATTTGGCGATGCGTGGCAGCGGTGCTGTCAATGCAGTGAGTCTCTTGCATGAGAAGGTGAGCCGTCAGATCTTTGCACCTCTTTTTCCAAGGTGGCCAACCAATGAGACTCCAGTTGGGCATGTAACAAATGGAATTCATGTTAGAAGTTGGGATTCAGCTATGTCTGACAATCTTTGGACGGAAGCTTGCGGGAAAAACCGTTGGCTGGGAGAAATAGGCGCTCTTGAAAAAAAGATTCGAGCTGTACCGGATGATAAGATCTGGCAAATGCGAGGGGCTGCTCGCAAAGAAATGATAGAATATATTCGGGATACACTATCAAGGCTATTAGAAGCTCGAGGCGCGTCATCACAAGATGTCGAACAAGCAAAACATCAATTTGATCCGAATGTCTTTACTATGGGCTTTGCTCGACGGTTTGCCTCCTATAAAAGACCAAACATGCTGCTTCATGATCCCGAACGGCTGATCCGCATTTTGACCAACAAAGAAAGACCCGTGCAGCTGGTTCTTGCGGGCAAAGCGCATCCTGCAGATAAAGAAGGACAGGATTTGATTCAACAATGGATGCACTTTATCTGGAGACATGAGGTTCGCGCTTCAGTCGTCTTTGTAAGTGATTATGATATGTTCGTAACAGAGCAGCTTGTTGGAGGCGTTGATCTTTGGATCAATACTCCTCGCCGTCCTTGGGAAGCTTGTGGAACTAGCGGAATGAAAATTCTCGTTAACGGAGGGCTTAATCTATCCGAGCTCGATGGATGGTGGGCTGAGGCCTATAAGCCAGAAATAGGATGGGCCATCGGCGATGGGAATGAACATGGTGATGATCCTTCTCGGGATGCTCACGAGGCAAATCAGCTCTATGATCTATTGGAAAAGGAAGTGATTCCTGAATTTTATAATCGAAATAAAGAAGGCATTCCAACAGCTTGGCTCTCTCACGTACGAGAGAGCATGGCGCAATTGACACCTCAATTTAGCACAAATCGATCTGTTAGCGATTACGCAGAAAAGTATTATCTACCCGCTGCTGAAAACTATAGAAAAAGAGTTGCAGATGAGGGGAGTGTAGCTAAAGAGATCGTCAAATGGAAACACGCTATGGAAGAGGGCATGTCAAAACTTCGATTCGAAGGGATGAAAGCCAAGACACAGGGCGATCACCACCATTTTGAAATACAGATCGATTTCAATGGTCTAGATCCAAATATGGTAAAAGTGGAGCTTTTTGCAAATGGATCTAATGGGTCCTCTCCAATGAAACAAGAAAAGGCAAATCACTATTTCGCAGATGTAGCGGCAAAGCGACCTATAACGGATTTTACAATACGAGTAATTCCTTGTTTTCCAGGCGTTGCAGTCCCTTTAGAAAACAATCAAATTATATGGCAAAGGTGATATATGACACTTGATCCAGAACTACTTATGAAGATGAATGCCTATTGGCGCGCCGCGAACTATCTGTCAGTCGGGCAAATTTATCTCTATAATAATCCCCTGCTGAAAGAACCTCTGAAGCTTTCGGATGTCAAACCTTTAGTTGTCGGGCATTGGGGAACAACGCCGGGTCAGAATTTCATCTACGTGCATCTGAACAGAGTCATTATGAAGTATGACTTAGATATGTTTTATATCGCCGGTCCCGGGCATGGCGGTCCTGCATTGGTAGCCAATACCTATCTTGAAGGCAGCTATAGCGAAATCTATCCAGATATCAGCCAGAATGAAGCTGGAATGAAAAAGCTTTTCAAGCAATTTTCATTTCCTGGAGGGATTTCCAGCCATGTTGCACCTACAACGCCAGGTTCGATTCACGAAGGCGGCGAACTGGGATATTCACTCAGTCACGCTTTCGGTGCTGCATTTGATAATCCAGATCTAATTGTATCTTGCATTATTGGAGATGGTGAGGCTGAAACGGGTCCATTGGCAACCGCATGGCAGTTCAATAAGTTTTTGGATCCAATTACTGATGGTGCCGTGCTGCCAATCCTGCATCTCAATGGATATAAAATTAGCAACCCAACTGTCCTAGCTCGCATTGAGCCTGATGAGTTAGAGCAATTTTTCAGAGGCTGTGGATGGACGCCTTACTTTGTGGAAGGCGATGAGCCGGAAAAGATGCATCAACTCATGGCCGCTGCTATGGAAAAAGCCATCGATGATATCCGTCAAATCCAAAGCAATGCACGAAGCAAGAACGATACCACTCGCCGAAGATGGCCTATGATCGTCCTCAAGTCGCCCAAAGGATGGACTGGACCGAAAATAGTCGACGGCTTGCAAATCGAAGGTTCCTTTAGAGCGCACCAGGTGCCTCTCCTGGTAGATCCAAAGCATCCGGATCATGTCAAGTTACTTGAAGATTGGATGAAAAGTTATAAGGCCGAGGAGCTATTCGATGAAAATGGGCGGCTCAAAGCGGAATTGGCCGAACTTGCGCCAAAAGGTGAACGACGCATGGGAGCAAACCCCCATGCCAACGGCGGGATTCTACTACGTGATTTACACATGCCTGACTTTCACGACCACGCATTAAATGTGACAACACCTGGTGCGATTGAAGGACAAGATACACTCGTATTAGGTAAGTTTCTGCGCGACGTTGCAAAGCTGAATCAGGATCAACGTAATTTTCGTGTCTTCGGCCCTGATGAGACACTCTCGAACCTATTGGGAGCAGTTTTTGAAGTCACTAACCGTCAGTGGGACGCCAGGGAAGTAAAAAATGATGAATTTCTAGCACCTTCAGGACGCGTTTTAGACTCGATGCTCAGCGAGCATCAATGTGAAGGAAGGTTGGAAGGCTACTTGTTGACCGGGCGGCACGGACTATTCAACAGCTATGAGGCGTTTATCCGCATCGTCGATTCGATGTTTAGCCAACATGCTAAGTGGCTGAAGGTGTGCTTAGAACTGCCTTGGCGTCGGAAGATCTCGTCGCTGAACTACCTTCTCGCCTCCCACGTCTGGCAGCAAGATCACAATGGATTTACCCATCAGGATCCCGGATTCCTCGACCATGTCATTAACAAGAAGGCCGATATCGTGCGTGTTTATCTACCGCCCGATGCCAATTGCCTGTTGTCTGTCTTTGATCACTGTCTGCGTAGCCGTAATTACGTAAATGTGGTGGTTGCAGGCAAACACCCACTTCCGCAATGGCTGAACATGGATGCCGCAATTGTACATTGCACGGAAGGGATTGGCATTTGGCAATGGGCCAGTAATGATCAGGATGGTGATACGGATGTGGTGATGGGCTGTTGCGGGGACACGCCCACATTGGAGATTTTGGCTGCCGTTTCCATCCTTCGTGAGCATCTTCCCGATCTAAAAATCCGCGTAGTCAATGTCGTTGATCTGATGAAGCTACAGCCTCAGAGCGAACATCCACATGGGCTTAGCGAGAGGGATTACGATTCGCTCTTCACGAAAGACAAACATGTCATCTTTGGATTTCATGGATATCCCTGGCTGGTACACCGGTTGACCTATCGAAGAACCAACCAGAACCTCCATGTTCGTGGCTATAAAGAAGAAGGGACGATCACGACGGCCTTTGATATGCGAGTGCAGAATGATCTTGATCGGTTTCATCTGGTACAAGATGTTGTCGATAGACTGCCTCATTTGGGTTCTAAAGGAGCTTACTTGAAGCAGATGATGCAGGACAAACTCATCGAACACAAGCATTATATTAATGAGCACGGCCAAGACATGCCGGAAATTCGTAATTGGAAATGGAAAGGGGTCATACTGCGATGGGATTGCAATTGATTGAGATGGTTTTGCGTGAGAAAGATGGCTCGGAAGTTCGCGAACTTCTCAAGGAACACAAGGTGCTCGAATATAGGGAGGCCCGGTTGTCGGATGGAGAAGTTCTGGTACGGATTTTGTTGGAAGCGGAACAGAGTGAAGCTATTCTGGATTTGTTGGACAAACAGTACGTCAAAGAAAAGAATACCCGGGTAGTTATTCTGCCAGTCGTTGCAACATTACCGCGAGACAAACCCGAGCAAGCCGATGCATCCGAAAAAAAACTTCCGAATCGGATGGGCAGGGAAGAATTATACGAGGACATTAAAGATGCTGCAGAGTGTTCGCGTGTTTATCTGGCGATGACGGTGCTATCCACTATTGTGGCAACTGTTGGACTATACTACAACAGTGTAGCCATTGTCATCGGAGCAATGGTAATTGCGCCATCGATCGGCCCTAGCATGGCATTATCTTTTGGATCGGCATTAGGTGACTTATCATTGTTGTGGCGAGCGATACTAACTGGTCTGATCGGAATTGTAGTTTCGATTGTGTTATCGGTAATCATTGGAGCAATAGTTCATATAGATCCGTCACTGACGGAAGTGGCTTCGCGCACCAGTGTTGGACTGGGCGATATCATAGTAGCATTGGCGGCAGGCAGTGCTGGAGCGCTGGCATTTACTACGGGAGTTTCAGCTACTTTGATCGGCGTGATGGTAGCGGTAGCGCTATTGCCGCCATTAGTGGTTTTTGGGATATTGCTTGGCAGCTGGCAAATTGCGTTGTCTATGGGCGCATTGTCGCTTTTTTTGATGAACATTATTTGCGTGAATCTTGCCGGAGTTACAACGTTTCTAGTTCAGGGCATTCACCCTGTGAAGTGGGACGAGAAGAGGCGTGCAAAAAAAGCCACGATCATTGCTATCGGACTATGGATGATAATGTTAGCGGCATTAGTTTGCCTCATTTTGCTATTACAAAAAGGCGGAATATGAATGTGCAAGAGCTTTTAAATACAGTGCAGGTCTTGATTGGCGGCGATAAAGGGTTGTTGGCGATGGATGAGAGTAATCCAACTTGTAATAAACGATTTGCCAAGTTGAGTATTCCACAAAACGAGGAAACTCGGCGCGCATATCGAGAGTTGATTGTAACTACGCCAGGGCTTAATGAGTCCATAAGCGGTGCGATCCTCTACGACGAGACGATCCGTCAGAAGAAAAAAGATGGGACTCTTTTCATCAAAGCCCTCATTGATGCGAAAATTATTCCCGGCATCAAAGTTGACACTGGCGCAAAGGAGATGGCAGGTCATCCTCAAGAGAAAATAACTGAGGGACTGGATGGCTTGCGCGACCGTCTCAAAGAATATGTTCAAATGGGCGTGCGCTTTGCCAAGTGGCGCGCGGTCATTGCAATAGGAAATGGCATTCCTAGTAGAGGCTGCATCGAAGCTAATGCTCAAGTCTTGGCTCGCTATGCCGCGTTATGTCAGGAAAATGGATTGGTTCCAATTGTAGAACCAGAGGTGCTCATGGACGGAGCACATACTTTGAAGCAGTGCTGTGAGGTGACAACAGAAGTACTACGAACAGTTTTCAACCAGCTTTACACACAAGGCGTTATGCTTGAAGGAATGCTTTTGAAGCCCAATATGATACTGCCTGGATTGACCTGCTCTAAGCAAGAATCTGTAGACGAAGTGGCCGACAGTACGGTGAAGTGTCTCTTGCGAACCGTTCCAGCCGCCGTTCCAGGAATTATGTTCTTATCCGGTGGGCAATCCTGTGAACTCGCATCAGCTCGTTTGAATGCAATGAATGCCAGATTCAAGTTGGAGCTGCCTTGGGCTTTGTCATTTTCATTTGCCCGCGCTATTCAGCAACCGGCTTTGGAGATCTGGCAGGGTAAAGAGGGTAACATATTAGCTGCCCAGCAAGCCTTATATCATCGAGCAAAATGTAATCAGGCCGCACGTCGCGGAGAATACAATGCTTTGATGGAAAATGACACGCGCGAAAGGAGAGATACATGACGTCATTAAATCGCACACCTGTAATTGCCGGTAACTGGAAAATGCATAAGACCATTGAGGAAGCGGTGAGTTTTGTGAAGGGATTGATCCCTTTAATTAAAGATGCTCAAGCTAAGGTCTATATCGCTGTCCCATACACAGCTATTCGCCCTGCTGCTGATGCAGCCAAGAGCTCTCCAATCATGATAGGAGCGCAAAACATGAACGACGAGAGCGAAGGGGCATTTACCGGAGAAATCTCGGCAAATATGTTGGAAGATGCAGGAGCGCAGTTTGTTATTTTAGGCCATTCAGAGAGGCGTCATCTTTTTAATGAAACAACTGATTTCATCCACCGCAAAGTCAAAAAAGCCATTTCCGAAAACATTCAGATTATCTTTTGCGTAGGTGAGACTGAGCAGGAACACAAGAATAGAAAAACAGAAGAAGTGCTGAAAAAACAATTGGAGGAATCCCTAGGTGATATCTCCGCAGAACATATGGCAGCTATCATTCTGGCTTATGAACCTGTCTGGGCCATTGGATCAGATCATTCAGATCCTCCTGAAAAAGTTCAGACGATTCACCGCTTCTGCCGCCAATGGATAAGTCAAAAGTGGGGAGACGAAACTGCTCAGAAAGTGATTATTCAGTACGGAGGGTCTGTGCATCCCAATGATGCAAAGGACTTTATGGAACAGTCTGATGTGGATGGTTTGCTAGTTGGGGGCGCTTCGCTCACGTTAAAATCGTTTAATCAAATTATCCACTATTAAAAAAAAGCTGCTAATGCAGATAAGGAATCCTTATGACAAAAGATCAATTAGACCCTGTCTGTGGTATGAAGGTCGATAAAGATCAAACTTCTTATATAAGCAGCTATCAAGGTCTGGAATATTTTTTTTGTAGCACTCATTGTTTAGAAAGCTTTAAAAAAAATCCTGAAAAATATTTGAATTCTCAGTTACAAAAGCAAAATCCACCATCTAACGCTGCGAAGGAATATACCTGTCCCATGCATCCTCAGATTATCCAAGATCATCCAGGTAATTGCCCTATTTGTGGAATGACTTTAGAGCCAAAAACAGGGATGGCTGAATCGAATGATTCTGAATATAAGGATATGTTGAGACGATTTTGGATAGGACTAGTCTTAAGTATTCCTATACTTATCCTTGAGATGGGTAGTATGCTTCCATTTTTTAACCGATTTATTACACCCGAATATTCTCGCCTAATTCAATTTATTTTAAGCACTCCAGTTGTTCTATGGGCTGGATGGCCTTTCTTTGAAAGGGCCTATCATTCTGTGGTTAATCAACACCTTAATATGTTTAGCTTAATTGCCATGGGTGTTGGAACTGCTTATTTTTATAGTGTCATTGCATTATTTTTCCCTCATATTTTCCCTCCCGCCTTTCGTCATCAAGGAGAAATTCCTATTTATTTTGAAACAGCATCCATCATTACTGTTTTAGTTTTAATTGGGCAAATATTAGAGCTAAAGGCCAGAAGCCAAACAAGTCAGGCCATTAAGGCTCTTCTAGGAAGAGCTGCTAAATCAGCTCGTATTGTGCGTGATGGGCAGGAATCGGAAATTTCGATTGACCAAGTTCAAGTCGATGATCTTTTGCGCGTCCGACCAGGAGATAAGATACCTGTCGATGGTAAAATTACCGAAGGTAAAAGCTTATTAGATGAATCGATGATTACAGGTGAGCCTATGCCTGTTGAAAAAACAGTGGGGGATTTGATCACAGGTGGAACAATCAACCAGACAGGTAGCTTTTTAATGCGTGCAGAAAAAGTAGGAAGTGAAACACTTCTTTCTAGAATTGTGCAAATGGTCTCCGAAGCGCAAAGAAGTCGAGCGCCGATCCAAAGCCTAGCGGATCAGGTAGCTGCATATTTTGTTCCAGCAGTTATTTTGGTGGCTATTTTGACTTTTATCATTTGGGCCCTCATTGGACCGGAACCTTCACTTGGCTTTGGGCTTGTCAATGCCGTAGCTGTTTTAATTATCGCTTGCCCATGTGCTCTTGGTTTAGCAACTCCAATGTCAATTATGGTTGGAATGGGGAAAGGTGCAGAAGCTGGAGTTTTAATCAAAAATGCTGAGGCATTAGAAAAATTAGAAAAGGTCAAAACGATTGTTGTAGATAAAACGGGTACGTTGACTGAAGGAAAGCCTAAATTAGCGCAAGTGATCACAACGAGTGGATGGTCAGAAAATGATCTAATCCGATTGGCTGCTGCAGTTGAACAAAATAGCGAACACCCCTTAGCTACATCAATAGTTCAAGGAGCAAAAGAAAGATCCTTAAGCATCCCAAAAGTTAATGATTTTAACTCCATTACAGGCGGAGGAATAAGCGGTAATGTAGAAAATCATGAAATAGTGATTGGCAAACTCAGTCTTTTACAAAAAAAAAAGATTCAAGGCTTAATGGTTCTTCAAGAACAAGCCCAGAGTCTCCAGCAGCAAGCACATACCGTCATGTTTGTGTCCATTGATGGGCAAGCAGCTGGATTTATTACTGTTAATGATCCCATTAAAAATTCCACCCCAAAGGCTGTCAGAGAACTTCATGAACTGGGACAAAAGATCGTCATGTTGTCAGGAGATAACGAACAAACGGCTCAAGCTGTGGCTAAGAAGCTAGGGATTGATGAAGTCCATGCTGGAGTTGAGCCACAATTTAAGCAAGATTTTGTAAAAGAGGAAAAAAACAAGGGCCACTTTGTCGCAATGGCAGGCGATGGAATCAATGATGCGCCTGCTTTAGCTGCTGCTGATGTCGGGATTGCAATGGGAACAGGTACAGATGTTGCAATGGAAAGTGCGGACGTGACACTAGTTAAAGGCGATCTAATGGGGATTGTAAAAGCTATTCATCTAAGTCATGCGATGATGCGTAATATTCGTCAAAATCTTTTCTTCGCTTTTATTTACAATGCTTTAGGAATTCCTATTGCGGCGGGTGTGCTCTATCCCTTAACAGGATTATTGCTAAATCCTATGATTGCGGCACTTTCAATGAGTTTGAGCTCTGTATCGGTTATTTTAAACGCTTTGAGACTACGTAATACTAAATTATAATACGAATTCTAAGGCATAGCGAGACAAGGAGAATGCCCATTATGAAATCCAATATCAATCAGCCCGAGGTTTTTAAATCTGACTCAGGATCGGGTGCGATTCAGGGGTGTCGGTTAACTTTAACCAATGAGCTGGGGTGTCGCATTTACGATTTGGAAGAGCATCACAGCTGCAATAGCAATTGGACACAAAGACACAAAGGCGCAAAGGTTCGCAAAGAGCAACAGGACAAAATCA
>Ga0105046_10006237_pt1 | contig 18809 bp, 7 predicted proteins | sample MAT03_FD_78385 | JGI IMG/M metagenome (GOLD analysis project Ga0105046, IMG submission 78385) | Freshwater microbial communities from Lake Fryxell liftoff mats and glacier meltwater in Antarctica - MAT-03 (megahit assembly) | ecosystem: Environmental > Aquatic > Freshwater > Ice > Liftoff... | reverse complement strand
GCTGGGATCGCTGGTCCGCCAGAACATCGCGGGGAACGTCGACGTCACGGTGGCCATCAGCGTCGACGGCGAGCGCGTGGCGTCGCCCGACGTCCGACCCACGGCGTCGATCGGCTGTCGTCTCCGCCTGCTGTGATCGTCTACCCTGAGCGCCTGGTGCGAGACGCGACCCGTCGTTCGATGATCGTCCGAGGATGGGTTTGAGCGAAGTCGGATCCTCGAGGTGGCCGGTGCCGATCCAGGCGCTCGGCGCGTCGACCGTCGCCACCGTGGTGTTCCGCCATCGCTCGGCGTTTCACCTGGCGGTGATCGTCAAGTCGTCGTTCCAGTGGATTCAAGGTGCGCGCTGCCAGATCGCGACGCCCGAGCCGATCGTCCGCGCGGAGCGCCTGTGGGAGGGCGAGGGTGCGCGCAGCCCCGAGAAGGTTGCCGACATCGCGCCGTTCCTCCCGCGCGCCGAGATCCGGGTCACCGGGCACGCCTACGCTCCCCCCGGGATCATGGTCCCGGCGAGCTCGGTGCGGCTCAACGTCTTCCGCGACATCGCCCTCGTCGAAAAGACCATCCACGTCTATGGCGATCGGCGCACCACGCGCGAAGGGCCACGGCCCTTTCAGCGTATGCCGCTGCGCTACGAGCTGGCGTTTGGCGGGGCAGGGACGGACAACCCGGCGGGCGTCGGCACCGCGTCGGGCATGTCGCCCAACCTGGTATCCCCGGACGATCCTCAGCGGCCCGCCGCGTTCGCCGCAATGGGTAGGGCGTGGCCGCAGCGAGCGCGGCTGACCCAGCAGATCGCCGGGCTCGACGCTCCCGTATACGACCTGGCCGACGACTTCGACTTCGCATACTTCCAGGCGGCCGCGCCGGACCAGCAGGTGGAGGCGCTGGGCGGCGACGAGTGGCTGCTGCTCGACGGCATGCATCCCTCCATGCCGCGGCTCTCGTGCCAGCTACCGGGCGCCCGCGCCGAAGCGCTCGTCTGGGCCGAGACCGGGCCGTCGGCCGGGATGCGCTGGTCGCCGCCGCTCGCCCTCGACACGGTCCTCGTCGACGCCGACAAGCATCGAGTCGATCTGATCTGGCGCGGGTCGTTCACGTTGCCGGGCGGCGATGCCATCGTGCCTGACCTGCGTGCCGCTGCTGGAAGCGACGCAGGCCAGGCGATCGTCTGGCCCGACATCGAGGCGGCGCTTCTGACACGCCGCAAGCTCGCCGCGCTCGTGCTCCCAGTCGAGGAGACGAACCCCGATGCGGAGCCGGCGATGCAGCGGCAGGAGACGCAGGCGATGATGGGGATCGTCGCCATCGACCTGCCGTTTTCGACGACCCCGGGGCCGGCACCGCGCGCGCCGCAGCCGAGTCTGTCCGCGCTTCCCTGGGACCTACGTGCGCCGCCGGCGCCGCGGGCAGCGCTGATCTCGTCGACGCGTGCGTCGCATCGTGAGGGTGACACACCGCTGCCCGACGAAAAGACGCCGCATCCCGCGCTGCCGTTCTCGAGCATCTCTGTCGACGCGCTTGCCGCCGCCGACCCGACGTTCGCTTCGACCGGCGAGGACATCGATGCGACCTACGACGCGCTGGCGACCGGGAGCACTGCGCCGCCACCACCACCGTCTTGCGCCGACGGCGCCGAGCCGATCGAGGTCCCGCGCCCGCCACCCATGCCCGTCCTGGTACCGCCGCCCGCGGTGGCGGCCGGACCGCTCGGTGGAGGCCTCGCGCTCGGCTACGACGGGCACAAGGTGCAAGGAGCTCCCGATCACACGGTCGTGGCTCCGCCTCCTTTCGTTCCGCCGCTGCCGCCTCCGTTGGTGGACCAAACATCGGTACACCAACTTATTTCGTCGGGCGACTCGAGCTTTGCCGGCACGTTGGTTGGCGCACCCGTCCCCGACGAATGGTCTTCCGACCGCACCGACGTGCGAGGTCCGGATCGGGACCCGACTCAGTTCGAGTCCGAGTCGACCGAGACGACAGCGCCCGGCGGGCTGCCGCTGGTGGCTGGGGTGGCGATGACGACGGTCGCCGGCGCGACCGCAGGCGGTTCCACATCGGAGCTTGTGCCGAACGTGGTTGCCGCTCCGCTCCCGGCTGCTGACGACGCGCCGCTCGATGACCGCGGCCGTCTGCAGCGTCGGCTGGCGGCGCGCGAGGATCTATCCGGCGAGGATCTCTCGCGCCTCGACCTCTCCGGCCTGGACTTGTCGGGAGCCTCCCTCGCGCGCGCCAACCTGACCGGGACGATCCTTCGTGGCTGCAAGCTTTCGCGCACCAAGCTCGCCGACGCCAAGCTGGTCGGCGCCGATCTCGAAGCCGCTGACCTGACCGGCGCGGACCTGACGCGTGCTGATCTGTCGCGCGCCAAGCTCGGCTCGGCGAGCCTGCGCGACGCGCAGCTCACGCAGACGACGTTGATCTCAGCGGAAGCGGAGTCGGCCGACTTCAGCGGCGCAAAAGGCGCCCGGGCGAACTTCTCGCGCGCACGTCTGCGTGGCGCTTTCTTCGCGGGCGCGGACCTGCCGAGCGTCGACCTGACCGGCGCCCTCCTCACGGGCGCGGATCTGCGCGGCGCGCAGCTCGCCGACGCGGTTCTCGACGATGTGCACGCCGAGGGTGCCTGCTTCGAGGACGCACGACTGGTCCGGGTTCGCGGGCATGGCGCCAACCTGACCCGCGCCCGCTTGGCCCGCGCCGTAGCGAGCGGCTCCGGCTGGGATCGCGCGACGTTCGAGGGCGCCGACGCCACGGGCTGCGACCTCTCCGACGCGACGTTGCTACGCGCGAATCTCGGCCGCGCGGTCTTCCGCGAGGCCGATCTGCGGGGCGCCAAGCTGGCGAACGCGACGGGGGACGACGTCGACTTCACCTCGGCCCGCTTCGACGGCGCCGACCTTCGTCAGGCGCGGTTCGACGACGCAAAGCTCAGCGGCGCCGCCCTCGTGAAGGTCGTGGCGACGAAGGTGTCTCTGGTCCGCGCCGTGCTCGCTGGCGCGGAGCTTCGGTCCGGCAACTTCCGAGGCGCGAAGATGAAGGGCGCCGACCTGCAGGGCGCGTCCTTGCGGGACGCCGACCTGCGCGACGCCGATCTCGAGGACGCGCGGCTCGAAGGCAGCGACCGCGCCGGCGCGCGCATGCAAGGCGTCAATCTCGACGGCGCGACCGGCGTCGAGGGCTGACTGACAGACGGACCTAAAAGGTCCCCTTGACCACCGCCGAGCCCGGGCCGAAGGCCAGCGACGTCTTCGGTTGCGGCGGCGCCTTCGCCGTCTCGTCGCCCGCGTCGGCACCGTCGTCGGACGTGAGACCGATGACGATGAGGGTCGCGCCCGCGGCAACGCCGACTGCGCCCACAATCAGACCGACGTTGGCGAGGGTCTGCTGCGTGCGACCGCTGTCCTGCAGGTCCGCGGCCTCGGCCGACGTGTCGGCCGGGCAGGCTTGCTCTCCACCGCACAGCGCTTCGAGGTCGGAGTAGCTGCCGTTCGACATGCTGCCAGTGATGGCAAAGAGAACGAAGCCAGCGACGCCGACGCCCGCGACGGCGATCCCGATTGGAACCAGGGGCGACAGATCGCCGGTCTCTTCCTCGGGGGCTTCGGTGGGGGCCGTCGCGACGGCCGCCGCCGCCGGAGGCTTCGCGTCGATCTCGACGACCTCTTTCTTGCCGAGGTCGAGCGTGACGATCTTCTTGATGTCGGTGCCCTCGATGGTGACCTCGAGCGGGCCGGGATCGGTCGGAAAAGGAACTCCCCACTCGGCCTTGTCGAGCTCGGTTCCTCCCACCTTCACGCGCGTGCCTTCTTGGGCGTTGCTGACGTTGACCGTGACGATGGCGAGCTTCTTCGACAGCTCCTCGCGCTCGGCGATCGCGCTCTCCTTGGTCGGCTGGTATTTCGCCTCCGCGGGCAGCCGTGCGTCGGCCTCGGCGATCACCTTGATGAATGTGCGGTAGGCGTCCTTGACCTGACCGAGCTCGGCCTGGCAGCGCGCGACGTAGAGCAGCGAGTTCGGGCTCTGCACCGTGTCGTAGCTCTTTTGGAACTCGACCATCGCGAGAGCGTGTTTCTTCTGATTGAAGAGGGTCGTCCCCTTTTTGAACGCCTGGGTCGCCACCGCGACCTTCGCCGGGTCGGGAACCGGCGCCGCGGGCGCGGCGGGCTGCGCGTGCGCGACGCTCGGCGCCGTCGCCGATCCACAGAGGGCCAAGCCGAGGGCGGCGAAGGCGACGAGCGAGCGAGGGTTCACGAGCTTCCTTTTCATGCTGTCGGTCAGATCCCCTGGGGATTGTAGATCGGAGGTTTCTTGGGGGGACGCACCGGCGGGCGAGTCGCGCTGGGCGGACGCCCCGTGGGCGGCCTCGTGGGGGGCGCCGTGCCGGGCACCGTCGCCGCGGTCGGAGGAGGAGGCGTCGCTGCCGACGGCGCAGCGCTGGGCTCCGCAGAGGGCGCCGTCGTCTCGGCGGGGGCCGGCTCAGCGGGCGGTGCTGGCGTGGGCTCGCTCGTCTCGACCGGCGTGGGCGGCTGTTTCGGTGCTTCGGCCGCCGTCTTGGCCGGGGTCCTTGTCGCGGCCCGCGGGGTCGTTTCGTCTCCCCCCGACAGCAACGCAGCCGCGATGATGGCGATGACGGCTGCGCCCACCACGAGTCCTACCACCTGACCCAGCCGCCTTCGGCGGAGCATGAGCGCCTGGTTGCGCTTGGTGTCTTCACCTCGTGCGAGCGCCTCGTCGAGCGGCTCCTCGGCCAGCCCGTCGCCCATGGTGCGCGGCGGCGGGACGCTGGGGACTTGCGGAGCCGCTACCGCCTCCACGACGGGCCGCTCGATTCGCGCGGGCATGTACGGCACTTCGACAATAGCCGTGGCGGCCGGCGGCTCCTCCGGCTCGTCGACGCCGGGTGCGACCAGTTCCGCGATCGGCGCGATGGGCATGTCGAAGGGGACAGCGATGACGACTTTCGACGGCTCGACTGCGCCGGCGCGCTTCGCGTCGATCCCGTCGGCGGCCGCACCGAGATCGCGGGTCCGCTTGTCGAGCGACTCGCCGAGCGCCTTTCGCTGGAAGCTGGCAACGTCGAGGGTCGAGCACGGCTCGTCGAGCGACTCGAGGATGCGGTCGACGTCGCCCTTCACTTCTTCGGCGCTGTTCAGGCGCTGGCGCGGATCCTTCTCCAGGAGCTTGAGGACCAGCGTTTCGAAGGCCGGATCGATCCAGGGAACGATGCTGCGCAGGGGGACCGGCTTCTTGATCGCGATGTTCTCGAGGGTCTTGAGATCGGTGTCACCACGGAAAGGGTGGAGCCCGGTCGTCAGCACGTAGAGCATCGTGCCGAACGAGAAGAGATCGCTCCGGCGGTCGAGCGGCAGGCCACCGAGCTGCTCCGGCGACAGATACGGCGTCTTGCCCTTCACCACGCCGCCGACCCGCGTGACGTGCATCTGCGACTTGGACTTGGCGACGCCGAAATCGACGATCTTCGCCTCACCCTTCGTCGTGAGCAGGACGTTCGCCGGCGTGATGTCACGGTGGACGACGTCGAGCGAAGCGCCGGTATCGTCGCGTAGCTCGTGCGCGGCGTGCAGGCCCGAGCAGATCGCTGAGGCGATGCGCAGGACGATCCCTTGCGGAATGCCACCCAGCGGCTTCGCCGCGCGGAGCAACGCAGCGAGGGTCTCTCCGTCGACCCACTCCATCACGAGATAGGGCGTTTCACCGTGTTCGCCGACCGCGTAGAGGGCCGCGACGTTGTCGTGACGGATGCGCGACGCGACGCGCGTCTCGTCCCGGAACATCTTGTGAAACTCGATGTCGTCGGCGAGATCGGGGAGCAGGGTCTTGATGGCGACGAGATCGTCGATGCCATGCGCGCCACGCTTGCGCCCCGCCCAGACGCTCGCCATGCCGCCCCGGGCTACGGGCAAGAGCACTTCGTAGCTTCCCAGCTGGGTGCCCTGGTCGATCGGTCCGACATAAACACGCGAGCGCAAGGGCTCCATCGTCGCGATCGTGGGCGACGGAGGCGCTGCCTTCCGGGGCTCGGCGAGCGCCCGCTCGGGCGTCTCCACATGGGGGGGGTCGCTGATCTTCTGCGGCGCTTCGTCGGGGAGCGCCCCGGGGACCTTCGAGCGCTCGGCATCGACGGGCGGCTCGGCGACCGGCGGCGGAGGTGTCGGGGTCGCTACCGGAAAGGGAGGCGGCACGGACTTGGGCCGTCCCGCAACGACAGCCGGGGCGGGCGATGCGACTCCAGCGCCGCTCTTCACCGAGCTCGGCTCGGGGATCGACTCCCAGTCGGTGATCTCGCCGGTGTCGTCGTTGTCGATCCGCGCGATCGGCGGCTTCGGTTTCGTGAACTCGCCGCTCTTTGCGAACGTCACGGGCGCGATACCCATCATGGTCGCGGCGCGCTTGGGAACGTTCGGCAGACCCTTGGGCGCGGCGGGGAGCGCTGCAGCCGACGGCGTCTTGAGGAACGCCTGCGGCGGTGGCATCACCGCCCCGACGCTGCGCCCCGGTGGAGCCGTCGGACGCCTGGGCGGTGCGCCGGCCTTGTCGGCAGTCTCGCCGACGTCGACGTCGACCTCGACTTCTTCGAGGTCGGAGGACGAGAGGCGCATGGCGTCCGGAGTGGCTGCGGAGTCGCGTATCGGCTCAACGGTGATCGCCGCAAGGCCGATCTGCGTCGCGGCGGCTTTCGGAACCGTCGAACGCTTGGCAGTCAGCTCGGCGGCCTGCGCACGCGCCTCTGCCATGGTCACCGCCGACACGCCGAGGAGGGTCGCAGTGCGGGCCTTCGGGGCGGCGGGCCCACGCGGCGCGAGCGAAACCGTCTTGGCCTCTTCGCGTCGGAGTCGTATCGCTGCCCCGCAAAATTTTTCCACGAGGGCGCCGAGCTCCTCTTCTTCGACCGCGAGCTCGTCTGTCTTGCGCAGCAGCTCGAGGACTGCTTTGGGGCTCTTTGGACGCTTGCCCGGTTCTCGCTCGAGGCAGCGATCGACCATCGACTCGATCTCGCCATCGAGCCCGGTCGCTCGCTTGCCGATCGGATCGATCGACGCGGCGAGGACCTTCTGGACCACCGCCGCTTCCATCTTGGATTGGAAGAGTCGCTCCTTTGCGAACGCCTCCCAGAGGATGCTGCCGAGCGAGAAGAAGTCGCTCGCAGCGTCAGCGTCCTTCGTCTGAGGGCTCCCGGCCTGCGCCATCCCCTTCACGCGCTCGGGGGCGGCGTACGCCAGGCGGTCCACGTTCTTGAGCCCGTGCAGCCCAATCCGGGCGAGGGCGCTGGCGACGCCGAATCCTGCGACCTTCACCGATCCGTCGACACCCGTGACGATGTTCCACGGGCCGAGCTCGCCGTGCGACAGGCCGCTCGCATGCGCGGCATCGAGGCCCGCGACCACGTCCTTGGCGATGCGGAGGATCACGCCGAGCGGAAGGCCTTCGGCTCCGGCTGCGCGGAGCAGACCGGCGAGGGTGTCTCCTTCCACCTGCTCCTGGACCACGAAGACCTCGCCGGCCTCGGAGGTCGCCTCGATGATGCGCAGGACGTGCGGGTGGAGGATGCCGCTGGCAGCGCGCACCGAGGCCAGGAAAGCGTCGACGACCTCCTGGCGCTTGGCGACATGCCGGTGGAGGCGGAGGATCGATACCGCCGTCCCGTCGCTCGGATCGCGGCCGAGCCATGTCGTCGCGATGCTGCTCGCCGTCGTCTCCTTGACGAGCTCGTATTTCCCCAGCAACGCGGACGCTGGGGTCTGGGGCACGGCCATGCGCGGGAGGCTACCAGGCGACATCCTCGCCGATCCACCTTCCGCCAAGGGTGATGGCCTCAGGTGCCTGCGGCGTCTTGCGGGTGCCTGATGAAGGAACCGGCGTATCCGGCGCTGCGAGATCCGATTTTGCTGTCGCCCGAGGACCTTCGTAGGCTTCGACGAGCGCGGCAGCGAGCAGGGCGCCCATCTCCTCGTAGCCGCGGATCGTCATGTGGACGCCGTCTTTCTGGGCGCGGGGCTTGGTCTCTTCGCGACGGGCGGCCATCGAACCCCTGCCTCCCGAGAGGGCGTAGGCATCGAAGAACGCGCACTTCGCCCGCGCGGCTGCCGCTTTCACGCTGGCGACCACGAGAGGCACCCGATCCTCGGCGTCGGCGCGGTCGGTCGGCGCGATGACCAGGCAATCGGCGTTCGGCCTCACCCGCCGGACGCGCGCGGCGAGCTCCTCGACCTGCGCGCCGATCTTCTCGTACGCCGGTGACGCGTCGCCGGCCTCGTTGCCGCCGTACTCGAGGATCACCAAATCGGGAGCGCGGCGCGCGAGCTCCTTCGACCACGTCGCCTCGTCCCATGCGAGCGGGGTGCCGTAACGCGCCCCGTTGAATCCGAGCTGGTCCAGGACCACGCCGGGGCGGCTCGCCGGGTCGGTCTCGATCACCGCGCCGCAGTAGTCCGGAGATCCGCCGATGGTCTTCACCACGAGCGGTCCTGCGCCCTGACCGGTCAAGGTGAAGGTCAGCAGCTTGCCGACGTTGTCCGCGGGAGGGGTGAGCGTGAGGCTGTCTCCTCCCGGAGCCTCGATCGAAAACCCGTCTCCAGCAGCCCGCGTCTTGACACAAACGTCGAAGCGAAGCCGGGTGGAGGCAGGTGCGTCGTACGTGAGCGCCACACGCGGCCCGCCGGAATAGCCGCCCATCAGCAGACCGGCCAGGCCATACACCCCGTCGCCGACCGGCTTCGCCGATGCCGGCTGCTTTGGCCGCATCCGCCACTTGCCGCCGATCTCGATGGCGACGCGATCATGCCGGTAATTCTTGTAGCCGAGAGCGACGTAGCCCGGCCCGCCGTCGCCGAAGCGCTTCTGAAGATCGCGTCGCACGCGACCCGACCAGAAGTCGGCCTGACCGTGCGAGTCGCCGAGCCAGGCGATTCGCGCGTGGTCGCGGCGTGATCGCGTCTCCAGGCCGAAGAGCGCCTCGTGGAAGTGCGCCAGCTCCGGCACCTTCGCGACGAAGGCTGGTCTGGCCGGCGCGGTCAGGTCGGGCGTGGCCTCGGGCGCTTCGGTGATCGCGGGAGCAGGCGCGGGTGGCGACGACAGCGCTGCCGGGGCGAGGCGGGGCGGCGGCAGTGCGGTCGCACAGCCCGCGATCGCGAGACTCGCGACGAGCAGCCACGCCACGGAGTGCGGTTCGTAGCCCGGTCGTGACACGCGGCCTAAGGTACTCCGGACGTGGGCCCACCGACCGACCCAGCTTCCCGACTTCGCGCTGATTCGGGGGCCCTGTGTGTGACCTTCCTGGTCCTGGCTGGACTGTTCGCGATCACCCCGTGCGTGATCGCCGGGTGCAGTGGCGGCGAGCGGCAGGATGCAGCTCCCGCTGCGAGCTCGGCGGCTCCGCTGCCCGTCCCGTCGCCGCCCGCGGACCTCGCGGCCAGAGTCTCCTTCGCCGCTCCACGCGAGGTGATGCCTGCCCTCCGCGCCGAGCTGGGCGACGCAGTGGCGACCTGGCCCGGCTCGTTCGGCTCGCTGGTGACCGGGTCGACCGGCCTGCCCATCACGATCGCCGAGCTCGTTTCCGACGCCGTGCCGATCGCCGTGACCATCCTTTCGAGTGAAGGCGGCATCGAAGCCGTTGCCGCGATCCATGTCCGGTCGGCCGATCGGTTGGCCACCATCGCGACTGCCGGCGCCGACGCGCTTTTCCGCGCGGTCCCCGGAGAGGCCGGGCTGGTCCGGCTGGTTCCGGTGCGACTGGCGGCCAGCGGCCTGCGGCTCGCCGTCCTGGGGAATCACCTTCTCGTCGCGACCTCCGACGGCGCCCTCGAGCGAGCCGGGCCCTTCACCGAACGGGCTCCGCCCACGACGCTCGGGTCTGGCGAGCTCGTCGCAATGATGCACGGGCCGGCCACACCGGACCTCGTCCGGCGCGCAGTGGCCCGGGCTGTCGCGGCCTCGCCAGGTCCGACCCTCGCTCCACTGGGTCTGTCGTCCTCGGGCAAGCTCCCCGGCTCGATCGACGCACTGCTCGGTGCGCTCGAGGGCGGGCGAACCACCGTCACCATCGACGATCATGTTCTCCGTGTCACCGTGACCGCTGGCGATTCTTTGATCGGGCGCTTCAGCACTGCCGCGGCCGCCACCAGCAGCGCCACGGGCTGGCTTTCGCTACCCCGCGATGCCTCGGTCGCGCTCCTCTTCCACGCCGGCGGAGCGGGCAGCGATCCGATCGCCCCCAGCGATGATCTCGCTTCTTCACTCGGCGTCAAAGGCGCACGACGCGAAGCAGTCGCTGCCGCGATGACCTCGCTCGATCGCGCGCGCGCACCTTCCGTCGTGGTGGCGGCCGGTCTCGCGCCGGGCGGACCTGCCCTGTGGTTCCGGGCGCCGCTCGCCGACGAGAGGGCGGCGGACGCGGCGCTCGTCGCGCTGGTGAAGGCTTTCGGAGACAAATCGCAGAAGGAGCGCCCCAGCGCCACGGCTCGCGCGACCGTAGTGGAGCGGGTCGGGGACGTCGTCCGCGTGCGCGTTCGGGCGGCCGGACCGGATGATCGGCCCGCGGTCGACGTCATCTTGCGACGCGAGGGCGACCTTCTTCTCGGCGTGACGGGCCTCGACGCCATCGGTGCCATCCAGGCGCTTCTCGATGGGACGAACACCTCGCGACTGGCGTCGGATCCCTTCGCCGAAAAGCTCGCTTCGAGCTCCGCGCAACACAACGCCCTCGCGCTCGTGGACCTAGAGGGTCTGACCTCTCTTTCCCTTGGCAAGCCGCGTTCCGCCAAGCGCGTCCTCATGGGAGCATCCCTCGCGGAGTCTGGCGGCGTGATGCGCCTCCTCCTCCTCGCCGAGCCCGCCGCGTTGCCGTTCCTTCGTGAGAAGCTGTCGGTGCCTTGAACGACACCTTCTTCTCCATGCTCCTCGGCGTATCCGTGGCCGTCCTTCTTCTGCCCGCCTGCGCAAGCAACGACTCATGGATCCGGGGAACGGACGATGCCTTCAAGGAATCAGGCCTCGGTAAGGAGGGCTGGGAACAAGGCCAAGGCGCCCCTCTCGATCCTGGGGCCGGCCCCGCGCTACCTCCGCCGCCTGGCTCCGACGCGCGGCCATCTCGGCCGACGCGAGTCCCGGCGGCTTCCAGCGCGCCGTGGCGAAACACCTACTACGACTTCCCCGCCGAAGAGACGGGTGTCCAGGGGGCGGTGCTCTACGACGCGTCGTGCGGAAAGATCGCCCGCGTGACACAGGCGTTCCACGACAAGGTGTGCGTCCAGGGCAGTGGAAGCCTGGTCACGGGCGAGACGGTCAGTTTCGCCAAGCGCGACTGCCCCTGCGCCGCGGTGTGCCCCCGCACCAACCAGCGCATCTGCTTCGAGAAGTTGGACCCTAAACGGTTCCCCTATGGCCGCGGGGCTGCCGGCACCCCCATCACCCCGTTCAGGTCGGTCGCGGTCGACGTCTCGCTCATCCCGCTGGGAACGCCGCTGCTCATCCCGGCCTACAAGGGCCTACGCCTGCTCGACGGCTCGGTTCACGACGGATGTTTCGTCGCTGAAGACCGTGGTTTGCGTGTGGTCGGCCACCACGTCGACATCTTCACCGGGTCGGAGGAGGGCACCGTCGCGTGGAATCGTGCCGTGCCCTCGAACGACGGGGTCGAGGTCCTGGTCGGCTCGCGCGAGTGCTCGCGCGTCGCACCTTGACCCACGACCAGGCCGCCCGAACACGGCGAACGCTCCGAGGCGAGGTAAAAGGCCGCTCGCACGGCTTCGCCTGGTGATAGCCTGAGGGCTCCTTTTTTCGATCCCCGCACGGTCGGGGCCCGTCGAATGGCCGAGCTTTCCAACCCGTCCGCCGCCGCGGAGCAACAGGACGAAAAAACCCGGGCGCGCGCACGTCTTGGGACGTCGATCAACAACAAGTGGCGAATCGATTCGCTGCTCGGGATCGGCGGCATGGCGAGCGTCTTCGCCTGCTCCCACCGCAACGGCTCCCGCGCAGCGATCAAGCTGCTGCACTCGGAGTTTGGGCGCGACGTAGCGATTCGCGACCGCTTCCTCCGCGAAGGCTACGTCGCCAACAAGGTCGACCATCCGGGCCGCGTCGCGATCCTCGACGACGACGTCACCGAGGCGGACGAGCCGTTCCTGGTCATGGAGCTGCTCGAGGGCGAGACGCTCCAGCAGCTGTGGAAGCGCCGCGACCGCCGCATGCCCGTCCCTGAAGCGCTGCAGATCGCCGACGCGATGCTCGACACGCTCGGTGCGTTCCACAAGGTCGGCGTCGTCCACCGCGACATCAAGCCCGCCAACATCTTCATCAACAAAGATGGCGTGGTGAAGGTCCTCGACTTCGGCGTCGCGCGAATGCGCGAGGCCGGAGGCGACCACACCCGTGCCGGTACGGCGCTCGGCACGCCGTCGTTCATGGCGCCCGAGCAGGCGATGGGTCTCACCGACTCGATCGATGGTCGCGCCGACATCTTCTCGGTCGGGGCTTCGCTCTACGCGATCCTCAGTGGTCAACGGCTCCACCAAGGTCGGTCCGACAACGAAGCCTTCATCCTCGCGGCAACGCAGCCGGCGCCCTCGCTGGCGCGCGTCGGCTCCGAGCTGCCGGTGGAGGTGATTGCGCTGGTCGATCGCGCTCTGGCCTGGGACCCGCGCAACCGCTTCGCCGACGCCGAGGCGATGCGCGAAGAGATCCAACGGTTGCTCGCCGGGTACGGCGTGTCCCCGCTCGGTCACCAGCGTTCGGCGACCCAGCTCGGGATGCCCGCTGCGGTCGGCGGACCGACCTACCAGATGCCGGTCGCTCCGCCGCCGCCGGCGCCCGAGGTGCAGCAAGCGCCCCTCGCGCCGCCGCCTCAGGCGCCAGGCTTCGGCCAGCAGTCGGCGCGCCAGCAGTACGCGCCCCCCGTCCAGGCGCAGGTTGCAGCCGCCGCGGGTCCTCCGGAAGAATTCCCGATCGACGAAAACGATCCGGTCATCCAGCGCCTCGTCGACGTCTTCCGACGCATCGAACGGCTGCTCCCGACGGTTCGTCAGTACGGCTGGGGGCATCCCGAATCCGACAACAAGCTGCGTGTGGCCTACCAGGGCACGATCGAAGCGCTGCGATCCGGCGCCGATACCACCTGCTGGGCGCTCAAGCCGTACTCGTTCACGCACCGCAATCAGACGGTCTGGGAGCCCACGCCCCCGTTCGACGTCGTCCCCTACAACCTGTTCGCTGCCGGGGTCCGGACGATGTCGTTTCGAATCGGGATCACCGAGGCGGAGCTGAAGAGCTTCTGCGAGGTGCTCCTCCTCGACCCGGCGCGCGATCTCACCCCCGAGGACGATGTCGGCTCGGCCCTCTGGGAGCGTCGACTCCCGCACGTCACCTACGACGTCATCAACGTCTTCGCCGAGGGGGACGCGGCCGATCGCGAGGCTTTTTACGAGGAAGCCGATCAGGTCGAGGGCGTCGCCGCCCGCGCCTCCGACGAGAAGGCCAACCGCGCCGAGGCCGCCGCGCTCAACGTCCATACCGATCAGGCGGCGCTCGCGGCGTCGCGCCACGCGGCCGCCGCCCTTGCCCTCGACCCGATGGCAAAAAAGGCGATCGGCGCGCAGATGGCGATGACCGCGGAGCGGTGGAGCGAGCGCTACGTCGAGGTGCTGGCCGACGCGCTGGTCGATGCGCGCAAGCGTCAGGACTTGCCGCTGGTTGCGGGGCCGCTCGATGCCTCGGTGCGCGATCAGGTCCTGCTTCGTCGCTTCGACGTCGCGTTCAGCATGCACGACGCGCTGTCGCGGGCGCTCGAAGCGATCGGCACGAAGGACGCGCAAGCCACCCGTGGCGAGCTCACCCGCAACATGTTCGGTCCCGGCACCTTCCGCCTGCTGCTGCGCGAAGCTTTGCGCCCGGTCTCGCAGAACGCGCTGGTCGGCGGGCCGCTCTCGCAGGTCGCGATCGACCTCGATCAGGTGAACCAGGGCCTGCAGCGGGTGACGCTCGAGCTCGGCGGAGAGCATCTCGAGGCCGTTCTGTCGGTGATCAACGAGGTTCACCACGAGGGCATCCGCCAGACGCTGTTCGCCTTTCTCGAACGGGCGGTTCGTGGACGCGAGGCGGAGCTGGTGCAGCGCCTGCCGAGTCTGTCAATCGACACGCAGCGTCCGCTCCTGCGCGTCCTCGCGCAGATCCGGACCCAGCAGTCGATGGCAGCACTTCAGCAGGTCGCCCAGTCACCGGATCCGAACCTTCGCTGCGAGGCGATCGCCTGCCTCGCGCAGTCGCCGGACCAGCTCCATCAAGAGCTGTCGCGACTGGCGGACGCGCCTGACCCCGCCCTCCGATCGGCCGCTTTGCGCGCGATGGCGCATCATCAGGTGCGCGCTGCCGGTCCGCTCCTCGTCAAGCGCGTCCAGGAGCCGACCTTCAACCAGCTGAGCACCCAGGAGCGTCGCGAGATCCTGTCCGCCCTCTTCACGCTCCACGCCTCGCGGGCCGAGCAGCTCGCCGTCGAGATCGTGCAGAAGCACGGCCTCCTGGTGGACGAGCAGCTCGAGACGACGCGCGCCCTCTGCGCCGAGCTCCTGGGCCAATCGGCTCGCAGCATGGAGGCGCTGGAAGCGGTGCTCCAGGCGACCAAGCGTCGTTGGTGGAACACGCAGGTCCTTCGCGATGCGGCCACCGTCGCCGCCGAAGCCATCGCTCAGCGCCTCGGCCGTCGCATCGGCGCCAACGGAGAGATCCTGTGAGCCACGCACTCGCCCCGAGCTCGCTCGAGGTCGCCGGCTGATGCAGCGCCTCGACGTCGTCACCGAGAACATCGGAGAGAACGCGCGCCGTCTCCAGGCGCGCGACCTCGCCGAACGTGTCGTCCAATCGATCTTCCGCCTCGTGAAGCAGTCGTCGCTCCACGCGATCGAGAACCAGGCCGTCGTCCGCCAGGTCGACGAAACCACTGCGACGATCAACGACTACGGCCAGCGCACCGGCCTGAACGTCTCCATCCTCTTCGCGCACGGCTCGATATTCGTCGGCGGGCAGCTGCTCAAGGCGAACCGCCAGACTTACGAAGGCGCGATGGAGCTCGGCGAGATCCTGCGCCGCTTCGGCTACGCAGAGCTCGCGATCGCAAAGAACGTTGCCACCCAGGACCTCTACGCACTGGTGAACGCGTTCGGCGAGGCGCAGCGCAACAACCGCGGTCAGGCCCTGGAGAAGCCGACCGCCAAGATTCGCGTTCGTCAGGTCGCCGAGGCGGCCCTCAAGCGCGGCCTCGTCCTCGAGAAGCTGGACGAAAAGCAGTCGGTCGTTCGCACCTACGCGTCCGCTGTCGTCATCATGCGTCGGTTCTACGACGACCTTCGCAAGGGTCGCTACGACCTGCCGCAGAAGATCAAGCGCATCGCCCAGAGCCTGGTCGACCTGTCGCAGGGCGAGACGCCGGCGTTCCTCGGCGTCACCGCGGCGCGCAACGCCAACCACGACGACGCAGGCAAGGCCGTCAACAGCGCGATCCTCGCGGTGACCATGGCTCGCCAGGTCACCGACGACATCGTCGTCCTCGTGCGCATCGCCATGGCGGAGCTTCTCTTTGACACCGCGCGCCCGCGGGTCACCGGCGTCGCCGGGCAAAAGGGCGGCATGGCCTTCATGCCGCGGCTCGCCGATTTTCAGGAGCTGGAGCTCCCCGCCGCGACCGCCGGCGTCCTGACCGCGCTGGGTCACGTCAACGAGCCGAGCGTGATGCGCACGGTCATCGTCTACGAGGCGCACTGGTCGCGACGCGTCGACCGCCTCGGGCCGGTCTACAAGGGCCTTCGTCCAGCGACGTTGCAAGCGCGCGTGGTCGCGGTCGCGCGCCAGTTCAACGAGCTGCTCACGCCGGCACCCGGATTCGATCCGATCAGCGCGGACGATGCGATTGCCCAGCTCGAGTCCGAGGTTCGCGATCCCATCGACGTCTCGGTCATCCGCCTGCTCATCGGCGCGCTCGGCGTGTTCCCGTCGGGCACGCTCGTTCAGCTCTCGACCGGCGAGGTCGCGCTGATCGTCGCGACGCCTCCCCACCCGTCGCAGTACCACCTGCCGAAGGTCCGCCTGGTCTTCGACCGCAATGGCGTTCCCTACGACCGGCCGGTCGACCTCGACCTCGCCTCGGATGCCGAGCGTGCGGGCGCGGCCCGTCACATCCACCGCGTCGTAGCGGCCGCCGACGAGGCGTCGCGTGCGCAGGCCCGGGGGGCCCGCCAGGTGGCTGCGGGCGTACAGCCAGCCGTCCCGGCGACCGGGTTCACGCCCCCGCCGCGCGAAGGCGTGCAGTTCACCCCCGCGCCCGGGGCGATGGACGCCGCGCCCAATTATCCCCCTCAGCAACCCGGGTATGGGCAGCAGGGCTATGGCCAGCAGCCCGGGCACGCGTCGCCTCCGCCTCCGCCGCAGCAGTCGGGCTACTCGCAGCAGTCGGGCTACATGCCCCAGCAGCAGTCCTCTCCGCAGGCCGGCCAGGCCGGGTATCCCCCGCATGTTCAGCCCCAGCAGGGCTATGCCGAGCAAGGCTATGCCGAGCAGGGCTATGCCGAGCAGGGCTATGCCGAGCAGGCGTACCCCCAAGCGCCTCAGGCGTACCCCCAAGCGCCTCAGGCGTACCCCCAAGCGCCTCAGGCGTACCCCCAACAGGCCTACGCGCAACACGCCCAGCAAGCCGAGCAGGGATCTCCGCAACAGGGATCTCCGCAACAGGGATCTCCCCAGCAACATCAGGACTACCAGCAGGAGCACCACTACCCGCAACAGGGCTACGATCAGGGTAGCCAGGCGCAGCCTGGGTATGGCGAGCAGCAAGCCTACGGCGCCCCGGCTCAAGGCCAGGCCGGGCATGGCAATCAGGGCGGATACGCCGAGGCCTACCCCCAGGATCCGCGTTACGGCCAGCCCCAGGACGATCGCTATCCTCCGGCACCCAGCGCATCGCACGGGGCCTATGCGCCTGAGGCGCAGCGCGGGGGCGATGGGTATCCGCCGCCTCCTGCGGCCCTGGGCTCGCCGATAGCTCTCGGGCCGGCCCCGGACGCGGAGGACGACGAAGGCGCGACGCGTGCGGTGCAATGGCCGGGCGGTCCGGCTGCCATCCTGCAGCGCGCGCCTGCGACGGCGCCGAACACGCCAGCTCCTCCTCAGGCGATCGCGATGGCGCCCACGCCACAGGCGATCGCGATGGCGCCCACGCCACAGGCGATCGCGATGGCGCCCACGCCACAGGCGATCGCGATAGCGCCCACGCAGGCGATCGCGATGGCGCCCACGCGGCAGGCGATCGCGGTGGCTCCCACGCCGGCCCCCATCGCCATCGGGCCAGGCGCGCCGCCGGCCGAGATCGCGCAAGCCTTGCAGGTCGAGACGGGGGCGGCCCCCGGGCCGCTGCGCGAACCGACCGCGGAAGGCACGCTCCAGCGCACTCCGCTCGTTCACCTGCTGGTCTACATGCTGGACCAGCGCCTCTCCGGTTCATGCGTCTTCCAGACACCCGACGGGTCGACCCACGGCGTCTACCTTGAAGAGGGCGTACCCGCGAAGGTGCGCACGGGCGTGCCGGTGTGGCCCCTCGACCGCGTGCTGCTCGAGCTCGGGATGGTCGACGAGATGACGCTCCGCGAGAGTCTCATGACGATCGTGAAGAAGAAGATTCTCCACGGCCGCTACCTCGTCTCGAAGGGCGTGCTCGATCGCGAGCAGATCATGAAGGCGCTGCGCGCGCAGCTCATTCACAAGCTCATCTACCTCTTCGAGCTGCCCTCCGAGACGCGCTATGCGTTCTACGAGGGCACCAATCTCCTCCAGAACTACGCGGGACCCGAGCACACCCCCTGCGAGCCGCTCGCGCTGATCATGACCGGCGTTCGGATGCGCTCCGAGGACCCGCAGGTGGAGGCGATCCTCGGTCGCATCGCGAAGCGAGCCATCGGCCTGCACATCGACTCACAAGCGTCGCGGTTCGAGTTCACCCGCGAGGAGTCGAGCGTCGTCGACATGATCCGCATCAAGCGGCAGACGCTCGACGAGCTTCTCTCCGCCAACGTCGCGCCCGAGCGGACTTCGCGGCTGACGGTCTATGCGCTTGCGATCACGCGGCACCTCGATCTGGGCGGGGCGGGCAAGCCGCCCATTGGCGTCACCCCGAAAGAGCGTCGGAGTGGCGTCATCGAACCGGGCCCCATTGCGATTCGCGAGGCGCAGGCGGCGAGCCCCGTGCCGAGCGAGGCCCGAGCGCACTCGACGCCTCCTCCAGAGTCCGGTTCGCGACCGGCCGCTGGCGGAGGCGGGCTGGGGATCGACTTCGCGCGAACGACTCCACGGCCCGGCGAGCCACTCGGTCGACCCGCAGGGACGCGGACTCCTCAGCCTGGGACGCTCACGGCGACGCCGCCGCCGGCGCCAGCCGAATTGCACGACCCCCACGAAGACGGAGGCCAGGCGACGGTCGCAGTCGACGCCTCGACGGCGGCGCTGCTTCAAGGAATGTCGGCGGCGCAGGCGCCCCTGCCCGCGCCTCCTCCCCCGCCGCCGTCTTCGCCGCGTGCAGTCGCGCAACCGATGCATGCGCCGCCCATGCAGCAGGCAGCGGCCCAAGCGCCCTACGGCCCTCAGAACGCGCCGCCGCCACAGCAGTCGCCGCCGCAGGGGTACGGCCCTCCGAACGCGCCGCCACAGCAGTCGCCGCAGCAGGGGCATGGGCCTCCGAACGCGCCGCCGCAGCCGTCGCCGCAGCACGGGCGCGGCGCCCCGAACGCGCCGCCGCCGCAGCAGCGGCCGCGCCT
>Ga0105046_10006236_pt1 | contig 18811 bp, 17 predicted proteins | sample MAT03_FD_78385 | JGI IMG/M metagenome (GOLD analysis project Ga0105046, IMG submission 78385) | Freshwater microbial communities from Lake Fryxell liftoff mats and glacier meltwater in Antarctica - MAT-03 (megahit assembly) | ecosystem: Environmental > Aquatic > Freshwater > Ice > Liftoff... | reverse complement strand
GGCAGAAGGCCCCAGTGCGGACATCCGATAAAGCACATCGTGGCAGTGCTTGGCATCAAGCATATGGTGGCAAAACCGCCATCTATTGCTTTACTTCACAGCGGAGCTTTCGGTACGCCATCACGGCGCCCTGGTGCGACCGGCAAGAATCGAACTTGCGACGCAGCCTTCGGAGGGCCGCATGATATCCACTTCACCACGGTCGCCAGGAGGGCGGATTCTAGCCGCCGAGCACCCGACGGAACTGCATCGCCTCGGCCACGTGGGCGATGGTCACGCTGCTGCTGTCGCCCAGGTCGGCGATGCTGCGCGCCACCTTCAGCGCCCGGTGCATGCCGCGCGCTGACCAGCCCAGCCGCTCGGCTGCGGATTGCAGAAAGCGTGCGGCGGCGGCCTCCAGGGACACCACGGCGTCGAGCCCGGCCGCGTCGAGCTCGCCGTTGATGCGGCCCTGGCGGGCCAGCATGCGTTCTCGCGCGGCCGCCACGCGCAAGCGCACGGTGGCGGAGGGTTCGCCGTCGCGCTGCGCCAGCAGTTCGGCCGGGGGCAGGGGCGGCACCTCGACCTGCAGGTCGATGCGGTCGAGCAAGGGGCCGGACACCCGCCCCTGGTAGCGCGCCACGGCGTCCGTCGTGCAGCGGCAGTGGCGGCCGCCGGCGGTGGCCACGCCGAGCCAGCCGCAGGGGCAGGGGTTCATCGCTGCCACCAGCTGAAAGCGCGCCGGAAAGCGGCTTGACCGTGCGGCGCGGGCGATGGTGATCGAGGCGTTTTCCAGCGGCTCGCGCAGCGCTTCCAGGGCGCGGCGCGGGAACTCGGGCAGTTCATCGAGGAACAGCACGCCGCCATGCGCCAGGCTGATCTCGCCCGGCCGCGGTGGCGATCCGCCGCCGACCAGTGCGGCCGCGCTGGCCGAGTGGTGCGGTGCGCGCAACGGGCGCAGACCGAAGGTCGACGCGTCCCAGGTGCTGGAGGCCAGGCTGTGGACCGCCGCGCTCTGCAAGGCATCGTCCTCGGCCATCGGCGGCAGCAGGCCGGCCAGCCGCTGCGCCAGCATCGACTTGCCGCTGCCTGGCGAGCCGACGAGCAGCAGGCTGTGGCCGCCCGCAGCGGCCACTTCGAGCGCGCGCTTGGCGCCGACCTGCCCCTTGACGTCCATCAGGTCGGGAATCGGAGCGGCCGCGCCACGAGGCGGCGCCGTGGCCGCGGGCAGCGGCACTGCGGCATCGCCGTGCAGCAAGGACTGCACGACCTCCGTCAGATGCGCCGCGCGGCGAATGTCGAGCCCGCCGCCCACGCGCGCCGCCTGCTCGGCGCTGCCGGCGGGCAGCACCAGCACACGCTTGCCGCCCTGGCGGCGCACGGCCAGCGCCAGCGCCAGCGCGCCGCGCACCGGGCGCAGTGCGCCGGCCAGCGAAAGCTCGCCGGCGAACTCGAAGTCGGCCAGCCGCTGGGTGTCCAGCAGCCCCGAGGCCGCCAGGATGCCCAGCGCAATCGGCAGATCGAAGCGTGCGCTTTCCTTGGGCAGGTCGGCGGGCGCCAGGCTGACGGTGATGCGCTTGTTGTGCGGGAAGGAATAGCCGCTTTGCTGGAGTGCTGCGCGCACGCGCTCGCGCGACTCTTTGACTTCCGTGTCGGCCAGCCCGACCAGCGTGAAACTCGGCAGCCCGTTGGCCAGTTGCACTTCCACCTGCACCGGCGGGGCGTCGAGTCCGTCGAGTGCGCGGCTGTTGACGGTGGCGAGGGTCATTTGGCTGAAGGCTCCGGTCGGGTGAGCCATTCTGTGGCGCCGACTCTGGATTCGACGCACCCGAACGGTGCACACCTTCGGGTGTCCTCTTTGTGGTGCATCCGTTTGGGGGTGCTGGCGCGAATCGCACGCGCGTTCGGCGTGGGGAAGGGCGCTGACGGGGCATGGCATGGAAGCTGCAGAACGTTTGCCGATCCCCTAATTTCTTCCCAAGTCTGGAGCCCAAGATGAAGAGAACCCTGCTTGCCGTGGCCGTCGCCATGGTCCTGCCCGTGCTGCCGACGGTCGCCTCGGCCGATGTGTCGTTCAACATCGGCGCGTTCACCGATTACCGCTACCGCGGCATCTCGCAGACGCGCCTGAAGCCAGCCATCCAGGCCGGCGTCGACTACAGCGACGGCGGCTTCTACCTCGGCGCCTGGGCCTCGACCATCAGGTGGATCAAGGACGCCAAGGGCGACGCCGGCATCGAGATCGACCTTTACGGCGGCTTCAAGGGCGAGATCAGCAAGGAGCTGACCTATGACGTCGGCATCCTGACCTACCAGTACCCGAGCAACAAGCTCAACCCGAGCGCCAACACGACCGAGATCTACGGCGCCCTGACCAGCGGGCCTTTCACGCTCAAGTATTCGCATGCCCTCACCAACACCTTCGCGGTGGCCGACAGCAAGAACAGCTACTACCTCGACCTGACCGCCGGCTTCGATCTCGGCTTTGCCACGCTGACGCCGCACATCGGCTACCAGAAGTTCAAGGGCCCCTCGGCGAAGGACGCCACCTACACCGACTGGTCGCTGACGCTGGCCAAGGACTTCAGCGGCGTGCTCGTCAGCGCCGCGCTCGTCGGCACCGACGCCGACAAGAGCTTCTATGCGTCGCCGGTCAACGGCAAGTTCATGGGCAAGAGTGGCGTGGTGCTCGGCGCCAAGGCCACGTTCTGACCCCGCCCCCAGCACACCCCACAGTTCAGACACAAGGGAGATGACCATGAAGATGGTGACCGCCATAGTCAAGCCTTTCAAGCTTGATGAAGTTCGTGAGGCGCTGAGCGGCATTGGCGTTCAGGGCGTCACGGTGACCGAAGTCAAGGGCTTCGGTCGCCAGAAGGGGCATACCGAGCTGTACCGCGGTGCCGAGTACGTCGTCGACTTCCTGCCCAAGGTGAAGATCGAGGCGGCGGTGGACGACGCCATCGTCGACCGCGTGATCGAGGCCATCGAGGCCGCCGCGCGCACCGGCAAGATCGGCGACGGCAAGATCTTCATCACCACGCTGGAACAGGTGGTCCGCATCCGAACCGGCGAGACCGGCAAGGACGCCCTCTGAGGCCACCGCCATCCAAATGAAGACCACCATCATGAAGAAACTGATCACCATCCTTGCGCTGGGCATTGCCTCGCTGGGCTTTGCCGGCGCCTCGCTGGCGCAGCCTGCGGCGTCGGCGCCGACGGCCGAGGCCTCTGCTCCGGCTGCAGCGGCGGCCCCGGCTGCCGCACCCGGGACCGCGGCAGCGGCTTCCGAGCCTGCCGCAGCAGCCGCGGTGCCCGTGCCCAACAAGGGCGACACCGCATTCATGACGATCGCCACTGCGCTCGTCATCCTCATGACCATCCCGGGCCTGGCCCTGTTCTACGCTGGCCTGGTGCGCAGCAAGAACGTGCTGTCGGTCCTGATGCAGGTCTTCGTGGTGTTCTCGCTCATCACGGTGCTGTGGATCGTCTACGGCTACTCGATGGCCTTCACGGCCGGCAATCCGTTCTTCGGCACGCTGGACAAGATGTTCCTCAAGGGCGTGACGCCGGAGTCGATCGCCGCCACCTTCAGCAAGGGCGTCTACATCCCCGAGTTCACCTTCATCGCCTTCCAGGGCACCTTCGCGGCGATCACCACCGCGCTGGTCGTCGGCGCCTTCGCCGAGCGCATCAAGTTCTCGGCCGTGCTGCTGTTCTCGGTGCTGTGGTTCACCTTCAGCTACTTGCCGATCGCGCACATGGTCTGGTATTGGGACGGCCCGGATGCCATCACCGACGCCGCGTCGCTCGCGACGGTGACGGCCAACGCCGGCTTCATGTGGGCCAAGGGCGCGCTGGACTTTGCCGGCGGCACCGTGGTGCACATCAACGCGGCCGTCGCCGGGCTGGTGGGTGCCTACATGCTGGGCAAGCGCGTGGGCTACGGCAAGGAAGCCATGGCGCCGCACAACCTGCCGCTGGTGATGATCGGCTCGTCGCTGCTGTGGGTGGGCTGGTTCGGCTTCAACGCCGGATCCAACCTCGAAGCCAACGGCATCTCGGCGTTGGCGTTCATCAACACGGTGGTGGCCGCAGCCGCCGCGACGCTGTCGTGGGCGGCGGTCGAGGCCCTGCTGCGCGGCAAGGCCTCGATGCTGGGTGCGGCGTCGGGTGCGGTGTCCGGTCTGGTGGCGATCACACCGGCCTGCGGCTTCGTCGGTGTCGGTGGTGCGCTGGTCATCGGCCTGCTGTCCGGCGTGGCGTGCTTCTGGGGCGTGACCGGGCTGAAGAAGATGCTCGGCGCCGATGACTCGCTGGACGTGTTCGGCGTGCACGGCGTGGGTGGCATCGTGGGCGCCCTGCTGACCGGCGTGTTCGCCGCGCCCAGCCTGGGCGGCACCGGCATCTGCGACTACGTGGCCAACACCTGTGGCAGCTGGGGCGGCATCGGATCGCAGGTCTGGATCCAGGCGCAGGGGGTGTTCTACACGATCGTCATCTCGGGGGTGGTGGCGTTCATCGCCTTCAAGATCGTCGATCTGACGGTGGGCCTGCGTGTGGCCGAAGACGAAGAGCGCGAGGGTCTGGACATCACCTCCCACGGGGAGACCGCTTACAACAAGTGATTTTCCAGGCGGGATCGCTTCGCAAAGGCCGCCTTCGGGCGGCCTTTTTTCGCTCGAGCCCCCTGCGGCGGCGCGCTCGCCTCGGCTTTAGCGGCGAGTCTCTAGAATGCCTTGATGGTTCCTCATCTCATCACCGCACTCACCGGCCCGATCAACGAACTCGAGCAGCGCGTGCTCGAATCAATGCCCGCCATCGAGCGCTGGTTCAGGCTCGAATGGATGGAGCACACACCGCCGTTCTATACCGCGGTGGACCTGCGCAATTCCGGCTTCAAGCTGGTGCCGGTGGACACCGACCTGTTCCCGGAGGGGTTCCACAACCTGACGCCCGAGATGCTGCCGCTGGCCGTGCAGGCGGCGATGGCGGCGATCGAGAAGATCTGCCCCGAGGCGAAGAACCTGCTGCTGGTGCCGGGTGCGCAGCTGAACAACAGCTTCTACCTGATGCACCTGCAGCGGCTGACCGAGATCTTCACCCAGGCCGGGCTGCACGTGCGGCTGGGCACGCTGGATGCCAAGGTGGACGTGCCGAAGCAACTGCCGCTGCCCGACGGGGGCGAGTTGACGCTCGAGCCGCTGGTGCGCGCACGTGGCCGGCTGGGCCTGAAGAACTTCGACCCGTGCACGATCCTGCTCAACAATGATCTGGCGCACGGTGTGCCGAAGATGCTGGCCAATCTGCACGAGCAGTACCTGCTGCCGCCGCTGCACGCCGGCTGGAGCGTGCGCCGCACGCACCGCCACTTCCAGAGTTACGAGGAAGTGGCGAAGAAGTTCGCCAAGCTGCTGGGCATGGACCCGTGGCTGATCAACCCGATCTCGGCCCAATGCGGCAGCGCCGACCTGTCGCAGAGCGCCGGGCTCGAGGCGGTGCAGGAACATGCCGAGACGCTGATGTCCAAGGTGCGGCGCAAGTACAAGGAGTACGGCATCGGCGAGCGGCCCTTCATCGTCGTCAAGGCCGACGGCGCGCGCACCGGCCTCGGCACGCTGAGCCTGCGCGACCCGCGCGATCTGGGCGAGGTGGTGCGGCGCGCGCGCGAACGCGGCGTCGAGATCGGGCCGGCCGAGCTGATCGTGCAAGAAGGCGTGCCCACCTCCGAGCGCATCAACGGCGCGGTGGCCGAACCGGTGGTCTGCATGATCGACCGCTACGTCGTAGGTGGCTACTACCGCGTGCATGCCGAGCGTGGCGTCGATGAAGACCTGTGCGCACCCGGCTCGCAGTACGTGCCGCTGGCGTTTGCCGCCAGCCAGCAACTGCCGCGGCCGGGCGTCAAGCCAGGGGCCAGCGCGCCCAACCGCTTCTACATGTACGGCGTCATCGGCCGCCTGGCGATGCTGGCCGCGGCTTACGAGCTCGAAGCCACTGACCCCGACCGCGAGTCCTACGACTGAGATTGATGCGCCGCAGCAAACTGCGCGCACAATGACAATCGTTTCCTGACCACACCTGCCGACGGGCACGCCCGAAGCCGTCGGCCCACGCTTGACCCACGCCACCGCGCCCCGCAGCAACGCCGCACTGGCCGCCCTGACGCTGGCCGCGCTGGGCATCGTCTACGGCGACATCGGCACCAGCCCGCTGTATGCGCTGAAGGAAATCTTCGCCGGCGGCCACGTGCCCGTCACCCCGAGCAACGTGCTGGGTGTGCTGTCGCTGATCTTCTGGACCTTGACCGTGATCGTCTCGCTCAAGTACGTGCTGCTCATCCTGCGCGCGGACAACAACGGCGAAGGCGGCCTGATCGCAATGCTCTCGCTCGCCACGGTGGCGGTGGCCGACCGGCCCCGGCTGCGCTCGGTGTTGATGACCGTCGGGCTGTTCGGCACCGCGGTGTTCTACGGCGACGGTGTGATCACCCCGGCGATCTCGGTGCTCTCGGCCGTCGAGGGGCTGGAGGTGGCAGCGCCGCAGTTGCACGACTGGGTGGTGCCGCTCACGCTGCTGGTGCTGACCGGCCTGTTTGCCGCGCAGCGCTTCGGCACCGGCGGCATCGGCAAGTTTTTCGGGCCGATCACCCTGGTCTGGTTCGCCGTGCTGATCGCCCTCGGGCTGCCGCACATCGTCGATTACCCGCAGGTGCTGGTGGCGCTCAACCCGGTGCATGCCGCCGGCTTCTTTGCCGCGCAGCCGCTGGTGGCATTCATCGCGCTGGGCGCGGTGGTGCTGGTGGTCACCGGGGGCGAAGCGCTGTACGCCGACCTCGGGCACTTCGGCAAGAAGCCGATCCGCATCGCCTGGTACGGCCTGGTGATGCCGGCGCTGGTCATCAACTACTTCGGCCAGGGCGCGCTGCTGCTGCGCGAGCCGGCTGCGGTGGAAAACCCGTTCTTTCTCATGGCGCCGTCGTGGTCGCGCCTGCCGTTGGTGCTGCTGGCCACCGCGGCGGCGGTGATCGCCTCGCAGGCGCTGATCTCTGCCGCCTTCTCCGTCACCAAGCAGGCCATCCAGCTGGGCATCCTGCCGCGCATGCGCATCGTGCACACCTCCGTGCGCGACACCGGCCAGATCTACATCCCCTTCGTCAACTGGGGGCTGTTCGCCTTCATCGTGCTGGCGGTGGTGCTGTTCAGGTCTGCGGGCAACCTGGCCTCGGCCTATGGCATCGCCGTCACGCTGGACATGACCATCACCACCGTGATGACCTTCTTCGTCATCCGCTACGGCTGGAAGTACCCGCTGTGGTTGTGCATTGCCGCCACCGGCGTGTTCTTCGTCATCGACCTGACCTTCTTCGCAGCCAATCTGCTCAAGCTGCTGGACGGCGGCTGGTTTCCGATCCTCATCGGCGTGGGCATGTTCATCCTGATGACGAGCTGGGTCGCCGGGCGGCGGCTGGTGGCCGCGCGCCTGCGAGAGGACGCCATCGAGCTCAAGGGATTTCTCGAGTCCGTGTTCGTCAGCCCGCCGCTGCGTGTGCCGGGCACGGCAGTGTTCCTCAGCGCCGAGGCGGGCCTGGCGCCGAACGCGCTGATGCACAACCTCAAGCACAACAAGGTGCTGCACGAGTACAACCTGTTCGTCACCGTGATGCACCACGAGGTGCCCTGGATCGGCTTCGATCGCCGAGTCGAGCTCGAGCCGCTGGGCCACGCCTGCTGGGCCGTGCGGCTGCACTTCGGTTTCAAGAACGAGCCCGATGTGCCCGAGGCGCTCAAGCTGCTGCAGGGCCGCGGCGTGCCGCTTGACGAGATGGAGACAAGCTACTTCCTCAGCCGCGACATCGTGATCCCCACCACCGGCGGCGGCATGGCGCTGTGGCGCGAGAAGCTCTTTGCCGGCATGCACCGCAACGCGGCGGCGGCGGCCGACTTCCTGAACCTGCCGGCCAACCGCATCGTCGAGCTGGGTTCCAAGCTCGAGATCTAGCCTGATCTGAAGGGTTGCGCCCTTGGGGTCAGTCGGGGTCAGTCGGGGTCGGTCGGCCCGCGCCGTATGCTCCATCGCGATGCGCCAACTGCTCGACGACTTCTCCCCCAGCGCCGTCGTGGCCGGCTTCCTCGCCGTGCTGGTGGGCTTCGCCAGTTCGGTGGTCATCGTCTTCCAGGCGGCTGCGGCGCTGGGCGCCACGCAGGCGCAGACGGCGTCTTGGATCTGGGCGCTGGGCCTGGGCATGGGGCTCACCACCATCGGCCTGAGCCTGAAGTATCGCCAGCCGGTGCTCACCGCCTGGTCAACACCCGGCGCAGCGCTGCTGGTGACGGCCGGCGTCGGCGTGCCGATGGCTGAGGCGGTGGGCGCCTTCATGGTCTCGGCGCTGCTCATCACCGTCGCCGGGGCCAGCGGACTGTTTGCGCGCGTCATGGACCGCATCCCGCAGGCCCTGGCCGCCGCGCTGCTGGCCGGCGTGCTGGCGCGCTTCGCCTTCGATGCCTTTCTGGCTGCGGCCAGCGACCTGCTGCTGGTGCTGGCGATGTTCGCCGCTTACCTGCTGGGCCGCCGCGCCTGGCCGCGCTGGGCGGTGCCCGGGGTGCTGGCGCTGGGCATCGTGATCGCGGCGGCGCAGGGCCGGCTGCGCTGGGGCGGCATCGACTGGGCGCTCGCCACGCCGGTGTTCACGCTGCCGGTCTTCAGCCTGGCGGCGACCGTGGGCATCGCGCTGCCGCTCTTCGTGGTGACGATGGCTTCGCAGAACCTGCCTGGCGTGGCGGCGCAGCGCGCGGCCGGCTATGACACGCCGGTTTCGCCCGCGGTCACCACCACCGGTGTCGCCAGCCTGCTGCTGGCGCCCTTCGGCGGATACGCGCTGAACCTGGCCGCCATCACCGCCGCCATCTGCATGGGACGCGAGGCCCATGAAGACCCGGCGCGGCGCTACACCGCGGCGGTCGCCGCCGGCGTCTTCTACGTGTTGTTGGGCCTGCTCGGCGCCGCGGTGGTGGGGCTGATCGCCGCCTTCCCGAAGGCGCTGGTACTGGCGGTGGCCGGCTTTGCGCTGCTGGGCACCATCGGCGGCGCGCTGGCCACGGCGATGAGGGACGAGGCCAGCCGCGAGCCCGCGCTGATCACCTTCCTCGTCAGCGCCAGCGGGCTCACGCTGGGGGGCCTCGGCGCGGCCTTCTGGGGCGTGGTGGCCGGCGCCCTGGCGTTGGCGGTGCAGCGCTGGCGCCGCACTGGCTGAGCGTGGCGACCGCCTGCTGTCGCAGGCTGACGCTAGCTGGGGGTGGCGACCGCCTGCTGTCGCAGGCTGACGCTAGCTGGGGGTGGCGACCGCCTGCTGTCGCAGGCTGACGCCGTGGCGCGCCACCGAGACCACCGCGCCGTCGGGCAGCAGCTTCCAGCCCGAAGCCTGATCGCACAGCGGCTCGCTGGCGATGATGGTGCCGCTCTCGCTGCGGCTCATGTACAGCGTGGGCGGTTCGCCGTCGCTGGCGATGCGAAAGGCGTACAGCCGCTCGCCGTCGGTGAGCACGGCGGCAAAGCGCAGCGGCGCCTGCACCGCGCGCTCGGCCATCAGCGCCATCGTCTCGTCCAGCACGGCCAGCATCGCCTCGTCGGGCGCGGCGCCGCGGTCGATGCGGGCCAGCGCCAGCAGGAACAGCAGCTCCGAGTCGGTCGCGCCGCGGCGTGCGTCGAACAGCGCGTCGCTGAGCTGGCTTTCCAGCGTGCGCCGCAGGTTGGCCCAGCCGCCGATCTGCCCGTTGTGCATGAAGAGGTAGCGACCGTGGCGGAACGGGTGGCAGTTCTGCCGCGCGATGCCGCCGGCGGTGGCGGCGCGCACATGGGCGAAGAACAGCCTCGAGCGCAGCGTCTGCGACAGGGCCATCAGGTTGTCGTCGCTCCAGGCCGGCATCACCTCGCGGTAGACCGCGGGCTCGGCGCGCTCGCCGTACCAGCCGATGCCGAAGCCGTCGCCATTCGTGACCACCTGCGCCTCTTCGGCGCGCAGCGCCTGGCGCATCAGCGAATGACGCGGCTTGGCGATCAGCTCTTCGAGGTACAGCGGTTCGCCCAGGTAGGCGGCAAGACGGCACATGGCGTGGACCCTCGTCTCCAGCGTCATCGGCATGGCGCGGCAAAACTTGAACCGGCACGGCCACGCCCCCATCCGGGGGCCCCCTTCGACCGCCTCCGCGGAGGGAGTGTCAAGCCGGCCGCGGTCGCCGAAGATGCCTTCACCGCGCTGCCACCGACCCTCGAGGGCGGCGGCAGGCGGTAATCGAAACCCCCCAACGACCCTTTCAGGAGAACCACCATGAACCGCATCATCGCCACCATCGCCGCACTCGCCTTTGCCGCTTTCGCCTTCAGCGCGCACGCTGCCGTCGACGTCAACAAGGCCGATCAGGCGCAGCTCGAAACCGTCAAGGGCATCGGCCCGAAGCTCTCCGACAAGATCCTGGCCGAGCGCCAGAAGGGCACTTTCAAGGATTGGAGCGACATGATCGACCGTGTCGGCGGCATCGGCAGCGGCAATGCCTCGCGCTTTTCGCAGCAGGGCCTGACGGTGGGCGGCAACGCCTACGCGGCGGCCACCGCTGCAGCCGCCGAAGCGCCCAAGGCCGCGCGCACCGCGCGCACCGTGCCGGCCCCGACCATGAAGTGATTGCGCATCCCGGGGCCTGGCACCGTGCCTGCGGCAGGCGGGTAGCATCCTCTGCCAATATCGCTGGCCAACTGCCCCGGGAAGTTTCCATGGACCTGCTGTTCGTCGCCGATCCGCTGCACACCTTCAAGCCGTACAAGGATTCGAGCTTCGCCATGATGCGCGAGGCCGCGCGCCGCGGGCATCGGCTGCTGGCCTGCACGCCGGCCGACCTGCGCTGGCAGCGCGGCGAGCAGGTCACCGGCGTCGTGCGCGCGCTCACGCTGACCGGCGCGCTGGACGACTGGTTCGTGGCCGGTGACGCGCATTCGCTGCCCCTGGCGCAATGCGGCGCCGTGCTGATGCGCAAGGACCCGCCGTTCGACAGCGAGTACTTCTACGCCACGCATCTGCTGGGCCAGGCCGAGCGCGAGGGCGCCCGCGTCTTCAACAAGCCGGCGGCCCTGCGCGAGCACCCGGAAAAGCTCGCGATCCTCGAGTTCCCGCAGTACATCGGCCCCACGCTGGTGACGCGCGATGCCGCCGACGTCAGGCGCTTTCACGCCGAGCACCACGACATCATCCTCAAGCCGCTGGACGGCATGGGCGGCACGGGCATCTTCCGCGTCGGCCCCGACGCGATGAACCTGGGCAGCATCACCGAGACGCTGAACCACGGCGGCGCGCAGACCCTGATGGTGCAGCGCTATCTGCCCGAGATCGTGCAGGGCGACAAGCGCGTGCTGGTGATCGGCGGCCGGCCGGTGCCCTACAGCCTGGCGCGCATTCCGCAGGGCAGCGAGATCCGCGGCAACCTGGCGGTCGGCGGCAAGGGCGTGGCGCAGCCGCTGACCGCGCGCGACCGCGAGATCGCCGAAGCCCTCGGCCCGCAGCTGGCCGCACGCGGGTTGCTGCTGCTGGGGCTGGATGTGATCGGCGATCACCTGACCGAGATCAACGTCACCAGCCCGACCTGCTTTCAGGAGATCACCCAGCAGACCGGCTTCGACGTCGCCGCGATGTTCATCGATGCGCTCGAGGCGGCACTGGCATGAGCCGGCTTGTGCATCTGCTGGCCGAAGGCGCCGGCCACGACTGCGAATACGGTATCGGCCTGTCCAATCACCTGCCGATGGCGTTGGTGGCGCTGTCGCGGCTGGGCGCGCCTGACCTGCGGCTGGACGACTTCGCCCGCCGCTACGCCGCTAGGCTGCCCGCCGCACCCGCCCCCGCGGTCTGGCCCGCCGGCGACGCCTGGCGCCCGCCGCTCGGCCGGCGCCAGGCCTGGCCGATCTACCGCGATCTGTTCACGCAATGGCTCGAGGCCGACGGCGTGCGAGAGACCCTGGCGCAGGCCCTGCCCGCGCTGTTCGAAGGCGTCGGCGCGGCGGCGTTCCACGGCCTGATCCGCACCGCGCACGCGGTGGAGGCGGCATCGAAGAGCGAGCTGGCCGACGCGCTGGCCTACTGGGCCTGCCGCTGGCTGCCGCTGGACGGCACGCCGCCCGAACGCGACGACGGGCTGATCGTCCAGCGCATGCAAGCGGCGTCCGCCGATCCCGGCTTCAATGCGCTGATCGAACCGATCGAGATCGGCGAAGGCACGCTCGAAGACCTGGCGCGCGAAGCCGCCGCGCTGTACGCCGCCAGCGGCGACTTCGCGGCGCTGCATCTGGTGACGAGCGCGCACGCGGTGCGTGTGCTGCTGCCCTTCGTCGACGAGCCGCTGGACGCGGTGGCCGACTACGCAGTGGCCTGGACCGCGGGCCGCGCCGCTGCCACCCTGACGCCGGGCGACCCGGCGCCGCTGCAGCCCTGGGCGATGTTGGTCGAGACCGCGATCGCCAGCGACGACGAGCACGTGATCAAGCTGGTGCACAGCGGTCTTGAGCTCGAGCGCGCCTATGGCGGCGAGGTCTGGCAGCGGGCCGCGTCACGCGTGGTCGCCGTGGCCCGGCCGGGTTGAGGCGAGGCGAAGCGAGACCATGGCACTGCTGACGCTGGTTGATGCGCACCTGGCCTTCGGCCATGTGCCGCTGCTGGATGGGGCCTCGGTGGCGGTCGAGCCCGCCGAGCGCATCGCGCTGATCGGGCGCAACGGGGCGGGCAAGTCCTCGCTGCTGAAGATCCTGGCCGGCATCGAGAAGCCCGACGACGGCGCGCTGCAGCTGCAGGGCGGGCTGACCCGGGTCTACGTGCCGCAGGAGCCGCTGTTCGAGAGCGGCGCCTCGGTCTTCGACACCGTGTCAGAGGGCGTGGCCGAGGCGCGCGCGCTGCGCGAACGCTACGAAGCCCATGCCGAGGGCGAAGACCTGGACGCGCTGCAGACGCGGCTGGAGGCGCTGGGCGGCTGGACCTGGGAGCAGCGCGTGGACGAGGTGCTGCACCGGCTGCGGCTGGATGCCCAGGCGCAGGTGGACGCGCTCTCCGGCGGCACGCGCAAGCGCGTCGCGCTGGCACGCGCGCTGGTCGCGCAGCCCGATCTGCTGCTGCTGGACGAGCCGACCAATCACCTCGACATCGACGCCATCGAGTGGCTGCAGGGCCTGCTGCGCGAACGCCGCGGCGCGCTGGTGCTGGTCTCGCACGACCGCGCCTTCATCGACGCCGTGGCCACCACCATCGTCGAGCTCGACCGCGGCAAGCTGCGCAGCTACCCCGGCGACTTCACGGCCTTCGAGGCGGCCAAGGCGCGTGAACTCGAGTCCGAGGCGCTGGCCGCCGCGCGCGCAGACAAACTGCTGGCGCAAGAAGAGGTGTGGGTGCGCAAGGGTGTGGAAGCGCGGCGCACGCGCAGCGTCGGCCGCATCGGACGGCTGCAGCGGCTGCGCGCCGACCGCGCCGCGCGCCGCGATCAACTCGGCCAGGTGCGGCTCGAGCTGGACGCCGGGCTGCCACCGGGCAAGATCGTGGCCGAGCTGAAAGAGGTCAGCATGCGCTACGGCGAGCGCACGCTGGTCGACCGCTTCTCGGGCATCGTGCTGCGCGGCGACAAGGTCGGGCTGATCGGCGCCAACGGCACCGGCAAGACCACGCTGCTCAAGCTGATCCTGGGCGAGCTGCAGCCCACCTCAGGCCATGTGCGCCAGGGCACGCGGCTGCAAGTCGCGTACTTCGACCAGATGCGCAGCGCGCTCGACCTGGATGCCACGCTGGTGGACACCATCAGCCCGGGCAGCGAGTGGATCGAGAACGGCAAGCAGCGCAAGCACGTGATGAGCTACCTGAGCGACTTCCTGTTCTCGCCCGAGCGTGCCAACTCGCCCGTGCGCACCTTGTCCGGCGGCGAGCGGAACCGCGTCCTGCTGGCGCGCCTGTTCGCGCTGCCAGCCAACGTGCTGGTGCTCGACGAGCCCACCAACGACCTCGACATCGACACGCTCGAGTTGCTGGAAGAGCTGCTGCAGACTTACGAGGGCACGGTGTTCCTGGTCAGCCACGACCGGCGCTTCCTGGACAACGTGGTCACCAGCTGCATCGCATGGGAAGGCGACCCGGCATTCGGCGGCCGCCCCGGGCTGTGGCGCGAGTACGAAGGCGGCTACACCGACTGGAAGCGCCAGCGGGCGCGTGCGGCGGTGGCGCTACCGGCGGCCCCGGGAACAGCTGCTGCAACGGCTGCCGCAACGGCTGCCGCAACGTCAGCGCCACGCAAGGAGTCTTCGCCGCCCAAGCTGAGCTTCAAGGAGCAGCGTGAGCTTGCGGCCCTGCCGGCACGCATCGAAGCGCTGGAAGCCGAGCAGAAGACGCTGGCCGACGCGCTGGCCGACACCACGCTGTACACGCGCCAGGCTCAGCGCGCGGCCACCATGGCAGCACGGCACGCGGCGATCGACGCTGAACTGGGCACCGCGCTCGAGCGCTGGGAACTGCTGGCCTCGCGCTGAGTTTCAGATTGAGCGCGGCCGCTCAGGCCACCGGGCCCGGGCGCAAGACGTCGTCGTGCCCGGTCGGGTCGAACAGCCGCTCGACCAGCGCCTGCCGGTGCGCCAGCACCGCACGCTGGTTGATCGAGCCCTTGTCGGTGACCTCGCCGCGGTCGATCGCCGGTGGCTCGGCCATCACCAGCAGACGCGCCGGCCGGTTGGCACTGCCGGTGCCGCTGCGCCACAGGCGATCGAGCAGCGTCTGGAAGAAGGCGCGCACGGCCGGCTGGGCCAGCACCTGCGCGGCGTCCATGCGGGCCGGCAGCTCGAACAGCCGACGCGCGTCGTCCAGGCGCGGAAAGACCAGCAGGCCGATCTGGTCGCGGTTGATGCCGGCCACCACCGCGTCCTGCACCAGCGGGTGGCCCTCGGCGATCACCTTGGCGCGCAAGGGGCCCACGCTGACGAAGGTGCCGGTCGCGAGCTTGAAGTCCTCGGCGATGCGGCCGTCGAACATCAGCCCGGCGCTCGCATCAGCCGGGTCGAGCAGCGTCACCGCGTCGCCGGTGCGGTAGTAGCCCTCGTCGTCGAAGGCCGCCGCCGTTTCCTCGGGCGCGCGCCAGTAGCCGGGCATCACGTTGGGCCCGCGAAAGCGGATCTCGGTCTTGCCGCTGCCGTCGGCGTCGGGCACCAGCTTGACCTCCACCGCTGGCATCGGGCGGCCGACGTGGCCCGAGCGCACGCGGGTGCCCAGCGCAAAGGTGCAGGCCGGCGCGGTCTCGGTCATGCCCAGGCCGCTGAACATGCAGATGCGTTCGCCGACCGTGGCCTCGGCCTGCCGGTCAAGCTGGTCCCACACCGCCTGCGACAGCCCGGCGCCGGCGACCATGAAGGCCTGCACGCGCGAGAACAGGCGCTCGCGCAGGGCGGCGTCGCCCTCCATCGCGCGGGCGATCTCCTCGAAGCCCTTGGGCACGTTGAAGTAGATCGTCGGCGCGATCTCGCGCAGGTTGGCCAGCGTCTGCGCCATGCCGCCGGGCGTGGGTTTGCCGTCGTCGATGTACAGCGTGCCGCCGAAGTACAGCGTGATGCCGATGTTGTGGTTGCCGCCGAAGGTGTGGTTCCACGGCAGCCAGTCGACCAGCACCGGCGGCTCGTCGTTCAGGAAGGCGAAGGTCTGGCCGATCTGCTGCAGGTTGGCGCACCACATGCGGTGGGTGTTGATCACGCCCTTGGGCTGGCGCGTCGAGCCCGAGGTGAAGAGGAACTTGGCGATGGTGTCGGGGCCCACCGCGGCATGCGCGGCGGCTTCGTCTGCGCCGGGCGGTGCAGCCAGCAGGTCGGCGAAGGCGGTGTGCGCACGGCCCTCAACCTGGCCCTGGAGCTGATCCTCAACCAGCACCACCTCGGCGTCGGCGACGACGCAGTTCTCTATGGCGCGGGCATAAGCGCTGCCGCGTTGCGCGAACACCAGCCCGGGCTGCAGCATGCCGAGGATGTGGCGCAGCTTGCCGAAGTCCTGCGACACCGTGGCGTACGCCGGCGACACGGGCGCGTGCGGCACCCCGGCCCACAGCGCGCCAAGCGAGAGCGTCAGGTGCTCGAGGCTGTTTTCCGACAGCAGCACCACCGGCCGCTCGGCCGACAGCCCGCGGGTGGCCAGCGCCTGCGCCACGCGGCGTACGCGTTCGAGCATCTGCGTGTAGCTGATGTGAACCCACGCGCCGTCAGCCCCGCGGCGGGCGACGAAGGGGCGGTCCGGCGCGGTGTCGGCAAAGTGCTGCAGCCGGTCGGTCAGCCGCGCCGCATACGGCTGCAAGGGCTCGGTCGAGCGCAGCACCAGCGTGCCGTCGGCACGCGGTTCGACGCTCGCCTCGACGCAGCCGCCTACGCGCACCGCGCGGTAGGGCGGGACGGTGCTGGTGCTGGTGCTGGTGCTGGTGCCGACAGGGCTGCTCATGTCGGCCGCTCCACCTTGCCCGCGCGCTTGTCGACGAAGGCGCGCATGCGCTCCTTGGCCGCCGGCTCGCCTTGCGCGATGGCGGCCATCAGCGATTCGATGAACAGGCCTTCGGCCGGCCCGGCCTCGGCGATACGCGGCAGCGCCTGAACGACGGCGAAGTTCGACACCGGCGCGTTCAGCGCGATGCGCTGGGCCAGCGCCATGCCCTGGGCCAAGCCGCCGCCAGCCTCGCTGAGGTAGGTCGACAGGCCGCACTGCTGGCCCTCGGCGGCGTCGAGCACACGCCCGGTGAGCATCATGTCGGCCATGCGCGCCACGCCGATCAACCGCGGCACGCGCACTGAGCCGCCGCCGCCGACGAACAGGCCGCGCTGGCCTTCGGGCAGGCCGTAGAAGGTGCTCGGCTCGGCCACCCGCACATGCGCGGCGCTGGCGATCTCGAGCCCGCCGCCGACCACCGCGCCCTGCAGCACCGCCACCACCGGCGCGCGCGCCCACTGGATGCGGTCCATCGCCGCGTGCCACATGCGCGAATGCGCCACGCCCTCGAAGGTGCCCTGGTCGACCAGCGCCGACAGGTCAAGCCCGGCGCAGAAGTGCGCCCCTTCGCCGCTGAGCAGCACGCAGCGCACGTCCTCGGCCAGCGCGCCAAAGGCGTCGTGCAGCGCCATCAGCAGCGCGTCGTTGACGGCGTTGCGCTTGGCCGGCCGGTTCAGCCGCAAGTGCAGCACCGGGCCGTCGCGCTGGGCGGCCAACAAGGGTTCGGGGGTCTGCATCGTCGGGCTCGGTCGGGCGGGAGGGCGGCAGGATAAGCCAGCGCCCGCGGGCTGGGTACCGTGCGGGCAGCCCAGGAGCCGACCGGTGAATACCGCCGAGCTGATCGACATCGACATACGCACGCATGCCGACGTGTCCTGCTGGAACCCCTTCGACAGCGTCCACAGCGTCCACAGCGTCCACAGCGGCATCGGCAGCGGCATGCACCCTAGCTGGCCTTGGCAGGACGAAGCGCTGTCGGTGGCCATGCACAGGCCCGATGTGGCGATGGATCTGTCGGGTTGGAGCCCGAAGTACTTTCCGCCGCAGTTGGTGCAGTACGCCAACACGCTGCTGAAAGACCGCGTGCTGTTCGGCAGCGACTACCCGCTGATCACACCCGAACGCTGGATGAAGGACTTCGACGAGGCCGGCTTCAAGCCCGAGGTGGAGCCGCTGATCGCCAAGAGCAATGCGCTGCGGCTGCTGGGGCTCGGCTGACTTCGGTCTACGCTGCCGGCGTGCATCGATGAAACGGTGCGATGACTGCCTAAGGCTCGCGCAAAGTCTGGTCCGCCGTGGCCAGCATCAGGCACAGGGTCATGGGCTTGACGGGTGACTCGATGAAGCCGCGCGAGAGGTAGAAACGCCGGGCCTGCTCGGAGATGGCGTGCACCAGCAAGGCGGTGACGCCGGCGATCTCTGCGGCCTGGAAGGCGCGCCGGATGGCGTCGTTCACCAGCGCCGTGCCGATGCCCTTCTGGTGGTGGTCCTTGTGGATGGCCAGGCGGCCCAAGACCAGCACCGGGACAGGGTCGGGCCGGTTGCGCTTCGTGGCGGAGGGCGCCTCGGCATGGCCGATCGCGCCGGCAGCCAGGCAGTAGTAGCCCATTACCGTGTCGACTTCGCACACGACGTAGGTGCGCAATGCCCCGTTGGCCTGGTTCTTGGCTGCCCGCCGCTTGAGCCAGTCGTCGAGCGAGGGCTCGCCGCTGTCGAAGTCGGCGAGTTGGTGATGGCCGGCCAGCGGTTGCGGCGCCGAGAGCGTCGACGCCGTCACTTCACCGGCTGGCCAGGCTTCTTCGCAGCGGCCGTGTCCCAGGGGGCGCGGGCCTTGAGGGTGCGGCGCAAGCGGTCGGTGGGTGCGGGCGGCCTGTCGAGCATGTCCTGGAACGCGGCGAAGCCTTTCGCGTCGAGCGCGAAGTAGGTTTGGTCGAGCAGCACGTCCTCGGCCCGCCTGCAGGCGGCTTCGAGCATGAAGTCCGAGCGGCTGCGGCCCAGCCGGTCGGCAGCCTGGTCGATCAGGTCACGCTGCCCTGCCTTGGCGCGGATGCTGATCGTGACGGGGTCTTGGGCTTGGGCCATTGCGCACCTCTGTCGTACTGCGTTCGTAATGCAAAAATTGTATGCCACTTGTCAATACGCGAGTCCACGCGCGTACGGTTGGCGCTGAAGCTGCACGGCACGCGCCCTCGCGCCAGGGCTGCTGGGCTTGCGCAGCGGGCGCCGCGCCGCATAGCGCCGGCTTCGCGCGCGGCCGCCATGGACCACAGCGTCGCCGGCCTCGTGCAGGAAGCGCAGCGCCGAGGC
>Ga0105046_10006235_pt1 | contig 18813 bp, 15 predicted proteins | sample MAT03_FD_78385 | JGI IMG/M metagenome (GOLD analysis project Ga0105046, IMG submission 78385) | Freshwater microbial communities from Lake Fryxell liftoff mats and glacier meltwater in Antarctica - MAT-03 (megahit assembly) | ecosystem: Environmental > Aquatic > Freshwater > Ice > Liftoff... | reverse complement strand
GGATAGGCAGGCGTGATCAAATTTGGCGTCTCTTCGCGACGGCTGTCGCTTGCCCACATGATGCCGCGTTGAGTGATACCCAGGGCTTCTGGCTTATCGAAGACGTCGACGTTGTGGCCCATGGATGTGTAAAAGACGCGACCTTTGCCGTAGACCTTCTTCCAGGCCACCGGCATCACGGCGTCTTCGATCCACGAAGCATGTTCAGAGCTGAATCTGGTTGTGGCCAACACTTTGTTGTTAGGATCCACATGCATGTAGTACTGCTCGGACTTGAGATCAAAATCGGGAACGCCGCGGGTGATGGGGTCTTCGTGTTCAGTAACGTTAACGCGGTATCCTGTAACGCCACCGGGGTGAGCAACCCACTGTCCACCGATCATGAACTGGTACTCAGTTTCTTGGCGGAATGCATCGCCAAGACCGCCGTGCCAGCCAGCAATTCCGACGCCGCGGTGAACGGCGCTAAGCAAGCCCTTGAGCTGTTCTTTACCGATCGTTCCCATAGTCCAGATCTGGACGATGAGATCGAGAGAATCCATGAGCTTTGGGTCTGCGTAGGGATCGAGATTGCTCGACACTGTGACTTTGAAACCCTGCTTCTTAAGCCAAGGCACGAAGAGATCGCGGCATTTCTCTGGCTGGTGGCCGTCCCAACCACCGTAAACGACCAAAGCGTTCTTAGGACCTCGGGTGCGCGGTAAGCGCTCTGGTGGCGCCTTTGCCTCTTCCGCGAACACCAAAGAGCTACGTGTCAGCGATCCCGCGGCGGCGCCTACGCCGGCGGCGGTGGCGGACCACATTAGTTGTCTTCGACTCATGGAGGGGAATGTCATGGAGGCTGCTAGGCTAACGATCGTTTTGCAGAAGGTAAAGGGTTGCAGATCGGGCCCCGTGGGCACCAATGACAAGGGACTGTTCAATGTCGGCGGTTTTTGAAGGCCCTGATACGAAAACGCCGAACCCGGGGCCGAAGGCACCAATACGTTCGTAGGCTTGGTGCATGTTGTCGATGAGATCCGCGATTGGCAACAGAATCACCAGATGCTGGCAAATGAATAGGCTGGCCCGATGGGCGCTGGTGTCGTCCGTGATCCAAACCGCGCCATTTTCAGCAACGCCAAACTGACCTTTCACAATTGTAACGTCGACGTCTTCGAGGGTATGAGGATCGCTGACGGTTTTGAGATCAACGTTCGCTTGATCCACTCCTGAAAGCAACGAGACCACCCGTCGTGCTTTGGACATGACTGGCAACTGCGCGAGATGTGAAAGTGCTTCGCTTTGCGAATCAACGCGGACCGCGTGTCCTCCTACGGTCGACAGCACCGTTGAAAACTGGGTGACCTTGTCCGCGTAGGTGATCCACGGTCCATCGTGAGAGGGCAACGCTGGAATCGGCAACGTGCGTTTTCTTAGCTTGGCGAGAATTTGATCACGCGCGTTCATTGCGTGTTTCCCTTCAGTGTGTTCGGACGATTGTGAGCCGCCACGTGCTTGCGGATGGAATACAGTTCGCGAAATGACTGAGGGGGCATTGGGGGCAGTTCACGTTGTTTACCCCAGGCGTTCATTCCGTTGTAAATAAACATCCGAGGCAATTTAGGCACAATCATGCGCATTAATTTGCCACCCAATGAAAACATCCAGGGCCGCATCAAAACGAACGACAGAAGTTTCATTGAGATGCGCTTTGTAAGCGGGATTAGATTCTTCAATGCGAGTTCACGCCTGAAGGTGAGCAGTTGATGGTGCAGATCAATCTTCACCGGACAGACATCGGTGCATGAGCCGCACAAACTGCACGCGAATGGCAATGACTTGTGTTTTTCAGGATCCAACGCGGGAGCAAGAATCGATCCAATAGGCCCAGGAACTGTGCTGCCGTAGCTATGGCCACCGCTGCGTCTATACACGGGGCAAGTGTTCATGCACGCGCCGCAACGAATGCAATTGAGGGACAAGCGAAAGTCGTCGCTTTCCCTAACTTCACTGCGTCCATTGTCGACCAACACAATGTGCAGTTCGCAACCAGGGCGAGGTCCATGAAAGTGTGAAGTGTAGGTTGTGATCGGTTGGCCCGTAGCGGACCTTGCGAGCAGACGCACGAATACTCCTAAATCAGCGGCACGAGGAATTAGTTTTTCAATTCCCATGCACGCAATGTGCACAGGCGGTAGGGCCACACCTAAATCTGCATTGCCTTCGTTTGTGCAAACGACAATGCCGCCAGATTCAGCAACGGCGAAGTTGACGCCGGTGATGCCAGCGTGTCCGGCCATGAACTTTTCGCGGAGATGTCCTCGCGCGGCTTCCGTTAGATATTGTGGATCATCGGCGCCAGCATTGGTGCCAAGGTGTTTATGAAAAGTGTCGCCAACATCTTGCTTCTTGAGATGAATGGCCGGAAGCACAATGTGACTGGGCGGCTCTTCGCGCATTTGCACAATGCGCTCGCCAAGATCGGTGTCTATGACCTCAATGCCGTTTTGTTCGAGATACGGATTGAGATGGCATTCTTCTGTGAGCATTGACTTGCTCTTCACAACCTTCTTGACGTTGTGTTGTTGCAAGATGCCGAGAACAATTTTATTGTGCTCCACGGCGTTGCTGGCCCAATGAACCTTCACGCCCATTCGTTGCGCATTGGCCTCGAATTGTTCTAGGTATTGAGGCAGATTCGCAATGGTGTGGGCTTTGATTGCAGCCGCATGTTCGCGCAATGTTTCCCATTCAGGTAATGACGCTGCCGCACGATCGCGTTTTTCGCGAATGAACCACAGCGCTTTGTCGTGCCACTGCGCGCGCTCTTGATCTGCAATGAATGCACTTGCGGCTTTTGGGTGATCGCCACTATGCGGCTGATGCGAGGGATGGCTCATCGTGCGCCTCCTGTAGCAGGCACACCAAAATCAGGGGCTCTTCCGGCAAGAATTTGCGCCACGTGCATGACCGCCACTTTCTTGCCCCGCCGGCGTAGTAACCCTTCCAAATGCATAAGGCAGGACATGTCTGCTGCCGTGAGCACTTGCGTTCCAGCCTTTTCATGATCGTCCAAGCGATCCTGGCCCATCATACAAGAGACAGCCTCTTCAGCGACCGCAAAGGTTCCGCCGAAGCCGCAACATTCATCTGGTCTGGTAAGCGGCATGAACTTGATACCGTCGAGACCTTCCAACAGCTGTTTTACTTTGTTGGGGGTGCCGCGGTTCATGAGTTCGGTGGGAGGCCCAAGGTGCAGTTCCCGAAGTCCGTGACAGCTTTGGTGTAGGCCTACGTTGTGAGGGAAGGATCCAGCGATGTTCTTCACCTGCAGTACGTCGACCAAGAACTCGCAAAGCTCGAAGGTGCGTTTCTTGAGCGTCTCAAAAGCAGGGTTCTCGTGAAAATATTCTTCATAGTGATTCCGCACCATCGAAACGCAGGAACCTGATGGGCAAACGACGTAGTCGTAAGCACCGAAGATACGCAGAAAGGCTTCTGCCAAAGGACGTGTGTCACCTGTGCAGCCCGAATTTGCCATCGGCTGGCCGCAGCAGGTCTGCGCCGTCGGAAACTCGACTTCAATGCCGAACCGCTCAAGTACTTCAACTGTAGCCATAGCTACGTCTGGATAGAGCTGATCGACGTAACAGGGAATAAAGAGACCAACCTTCATGCGGAATCCTTGCACCTTTGGAAGCGTCGCCCTTGGGACGGCAAGGGCAGCGCGAAAAACACGGGTTGAGCTTAGCAGGGCGCACCCAGGGAACCTGGTCTCCGTCTTGGATTCCAGCGACCGCAACTGATGGAAATTACACCGGCTTCCCGAGGGCACCGATGACGCGATGCGGTCTTTCCCACTTATCCACAGGGAAGTACTTGACCCTCGCCCTCTTCCGTGGCATTTCCTTCGGCCCGCGCATGGGATTGGGATGAACCTTGTTCAGCCCGCCACGCCCGGGCAGGAGTTATTAAAATGGCCAAAGGCAATCGCGTAATCGTCCAACTCGAGTCCTCTGCGGGCACGGGGCATCGCTACACCACAACTAAGAACAAGCGCACGACGCCTGATCGCATCGAACTGAAGAAGTACGATCCGAAGGCCCGTAAGCACGTTCCTTATAAGGAGACGAAGTAATGCCCGCTAGAATTCGCAAAGGTGACACGGTTGTCGTGACCGCTGGTAAAGACAAAGGCAAGACCGGTGAGGTTTTGCGCTTTGAAAGTGCTGAACGCGTTGTTGTCCAGAAGGTCAACATGCTCAAGCGCCACACCAAGCCCACGCAACAAAACCAAAGTGGTGGCATCGTTGAACGCGAAGGCACCATTCACGTATCAAACGTTATGCTTGCTGACCCGAAGGAGCCCACCAAGGGCACCCGCGTAGGTTTCCGCAAGGACGGCGAAAAGTTGGTTCGCGTTGCGAAGCGCAGCGGTACCGACGTCGCCGCTAGCTAAACCGTTCGCAACGATACAGTCGACACAATCGACACAATCGATACAATCGGTCGATAGACCAACCGAACCCCAAGGCCCCCAAAGGCCGAGGGGTTTTCGTGTGTCGTCTAGCTCAGACGGTCGTCCATGAACACAGGACACAGGCCACGGGACTGCCACGTGCTTTCGCGGTGAACCAGGGGCAGTTCAAGCTCGCCCGTGGCGATGTACTTCTTGATACGGCGGGTGTCTTCCTTGGGAATTTGGGTCCAATTCAAAGAGACGTAGACGACGAAGGAGAACATGAGCCAGTCGTAGATCCAGCGTGAGTGGCCAGTTGCAACGCAGGCTATAAACAACACGGGCGTAAGTCCTAAGAACCAGAAGCGGCCAAAGGCCATGGGTCCCATGAAGCGGCGCTTTGAGTGATTACAGAAGGGAATCTTCGACAGATGAAAGAAGCTTCCCACTACGGTCAATAGCGCAACTGATGCTGGTCCGATGACGTTCCACGGTTCGCTTTGCATGTTGAACCACGTGGAGTTAATGAGCGAGAGGACCAGCAGTGCCAACACGGGGCGCGGAAGTCCCAGCCAGTAACACGGGTACGAAAGTGGTTTATCCATCGACCGTGCTTGGCGAAGCGTGCCGAAGGTCAGTGGAAAGGCCGCGATAAGGGCCGCCAACCAAAAGGGGTAGTGCGCATTTTTCCAGAATGCGTAAAACACCACAAAGCTCGCCATGATCGAGTTCGTGATGTAATCGCAGACTTCATCGAGCACTCCACCGAATGTGTCGTATTGCTTCGTGAGCCGAGCGACGGGGCCATCAAGTACGTCAAAGACGTAAGCGATATAGATCAGGTAGCAGGCCCAATCAAAAGAACCCAAAAACAGGGCGAGGACTGCTCCAAACCCTCCTAGCAGATTCCCTAAGGTAATGTAATCCTTGAGCTTCACGGGCACTTACTAACCGGAATTGCCCGCGATGTCGAGATGAGGTAAGCCTGTGCCCTTCCTATGGAGGGTTCGTCGATAGATTCGCCAAGTCCTGAATCGTTACGCACGCAGTCGCAGCGGGGCGAGGTGGCGCCTGCTGCCACAGAGGGTTGTCATGCGTTTGGGACGCAGACCCCGGGCACACTTGGGTATCGGTTGTTCTCTGATGGCCGCGACGCCTTCGTCAGGATCCTGCAACGAATCGCATTGGCGAAGACACGAATTGAAGTCCGCGCCTTCGTTTGGCGCGACGATGATACGGGGCGAAGTGTGGCAGCGGCGTTGTTGGCAGCGGCGGAACGAGGCGTTGATGTCGTGATCCAAAAGGATCGCGTTGCGGCAAGTTACGAGTACCACGGCGGCACCCGGCAGAGCTTGTTTCACAAGCGCATAGGGCTTTTTCAACGTCTTGAAGCTTGGTTCCTGGATCGTGCTTACGCAGGGGGCGGTCCTTTGGCTCAGCAAGTATGCAGTGAAGCAGACGCCTTGCGGGAAAATCCCCGTGTAAGCATTGAACATGCGGACAAGCGCTTTGATCACGCCAAGGTGTGGGTGTTTGACGACGACGCTCTCATTTTGGGCGGCATGGGCATCGGTGACGATCACCACCATGAGTGGGTTGATTTTATGGTGGAGGTGGAAGGTACCTCGGCCGTAGCTCGGCTTCGGGAACGCTTGGCTGGACACGCGAAGTTCGATCCAAAAAGGACCTACGATTTCCTTCTGCACAACCGTGCCACCCAAGGAACGCGGCACTGTCCTATGCTTGATGCACGAATCAAGCTGATCGATTCGGCCGCGCATTCCATTCATATCGCGATGGCGTATTTGGGTGATCCTCGCTTCACCAGAGCGCTGCTCTCTGCGTTGTTGCGTGGAGTTGACGTAACGCTTGTCACCTCAGCACGTGCGGACATCATGGGGAACATCAACCGATCCACGTGCAACATATTGGTTCGGCGCGCGCGAGGTCCTGGGAAACTAACGGTGCGTCTGCATCCACGTATGGTGCACGCCAAGGCCATCGTCATTGATGGCGCTGTTTGCGACGTTGGGTCAGCGAATTTTACGCGTTTGTCGCACGGGGTTTATGACGAACTGAACATCTACGTCAACGACGCAGGGTTTGCATCGCAGTTGTCAGAGGCGCTTGAGGCGCGTGCCAACGAGGGTCGGTCCCTTTCGGGCAAGATGTCGACACAACGAACCGTTCTGCTGGTCGAAAAGGCGGTCGTCGCATACATGAGCCGCCGCGCGCGAAGGTTTAGGAAGAATCTTCCTCCGTCCACGCCCAACGCTTAGTTCGTAAACTTTTCAAACCGCGCGTCGTAAGGGCTTGCCGCAAAAGCAAGCGGCATTTAGGGTAGGCCCTATGTCGCCGAGGATCTTTGTTCCATCGTTACGCGTGAACCTGACTCTGCTCGTGTTTGCTCTGGTATTTACGGGCGCGATTTGGGACGCATCTGTGGCGAGGGCTGGGTGGGCATCTCTTGGTGATATGCCGAAGCCCAAAGCGCAAGGATACGGGCTCCTGTTTTCAAACGACCAAGGGACGTTGTGGATCGGTTCAGAGAACAGCAACGTTCTGCGCGTAAGGTTCAGTCCGAAAGGAACCCTTGGCCGAGATCATTCCTATTCCCTGACAACGGATCGCCCAAAGGGTGTGATGCCAGAGATGCTGGTGGGGCAAGAGCAGTCTTCACTGAAAGTCTTGGGTTTGAGCGCAACAATCAATCACAAGCCTCTGCGCATCACGTTTAGGGACGCTGCAGGCAATGTGATCGATGAAGACGACACTGAGCGAGGGATCGCCTTCACGGGGTCCACCACACGAGTATGGAAGACCCTGCCAGACGATGCTCATGTGTATGGACTTGGAGAAAAAGGAGGGCGATTGGACAAACGTGGTCGCCAACTGGGCGGCACAACTTACGCCATGTGGAACAACGATACCTTTGCCTACGACAGCGACACAGATCCCATCTATGTTTCTGTGCCTTTTTATATGGTGATGCGCAAAGCGCGGGCCTATGGCGTTTTCTTGGACAATACGTTCCGAAGTCTTTTCGATGTTGGCCACGAGTCACAACGTTTGTTGTCATTCGGCGCCGAGAACGGGGAGTTGAACTATTACGTTATTGCGGGGCCGCACCCTAAAGATGTGGTGGCGAGGTACACAGAACTTACAGGACGCATTGCACTGCCACCACGATGGGCCCTGGGCTTTCATCAATCCCGCTGGGGATACTGGCCTGAATCGCGTTTGCGTTTGGTGGCCAATTCATTTCGCGAGAAGAAAATTCCCGCTGATGTTCTGTGGCTCGACATTGACTATCAAGATGGGTTCAAGCCCTTCACTTGGGACAAAGCGCGATTTACAGATCCAGCCCGTATGCTTCGGGAGCTTTCTGCGCAAGGCTTTCGTGTGATTACGATCGTTGATCCACATCCACCGGTGCAGAAGGGTTATTCGGTCTTTGATCAAGGCGAAGCGGGTGGGCATTTTGTTCGCAATGCAGATGGATCTCTGTTTACTGGCGCTGTGTGGCCCATGCGTGCAACACCGCCGCGGCGCAGTGTGTACCCTGACTTCACCAACGCAAAGACGCGCGCATGGTGGTCCGGGTTGTATAAGCCATTTTTGGATATGGGTGTTGCAGGGATCTGGAATGATATGAACGAGCCCGCCGTTGGCGATCAACCCAATGGCACGATGCCCTTTGATGTTCGCCACGACAATGATGGCCAACCCAGTGATCACCGAGAAGCACACAACGTTTATGGGCAACAAATGTCGAGGGCGACCTACGAAGGCATCCGTGCAGCAAAACCGAGTTTGCGCCCCTTCGTGTTAACCAGGGCGACTTTTGCCGGGGGGCAAAAATGGAGCGCGGTTTGGACCGGAGACAACCAGAGTGATTGGGCACATCTGCGTGGCGGCATCCCCATGTTGTTGGGTATGGGACTTTCAGGATACTCGTTCGCAGGCAACGACGTTGGCGGCTTCGTTGATTCGCCAACGCCAACGTTGTTCACACGTTGGGCGCAAGCGGCTGTGTTTTTTCCCTTTATGCGTGCACACACAACACGCCGAAGCCTGGATCAAGAACCGTGGTCCTATGGCGTGGTCAACGAAGTGGAGAACCGTAAAGTGATCGAACTGCGCTATCGATTGCTTCCAACGATCTACAACGAAATGCAGAAAGCCAGCGCAACGGGTGTCCCGGCAATGCGCCCGCTGTTTCTTGAATTTCCAGAAGATCCCACTTGTTGGGATCGAGACGATCAATTCATGTGGGGGCCTGATCTGCTGGTCGCGCCCGTGCTCAAGGAAGTGGCCTTAGAGCGTGAAGTTTATTTGCCCGCAGGAAATTGGTATGACTTTGCGACGGGTTCCATGATCCCTGCGGCCTTGCCCGTGGCGGCTAAGGCTGGTGACGAGACCGCGCTGTCTCAAGTCGTTGGGCAAACCGTTACTGTGCCTGTGACGATCTCAACCTTGCCACTGTATGTGCGTGAGGGCGGCTTCGTGTTTTCACAACCAGTGGTCCAACACACAGGGCAGATGTCTGGTCTACCTCTGCAAGTTATGGTGTTCCCGTCGCAGAATGAATCGACGCGCACGTTCTACGAAGATGATGGCGAAACCATGGCCTACAGCAAAGGGGCCTCCTGTCGGCGTACTTTCCGTGAAGTTCAATCAGGTAGCTTGGTGAAAGTAACAGTTACGGGATGCACGGGTTCGTATAAGCCCGCAGCGCGCGATTTGGTGTTTCGACTTCCCGCAAACCAAGCTGTGCATGCATTCGTCTCGGGGCGCGAGACCAAAACGAGCCGCACAGTTCCTGGTTACGTTGACGTCGTTGTTCCCGACAAGTTCACCGCAATCGAGCTGCGGGTTGACCTATCAAGTCAATAGACCGACTTACACCTTGAATTGATCCCAGAGGTTCTTCGGTAATCGGCAACGACAACCATTGGCGCCTTGATGGCCTAATCGCCAATGAAAAAGCCCTCCTAGCCGATCTAAACCGGCGAAGAGGGCTCTTCTTACCAACAGAGTTGGCTAGTAGCGGTAGTGCTCAGGCTTGTAAGGCCCTTCGACAGGAACGCCGATGTAATCAGCTTGTTCCTTTGACAACTCAGTGAGGCGAACACCCAGCTTGCCCAAGTGCAAGCGAGCCACCATTTCGTCGAGCTTCTTTGGAAGCACGTAGACTTGGTTCTTGTACTCGCTGCGCTTTTGCTTGAGTTCGATTTGTGCCAACACCTGGTTGGTGAACGACGTGCTCATCACGAAGCTTGGGTGGCCCGTGGCGCATCCCAAGTTCAGCAAGCGGCCTTCTGCCAATACCAAAACGCTGTGACCGTCGGCAAATGCCCACTCGTCATATTGCGGCTTGATCTTGATGCGTTCGATGCCTGGCACCTTCGCCAAACCAGCCATATCGATTTCGTTGTCGAAGTGACCGATGTTGCCGACGATAGCCTTGTCTTTCATCTTCGCCATGTGAGCTGGCGTGATGATGTTGTGGTTGCCGGTGGCGGTGATGAAGATGTCGGCCGTTTCCAGCACGTCTTCAAGACGCAAAACTTGGTAACCTTCCATCACTGCTTGCAAGGCGCAGATAGGATCGATTTCCGTGACGATCACGCGGCAGCCTTGGCCACGCAATGACTGGGCACAGCCTTTGCCCACGTCGCCGTAGCCAAACACCACAGCCACTTTGCCGGCCATCATGACGTCAGAGGCGCGGTTGATGCCGTCGATCAAGGAGTGGCGACAGCCATAGAGGTTGTCGAACTTGCTCTTGGTGACGCAGTCATTGACGTTGATTGCTGGGAAAGGAAGCTTGCCAGCTTTTTGCATTTCATAGAGTCGGTGAACGCCCGTGGTGGTTTCTTCGCTGACCCCGCGGCAGAACTCAGCAAAGGTGCTCCACTTTTTTGGGTTCTCTGCGAAAGTCTGGCGCAGGAGCTTCAAGATCTCGCCCCATTCTTCTGGTTCAGTTTGTGGGTTGAACGCGGGGATTGCACCTGCGCGTTCAAACTCTGCGCCCCGTACCAACAACAACGTAGCGTCGCCACCGTCGTCTACGATTTGCTCTGGGCCGCTGCCGTCTGGCCATGTGAGCATTTCATTCGTGCACCACCAATACTCTTCAAGGCTTTCACCTTTCCAAGCGAACACCGGCACGCCCTTGGGGGCGGTTGGGGTTCCTGTGGGACCAACCGCAACAGCGGCGGCGGCGGAGTCTTGCGTGCTGAAGATGTTGCACGAAGCCCAACGCACATCGGCGCCAAGTTCAACAAGCGTTTCGATCAACACAGCGGTTTGCACGGTCATGTGCAAAGAGCCAGCGATCTTCATTCCCTTGAGGGGCTTGGTCTTGCCGTGTTGTTCGCGCAAGGCCATGAGGCCGGGCATTTCTTGTTCCGCCAAGCGCAACTCTTTGCGGCCCAGCTCGTGAAGAGAAATATCGGCAACTTTGTATGCAGGTCGTCCCATGGTGTTTTCCTTTTTCTACTTTTCTGTTCTATTTACAAAAATCGTTACTGCAGCAATGCAGGTTCATGCGCTTGCCCGGTAGCCACGAATAGGCTGGGGCCTTTGGAAGATGGATCCGGCGGCAAGTTCACAAAGTGAACGACGGCAAGCCCCGCTTGACGTAGCCAATCCGAAATTTGGCCTTGCGAGAATCCCAACCACACGTGCCCCATCTGTTGGCGATACTCGTTGCGATCGTGCTGTTGCATATCAACCAGCACCAATCGTCCCATGGGCTTCAGAACGCGGGAGACCTCGCGCAAAGCACGCAATGGATCGCTCACGTGATGAAGCACCAAGTTTAGAAACGCTACATCCAAGGAAGCGTCTTCAAGCGGCAGATCTTCAAGTTGAGCGCGGTGAAGTTCAATGTTCGAATGCTGGCGCAAGCGATGCCGCGCGGCTTTGATCATGGCACCCGAGGCGTCGACAGCGACCACCTTGCGAGCGAACGCCGCCAATAGTTCCGCCGTCTTGCCCGTGCCGCAGCCTAGGTCGCCCACGGCAGACGATGGATCCAGCAACGCAAGAAAACCAGACACATCGAAATGGTTGCCGAACAGTTCGACCTTTAGCTTGTCCCATTGGCCGGCGCTTGAAGCGAAGAATGCTTGGCTTTGCGTCTGCCGCTCCAGCAAAACCCTTTCAAGGCGAGCTTCGTCGTCACGCAGTGTGCCATCGTCGCTGCACTGTTGCTGGATAAGCTTCCACAATCGGCGCGCGGTAGGGGGCAAAGCGTCTTTGTCGACCTGGTAAAACCGGCTTGTGCCCTCGCGGCGCGACATAACCCATTGATTTTCCAACAGAACCTTCAGGTGTCTGCTGGCCGTCGATTGGGGAACCTGCAGCACGGCGCATAGTTCGGCCACGCTGAGCTCGTGTTCTGAACAGGCCGACAACATACGTACCCGGGTCAGATCGCCAAGCTCGGCCATCCAATCCAACATGCGGGTGGTCGATATATCCGTCAATCCGGATATAAGAATGAATGAAAAGCGCGCAACGTCAAGGCCAAAGCTGGGGTACGCTGGGGCGGACGATGCAGACTTCAAAGCTCAGCCGTTTGTTTTTGATGGGTTCGGTGGTTTTGGGTTGTCTTGGCTGCCAATCAGGAAAGCCATCGCCGGACACCGCGCCAAACGATCCGTGGGAGCCATTGTTTAACGGACGAACCTTGGCGGGTTGGCGGGTTCAAGTGGATGGTTTGAAGCTAGGACAAGACCCGAGTCACGTTTTTTCAGAGGCAAGTATCCTTATCGGTTAGCCGAACAACAGTTGTGTCCCACGCTAACTGAGTTCGCTTAGCCAATGCTGCGAGTGGCTGTGTGAACCGTGCGTTGTGAATTGCTTGCGAGGCCACAAGCTTGGCTCTTTCTTGGCCCAAAGCATCCCGTTTTCGTTCTGCGAGGATCAACGCTTCGTCTTGCCAAGGTTGCCATAAGAACCGTGCTGGATCTGGTAGCGCTTGGTCAAGGTAGCGACGCTGAGCTTCGCGGTTGCCACTGTTGCTCACCAACAATTCGGCAAGCCCACCTTCAAGTCGGCCTCGGGTTTGTGAGATATACCGGTTGCCCATAGCTGACCACATGTTGCGAAGCTCAACTGGTAGAGACTGCATTCTCTTCAAAGTTACCTGATGAACCTCTTGCAAAGCAGCCACCACAAGGTTGAGTACATCTTCTTCTGGTGCGCGAATCGAAAGAGACACGAAGGCTTCTCGAAGGTTTTGTGCCGCACGTCGAAGCCCCTCACTATAACTCTCGCGTAGTTCGTCGCTATCGCGCTCAATGAAGCCGATTGCCGGATCCCATGTTGTGGAATCCAATGCTGAAGATGCATCCTTCGGGGCATTTTCAGCGGCGTTGGTTAAAGCGGCGTCAATGAGCGGCCGCAAGGATGCCAACGCGGAACGCTGCTTCAACTCGTCTGTTCGATGTTCACTGAAGTGTTCGAGAACTTCCAACACTTGTGTTCTGCAAGTTTGCGCCGACGAAACGTCTTTGAGGCTCGAATTAAGAATGGCGAACACTGATTTACCGAGAGCTGATTCCAACAGCTCTCGGATGGCCTGTACGTCATCGGCCTCAACTTGATCAATCTTGTTCAGCAGGGCCAAAACGGGCGTATGTGCTGCGAACAGTTCCGACAGTACCGCGACCTCAGAGGCTTTGGCTGCCTGCTGCGCCGCGAGAACCCAGATCACCAAATCGGCACTGCTCATGAATCGTTTCGTAAGCAATTCGTGAGCATCACGAGGGGCATTTAGTCCGGGTGTGTCTACCCATTCAAAGCGCTGCAAGTGCGGTTCAGGCAAAAAGATTTCAACAGTATCGATTTGCGCCGCGTCTTCGTCGCTTAACGTGGAAAGGAAGGGCTGCAGTTGAGTTGGTGAAAGTTGTCGCGTTTTTCGTCCCGATGAGCTTCGGTACAAAACGTGCACTCCTCCCATGCCGTGTCGAAAGGTGTTCAAAGTGGCTGTGGTTGGCTTAACCCCAACCGGAGCCAAGTTTGCGCCCACCAAACAATTGACCAAGGAAGATTTGCCAGCGTTGAATTCACCTAGCAGTGCAACAATGAAGGGGCGATCTAAGTTCGCCCGCGCTCGTGTTGCATCCCATAAAAGTTCGTGAGCTGTTCCCAATGGGCGAACGATTTCTATGAACGATTGTAAAAGCGTTCCTGCGTTCTCATCTTGCGAAACGCGTGGTGCTGCGTAGGACGCCCAAAAATTGATGGCAGATGGGGGTGATTTCGCAAGCAGTTGCTCGAGAGATCCAAGATCTGCGGGTGAGCCCAACGCAGCGCGAGCCAAAGATGAAACAGCGGGTTCCCGTGTTTCAATCCGTGTTGCGAAGGCTTGTACCGTTGTTAGATCGCCTGTGCCCAACGCCCACGAAAGTTGACGATCTGTTCCCAACACTTGTCCGAATTCTTCTGCGCGCGCACTCCATGCAGAGGCTTGCTCGTAACGTTCCAGAACAGCGAAAGTCTCAGCGAGATCAACGCAGGTCTGGGCATCAAGATTCTCAACCTGTGTTGGATTAAAATATCGCAACTGTTCGGCCGCTTCTTCAACCTGATGATCAGCAGCCAACCCCCGCGCAAGTCTGGCGCGCAGGGGAAGCGGATTGATAGGAGGTGTAAATGTTCGAGCCAACGCGGATCTCAACAGAACATTCGCAGCATCTGCGGAAGTTTGCAGACGCGCAGCTTGCAACACCACCGATACAGTTGCCTTCGGAGACGAAGCCGCCAACAGATACCACTTCGCGGATTCAGCGGGGTTGGAATGGATTAGGGTGCTGCCAAGCTCTTGCGCCACATCAATGTCGGGTACACCGTGTGCGCGGGCAATGTTGAAGGAGGCAAGCGCATCTTGGAAACGTGATTGTGCCAACGCAACCCGACCTTGGACCAAGCTAGCCTGAGCACGAATGCGCTCGCGGATCTCGGTAGTTTCGCGTTCGCAAGTGGCAAGCGCTTTACGAGCGGCGTCGAGTGCTGGTTCGTGTCGTTGTAGTTGAAAGAGGGTCTGTGCCAACCCCAACCAGGCCTCGGCAAAACCCGGAGCGTTGTCCACCGCGCGCCCAAACAAGCCTACAGCGGTTTCGGTCTCGCCCCGTGCTGTGGCCAGCGATCCTGCGACCAGTAGAACCTTCGCCGTTCGCGGGTGTTTCGCCAACAGGGGTGCCAAACGGTTAGCCGCTTCTTCAAAGTCGTTGCGATCGACAAATGCGCTTGCCAGTTCAAGCTGCGAACGATCATTGTCGTCAAGGCCGTCTGCCTCCAGCTCCTGCGCGATCTTCGACGTTATTTGGTCCAGCCACCCCATGTCTTGAAGAGCATATTCGCTCTTGCGCCAAAAGAAGCAGCAAAGGTGCCGAGCTTTCCGTTCAAGTTGGGCAAATTTTGCCGGGCAACTTCGCCGTGTGCTCGCATCAAGCGCCACCGCGAACCTGCCGAATCTAAAACTTACGGTTCAACGACATGAAGAAGGCGCTCATCAGCGGTGTTTCTGGTCAGGACGGGGCTTATTTGGCCCGCAGTCTCCTGTCGCAGGGATACGAAGTGGTGGGCACCTCTCGTGACGCCCAGCTTTGCGCCTTTTCCAATCTGCAGCGGTTGGGAATCGAAAGCAAAGTTCGGTGCGTGTCGATGGCGCCAACTGATTTTCGGAGTGTCATTCAGACCTTGATGGATGTGCAGCCCGACGAGATCTACAACTTGGGCGGACAAAGCTCTGTTGGGCTTTCCTTCGAGCAACCGGTTGAGACCTTAGAAAGCATCGCAACGGCCACGCTAAACATCTTGGAGGCATTGAGACTGCTCAAAGCCAAAACCCGTTTTTACAATGCGTGCTCTAGCGAGTGCTTTGGCGAGACACCAGAAGGCGGAGCCACAGAAGAGACTCCTTTCGCACCGCGAAGTCCTTATGGTGTCGCGAAAGCCACAGCGTATTGGGCCGTGGCGAACTATCGCGATGCCTACGGAATCTGGGCGTGCTCGGGTCTTTTGTTCAACCACGAATCGCCGTTACGTCCTGAACGCTTCGTAACACGCAAGGTGGTGCAAGCCGTCAGAAGGATCGCAGCGGGCAGCAGCGAATCACTTAAGCTTGGAAACTTGGACATTCAGCGCGATTGGGGTTGGGCTCCCGAATATGTAGAAGCGATGCGGATTATGCTGACTCAACAGGAACCTGCGGATTTCGTGATCGCTACAGGAGCAACTTCATCACTGAGAGAATTTGTTTCACAAGCCTTTGCACATGCAGGACTTGATTGGAAAGACCACGTAGCGGTGGATAGCAACCTGTTGCGGCCCAGCGACATTCAGCGCAGCCAAGGCAACCCCGAAAAATCGCGCCGGATTTTGGGCTGGAACGCCACTTCAACACTGGCCGACGTCACCCGCATGATGGTGGGCGATGCACCTGCAAACGTTGAAAGAAAAAAGGCCAGCCGCGCAAGCGACCGGCCCTTGGCCGTTGCACGAAAAGCCAGCTAATTAGCGGTCGTTCAACGCAGCCACGCCTGGAAGCACTTTGCCTTCCAAGAACTCAAGCGATGCGCCGCCGCCTGTAGAGACGTGGGAGACTTTGTCTTGAACCTTGGCCTTCTTTACGGCTGAAGCAGAATCTCCGCCACCAATGATGGTGGTTGCGCCAGCGGCGGTGGCCTTTGCCAAAACTTCCGCGATGGCCAACGTACCTTTCGCCGTTTCGTCGATCTCGAACACGCCAACGGGGCCGTTCCAGATCACGGTCTTGGCGTTGATAAGAATGCGCTCGAATTCAGCGATCGTTGCTGGTCCAATGTCGACGCCTTCCCAACCTGCCGTGATCCCATCGCGAGCAACAACCTTTGTGGCGCCCACCTTGCGACCACCGAAATCCAGCTTGTCGGTCACCAAGAAGTCGGTGCCTAAAACCAACTTGTCGCCAGCTTGCGCAAGCAAGACCTTCGCGAATTCAACTTTATCGGCTTCGAACAACGAGTTGCCAATCTCAAGACCTTGCGCCTTTAAGAAGGTGTACGTCATGCCGCCACCCAACAACAATTTGTCGACCTTGGGAAGCAAGCTTTGAATGACATCGATCTTGCTGGAGACTTTCGAGCCACCAATGATGGCCACGAACGGACGCGCCGGGTTTGCCAACGCCGTCCCCAAGTAATCGAGTTCCTTCTTCATCAGGTAACCGCAAGCGGCTTGGCCAATGAACTTTGTGATGCCTTCGGTTGAAGCGTGAGCACGGTGCGCGGCACCGAACGCGTCGTTCACATAAACATCAGCCAACGCAGCCAGCTGCTTTGCAAACGCAGGATCGTTGGCTTCTTCTGCGGCGTGGTAACGAAGGTTTTCAAGCAGCAACACTTCGCCTGCAGCCAACGAATCGACAGCGGCCTGCGCAAAGGGGCCCACGCAGTCTTCGGCAAACTGTACGGTTGTGTCCAAGATCTCTCCTAGCACCTTGGCAACAGGAGCCAAGCTCATGTCGGGCTTGCGTTGGCCATCAGGGCGACCCAAGTGCGACATCAAGATGACCTTGGCGCCTTTGTCGATCAGGAACTTTATGGTTGGCAGAGAGGCGCGAATGCGTTTGTCGTTTTCAACCACGCCATCCTTGAGGGGCACGTTGAAGTCGACGCGCACGATGACGCGCTTGCCAGTAACATTGATGTCTTCGATGAATAGCTTGTTAACCGCGCTCATGATGCCTGCGTGTCTACCCCGGCTAAAGGGTGCTTGTCGAGCCCAGGCCAATGACGAAGTGGGCGATTGGCAGGTAGAACTGGGTTTTGGCCGCTGATGAGGTAAATTCAGCGCCGTCATGTCGCCAGAACGAAGCGCCTTAGCCGAAAGCCACCGCTTGGTGGTCAAAGTGGGAACCCAAGTGGTAACCCATGATGGCGTTGAGCTTGCCCTCGGGCGGTTGATGGGAATCGTTGAATCGTTGGCGCGGCTGCGTTTGTCCGGCCTTGATGTTGTGCTTGTTTCCAGCGGTGCCGTTGGCATGGGCATGCGCCAATTGGGCCTTAAAGAAAGGCCTCGTTCCCTTGGATTGCGCCAGGCATGTGCCGCCGTTGGGCAAGGTCATCTTATGGCCATGTACGCGCGGGCTTTCGGCGATCTCGGCGTCACTGCCGCGCAGGTCTTGTTAACGCAGGAAGATCTGGGCGATCGCGACCGCGCCCTCTGCGTTCGAACGACGCTCATGCGTTTGCTCGAATTGGGCACCATTCCAGTGATCAACGAAAACGACAGCGTCAGCGTCCGAGAGCTGATGGAGCATCAGCGGCGTGGTGGTGGAGACGCAAACGCAAACGGTGGTTCTGACGACAAGCCTGTTTTCGGGGACAACGACGGCTTGTCAGCGTTGGTTGCCACCGCACTCGATGCCGATCTCCTTGTGCTGTTGACAGACGTGGCTGGTCTTTACGATCAAAACCCCAAAACCCATCTGGATGCCAAACGCATTGTCGAACTGGATGGCGTAGATGATCAAAGTTTGGCCGCAGCCTCTGGGGTTTCGGCCGGTGGTACCGGAGGCATGGCCAGTAAGCTTGAAGCTGCCCGCGTGGCAACCGCTGAAGGCGCGACGGTCATAATTGCCAGCGGCAATGAGCCCCGGGTGGTGGAACGGTTGTTGGCAGGGGAAGACCTTGGAACGATCATTTGGCCAAAAGAACGTCGGGCCGCTCGGTGGCGGCACATTGCCGTGTCTGGACGCAGCCGTGGTGCCATCGTGATAAACGACGGCGCCCTGCGTGCGCTGGCGGAACACAAAGCCTCGCTTTTGCCCATTGGTGTTTTGCGTATTGAAGGCGTGTTTGAAAAGGGAGATCTTGTCGAAGTGCGCGACGCTTCTGGTAGGGTGCATGGCCGCGGCTTGGTGAATTACGATGCCGCGGCTTGTCGATCTCTCATTGGGCGTCACAGCGATGAGATAGGTGAGGTGCTGGGATACCGCAGCTACGATGCCATCTTGACCCGGGACAACCTGGTTATGGGCACCGTATAGATCGTCACCCGAGCTGGATGTCCTGGTCCAATCGGACTATTCGCTACGCAGGTCTGCGGTGAAGATTTTGCGCGAGCGTATGGTTAGATGTGAACTTAGACGCCGACGAGGGATTTTTTCGTGCATGAGTCACGAAAACTCGGCATAGTGGACGGCTGGTAAGGCCAGGAGAGCGTACCTTATTAAAAGGTTGTTCCCGGTGTTGTGTCTCTGCGCGGCTCCCGCATTTTCAGGAAGCCGCTTTGCTATAACTGATTTACAAACAAGGACCCTTCGGAAGAAACCCACATGCAACGCGACCTATTTGTTGGCGTCGACATGGGAGG
>Ga0105046_10006234_pt1 | contig 18814 bp, 14 predicted proteins | sample MAT03_FD_78385 | JGI IMG/M metagenome (GOLD analysis project Ga0105046, IMG submission 78385) | Freshwater microbial communities from Lake Fryxell liftoff mats and glacier meltwater in Antarctica - MAT-03 (megahit assembly) | ecosystem: Environmental > Aquatic > Freshwater > Ice > Liftoff... | reverse complement strand
TTTATCAAAAATAAAGTCATAAATTAGCGTGAAATATTTGAGAGATTTTGACCATCTTTTCGAAGTTAATATTCTGGATATTAACGAGAAAAGATAGTCGGAAGATGCTAAAGAGATTACGGTAATTTATGACTTTATTTTTGATAAATGGTATAACCTCTGAATTATTTCCGGATAAGCGAAAGTATGATCTAAAGAAGGACCACTTTTAAAGGACCACTTTTAATCGCCTGACGTCCACAGATCAAGGCATCCCTTTCAAAGGAATCCCTTCCCGTCCATTTCCATAGCAGCTGCATACGGATTAGCTGCAAACTGTAATCTTCCCACCATTGTTGACAATTGAGGGTAGTCAATCCATGAATGTCGTCGATCACTTGCCTGCAAAGATCGGGATTGTATTCCGTAATTGCACAAATAAAAATCTAAAAATTCTCTTCTGAAGGGAGGGGTTGTACAAACAACCACCACACAAGACAAGGGATTTTCCCCTACAGGCTCTTAAGGAGAGAGACCGTTTCTCAATAAAACACCCAAAACATGACCGCTTTCGGGATGTTGGACCGCGATTTGAAACGCCTGGCTGGCTCGTTTTTGTAGAGCTTCACAGATCCAAGGTTCGCTTATCAGATTTTTCCACTTAGGTAATTTCAAAACATACAAGGCCGCTGAAAGTTCATATTGAATTAACCGCAGAAAATGGCTACAGGTCTTTTCTTCTCGAAAAAAAGTGCGGGGTCGGCTCCTCGCTACAGCGCCAGAAGAAGATCGGGGAGAATGATCTGGTCTATTTGGAGAGCTCCTTCCAAAAAGACAGTCGCTTTTTCTCGAAGAATCTCGGGTTGAATGGTTAATGTCCGAATCGCTTCAAAATACGTATCAGATGAACCCCAAGATGTGTCTTTAAAATTTTCAAATAAACTAGGTAAAAGAACGCGATAGGAAGCTATGGGCTGTATGGGGGGCATCGAAGAGTTTTGTTAAAGTTTAAAAAAACTGGCGGAAGGGGTGGGATTCGAACCCACGGTACGATTTCTCGTACACACGCTTTCCAAGCGTGCTCCTTAAGCCACTCGGACACCCTTCCGCACGTGAGTGGTCAAAAGCTTACCTTAGCTTCCCCTTTCTTGCAACGTTCCCGTATGCTATCATCATTCCTATGCGCACGCTGTTTTGCTGTTTATTCTGTCTGTCAGGATGGGCGATAGAAACTCCTACCATCCTTGTAAGCGTTGCCCCTCATCAATTCCTCGTCGAACAAATCGCCGGTTCTACAATTCAAATTTTATTAATGGTTCCCGAAGGAGCCAGTTCACATACTTACGAACCCTCGCCCAAACAAATGTTAGCCGCTTCCAAAGCCGTGGTGTGGTTTCGATTAGGTGAACCGTTTGAAACACAAGCCGTTGCCGCCTTAAAAAGTTATCAACCTAAACTTCAACTGGTCGATTTGCGCGAAGGACTCCCTCTAATTCAAGACCACGTGTGTATGCATGCCCATTGTCATGACGAACCCGATCCCCATGTCTGGCTGAGCCCCCCCTTGTTAGTCACGCAAGCCCAAACGATTACCCACACACTTAGTCAAATGTTCCCCGAGCATCAAGCTCTCTACCATCAAAACATGGAGACTCTTCACCAACGCTTGGAAACCTTAGATCAGGAATTGAGAGAATGGCTGGCTCCCATCACCCGCCGTACGTTGCTGGTCTCCCATCCGGCTTACGCCTATTTTTGCCGCAGCTATCAATTGACGCAGATGGCGATTGAATTTGAAGGGAAGGACCCCACACCCCGTCAGCTGACGGCCCTCTTAACGCAAGCGCGCAATGCCTCTATTAATCGGATCTACATCCAACCCCAATACAGCAGCAAAGGGGCCCGTTTAGTCGCTGAAACATTAGACGTTCCCGTTGTCTCTTTGAACCCTTACGAAAAAAATGTGATTGAGTCCTTACGTACCATCGGCAAGGCGGTTGCGACCCCATGATGGTGACAACGCGAGACCTTGGTTTTCGTTATCAACGGGATTGGATTTTACGCCATGTGGATTTGAACATCACCGAAGGGGCTTTTATAGCCTTGGTCGGACCCAATGGAGGGGGGAAAACCACGCTCCTCAAAATTTTGATGGGTTTTTTAAAACCGACGGAAGGGTCTTTAAATGTATGTACAAAAGCGATCGCTTATGTGCCCCAAACACTCCGCTTTGATAAACAATTTCCCATTTCCGTTTTAGAAGTCGTTTTAGGGGGCCGCCTCCACGCCCTGCCCTGGCACGGCCGTTTTTGCCGCCACGATGAAGAACTGGCCCGCGAAGCTTTAGCTGAAGTGGGTTTGACAGAATTAGAAAAAGCCCCGTTTGGATCCCTCTCAGGGGGACAGGCCCAACGCACGTTGATCGCGCGTGCGCTCGTTTCCCATCCAGAGCTTCTTCTCCTCGATGAACCTACCGCCAGTGTGGATATTCAAGCTGAAGCCGATATCTATGCACTGCTTTCGAGCCTGCGCAAAAAGAAAACGATTTTGATGGTCACTCACGATTTAAAAGCTGCCATTGAAAGAGTCGATCAAGTCCTTTTGGTGCGCGGACATGTCACTGCCCTGTCGCCACAAGAAGTGTGTGAACATTATGCCGTCGGACTCTATCACCCTCCACTCATTCAGGTGAAAAAATAATGGAGTTTTTTCAAGCGATTGGAGCCAACGCCCTTCTATTGTCGGCGCTTCTGGCCGGTCTCGCCGCTTCGGTTGTGAGTGGTATTATGGGCTCTTATGTGGTGGTCAAACGTATTGTCTTCATTACCGGTAGCATCTCTCACAGCATTTTGAGCGGCATCGGCATTTGTCTGTGGTTAGAGCGTACGCAAGGATGGACTTGGATGAGCCCCCTCTACGGGGCTTTAGCCGCTGGTATTTTATCCGCCCTTTTGGTCGGTTGGGTGCATTACCGGTATCGGGAACGGGAAGATTCGGTGATCGCGGCACTCTGGTCAGTGGGCATGGCGATCGGTATTCTCTTTATTGCCCAAACACCGGGGTTCAACGTGGAACTCACTAATTTTCTCGTGGGAAATATTTTGTGGGTCTCTCCGCATGATCTTTATCTCCTCATCGGCCTCGATGTGGTCGTCCTCCTCATCGTTCTCTGTCTCCACAAAAAATTCCTCGCCCTCTGCTTTGACGAAGAGCAAGCCCGCCTTCAAGGGATCCATACCCAAAGCCTCTATCAACTGCTGCTGGTACTCGCCTCCATCACCATCGTCCTTCTGATTCAAGTCGTCGGTGTGATTTTAGTCATGACCATGTTAACAATCCCCGCCGCCATCGCCAATCTTTTTACTCCCCGCCTTTCGACCATGATGGCCCTTGCGGTTCTTCTCAGCTGTCTCTTTTGTTTTTTTGGGATGTGGATCGCGTATACATTTGACTGGCCCGCCGGAGCGACTATCGCCCTTCTTGCAGGGATCGCATATGCCCTTTCCCTACCCTTAGCTTTTCGACGTGCTTAAAAAAGAAGGTCGGAAAGGGAGGGATTCGAACCCTCGATACGCTTTTGGCGTATTCGTCCTTAGCAGGGACGCGCTTTCGGCCACTCAGCCACCTTTCCAACTAGGAGTATTCTGCCCAAATAGCCTATAAAAAGAAAGAGGTATTCTCTTGTCATCATCATCTTTGTGAAGAGATTTTTACTTTTGAGATTTAATTTTAAATAACGACAAGATACAAGTAAGACAAAAATCACATCAAAGTGAAAGGAGCATGTATGTTTAAACAAGGCGTTCTGTGTGTTTTCCTTATTTTGATCGGTTTCATTTCAAATACATCTTTGGCCCAAGAACCATTGAGTTCTATCCAAAAAATTGAAGGGATTAAAATTTATTTAAAACCACAAATGGTTCAGGTAGCAAAAAATGGAATATTTATCCAATTAGGCGAAGAAATTATGGTTATTAACCACCTAGAAATGGATGATATGGGCGTTTATTTTGATTTAACTAAAATAGTAGGAAGATCGCACTTGGCATGTTGCCCGTTGTATGGATTGCCTTTAATAGGAGGAATTTGTTGGAATGAGGCTTGTCCTGGCAAAAGGTGATCAATGCGACTATGGCTTGCTGTGCTCCTGCCGATGATGGTAGGAGCACATCCTAATATAGAAAAAATTCCGCCTGATGATCGTAAGGCACTCGAAATATTTACTTGTGCACTTCTTCGTCATACGGCAATTGGCTACTCTTTACTTGGTGAAAAGCCTGTTTCTATTCATACATTTCCAGTTGTAGCCCGCGTACCATTGCCCTACTCTCTTTTTTTTACCTTTGGGTATCCCATTTTATTTATTGGGTAGGATGGGAAACATGGCAAAAGTATGCACATCTTTTTCCTTCTAAAAAATATATTTTTTACTTTGATCAGGAAGCTGCAACTTTAGTTCTTATTAACAAAGAAGCTACTCGTCGAGTTTTTAATGAAAATCAGGATCTTTTTCTTAAGTATTCTTCTTTTCAGAAAACAGCTTCCGAAATTTTTGACGAAATCCTAGCTCCCGCTCATAAAAAATTTGGCATCGCTGATCACTGTTCTTTAATGGGAATTTTGCTTGGCTATGGACGACATAATGCGCTTGCATTTGCAAATTATAGTCGTGTGCAACAGCTTGAAAGACTATATATTCCTGAAGAAAGTCGTGCCTTGGATGATGTATTTGAGCTTGGTTGTATGGGTATTCAGAATGGTACCAATCAAGAAGAAAATCAACAAGTTTTGCAAACATGGAAAGATGGTAAGATCAACTTATTAAAAGCGCTAAAATCAGGGAAATCATGCCTTGAAATTTTTATAGATCGCTTCACCTTCTAATGGATTTTTTTCCCTTAGGTATTATACAGGCGGACATAAGGTTACCGAACTTGACTCAGAATAGCTTAGAGCTGCTGCTCAAGCCGGAGAGGATGGAGTCAATACTCGAACAGAGAAAAGAGATACAGACAAATTTCCAACCGCGCTCTATTAGGGTACAGCGGCAGTCAAGTACTCAAATGGATCGTGAAAAACTCGAATTATTTGCTTATTCAATCTTAGACAATACGCTCCTTGGATATTCTCTATTTGGAGAAAAACCGATCTCAATCGATACATCCCCCGTCGTTACACAAATCCCTCTTCCCCACTCTTTCTATTTTACAATGTCTTATGCCCATTTCCCTTATTGGCAGGGTTGGGAAATATGGGAACGCTAATGCCATCTCTTTCCTTCTAAAAAATATATTTTTAGATTTGAATCCAAGACCGCCACCCTTATTTTGATTAATAAAGAGGCGACACATCTTTTGATTAATAAAGAGGCGACACATCGAGTTTTTTACAAAAATCAAGATCTTTTTTTTGAGATATTCTCATTCTAAAAAAACCGCTTCAGAAATTCTAGAAGACATTTTTGCACCTACCCATAAAAAATTTATTGTGGCCGATCATTGTGCTTTAATGGGAATTTTAGTCGGTTACGGGCGAAATAATGCGATTGCTTTTGCTAATCGAAGTTATGTTCAACAATTAGGGGGGTTACGGCTATCTGATTATCACTATATTTTAGACGTCGTACTTGACGCAGGATGTGTGACAATCCAAAGTGGAACAAACGAACAAGAAAACTAATATGTTTTAAAAACATTCAAGCAAGCCAAAAAAAACATTTTAACCGCGTTAAAAATAGGTTCCGGTTTAGAAGTCTTTTTAAATGGATTCACCGAATGATCCAAATTCGTTTTCACTCTTTCTAAAGCACAACTCATTGGGTAAGGACAAGCCTCCATTTTTTATAGACGGAGTTTAGGCAATCCTCATCTCTTGAGAGCAAGTCTTTAAAGATGACTCTTTGCTTCTCTACTTTTTAGGAAAAGAGCTAATGGATTCACTTGCACAAACTAAAAGCGCGCTTCACTCCTACATCGCTTCTTGCAACTCAACAACATTCCCGAATTCTTCGAAGAACTGTTGTCCTAGCTCTTGCCACATGGTGGAGTAGGTTTTCTGGCCGAAGAGGTGGTCAATGCCTGGAATACCTGAGCCGAGGAGGAAGTGGACATTTTTCCGTTTGCCCAAAAGCCCTTCGATATAGCCAACGGGATCGAAGAAACACACAGCATCGCGTGAGCTGACATAGTTTTCGATATTTCCCCATTCATCTTGAGGAATGAGGGTAGGAGAGGCAAAGGTATAGACGCGGATCATTTTCCGCTCTTCCGTTGTCATTAATTTGAGGGCGTTGCGTGTTTCAACAGCACCAATGCTGTGCGCATAGTGAACAACTACACCACCGCCTTTCACTCCTCCCATTTCTTTGATCATCTTGCGCCATGTTCCAGCAAGAAGATACGACTCTTCCGATTGAAAGCCCATTTTCGCATTGATGGAAGTGGCAATATCGACAAACCATCCCCGTGTTGAGCGATAGATATAGTGGATGTTCACTCCTCCATGTGCATCTGAAACGTCATGGAGCATTTCTACCAGTTCATGTCGATGCGTCAAGATTCCGTTGATCATTGTTAAGCGAACACGATCATTTAATTCTCCGATTCCAAAGTTTCCGTATACGGCTTCGGTATTGTAATACCCGAATAAGCTGAGCTGCGTTTTACCGAAAGTATTGAGCGCAAATTCTTCGATTTCTTTCCCGTAATAATTTTCAATGGAGTACGCTTCTAAGTATTCTGTGAAGCCGCATGTAGCATTATAGGCTTTGCCGATCCAATCCCATCCCTTCTGAGCAAAAGCCCACATCGAAAAGAAACCCTCTTCATCGACTAAATTCACGGGATCATTCTGCACAAATTTGAGTCGATCCGCTCCATCCACTAAACCGAGAGGATCGGGTGTTAACCACTGTTGAGACGCAATGTCATAAAAACGGGCACCAAAAAAGACAAGAGAGGTGCCGGGTTCATGTTGATGACTCATGAATCCCCAAGGAGAGACTGTCCCTTGATTGTGACGGGCGCCAAAAGCATCAAAACGGCTCCACCCAGATGCCTCGCCCCCCTTTACAGAAATGAGCGCTGTAATTGAACCGCGCCAGTCATGAATCGGCGCATAGGCGATTCCCTCTAATTCAATCGCCACTTCTTTTGCAAAAGACTCTCCGGGAACACGTAAGGCTACAATCCGCCCTTCTTCATCTACTTGACCAATCTCTTGCTGTCCTGCATAAAAATAGCGATAGGTATGTCCCCCCGTTGTCACACTCATCCGTCTTCCAAAAGCGTCATAGGTATAGTGAATCGGGGCTTCCCCTTCGGTTTGCAAAGTCACCAAACGATTCAGCGTATCATACGTATAGCGCGTTTCAACACCCTCTATACAATCGCGAATGCGATTTCCATTACGATCTTCCTCTAAAAGAAGGGTAGGACGTTTTTGATCGAGTTCTCCTCGGTAATTATAGTCATACGACAACGTATAAGCCCCTTCTGGGTCCTGTAAACGCGCTTCTTGTAAACGATCCCCCTGATAGGTACCTTCAAAGTTCCAGATCGACGTGTGAATTTTTTGCAGATGGCCTTCTTCATCTCTTTCAAAAGCGATCTCGCCGGCATCTCCAATCAATCGGGCCCGCTGTATCCGTCCTTTCCCATCCCGCTCTAGGACCGTATAAGAATAAAGGGTTTGACCTTCTGAATCTTTGCGTACGATTTTCACAAGGAAGATCCCTTCATAACGATAATGGATCGAACTTCCGTCGGGAAGACTCAAGGCAAGGGGTTCGCCTCGTTCATTTCGTTGATGGACCACTGTTAATCCATTTTGAAGACGGTCTTGCCCCACAATTCCGGGTGACACATATGCAAAACAAGTCGCTTGTTGGTGATACTCATCCTGCACTTCTAGCAGGTCTCCGTTCTCTGTATAGGTAAACGTATAAGCCACGTCTCCATTTGCAGAACGTTGAGTGGCCATTCTTCCTAAAGTATCATAGGTGTAATCGATGCGGTTGCCATCAGGTTTGACGAGTTGCACGAGATAACCGAAAGCATCGTAATGATAGAGAGTGGTCCGTTCTCCTTCAATCCACGCTAGACACTGTCCTGTGCTGGAATAGGTCCATTTATTGATTTTCCCATCTTGCTGGAGAAAGACAAGGCGCCCACACGCATCATAACGATGTTCTTCCGTGTGTACTTTTTGACCATAAGGATTGAACATATCGCGTGTGACAACGCGACCCATTGCATCATAAACAAGCGTCTGTTGCAAACCCGAAGGATCGATCTTTTTTTCACAGTCTACGATTTGTCCCAAATCATTGACAACCGTTTCTTTTGTGATACGTACTTGTGGAGGCATACGCTCAATGGGGTCGAGTTGATCAAAAGAAACACGGAGAATATTTCCTTCCGCATTCCTTTCAAAGCGGACGTGAAAATCCCCTTCGCTCCTTCCTATTACTTCTCCAAAAGCATCATACTGTAGATCAACTTCGCGTGCCCCTTTACGCACCTTTTCAGGACGTCCCGCAAAGTCATATTTTATCGTTGTCGTTTGCCCTTGAAGATCGGTACTCTCAATCGCGTGAAAGCCTTGATAGCGGGTCGTAGTTTCGCCAAGGGGAGAAACAACCCGTAAAGGACGTCCGCGTCCATCCGATTCTGTCCATGTTGTAAAACCTTTTCGATCGGTGTGTGAAGTTAAAACGCCATTCAGACCATAAGCAAAAGCTTCAAAAGTGCCATCTGGGTAATCAATCCGGATGGGCGATCCACGCACATTGTAAATAGTGGAGATTGTAAATCCATTTCCATCGGTCACCGCGCTAGGACGTCCTACAGAATCGTAAGCGGTTTTTACAGTGGGACGATAGGGTTCTCCCTCACCATTGAGAACTGTGGGATAAGTCTCTTCAATGACCCGATCAAAATGATCATACACACACGTCACCGACTCAGTCTCGGGGATCTCAATAGCTTCGGCTTCTCCCTTTTGTTTCATTTGGCGTAAAGTGCCGGTGCTATCAAAGACGTGACGCGCGACCAAATGACCTGCTGCATCATATTCTAAACGGGCAGTCTTTAAGAGAATTTCGTTTTTACCTGCTTTCTCTTCCACTTGTTGGGGCAGTCCCCGTCCATTAAAATCTGAAAATGTCGTGACAAGCCACGTGTTGTCATCCGTTTCCACTTGTTTGACCAAAAAACCATCGGCATCAAAGGTGTAAAGCGTGCGAAAGGTCAGTTTATCGAACGTTTCTGTGATTTTAGCCGTCCGATGCGTGCGATTAGGGGAGTAGATATGCGCAATAAGTGTTCCGTTCTGCTCGCGTTCTTCAGATATGCGTCCTTGTGCATCATAATGGTAAAAACGGCTATACGATTCGCCCCCATGAGGACGCCCTTTTTGATCAATCGTGAGAGCTGTGCTCCTTCCTGTCAAATTCCCCCACAACGTACTTTGGATCAATTTTCCATTCTCATGTTCAAAGGTTTGACAGTTCTCTATTTTCCCTTTCTCATCTTCTAACCAACGAGAGGCGAGATCCAATCCACGCCATGCAAAGCGCTCTTGAATTCCCTGTTTTTCAATCGACGTGATCTGTTGTAGTTTATTATAGGTAAAAGTTGTCTTCCGTTGTTTCTGATCGGTGATTTCGGTGACTCCGTCTTGGTAAGTTAAGCGTGTGGTGATTTCTCCGTTCTGCTTCAGTTCCCGTACTTTTCCGTTTTTCTCATACACTACATCGAGTGTACCGAGCGCTCCTTGCCTCTGCATAATCTGTTCACCTTGATACATATACTGGGTGGAACCGACAGCGCGAATCCTCCATTTCCCTTTTACCTGTTCCAGCTGATACTCGACTTGTCGCCCATCGGAACTTTCAATGCGCGCTTGGGTCGTCCCTTTTTTAGGGGCATGGAATTGAAGGGTTTGCCAGACTCGACCCGACGCGCTCACCACGCGGACTTGGCTTAACCATTTTTCTTTGTCATACTTAAATTGAAGGGTGATATCGCCTTGCGTCATCTCTTGAGGACCGGCCTCTTCGCCATTCCACACATTGGGGAGATTAAAGTGCCACCGCCCTTCTGCAAAGGTTCGTTTCACAGCTACCCCAAATGGACCGATCCCTTCTAAATCGGTTTCTGTCTCGACATAGTGACCCGTCACGACATGGACCGACTCAAAAGAGGTAGGGGTTAAGAGCGCCTCTTTTATATCGTTTCCATAAAGCGTGGAGAAAATGAATAAAAATGAATATAAAAAAAATGTCATTTTAAATTATTAATACCCTTATTAATTCTATTTATCAAACGCTATTTCCATTAAGAAAGGATTAAGGGGGGACAGAATCCTCCCAAAAAAACATAGCATTTAATAGGCAAGTTGCCTACAATTCTGTCTTATTATGACAATCTCCACTAGTAAAGCCCAGCCTATGTCCAATCAAACCTTCGCTCCAGCGCCACCTCTTTCTGTAAATGCAGAAGCTGTCGCTCGCTTAAAACCCCAGCTGGCTACTTTCATCGCTTCTTCCTCACCCATTGCGCTTAATCTAAACCTTGCAGAAGTGGCGCAAGCGGCGGCTGAAGAGATTATAGACGGCCGTTTTTCTTTAGAGCAAGTGCGTCGTTTAGCGGCTTCTCTTCCTCAAGCTACAGGTGAGCAACGTGTCAGGCTTATCGGATTAGCTACAACCCTCAGAGGCACAGCCTTTTGCTACCTACAAGCGCTTCATACCACTCAGCAATGGCCTGTTCGTAAATTTTTCGAACAAGCTGCCGAAGGGGCGATCAACTTTATCGATGCATTGGTCGCAGGTTTTGGGATTGCCGATCTTTTTCAATCGACACCGAATGGCGCTCCTTCCGCTTTTAAAGCCCAAAAACTCTTTACCTTAGCCTCTAATTTTGGCATTTTTTCTGTCCTCTTCTCGACTTTGATGGGAGCGACGACTGCGCTCTATATCGGAGGAGGCATTTTTGTTTCTATTGTGCTGCTGAGTTTAGTTTGGGCGATTTTTCGTCCTATTCCTCCTAATCTTCCCGTAGGAGTCGAGAGATGGTCCAACCGCGAACATCTCGCAGCAGCTCCTCCTGCCAATCCCGCTCTTTTACGTGAAGTCGCCGAAAAAATAAGCCAAGGACGCCATGTCCTTATTAAAGGACCGAGTCAAACGGGAAAAACGGCTTTCTTAGATGCTTTAACAGCTGCGATTGAACAGGGAGCGTATCCGGCTCTTACTGGTTTTACAGTCCTTAAAGCAAACGGTGCGGTTATCAGTCGTTACAAGCCCCACAGTGGAGAAAGCGCCTCCGCTTTATCTGAAGTGGGGGGAAGCTTGCATACCGCTTCTCGTTCCATTTTGATTATTGAAGGATTAGGCGCGCTTTACAGCCGTCAAGTCGCACGCGAACTTGCCATCCGCTTAGATGCTAATTCCGGATTTTGTAAAGTCATCGGAGTGGTAACGGATGAAGAATTCCAAAAGAGCGTCGAGACAGATCCCATCATGTTATCGCGGTTTCATGTCATCCTAAAGGAACCCCCCACCTCTTTAGAAGTGATGCAGACCTTAAGTCGGCGTGTTTTGTATGATTCTCAACGTCCCCTTATTGAACCTGGGACTTTGGACCAGATGGTGAATTCGCGTACTCCCTTTGAGGCCACGCAGCTTCTCGAACGATGCCTCCAAGCTACAGCTCCCACGCAAATGACTGACCTCGCTCGAAAGATTGAAGTTTTGCGTGCCGAACTCGTGAGTCGACAAGCGGCAGCGGCGACGCATGCTTTCCAATTGGATAATCCTGAAATCGAACGTCTTTTAAACGCTTTAAGAGAAGCAGAAACAGCACGCAGCGAAGAAAGGGCGCACATCAATCGTCTCTTTGCCCTTAAAGGCATGTCCGATCAACTGAAAATAGAACTGTGTCAAACGGTGTTGAGCATCTTGGATAATACCCAAACTTCTTCGCCAGGCCGATTAGCCTTTTTCCAGTCCTTGTCTCATCGTTTTGAAGCACTTCTCAAACGAGAAGCCGCCAAAGCCAAGATAAACCTCATCATCGACCAACCTCTAGTTGCTCAATTGGCTAAAAACAGCTAAAACAAAAGCTATGAACATTGTGATCGTCGGGGCGGGCGATGTGGGGAGTTATATTTCTCAACTCCTTTCACAAGAGCAACATAACGTCATTGTTATTGATAAAGATAAACGTCGGCTGGAAGCCTTGTCTCAAAATTTTGATATTGCGACGCGTGCAGGATCGGGAACGGACTGGCAATTGCTCGATGATTTGATCGAACTGACACCCGATGTTTTTATTGCCTTAACCGATAGTGAAGAAACCAATCTCGCGGCCTGTTCGATTGCCAAACATCTTGGATACCCCTTAACTATTTGCCGTGTACGAGGAAGTAAATTTCTCAACCGCACACGCCTTGATTTTGGACGGATCTTTGATATCGATTATTTCTTAAGTCCTGAACTTCTCGTCGCACAAGATATCGTGAAATATATCGACAGTGAAGGCGCTGTCGCAGTCGAGCATTTTGCCCACGGAGCTGTTCAATTAAGAACTCTACTCATTCCTCCCAAGTGGGATCAAGCACAAATTCCCCTCTACAAATTGAAACTCCCTGAAGGAATGATGGTGGGATTGATTTATCGTGCCGAACCCCAACCTCAAGTCATTTTCCCCCATGGAAATGATGTGTTACAACCAGGCGATGAAGCAACCTTTATTGGGGAAGCCGATGCGATTGAAGATTTACAAAAAATCATGGGAGAAAAAAGCCATCCTATTCAATCGGTTGTGATTGTAGGAGCGACGTTGACAGGCATGCATCTCGCGCGCCTTCTCGATCGACGTAATTTAAATGTCCGGCTCATTGAAAAAGAGTATGAAAAATGTGTCGAGCTTTCCGATCAACTCCCCGGCATTACGATCTTGCATCACGATGCGACCGATGCAGACTTTTTACGCTCTGAAAAAATAGAACTGGCCGATCTTGTGGTGGCCTGCACACGACATGATGAGGTTAACTTACTCGTGGCACAACTTTGCAAAGAATTCGATTGCCGCGATGTTTTAGCCGTCTTGAGCAATGCCTCTTTTGCTCCCCTTTTAAATCGTTATGGCATTCGTCATGTTTCATCTCCACGTTTGAGCGCGGCAAACCGCATTCTTTCTCATCTTTATACCGGTACTGTCACCTCTCTTATTTCTCTTTATGACAACAAAGCTGAAGTACTCGAATTGATGGTGTCCGCTGATTCCCGGATTGTAGGTATCCCAATCGGAGAATTAGGGCCTCTTCTTCCTCGTGATTTTTTGATTGCTATGATTCAAAATCGGGGCCGCATTATGGTCGCGAATGGAAATCGCATTGTCTCTCCAGGAGATACCGTGATTGTCATCACCAGCCCTCAACATGTGTCTGAGCTGGAGACAATCTTTTAAGCATGTTTCGTGAACTGTGTCGTATTTTGGGGTTTTATCTGTTCGGTTTTTCGGGTATCCTTGTGATTCCTACTCTTCTCGCCACCTATTATGAAGCCTATGTGGATCCCTCTTTGCATCTGCAAACACATTCCACCCATGCCTTTTTGATGACTTTGGGAATCACGCTGCTTTTAGCGGGTATTCTCTATGGATGGGGGCGCTCAGCCAATCGTCACGTGTATAAACGAGAAGGGATCGCGGCAGTCGTCTTGATTTGGATTCTAACACCCGCCCTTTGTGCCCTTCCTTTTTATTTATCAGGCATCTTAGAGAACTATCACCAAGCCTATTTTGAAGCTGTTTCGGGCCTTACCACTACAGGTGCCACCGTTCTGGAAGCCAAACAATATGATACAGAAGGGCATGAAATCCCTATTGAAGTCACCGTTCCAGGAGTGATCAACACCCTTTATAAGTATAAAGGCACCGTGACTCCTATCCGCGATCAAGATGGACACATCCTTTTTGAAGGAGTCGAAGCAGTTGGAAAAGCCCTTTTATTTTGGAGAAGCTTTATCCAATGGATGGGAGGCGTCGGCATTGTAGTCTTATTCGTCGCTATTCTTCCCCTTTTAGGAGCCGGAGGAAAGCTGCTTTATCAAGCCGAAGTACCCGGTCCTGTCAAAGAAGGCTTGACACCACGCATTACAGAAACAGCCGGGCAACTATGGAAAATCTACTGCATCCTCAGCTTTACAGAGATCGTCTTGCTCATGCTCACCAACGCGGAACTCCCCTTTTTTGATGCCATCACCATTACTTTTTCCACTCTTTCTACCGGAGGTTTTAGTATCAAAAATGCCAGCATCGGGTCTTACCAAAATCTCTCGACAGAATGGATTGTGATGATCTTCATGGTGGCTGGAGGCATTAACTTTTCCCTCTATTATTACGCGCTGAAAGGAAAAATTTTCCGACTCAATGACTCTGAATTTCTGCTCTATCTAGCCTCTGTGATTTTGGGATCTCTTTTTATCAGCTGGCTCCTTTGGAATCCCCTTGCTTTTTCCGATGCCTTCCGCCATGGAACGTTTCAATGGATTTCAGCCCTCACCTCAACAGGTTTTGTGACCTCTTATTACAATGTGTGGCCCTATACCGCTCAAATCCTGCTGTTATTTGCGATGTATATCGGGGGAATGTCCGGATCGACCGCTGGCGGCATCAAAACGGTACGTCACTATATGCTATTTAAAGCCTTACAATCGAAAGTCGAATCGATTTTTCGCCCTCACCTGGTCCGTCATCTAACAATTGGCGGAAAAGAGCTCGACTTTTCGGGCATAACCACGGTGCTCTGCTTTTTCGTCATTGTAATCGTCATTTCCACTTTAGGCGCTTATTTTTATGTATTGGATGGCATTGATCCCGAAACATCTATGGGGCTCACCGCCTGCATGGTCAACAACACAGGTCTTGCGTTCCGAGTGGCTGATGCCTCGCATTCTTGCGCTTTCCTCTCGGATTTTAGCCTCCTCTTATCCAATGCTTTAATGATCTTAGGACGTTTGGAATTCTTTGCTGTGCTCGCTCTTTTAGTGCCTTCGTTTTGGAAACAACAGTAATGTATTGGACACTCTATACATATCAAACCTTAGAAGAGGTTCTCCCAGATTTGGAAACCGTTATCCTGGCTTCCGAAACGCCCGACGGGCTGACTGAAATTATCATCGATGCCGATCACCCTCCACACCTTCCCTGGATCCTCTTGGCTGTCCCTTCTGAAACGGTCATTGATTGGGAAAGTCAATGGGGGCATAAGGAAAAAAGCTTACTTCTCCCCAATGGAGACACACTTCTCCTCTCAGCAGGTCCCGGATTTGGCGATCATACCCATCCCACAACTATTCTTGCCCTTGAAATGCTAGCTGCCTGTGACCTCATGCACACAACCGTGATCGACATCGGATCTGGAAGTGGGATCCTCATTTTAGCCGCTAAAAAATTAGGGGCTTCTCACGCCATAGGTGTTGAGATTGATCCCTTAGCCATCGCTCATGCTCAGCAAAATGCAGTCCTCAACCAACTCGATGCGCTCTTTCAAACCCACCTCACATCCCCTATGGAAGACCCTCTTATTCTGGTAATTAATATGATCACTTCCGAACAAAAAATTGCCTGGGCTTCTCTTCCTTCTGTGAAAGGAACCTTAATCGTCTCTGGAATGCTTGTGGAGGAAAAAATCACCTATGACAAATGGGCTCCGGGCCAGCTCATCGAAGAGCGGCAGCAAGAGGGGTGGCTCGCCCAGCGACGCCTCTTCTAAATTGGATTTAGGGCACACTGATATCGCGTTCTGACCTTTACTAAGGAGAATACGACGAAAATCTACCGCTTTTTGTGTTTTTCATTCTTAACACGGCTGTGATGAAAAAGTTATAAATAGCTCAGATTCAGAAGATTTTTTGTAGGGATCAGAAAAGCTGTCAACGAAGTAGATAGCTCATGGCGCTATCTACAAGGGGTCAGATTTTTTGAGATCCTAAAAAAAGATCTGAAGATGAGTGCTTTAAGTTTTTCAACACAGCCTCTTACCACGCAGGTTTATGAGGACCCTTCTGAGCCTGCGATCATGGGTATAATACCATTTATCAAAACATCGCTTCCGAAGCGCGGGCCGATCCCTTGACGATTACCGCTTTTATGGACATACGTCCCGATATCACCGCTGAAAAAGGATTAGAAGTTTTTGAATTAGGACGATCTTGAATCATTGTCAAAAAATCAGGTCTTTACTGTTTTCACTTCTGCCAAGAAATTTTCACTCAAGCGTCTAACCACGGGAGCATCCGTTTAGACGTGATGATCGGTCCTCAACGCGTACGTTCGATGAGGCAATTCCTACATAATGACTACACAACCATTTCATATTCACCGATATCGTCCGCTTAAAAGAAGGGCAAGAGTTGCAGCTAATGATTCGTTCTTTTAAAGATGGTAGATTTCATTTAATTAAATCTTCCGAGACATCAAATTTGATCATCGAAGAGTTGAAATAAAAAAAAAGCCGCAAAGAAGAACTTCTTTGCGGCTTTTGAAGCATCGAGGGAGGGACTACATATCCATTCCCATGCCGCCCATGCCGCCCATGCCACCCATGCCGCCTGGCAACGCAGGAGCCGCCGCTTTGGGCTTGGGTTTATCGGTAATCATGCACGCGGTGGTTAAGAGAAGAGCCGCTACGCTTGCGGCATGTGACAACGCACTTTTGGTCACACGGAGAGGATCGATAACCCCTTCAGCATATAGATCGCCATACGTATCTTTTAATCCATTCCAGCCAAAGGCATCTTTGCCTTCGTAAACCTTTTCAGCCACCATATTTCCTTGCTTGCCCGCATTGTTGGCAATCGCGGTCGTGGGTGCAAAGCAGGCTTGGCGCATAATTTCTGCTCCAATCGCTTCCTCACCTTTCTTCTTCCCTTCAAGGGCGCGTACAGCTCGCAAGAGAGCGGTGCCACCCCCGGGTACAATACCTTCCACAACCGCCGCACGGGTCGCATGCAGCGCATCTTCAACACGTGCTTTTTTCTCTTTCAATTCCGTTTCCGTAGCGGCTCCTACATTGACGACGGCAACGCCTCCCACCAATTTAGCCAACCTCTCTTCAAGTTTCTCTTTTTCATAAATCGAGATTTTGGAATCAGCAAGTTCCGATTTGATTTGCGCCACACGTTCTTGAATCTGTTCAGGATTGCCTGCTCCATCCACAATGACCGTCTCTTCTTTAGAGACCGTGATGGCATTGGCATGTCCAAATACAGAAGGATCAATCTCATCAAGACGCATGCCGACTTCTTCTGACACGACAGTAGCGCCTGTCAGCACAGCCACATCATGCAACATCGATTTCCGTTTATCCCCAAATCCAGGGGCTTTGATGGCGCAGATGGGTAACCCTTGTTTCAGTTTATTCACCACCAAAGTGGCCAGCGCCTCTCCATCAATATCATCTGCAATGATGAGTAGGGGCCGCGCGCCACGTGCCATCGCCGTTTCGAGGATTGGAACGATCTCTTTAATGGTCGAAATCTTTTTGTCGGTGATAAAAACCATAGGGTTGGAAAGTTCGACCGTCATGTTTTCAGGATTCGTGACGAAATAAGGAGAAATATACCCTTTTTCAATTTTCATCCCTTCTACCACATCCAGCGTGGTCTCAAGCCCTTTGGCCTCAGCGACGGTGATGATGCCATCTTTTCCTACTTTTTCCATCGCATTCGCAATCAAATCACCGATCTCTCTGTCGTTATTGGCTGAAATCGTGGCAATCTGCCGAATCTCTTCATTCGTCTTCACAGGCTTCGCCATCTTTTCTAACTCAGACAATAAAATACGCACAGCCTCATCGATTTGCCGTTTGATCATCATCGGATTGGCTCCGGCCATGACATATTTGGCTCCGGCATTGAAAATCGCCTCAGCCAATACAATGGCCGTCGTGGTTCCATCTCCGGCTACATCGGCTGTTTTTGACGCGACTTCTTTCACAAGTTGCGCGCCCATATTTTCAAACTTATCTTTAAGAACCACTTCTTTGGCGACCGTCACACCGTCTTTAGTGGATAAAGGAGACCCATACGGTTTGGCAATGACCACATTTCGGCCATTTGGCCCGAGTGTCACTTTCACCGCCTTCGCCAACGTTCTCACACCGCGAAGAAGAGATTTTAGAGCTTCATCATTGAATTGCAGTAGTTTTGTCATTGTTCACTCCTTACTTGCTCAAAATACCTAAGATATCATCCACCGAGAGAATCAGAATATCTTCACTCTCTTCATGTTTTACTTCAGTCCCCGCATACGAACTGAAAAGGACACAGTCCCCTTTTTGCACATGCATGGGTTCCAGTTTTCCATTGTCACCATACTTACCTGGACCTACTTCTAATACCACCCCTTCACGAGGTTTTTCTTGAGCGGAATCAGGCAAGAGAATGCCTCCTTTAGAAGAGGGTGCTTTCGATCTCTGTACTAATACGCGATTTCCAAGTGGCTTAATAGTCTTCATGATCGCTCCTTTTGCGTTACATCATAGCAATTAGACCATTTAACTGCTAATGAAGAAGATCTTGTTTTCTTGAAAAGGAAGAGTGCTCTAACAACCGCAAAAGCAAGATTAATTTAGAGAAGTAATAATTACTATCAAATAGTGATATTCAACAGAATAAGTAGAAAAAAATCTTTAATATCTAAAATCACCTTCTGAAGAGATATTGGGTAGTGTCCAATGCCTTTAATAAAAGAATCCCAGCGTTCCATTGTTTTTGGGCTGTGTTGAAAAAGTTATAAGTAGCTCAGATTCAGAAGATTTTTTA
>Ga0105046_10006233_pt1 | contig 18818 bp, 15 predicted proteins | sample MAT03_FD_78385 | JGI IMG/M metagenome (GOLD analysis project Ga0105046, IMG submission 78385) | Freshwater microbial communities from Lake Fryxell liftoff mats and glacier meltwater in Antarctica - MAT-03 (megahit assembly) | ecosystem: Environmental > Aquatic > Freshwater > Ice > Liftoff... | reverse complement strand
GTTAACTCATCGCATATTCTTTTTTGGGATCACCCAACTGATGAATGCTGAACCAGATGGCAACGCCCATAGATATTAGGAAGTATGCCATTACCACATAGCTAAAACCAGAGAAACTTTTATCCAAACCAAACCAATCGCCGTAGTACAACAAAATCGTTACCCCAGCCATGGCTTTAATAGCTTCCCAAGCAAAAGCATATTTATGACCATCCATTAACTCTGTAAAGGCGTAAACAAATAAAAACAAGAAGCCTCCGTAAACAAAAATTTGTGGCATGCCAATGCTGGCTATATTTCCAAAAAGGTAACCTACAAAAAGCAACAGCATCCCTAATTGTATCCAGGTCCAAATTAAAAAGGGCTTGGAATAAAGCGGGTTGTATTTTTCGAAATCATACACGTCTTCGATTTTAAATATCGGGTACTTCTTCGTAACATCCGCCGGACGCCAACCGGTAGGCATAAACCAAATACGGAATTTATCTTTCCATTCAGAGGTGCGCCGTGCATCCTGCATCAGCAGCCACAAATGTTGAAAATTTATTTTGATGGGATTCCAGGTGCGTACTGGGCGGGTAATACCATACACAGCAGGCACGTTCGCTAGTTCTTCCTGAAAGGTGCCGAATATTTTGTCCCAAATGATAAAAATTTGCCCGTAATTTTTATCCATGTATTCAGCATTGATCGCATGATGAACGCGGTGGTGAGATGGTGTGACAATGATTTTTTCCAGCCATCCCATTTTGCCGATATGGCGGGTATGATACCAGAATTGTGCAAACAAATGAAGTGGGGCCACTACAGCGATCACTATGGCAGGAACCCCTAAAAGTGCTGCTGGCAGCAACAGTATGACAAATAATTTTACAAATACAGATACGCTTTGACGTAGCGCACAGGCCAGATTGTATTCTTCGCTGCTATGGTGCACAATGTGGGCATTCCAAAAAAAGTTGACTTTATGATTGAGGGCATGTACCAGATAACCTGCAAAATCGAGTGCGATGAATGCAATTAAATAAGTAATGAAGGTTGACTGTACGGTCGTAACTGCAATGCGTTCTAACAACCACTGGTAGCTGATGATAGCGAAGCTGAGTCCCAGTACATCTTTGGTAGCGTTGGTAACGCCGCTGGCCAGGCTGCTGATCATATCCATGCTCCGCACCGTTTCGAAACCTTTGCGCCAGCCGTACCATTTTTCGAACAACACCAAAAGTAAAAATACCGGCATTGCGATGAGTAAAATTTGTCCGTATTGAGCCATATAACAAAAATTAGTTCAAATTTAATTTAATATTACTCAAATTTGGTATGATTAATATCAAAATTTTATGCAACATCAGTTTTTTTGTATCGATGCACATACTTGTGGCAATCCGGTGAGATTGGTAATGGAAGGCGCTCCGCTACTAATAGGGAGCAATATGAGCGAAAAAAGACAACATTTTTTGAAGGAATTTGATTGGATTCGTACCGGTCTGATGTTTGAACCCCGCGGGCACGATATGATGAGTGGCAGTATTTTATATCCTCCCCACGACCCAGCCAATGATGTAGCGGTCCTTTTTATCGAAACCAGTGGTTGTTTGCCTATGTGCGGCCATGGCACCATTGGCACCATTACGATTGCGATAGAAAAAGGGCTCATCATTCCCAAAACGCCGGGCTCTGTAAAAATGGAAGCACCAGCAGGACTAGTCCACATTGAATACAAAGAACAACATGGAAAAGTAATTTCTGTAAAGCTCATCAATGTGGCTTCTTATTTGGCAGCTACCGGTATTAAAATAAGTATCCCCGCATTGGGTGAATTGGTAGTGGATGTGGCCTATGGAGGAAATTTTTATGCTATAGTAGATGAGCAAAAAAATTTTAAGGGGATACAACATTACACTGCCGGGGAGTTGATTGCATTTAGCGACCCACTCAGACAACGCATCAATGAACTGCATGAGTTCGTTCACCCAGAAAATGATACCATCAGAGGATGTAGTCATATTTTATGGGCGGGACAAACGCTCGATGCAACCTCTACGGCCAGAAACGCTGTATTCTATGGAAACAAGGCCATTGATAGAAGCCCATGCGGAACGGGCACCAGCGCAAGGATGGCTCAATGGTATGCAAAGGGTAAACTTAGGAAAGGGGATATTTTTATACATGAAAGCATTATTGGCAGCAAATTTGTTGGCACCATCGAGGAAGAAACGTTCATTAACGGACTACCAGCTATAAAACCAGGGATAGAGGGATGGGCCAAAATTTACGGTACCAATATCATTAGTATTGATGAGGAAGACGACCCCTTTGCAAAAGGCTTTCAAGTGGTTTAACAGCGGTGTTAATATTTAATGCGTATTAAAAACAGTATTTTACATTTGCAATAAAATAGAAATCTATGAAACAAATATTGGGCATTTTGGTGTTGGCAGCGACGGCTTTTTCTGCTAATTCTCAATCAGCGTTAACAACAGCAACTTTTAACAAACTTCCACATACCGCCGTGCAATACAATTTAGCCTATTCAGATGAAGCGGTTTCAAATGCGCTTGCCAAAAAATTGGATTCTTACGGGAAACCAAAAAAAATAAAAGAATACGTCGTGTATAGAAATTTAAACATTCCTGAAATTAGCAGCAGCCCGCTAACCTTGTATTTTAATGTGGAGAAAAAAAGTAAAAGAGACAACAGCAATACTGTGCTCACCCTATTACTGTCTAATGAATTTGATCGTTTTTATTCCGTAGAAAATGATCCCGACCTTTTTAACAAAGCCATCGAATACCTGAATGGTTTTTCTGAACCAGTAGCAGCAGCTAGTTTAGAATTAGGGATACAGTCGCAAAATGAAACTACCCAAAAGGTGGATAAAAAACTTGAGAAATTAAGAGATGAAGCAATCGATCTGGAAAAACAGAAAAAGAGACTGGAAGAAAAAATAGAGCAAAATAAAAAAGATATTGAATCAGAAGAAGCAGCCCTGTCAAAACAAAAAGAATTATTGAACGAGTTGATCAGACAACGAAAAAATTAATAGATACCATGTCACTAAAAAGCTGCCTTATAACGGTGGCTTTTTTAATGAGTTATTTGATTTAAATTGCTGCTGCAATTCATGTTTCAGCAATATTTATTTATATGAGTAAAACAGTGATCGTTGGTGGTGGAATAATTGGTTTATTCAGTGCTTATTATCTCCAAAAAGCTGGGCATGAAGTAACGGTGATAGAAAGAGGTGATATAACTGATGGATGCTCTTTTGGAAACATGGGCTACATAAGTCCGAGTCATTTTATACCGCTGGCTTCTCCTGGTATTATTGCTGAAGGATTTAAATACATGCTCAGCAGTAGCAGCCCGTTTTACATCAAACCCAGACTAAATATGGATTTGATGCGGTGGGCCTGGCATTTTTACAAAAATAGTACTGCAGCAAAAGTAAAAAAATCGGTACCCCATCTCAACAATATTTTGCAACTCAGCCGGCAATTGATCGCTGACGTTAAACAAGATCTACCCCCGGTTTTTGATATGGAAGAAAAAGGTTGTTTGATGATGTGCAAGCAACCTAAAACCCTGGAGCATGAATTTCATCTGGCAGATGATGCGGAAAAACTTGGCTTGAAAGTAGAGCGATTGAACAGCGAACAAGCACAGTTATTGGAACCCGAAGTAGAACTTGCAGTGGCTGGCGCAGTATTGTTTAAAGATGATTGTCATTTTCATCCGGGTAAACTGATGATAGCCTTAAAAAATTACCTGGAACAAAAAGGCGTTCATTTTCAGCTACACAGTACCGTTAGTGGATTCGAAAAAACAAATAACACCGTACAGGCAGTAATTAGCAACAATGGGTCTGTTGCTTGCGATGAACTCATTATTGCAGCAGGTAGTTGGATACCGCATGTCAGTAAAATGCTGGATATAAAATTACTGTTACAACCTGGCAAAGGCTACAGCCATACTTATGAGTATGTAGAGAAGAATTTACATTACCCGGCCATTCTTGTAGATGGACGGTGTGCTATAACACCCTGGGGCCGGCGTTTGCGCATCGGTGGTACAATGGAACTAAGTGGCATCAATCAAAAAGTACTGGTGAAAAGAATGCAGGGTATTTATGAATCGGCTAAAAACTTTTATCCCGGATTACAGATCAACTTCCCGGCTACTGATCAAATATGGAGTGGTTTGCGACCAGTAACACCAGACGGATTACCCTACATCGGCAGAACAAAAGATTTTAGTAATGTGATCATTGCTGGAGGGCATGCCATGCTCGGTATTTCACAGGGTACGGGAACGGGGTTATTGGTGAGCCAATTGGCTGAGCATAAGAAAACCGAAATAGATATTTCGGCTTTTGTTCTCGATCGTTTTTAATACTATCCCAATCCAACTTCCTGGTGCCTTTCAGGTATTTGCACATCGGCATATCCTTTGCGCACTAACCGCTGGCGGAAATCTTGCTGCACATCGTATTCGCCGTGGACCAGAAATAATTTTTCGACCTGACTGATATCCTGACAACCTAAAAATTGCAGCAGATCGTCATAGTCGCCGTGCGCACTCATGCTACGCATCACCCCAATCTCGGCATTTACTTCGTGTGGTTGGCCGAAAATATTTACTTCGGTTGGCTTACGCATCAATCTTCCTCCCAATGAATTGGGCTCGCAATATCCCGTAAATAAAATTGTATTGCGGCTGTTTTCGATATTGTTGCTAATATGATGTTTGATTCTACCAGCATCGGCCATACCACTGGCACTGATGATCAAACATGGTTTTTTGTAGTAATTCAGCATTTTGGATTCTTCTACTGAATTAATAAATTTCAACCCATTGAAACCAAATGGATCCTGATCGCTCAGTAGTATTTTTTGAATGCGTGCATTAAAATATTGCGGGTATCTTTTAATTACCTGAGTGGCTTTGAGACTAAGTGGACTATCTACAAAATATTCCATATCGGGCAAACGACCTTCGAGTTCCAACTGGTTAAGTGCAAAAAGAATCTCTTGTGTTCTTCCAACGCTAAATGCGGGTAAAATTAATTTTCCTTTTTTTCTGATGCAGGTATTTTCGATCCATTGCAATAAGGTATCTGGTGTTGGATGATGCTCATCGTGTAAGCTATTACCGTAGGTTGATTCCAGCAAAATCACATTCGCCTGCTCAAACACTGCCGGCGATTTTAGAATGATGTCACGATACCTTCCCACATCGCCACTAAAAGTAATTTGTTTTCGTTTACCCTTTTCCGTTATACGTACCTGAACACAGGCACTCCCGATGATATGCCCGGCATCTGTAAAGCAAAATTCTATGTCTTCGTCTATACGTGTCCAGGTTTCATATTCTACCGTCACAAAACGATCTGCAGCAATCAACGCATCTTCTTTTTTGTACAAGGGTTGTAGATAAGGCAACCCCTGCATAGCCCTGCGTTTATTGGCATATTTTATATCAGATTCCTGAATCCCGGCGCTGTCTTCCATCAGAATAGAAGCCAGGTCTTTAGTGGCTGGAGTTGCATATACTACTCCTTCATAGCCATCTTTAATGAGTTTTGGAATTAAGCCACAATGATCAATGTGTGCATGAGATAAAATCATGTAATCGATTTCTGAGGGTTCAAAACCCCATTCCTTATTGAGTTCTTCCGTTTCGGACCCCATACCCTGGAACAAACCACAATCGAGTAATATTTTTTTACCGTTGGCAAGGGTGATCAGGTGTTTAGATCCAGTAACGGTTCTGGCGGCACCGTGAAATGATATCTTCATGTGTGAAGGCTTTTACCCGAGGGTTGCTTGCTATTTAAACTAAAACGGTACAACGCCATAATTTTTTTAGCAAGCCGATGAATAAATATATAATAAGCAGGCATTCCTATTGGTTAAGCATTGATGGCCAACCAAGCCATCATCCCCATTCCTTGTTCAATGGCTCTTTCGTCAATGTCAAATGTAGGGGTGTGAACACCACTGGTGATGCCCTTTGCTTTGTTGCCAGCACCTAGTCGGAAAAAACAAGCGGGAATTTGCTGAGAGTAATATGCAAAATCCTCTGCTCCCATTCTTAATTCAGTTTCACTTACTTGTTGTTCTCCAACAAATGCTTCGGCAAGTTTTCTGGCTTCCAAACTGAGCGCTTCATTATTAAAAACAAAGGGATAACCTACATCAATGTGAATATTGGCATCTGCACCCATGGCAGCAACTAGTTCCGTAGTTTGTTTTTTGATGAGTTCGTGTGCCTTGAAGCGCCATTCTTCATCCATGGCCCTAAACGTTCCCATTAGTTTTACTTCCGATGGAATGACATTGGTGGTATTGCCTCCCTGAAAAGATGTGATCGATAATACAGAAGGATTGAAGGGATTGTTGTTTCTGCTCACAATCTGTTGCAAGCTCACGATCAAATGCGCTGCAATCAAAATGGTATCTGCGGTAAACTGTGGTGCTGCAGCATGGCCGCCTTTTGCTTTGATGCTAATGTAAATTTCATCGGCACTGGCCATCACCATTCCGCCCCTAAAACTAAATGTCCCTGCTTCCATTCCCGGGTGAACGTGCAGTGCAAATATTTTTTCGGGTACAGGGTTTTTTAATACCCCATCTCTGATCATATAACTGGCACCACCCGGATTTTTTTCTTCGCCTGGCTGGAAAATCAATTTCACCGTACCCTCCCATTCTGCCTTGGTTTCGTTTAATATTTTAGCAGCTCCTAACAAACAAGTGGAATGAACGTCATGGCCACATGCATGCATTTTACCGGGGATGGTAGATTTATATGGTACTTGATTTTCTTCTGTGATTGGCAAGGCGTCCATATCAGCCCTTAACGCCACTACCTTCGACGAAGGATTTCTTCCCTCAATGATACCTACCACACCAGTAGTAGCCATTGTAGTAAAAGGGATATCGTAAGCATGCAATTTTTGCTGAATAAAAGCCGACGTTTCAAATTCTTCGTAACTCAATTCCGGATGAGCGTGTAAATGCCTGCGAATTTCTATAAACTCCGCTGCGTAAGTTAAAGCCAGCGATTTAATTTTCTCCATCATACTCTGTGATCTTTTCTTCTGTGAAGTTAGCCATCTACCCAATAAAAAAGAGTTTCCTTTTGAGAAACTCTTTAAAATAATATAAAGGAATACTAATTGTTCGTTTCGGAGATCTCCGGCTTTATCTCCACTGTTTCTTGCAGAATGTAGATATTACCTGTTATAATTTTTTGATTGAGCAATTGTTTCTTCAATTTTTCTGCATCGGCCTTTTCTACAAAATTTCCCATTTTAAGTTTGATAAACGGGCTTTGGTAAATCATATAAATCTTGTGTTCAGGATATTGCTGCAATAACTTAGAACGCGTCTGCATCACCAGATTTCTATCGTTGCTGGTGAGCAACATTAAACGGAACCCTTTACCAGAGCGTATATTTTTAGCCAGACTGCTGTTGTATGCACTCATTTTTTCGCCCAACACGTCGATCCTGCTGTCTTTTTGTACAAAAACAGTTCCATTATTTAGTGTGTCTGTTGCTACAATCTGCGCATTTAAGTAAGTATTAGCGCATAAAAGGAGCAGGAATATAAACCCTTTCTTCATGTTTAATTTTAAGTTGATACAAAATTATGAGAAGTTCTTGTCAAAAACCGTACCCGTATCAGCATAAACAATTATTTAACGGGTGCTTTGCAAGCAAGCAAACCAATTCCTGCGTTTGACAGGCTTTTGGCGTCATAATTGGAGTTGGTGAAAATTCTCAGTTTTACAGCCTCGGCTAAATGCTGTCTAAAAAACTGTATTAACTCAATAGATAATAGATCTTCTGCATCGTTGGTATTTATCGTAAACGAGTCGATTCCGGCCACCCCATAAAGGTCGCAACACTTCACTATTTCATCTGTCGTAAGCAAGGCAGCATTTACTGCTATACTGAGTTTACGTTCTTTTGCTTTAACCACCTGCACCAACATACTGAGTTCCTTGGCAAGGTATTGCCAATCTCCATTTTTTAAAGCCGTCATGTTGAGGGCAACCAACATTTCTGCAGCGCCATCCACCATAGCTAAAATTATGTCAGACAATTTAGATTCGATGGCGTTGAAGCCAGAAGGGAAACCAATGATGGTGGCCACCCCTATTTGTTTGTCTGCAACCGCAGCCTTCGTTCTTTTAACCAGAAGTGGGGGTACCATAATGGTAGTTGGGTCGGCTGTATCCAAAGAACTGATCCAACTTTCAACTTCTACAACGGTAGTTGTTGGAGCAATAAAATGGTATTCTTTAAAAACATTTATTTCTGTGATCATGTTAAAATCCTGTTCAACTATTTTTTCTCAATAGAGCAAACACAATGTCTTTATATAAAATCGTTTTCGATTCAGATGAGGGCTACCTTTTTAATAACCAGCTTTTGCCCCCCCAATATTTTCGATGGGGTGCCAGGTTGTTTTTATCTCTTGTGTATCCATGATTAGATAGGGCGACTGTGCTGACTCGGATAACCAATTCATTGTAGGATAAAACTTCATCCGCTTCATATTCATCGCTGCTTTTTCTGTAATCATTTGTTGAGCTTCAGCATCGGCTTCGCAGTACAAAATTGCGTTAACGTCCATGTGATCTGCAAAATAAGGCGTTAATTCTGCTGGCTTACCCGTTAAAATATTTACGACACCGCCGGGTACATCTGAAGAGTTGAGGACTTCTGCAAAAGTAATTGCGCACAAAGGCTTATCGAAGCTCCCCAACACAATTACAGTATTACCCCCGGCAATTACTGGTGCAATTAGTGATACCAATCCTAACAAGGAAGTATTTTGTGGAGCAATGGCTGCAACAACACCAGTTGGCTCTGGCACTGAGAAATTAAAATGAGGACTTGCCACCGGGTTCACTGCGCTGAATATTTGTTGAAACTTATCACACCAGCCTGCATAATAGATGAGCCGATCTATACAAATGTCTACCTCTTTTTCTGCAGCTGGTTTCGTAGCCGACTGCATCATGAGTTCCTCTACAAACTGTGCCTTTCTGCCTTCCAGCATTTCAGCAATGCGGTATAGAATTTGTCCGCGGTTAAATGCCGCCTTTGTACTCCAATCACCAAACGCAGTTCTGGCAGCCACTACAGCATCCCTGAAATCTTTTCGTGAACTAAGACAAACATTGGCCAATAGTTCACCCTTCGCATTTTTAGCCGCATAAAAACGGCCACTTTCTGTTCGGGGAAATTTTCCGCCAACATATATTTTGTAGGTTTTAAGTATCGGTAATCTTGCCATCGTAATTTTATTTTATACTATATATCTCGTCAATAATATTTGATTAATCCGCTCTTTTTTACAATTCAACATACGGGTACAAGCCATGCAAACCGCCTTCTCTACCATATCCACTTTCTTTGTACCCGCCAAAAGGAGAGGTAGGATCAAACTGGTTATAAGTATTGGCCCATACCACCCCTGCACGTAATTTAGTAGTGAGGTTAAAAATCTTAGACCCTTTGTCTGTCCACACTCCTGCCGATAAGCCAAAAGGCGTGTTGTTGGCTTTTTCGATCACTTCGTCGTCTGTTCTAAAAGTTTGAATAGAAAGTACGGGGCCAAATATTTCTTCTTGCGCAATGCGGTTCGATTGAGCCACATTGGTGAAAAGCGTTGGCTTGCAGAAAAAACCTTTTGTAGGGATGGCTGCATTGCTTTGGTACATCTCTGCACCTTCCGCCACGCCAATTTTTATATACTTGTGAATATTGGCCAATTGTTCTTTTGAATTAATGGCGCCGATATCTGTATTCTTATCCAATGGGTCGCCTACGATGAGCGTTTCTAATCTGTCTTTTAATTTGCGCAGCACTTCTTTGTAAACAGATTCCTGTACATACAATCTGCTACCCGCGCAGCATACGTGGCCTTGGTTGAAAAAAATACCATTGACTATCCCTTCAACCGCTTGGTCTAAGGGCGCATCATCGAAAATAATATTGGCCGCTTTTCCACCCAGTTCAAGGGTGGCTCTTTTACCAGTACCCGCTATGGCTTTTTGAATAATTTTCCCAACAGCTGTAGATCCGGTGAAGGCGATTTTATTGATATCGGCATGGTTTACCATCGCGGCACCGGTAGCCCCAGCACCAGTGATGATGTTCACAACACCCGGAGGAAGATCGGCTTCCTGAATTATTTCTGCCAGCTTTAATGCTGTGAGTGGTGTTGTTTCTGCAGGTTTTAAAACCACGGTATTTCCGGTTGCCAGTGCGGGTGCAATTTTCCAGGCGGCCATTAAAAGCGGAAAATTCCACGGAATAATTTGTGCAGCTACACCGAGCGATTGTGCGGTACGGTTAGGAAATGCGTATTCCAGTTTATCAGCCCATCCTGCATAATAAAAAAAATGATTGGCGGCCGTGGGTACATCAAAATCGCGACTTTCCCTGATCGGTTTGCCCCCGTCCAACGTTTCAATCACTGCAAATTCCCGGGCTCTTTCCTGAATCATTCTTGCGATACGATAAATATATTTGGCACGTTCTTTCCCTGGCATGTTTTTCCAGGTTTTATCGTAAGCGTTTCTGGCAGCTTTCACTGCCTTGTTCACGTCTGCGGCGTTTGCATCAGCTACCATGCTCAATTTTTCTTCGGTGGCAGGATTGATGGTGTTAAAATATTTTTTGCTGATCGGCTTTTCAAATTTGCCATTGATAAACAAATCGTATTGCGGCAAAATCTTTGCAGCCGATTTGCTCTCAGGAGCAGGGGCATACACACGAGCTGTATCAAATTTTAAAGTAAGGGTGTTGTTTTTTGCTTTTGCCATGAAACTGCTTATTTATAAGTATCTGGTGAATTTTTTCAACAATACTTTTATCAGAAAATATTGTTGGTAGTTGAATTAATCAATCGAAAAATAATCTTTGCCTTGGTAAACACCCGTTCGTTCTTTTTCGAGTTGCATGAGTACGTCGTTGGCCAAACTGCTGGCACCAAAACGAAACCATTGGTTGTTCATCCAATCTGAACCCAGCGTTTCATTGAGCATCACCAGGTAATGCAAAGCCAGCTTTGATTTGGAAATACCACCAGCGGGCTTCATGCCAATCATCTTTCCGGTTTTGTAATAAAAATCGCGAATGGCTTCCAGCATCACGAGTGTAACGGGCATGGTAGCCGCAGGAGTCACTTTGCCTGTAGATGTTTTGATAAAATCTGCACCAGCATACATAGCAATATCGCTTGCCCGCCGTACTTTGTCGTAGGTAACCAGTTCCCCTGTTTCTAAAATTACTTTTAACCTCGCTTCACCGCAGACTTCTTTCACAGCAGCAATTTCATCAAATACAAAATTGTATTCTCCCTCTAAAAATTTTCCTCTGCTGATCACCATGTCTATTTCATCTGCTCCTTGTTGCACTGCAAATTTGGTATCGGCAATTTTAACATTTCTGGAAGATTGTCCACTCGGAAATGCAGTAGCTACAGAAGCTATTTTAATACCCGTTCCTTCTACTGCTTTTTTTGCTGTGGCTACCATGGATGGGTAAACGCAGACCGCCGCCACATGGGGTAATCCTGGATAAGTATCATGTAGGTGAGCCGCCTTGTAACAAAGTTGTCGTACTTTTCCAACAGTGTCTTTACCTTCTAAGGTAGTAAGGTCGATCATATTCAACGTAAGGAACAACCCATTGAGTTTTGTTTCTTTTTTAATACTCCGTTTGGTAAACCGGGAGGCTCTTTCTTCTACCCCAACCTGATCGATTCTGGGGGGCAAACTAAACGAAGGAATCGAAATTTTTTTTTCGGCCATAATATTTAAGTAAAGGTCAAATTTAGTACAAAACTGTATGAAAGAAGTGAATATTAAAGGATTCTTTACACTTTTAAAATGACTGCTCCAATGAAGTTTTGGTTTCAAAAATAGCAGATGGATGGGCTATTTTCAATTATTTTACATTGGCTCAACCGGTTGAAATAGATCGATGAATTTCAAATCGAATTATACTAAAAGCATGACATGCATTCTTTTTCCCATCATCATTTTAGAACTGTAGCAGCAATTTTCTTTTTTAATTGTTTAAATTACAACCTGCCATTATCGACTCCGCTTGAGTTGAACCATCCACCTTTGCGGTGAAATGAATTTGTTAGCATTTAAAATAACATCATAACATGAAAGCGATTGCACCATCAGAACTCATATTGGATAAAAGAGGCGCTATTTATCACCTCGGGGTGAGGCCGGAAGAAATAGCCCAAACCATCATATTGGTAGGTGATCCGGATAGGGTATCAAAAGTAAGTGCGCATTTCGACCGTATAGAACATCGTTTGCAACACCGTGAATTTTTTACACATACCGGATGGCTAGCCAACAAAAGAATAACAGTATTGAGTACGGGTATTGGTCCCGACAATATTGACATTGCCATCAATGAATTAGATGCATTGGCCAATATCGACTTTAGTAGCAGAACCATCAAGCCTAAACTTAGTTCGTTGAAACTGATCAGACTCGGCACATCAGGATCTTTGCAAAAAGATATTCCTGTAGATAGTTTTGTAGCGGGTACCCACGGATTGGGATTTGATAATGTGATGCATTTTTATCTACATGAGAACAACGCATCAGAACTATCCATTTTAGACGCATTTAAAACGCATACTTCGCTCACAGCTGGAAATGTTTTACCATATATATTTGAAGGAAGCTCAACATTGCTTCAAACTTTTCAACAAAATTACACACAAGGCATCACCATCGGCTGCCCAGGCTTTTTTGGCCCGCAAGGAAGAATATTGCGGTTAGGACTGGCCTATCCCGGACTTATAGATAAACTGACGCACTTTAAATATAAAGATCATTTTATATCCAATTTTGAAATGGAGAGTTCTGCCATATATGGATTAAGCCAATTGTTAGGGCATGAGGCATTGAGCCTAAATGTGATCGTGGCCAACCGGGTAAGAAAAGAATTTTCTGCTGATGGCAACAAGGCGGTTGAAGCCTTGATTAAACACTCACTAGACGTGCTGGCATCCTCCGATATTTAAATTTCAGAAAAAAGGAAGAACGGTGACAGTAATCGTTCAACTTTCGATAGTTTTATCCTTATTTTTATTACCAAAATATACAAACATCATGATGAGAAATTGTAAAGCAGCTCTGCTGTTTTTATTACTGGTACTTCGTGTATCAGTAGCCGTTAGCCAGGAAACATTTCCGGTAAATGGCGTTGCTGACAAACGCACCGGAGTTTATGCATTTACCAATGCCACGATTGTGAAAGATGCCCAGAACAACATCTCGAATGGCATTTTATTAATCAAAGAAGGAAAAATTATTGCTGTAGGCGCGTCTGTAAATATTCCTGCAGATGCTATAGTGATTGATTGTAAGGGTAAATACATCTACCCTTCTTTTATTGACATTTATAGTGATTACGGAATGTCGGCGAGCCAAACGCAGGCTGGGGGTTTTAATTTTGGCGCTCCGGTTCAACTTACCAGCAACACAAAAGGCGCTTATGGCTGGAACCAAGCCATTAGACCCGAAATCAGCGCTGCTAACATCTACGGGGCAGACGAAGCCAAAGCCAAGGCGATGAGAGAAGTCGGTTTTGGCGTTGTGCTCACCCATTCAAAAGATGGCATCGCTAGGGGAACAGGCGCAGTAGTAGCCCTTTCTGCAAAACCAGAAAACTTTTCACTCATCAAAGAAAAAGCAAGCGCACATTATTCTTTTAGCAAAGGAAGTTCCAGACAAAGTTATCCTAGTAGTTTGATGGGCAGCATTGCCTTGCTCCGCCAAACATTTTTAGATGCACAGTGGTATAAAAATAAACCTGCAACGGAAGGGACCAATTTTAGTTTACAAGCATGGAACAACAACCTTGCATTGCCACAAATTTTTGAAGCGAACGACAAATGGAACAACCTGCGTGCAGATCGTATTGGTGACGAATTTGGAGTGCAGTTTATCATCAAAGGCGGGGGTAACGAATTCGAACGTATTGCAGAAATGGCAGCTACCAAGGCTACTTTTATTTTGCCGCTCAATTTTCCGCAGGCGATGGATGTAGAAGATCCAAATGATGCACGTTTCGTTTCTTTGTCCACCATGAAGAGTTGGGAATTGGCTCCTACCAATCCATCTGCTTTTGAAAAAGCAGGGATCCCTTTCTGTATCACCAGTGCTGATTTGAAAGACAGCAAACAATTTATGACGAATCTTCGCAAAGCCATTGAGTATGGATTGAGCGAAACCAAGGCCTTGGAAGCTTTGACAAAAACACCCGCTACCCTTTTGAATGTGTATAGTGAAACCGGTAGCATTGAAGCAGGCAAATGGGCCAATTTCATTGTAACCAACGGACCCGTTTTTGCGGAAAAAACTATGATTCTTCAAAACTGGGTACAAGGTGAAAAGTATGCGATCAAAGAAGATGGTATGCAGGAGGTGAAAGGAAACTACACCCTGCAAATCGACGGAAATAAAAATTATAGTTTAGCAGTAAAAAGCAACAACAGCGCCGACATTATAGGAAACGACACCATTGCTTCCAAATTCAGTCACGACGGCAAAATGGTATCCATCAATTTTAATGAAACCAAAAAAGCTAAAAAAGGTTTCAGACTCAGCGGGGTGGCCAATGGTAATTCATGGAGTGGTACCGGAACCGACAGTAGTGGAAATTCTGTTTATTGGACGGCCGTTTTCAACAATGCCATCGCTACAAAAACAGACAGTGCCAGAAAAAAAATAACTCCTACAGTAGGCAAACTTAGTTACCCCAACATGTCGTTTGGGTGGGAAGAAATGCCAAAGCAGGAAACTATTTTATTGAAAAATGCAACGGTATGGACCAACGAAAAAGAAGGCGTATTGAAAAATGCAGATGTGCTGGTGGTGAATGGAAAAATTGCATCGGTAGGACAAAATCTCAGCAATGCAAATGCGAGAATCATTGATGCAACGGGCAAACACGTTACGGCGGGTATCATAGATGAACACAGTCATATCGCAGCGGCGTCCATCAATGAAGGAGCACAATCTGTTACTTCAGAAGTAAGAATTGCAGACAATATAGATCCGGATGATATTGATATCTACAGGCAGTTAAGCGGTGGTGTTACCACTTCTCATATCCTGCATGGAAGTGCGAATACTATTGGCGGACAAACACAGTTGATCAAACTGCGCTGGGGTGCCAACGATGAAGGATTGAAGTTCAAAGGTGCTGATGGTTTCATCAAATTCGCATTGGGCGAAAACGTGAAGCGCACCACTTCTACCAGCAACAATCGTTTCCCGGATACCAGAATGGGTGTAGAACAGGTGCAAATGGATGCTTTTACAAGAGCAAAAGATTATGAAAATGCGATAAAAGGACCTAATGGAAAATTAGTTCGCAGAGATTTGGAACTAGATGCCTTGGTAGAAATCATGAATAGCAAAAGATTCATTACTTGCCATAGTTATGTGCAAAGCGAAATTATTGAAACCATGAAAGTGGCAGAGAAATTTGGCTTTAAGATCAATACTTTCACTCATATTTTAGAAGGGTATAAAGTGGCCGACAAAATGAAAGCACACGGTGCAGCAGCATCTACATTTAGCGATTGGTGGGCGTACAAATTAGAAGTACAGGATGCCATTGCTTACAACCCAGGCATCATGCACAAAGTAGGGGTGAATGTAGCCATCAATAGTGATGATGCAGAAATGGCTCGCCGTTTAAATCAGGAAGCTGCAAAGAGCGTGAAGTACAGCAGCGTATCTGAAGAAGATGCGTTGAAGATGGTTACACTTAACCCAGCCATCATGCTGCACATCGATAAAACAGTGGGTAGTATTAAAGCTGGCAAAGATGCCGATCTTGTTGTTTGGAGCGATCATCCATTGAGCATTTATGCTAAGGCTGAAAAAACGCTGGTAGATGGGATTGTTTATTTCGACAGAGAAAAAGACATGGAACTACGCAAAAAGGTGCAGGCAGAAAGAACCCGTTTGATTCAGAAAATGCTGGATGAAAAAAAAGGCGGTGGATCTGTAGGCCCAGCCATGCCAAGCATGAGAAAAGTAAATGCATGCATGGACCACGCTCATAGCCATGGATTGCTTACTTACCAAGAAGAAAGCACCGACTAAAGAAACACTTTATCACAACAACAAAAATTAAAAATGAAAAAATATACAACCATAGTAGCAGGGCTTCTGTTAAGTTTGAGCAGTATGGCTCAGGAAACAGTGTACCCTGCGCCTGCACATAAAGGCATGCTGTTCATAAAAAACGGAACGGTTCATGTAGGCAACGGACAAGTTTTGGAAAACACCAGCATCCAAATCAACAATGGCAAAATTGAAAAAATAGGGACTAATTTACCTATCCCTGCAGATGATGTAAAGGTATTTGATGCAGCTGGCAAGCATGTGTATCCAGGCTTGATCATGAGCAGTACCAATACTGGCTTAAAGGAGATCGGCAGTGGTGTAAAAGGCAGCAACGATTTTAGTGAAATCGGTGCCTTGAATCCGAATGTTAAAAGCATTGTTGCTTACAATTCAGAATCTAAGGTTATCAATACCCTTAGAAGCAATGGTATTTTATTGGCCAATATTGTTCCCCAAGGGCAGTTGCTCGCAGGCAGTAGTAGTGTGGTACAGTTTGATGCCTGGAATTGGGAAGACGCTGCCTATAAAACAGATGGCGGTATGCATTTTTACATGCCATCACTCATTAACAGAAGAAGAGGCGGTTTTGGAGTAGCAACACCTGGCAACGACCCCATCAAGGCAGGCCTAGAGAGAATTGAATTAGTGAAAAGCTTTTTTCAAGAAGCAAAAGGATATTACATTCAGCAAAACAAAACGGCTACCAATTTAAAATTTGAAGCGGCAAAAGGATTGTTTGATAAATCCCAAAAATTATTTGTGCATTGTAACCTTGTAAAGGAAATGTTGATAGCAGTTGATTTTGTAAAAGAATTTGGATTCGACGTAGTAATTGTAGGAGGCAGTGAGAGCTTTCAAATTGCACCTTTATTAAAGCAAAACAACATTCCCGTTATTTTACAACAACTACACAGTTTGCCCACATCAGAAGACGATGATATAGACCAGCCTTTTAAAACACCAACTGTTTTACAAAAAGCGGGCGTATTATTTGCAATAACAGATGAAGATGGACAAACCACTGGTCGAAATCTGATGTTCAATGCAGGCACGGCTGCCTCATATGGCTTGAGTAAGGAAGAAGCACTGGCTTCCATTACTTTAAATGCGGCGAAAATTTTAGGCATTGCAGACAAAACCGGAAGTATTGAAGTAGGCAAAGATGCCAATATCATTATTTCTGAAGGTGATATCTTAGACATGAAAAGCAGTGTAGTAACAAAAGCATTTATACAGGGTCGTGAGTTGAGTCTCGATGATAAACACAAACAGTTAAATGAAAGATTCAAAACCAAATATGGCATAAAGTAATATTCTTCAGACTATATTTAAAAAAGCCATCCTGTTTAAAGGGATGGCTTTTTGCATTACTGAAGATTTGTGAAAAGTTATATTGCTTTTACGAAAACGGTATAATGAAAACCAGCCTGATTGAATGTCAAACAGAAATAGGACTTACTTTGACATCCTATTATCTTTTCATAAAAGAGGGAAGCTGCTGCAATTTGCCAACACCGTCCAAGTAAAATCATTTTAAACTATTTTATTGAAGATTCAACATTTTTCCTTTTGGATATTTGACGCTATAACTAATTCTTACTTTTTTGCTTTCGCCTGGAGCGAGTTGTAATTTCCAGGTGAGCACACCAATTTCGGTGTTAACCATAGCATCGCTGCTTTCTCTCAGTTCTACTTCAATGTCTTTATTGGTACTGATGGGATACTGATCTTTCAGTATAAAATCAATGACATCTTTTTTATTATTTTTTACAGTAAGTTCATAAGTAATTATCTGTAATTTATTAGAGCCAATGAATTTTACACTACTGAAATCGGTCATTTTTTCTCTTTTCACTACCACACGTTTGTCTTTACCCAATGTTAAATTGAGAGTATCGTTGGTGCTGGCTGGATCTAAAAATGATTTACCAATATAGGTTCCTTCAAAAATAATATTGGCTTCACCTGCCAACAGGTTTAGCTTTTCCCAATCGCTGATTTCTGCTAAGAGATAGGCTTCTTTATCTAGCTTGGGTACAGCATAGTATTTAAACACCCCGTTCATGCTGGCTTCTTTTAATGTAGCAATTTGTTGTTTCCCGTTGGTAGGTACATCGTACAGTAAATCGATATCATAGGTAATGTCTAAATCATTTTCGGACACAGATACATAATCATCCAAACCGTCTTTTAAGGTGATTAACACCACACCATTGCTGGCTCTTGCGCCATACAATGCTGTAGAATTGGCGTCTTTTAATACATCAATCGATTTGATAGATGCAGGATCGAGGTTAGCATAATTGTTGTAATTCATGGGCACCCCATTCACAACATACAGTGGCTGATTGCCGTTATTGATGCTGGCTGCACCTCTAATTTTTGTAGTAGCATAACCAGTAGTAACCACTTCATTGAGTTCAACTCCTGCAACACGCCCTTCCAATGACTGTATCGTATTTGATTTTGATAAATCATTCTCCATTCTCTTCACTGGATTAATGTAACTCAAAAACCAACTCCGCAACAATGGAGCGGTGCCATATTGAGATGGTGTAGAGGTAGACAAACTTAATTTTACTTTTTTCCAATCGATACCGGTGGTTTGGCTAATTTTT
>Ga0105046_10006232_pt1 | contig 18818 bp, 16 predicted proteins | sample MAT03_FD_78385 | JGI IMG/M metagenome (GOLD analysis project Ga0105046, IMG submission 78385) | Freshwater microbial communities from Lake Fryxell liftoff mats and glacier meltwater in Antarctica - MAT-03 (megahit assembly) | ecosystem: Environmental > Aquatic > Freshwater > Ice > Liftoff... | reverse complement strand
CCAGCAGCAACTTCGCCGCCAGCGGGCTCGCGGCGTGCGCCAGCGCCTCCAGCGCCAGCGCCTCGACCTCATCGCACGCTTCGGGATATGCGACGCTCGCGTCCGGCCGCGCCTCCTCGCGCAGCCCGCGGGCCGCCAGCGCCGCCGCGAGCAGCGCCACGATCCGCACTCCACCATGCGGCATTAATTGCACCAGTGTCGACGACGGCCGCGCCACCACACCCCGGTCCACGCCAAGCAGGTCGCGCAGGCGCACGCCACCCACCGGCACCGCTCCAATTCCAAGCGCAACCAGCGCGCCATCAAGCGCATCGCCCGAAGCGGCCATCACATCAAGAATCGCAATCGGCGCAGGGCCTCCCGCCGCGAGCCGATACGTGGCGCACAGCGACCTCATCGCGTCACTCACGGCAACTCGTCCTCGTCGGCTCCGTCAACCTCGTCATCGCCCCCATCACCAATCTCATCCAGCGGCGTCCGCCGCGGCGTCACGCCCGGCTCGTCCCCATCCTCAAGCGATGCCTTCGCCACCTCGTACAGCCCCATGAGCTGCAGGTCCGGCACGATGTGCTCGACAAGATCATCATCCTCAAAGAGCAGCGCCGCATCGCCGCCTGTCGCGACAATCTGCGGATACGCGCCATACGCATCGGCAAAGCGCTCGATGGCATGTCGCACCAGCCCTCGCGCTCCAAGCACGCACCCAAGCAGCATCGCGTGCTTCGTGTCCTTGCCAAAGACGCCCCGCGATGGATCCGGCCGCGTCAGCGCCACCCGCGGCAGCTGCGCCGTGTTCTCGCTCAGCGATTGCAGCATCATCGAAACGCCCGGCGCAATCAGCCCGCCCTGGAACGTTCCCTCACCATCCACAAAGTCCACCGTGATCGCCGTCCCCGCGTCGATCACCACGCAGGCCTGGCGCGAGCGCCGGTACGCGCCGAACGCGCACACCAGCCGATCCTGCCCAAGCGTCGAACCATCGTCCAGCGCATGCGCCATCGGAATCCGCAAGTCCCCACCTCCAACACCCACGCGGTACACCTCAACACCCTCGCTCTCGAGCGCGGTGCAGATGCGATCCGCCATCGCCGGATTCACGCTGCTCACAACGACCGGCGCGTTATGCACGGCCTCGCCCGCGCGCCGCACCGCCGCGACCACCAGCTCAGTGGCCGTCACCGGATCCGGAGCCGAACCCCCATCGCTCGCCAGCACACCAATCGTGATCGAGACCGGATCGCGCAGATCCCCCTTCTCAAAGAGCCCGACTCGCGCGCGTGTGTTCCCAATCGCGAGCGCAATCAGACTCTCAAGCCCGCCCGAAGCGCCGCCCAGGCCGCCAAAGGCCGCGGACCCCGCCTCCTCTTCGCCGCCACCAGCAACCGAAGAGTCGCCGTCAAGTTCATCGATGTTCATACCCGCAGGATACGGGGGCGGGAGGGAAGTGGCGAAGTGGCGAAGTGGCGAAGTGGTTAAGTGGTCAAGTGGTCAAGTGGCTTCGCAATCGCCACTCTTCATTTTCGTTCTTCACTCTTCACTTTTCGCTTTGGCTTGCGCTCACCACCATCACGCTCCGATCATCGTTCGCCTCTCTTCCCTGCGAGTGCTCATCGCACAACTCCAGCAGAGCCTCGATGATCTTGCCCGGCCGCCCGGCGTGCAGCGGCACCAATCGCGCCACCGCCTCGCGCAGCGCTCGCAGCCCAAGCTGCTCGCCGCGCAAGTTCGTCGTCTCAGTCAGCCCATCCGTGATCATCACCAGCGTGTCGCCCGGCTCAAGCTGCACACGCCCGCTCGCATACATCTCTCCCGCGTCGATCGCCAGCGGCAGATGCTGATTCTCCAGCTCCTCAACGACCCCGGTCCGCGCCCGGTAGAGCCAGATCGGCAGATGCCCCGCCAGCGCATACTCGCACTCGCTGCCCTGTTCGCCACGCCGCACCCGCACGCACGCAAACGTCGCAAACGTCCCCGGATTCACCAGCGGCACCAGCACCCGATTCAGATCAACCAGCAGCGACGCAAGATCAGCCGTGTGCGAGCCGCCACGCAGCCGCATGTGGATCGCGCTCTTGACCATCCCCATCACAAGCCCCGCCGCCACACCATGACCCGACACATCCGCGATGAACGCGTCAACCTCTCCCTCGCGCGTCAGCACATCAACAAGATCCCCGCCCATGTCGCTGCTTGGAATGCTCATCGCCGAGACCTGCGCCACGCTCGTACGAACATCAATCTCCGGCACCAGCGCCTCATGCACCTTCCGCGCCAGGTCCAGCTCAGCCCTTGATCGCGCCGCCGCTCGCTCGTTTCTCCGCACAAACCAGATGATCAGCGTGAAACCGACCGACACACCAACCACAATCAGAATCGCCAGCACCACCAGCCGCGTCGGTGCCGACAATCCCGCTCCAGGCCCAAAGAGTCCAAGGTTACCCAGCGGCGGAAAGACAAAGGGCGGCGCCACAAACGGCATCGCCATCAGCGGCGCCACAAGCCAGTACCGACGCGACGAGAACGAATACGCCCAACCCATCGCAATCAGCCCGGAAAACGCCGCGATCCAGACCCCCAGCGACCAGCTCCCAGGCTCCCGCTGGATCATCGCAATCAGCATCCCCAGCGAGCCAAAGAGAAAAAAAACGCCCGCATACATCAGCCAGCCAGCGGGGCGTTGTGGTCGGGGCCTGTGCATCCGTCCAGACTACCCGATCTCGGCCACAGGCTTACAGACACGCCGCAAGGTGCCCCCGCGCCTCGTCGCGCCATGCTGGTACCCTCTTGGAATGGGCACCCGTCCGCACTCCACCTACCTCATCGCGCCAGCGCCGCTCACCACGCTGCTCGCGGCCGTACTCCTCGCCATCGCTCCAATGGGATGCGCTTCAGCGAGCAGGCCTCGCCGCACGGGCGACGCTAGCAGCGCCTTCACGCCCGCCGCCATCAGGATCCACCCACTCACCCACATCGAGCTCGCGCCCGCCGATCCCGAATCTCTTGCCGCCTCCACTGGCGATCGCTCCACCCTCATCCTCCACCTCGAAGTCACCGATGCCTGGGCGGACACCATCAAGGCCCTTGGCTCGCTTCGCGTTGATCTTTTCCGCCCGGGCCCCGGCGTCGCGCCCGGCATCGAAACCCAGACCCTCGCCTGGGACGTCACCGACCTCCAAGACCCTGATTCCAACTCGCGCCGCTTCGACCGCGCCACCCGAACCTACCGCCTCCCACTCCGCGGCCCAGTATGGATGTCCACATGGCTCGACCGTGAAACGGCCGCCAGAGAAAATCGCCCCGCTTGGCTCAAGGTCCGAGTCTTCTTCCAGCCATTGACCGCCGCCACCGATCCCAGCCAGCCCTTCCCACCGATCGCCGCGGCAGATGGCAGCGTTGAAATCAACATCAAACCAGCCTCAGCAACCCCAACAGGCCTCATCCTGCGCGATGAGTTTGTGCTGCAGCGGTAGGGTGGATCTCACATGAGTCTCGTATGCGTTCGGCGCTGGGTCGAGCTGCGTGACCTGCGTCGGCGTGGCATGGCGCATCGAGCACGCACCCACACCGCGGCAGCCAGATCGAAACGGTCACGGACAAGCCCGAACGCAGGAGCGTCGCCAAGATCAGCAGCGAAAAGACCGAACCGTTCAAGACCCGGCCCAGAGCCAGACCGATCGAGCTCCGCGCGGCGGGCATGCTTCTCAAGCTCTCTTGCCGCCTCGCAAACGCCAGCGCACCTGGTTCCGCCATCCGTTACGGCAGCACCAGCATCGCATCTCCATAGCTGTAGAAGCGGTAACGCTCTCGAAGGGCAACGCCATAGATCTCCATCAGCCGCTCGACGCCGCCCGGGAAGAGAGAGGCGACCATCGCGAGCAGCGTGCTCCGCGGCAGGTGGAAGTTGGTGAGCAGGCCGTCCGTCCAGCGCCACGGATAGCCGGGTGTGATGAGGATGTCGGTCGCCAGCCAGTCTGGGGTGGGCGTGGTGTGACTGCTTGCAACGTCCGCCGCGGCGAGCCTCGCGAAACTCTCGACGGTCCTCGCTGAAGTCGTGCCGACGCAGATCACGCGGCCAGCCCGGGCTGTGGTGTTGCCGAGCGCGCCGACGGATCTTCGAGTGCGATGGATCGCGGCGCGCGTGTCGCCGGGCATCGCGCAGCGCTCGGTGTGCATGCGGTGCTGCTCAACAAATTCAGTCTCAACCGGGCGGAACGTGCCCGACCCAACATGAAGCACCACATCAGCGCGGCCGACGCCGCGGGCCGCGAGCGCATCGAGCACGGCAGGAGTCATGTGGAGCCCGGCGGTCGGCGCGGCGACGCTCGCACCCAGTGTGTGAGATGCGATCAGGCCTTGTGGGTCCGCCCCTCCATCGTGTGCGCGGGTGGGCGCGGTGGCATAGACCGTCTGATACCGAGCGCGGTCGTAGGCATCGCCGAGATCGCGGGCGTTGTTGGATGCCGCCTCGCGCTCGCGGGCCTTGAGGATGTACGGCGGTAGCGGCGTGCGGCCGATGTGTTCGAGGATGGCGGCAGAGCTTTCGGCATCTAGAAACGCACTCGATGCGCTTCGTACAGACACGATCCACCCGCCGCGGTCCTCTGCTCCCAGCGGCGACAGCAGGTGCAGCCGCACGCCCGAGTCCGGGCCTGGCCCAGCGTTGCCCGGCGCATCGAGCTCGATAGCAACATCGATGCCCGCCTTCATGCGTTTGCCCTGAAGTAGGACCGCCCAGCGTCGTTCGCCCGCGATGGGCGTGGGCAGGTCACTCGTGTGAGCTCTGTCACTCTTCTCAAACTTGTCATGCCCCAAATACGCGTCGGCTTCATCAAGATACAGCCCCTCGACGCGCCCGCCGGTGTCGGCGCGATGACCAATGAGCCGCGCGGGGATCACACGCGTGGTGTTGAGCACCATGAGATCGCCCGGCGCGAGCAGCGCGGGCAGGTCGCGCACCACGCGATGCTCAAGGCGCGAAGGGTCCGAACGCGAGACCACCAGCAGCCGCGCCGAGTCGCGCGGCTCCGCGGGTGAGGTCGCAATCAGCGACTCCGGCAGGTCATACTCAAGATCGCTCGTCCTCAGCACGCCTGGCTTTCTCCCTTCGTTCGCCTCACCGGCGCACCACATCCGTGCGTGGCTCGCCATCAACAGACGGTACAGACCCACCCGACGCCGCACACAAGAAGAGCCAAAAACATGCGCAGCCCTACGCCGCAGGCTGCAAGCAGCGACATTATCGGCACTCGCCCGCCCAGCCCAATCCGGCACGCCCGTTTCATCTCTTCGGGCAGATGGTCGTCTCATCACTCCAGAATGGTTGGCAGAGTGCCTCGTGCTTCGGCCCGGGGAACGCGGCCCTCGCCCCCCACGAGTGCGCGGCGGCGTGTGTCGCGCCGAGTCTGGCCGTCACGAGCCCCTGCGTGGAAGTGTCCACGCCGATTCACGCCGACCGCAGCCCGGTTCGCCCCTTCTGGCAGCATCTCGAAGACAGCAACAACCGCGACCGACTCGAACGCGCGGCGATAGCAGCCGCCAACGCCAAGCCAGAGCACGCTGCCGCACGAAAGGCAACGGCCGACACCGCGTCTCTCGCGACGCTCCCAGCATTGCCGACTGAGCAGAAGGCCAAGGCACAGGCCGCGTACGCCCCGCCAGCCCAGCGCCCCGCTCGCCTCATCGATGTGGTCGCCTGAATGAACACGGGAAGAACGCGGGCCCGCGCTCAGCAAGCGTTCGAAGCGCACGCCAAGCACGTCTGGAGTCCACATCCATCCTGACGCATTTCATTCTCACTGCCTCACTGCTTCGCCCTCCCGCGTTCTCGCTTTCTTTCTTTTCGCTCCCCTTCCCGCGTCCGCCGAGGCCCAGCCTGCGAATGATCGGGTCCATGCTCCGGTGCACAAACGTCCACAAGTCCTATCGCCTCGGGGATCGCGACGTCCCCGCCCTTCGCGGCGTTGACCTCGCTATCGATGCGCCGGGCTACTACGCCATCATGGGCCAGTCTGGCTCGGGCAAGTCCACCCTCCTCCACCTTCTCGCGGCCCTCGACCGCCCTGACAAGGGCGAGATCATCCTCGCGGGCCGCGATCTCCACACACTCTCCGAGCGCGACGCCACGCTCTATCGCCGGCGCGAGATCGGCATCGTCTTCCAGCAGTTCAATCTCATCCCCACGCTCACGGCTTCGGAGAATGTCGAGCTACCCGGCGCGCTCGCGGGCGAGGACACCGCCTGGCTCCGCAAGCGATCCGGAGAGTTGCTCGAGCGGCTCGGCCTGCCCGGCCGCGCCAATCACAGACCCGATGCGCTCTCCGGCGGCGAGCAGCAACGCGTCGCGATGGCGCGAGCACTCCTCTTCTCGCCCCCGGTCCTCTACGCTGATGAGCCCACGGGCAACCTTGACTCCGTCACCAGCGCCAAGCTCTGGACACTCCTGGGGGAGATCGCCAGCGAGAACAACATGCTCGTCGTGATGGTCACGCACGAGCCCGCCGCGGCCTCACATTGCAAGCAGGTCTTCGTCCTCGCAGACGGTCGCGTCGCGGGCACCATCAACACGGAGGGACTCGATGCGGCGGGCGTGGCGGCTCGGTATCAGCAGTCTGTTCGCGCGGCCTAGTCGCGCGATCCTCCTCGTCCTCGTCGTCGCGATGGCCTCGATGCTCATCGCCGCCGTCGGTGTCGCGCTGGGTTCCGTACGCGCTGCCATCGAGCAGCGCGTCCTCGCCGTTGTCGGATCCTCCGATGTGCGACTACGCGCTTCGGGGGTCGGCAAGACGATGCCGCAGTCCCTCTCGGACGCCGCCGCGGAGTGGCCCGGCGTTCGGCTTGCGGCGCCGCGCCTTACAGCCTCGCTCGGTCTTCGCTTCGTCCGTCCCATCTGGACCGCGCGGCCCGACGGCACCTGGATGCGCGCACCCCTCGACCTGCGCGTCACCGCACCAATCTACGGCATCGTCGCCGAGGCCGAGAACGCCGTGCGACCCATCTCGATCAACTCTGGGCGACTGCCCATCGCGCCGGGCGAGATTGTCCTTGATGAGAGCCTCGCCAAGCGCCTGAGCCAACGACAGACCACTTTCCAGCTCGGTTCCGCCGGGCTCTCCATCCTCGCTCGCACCAGCGGACTTGCCATCATGAAGTCCGACGCGGGCCCGACATCGGTCGCAACCGCCGATGAGGCCAAGCGACTCAATCAGGCTGGCGGCATCTCAATCGGCGACCCGATCGAGGTCGTCCGCATCGGTGATGATCCCATTCGCCTTGTGGTCGTCGGCTTCACGCCGCCGCCCCCGCTGGGCGGCACGCCAACAGCAATCATGACGCTCGAAGGCCTTCAGCAGGTCAGCAGCCAGCCCGGCCGCGTCAGCCAGGTTGATCTGATACTCGATACGAGCCAGGATCCGCTCGCCTTCGTCGCCACGCACGCGCAGGAGCTTCCCAAGTCGGCGAGATTGCTCCCGACCGAGAAGATCACCAGCGGACTGCAGGCCAACTTGCAAGCCAACCAGATCGGGTTCCTCGTCGCGAGCATCATGTCCTTCTTCGGCGCGGCGTTCATCATCACCACTGGCCTTGCCGTCGGTGTTGTTGAGCGGCTGCGTGAACTCGCGGTGCTGCGATGCATCGGCGCGACACGCGCGCAGCTCGTCGTCTCGCAGATTGTGCAGGGGCTGGCGCTCGGCTTCCTTGGCGGCGCGGTCGGCGTTCCGATCGGGACTGCGCTCGCGTGGTTCATGCTGGACTACTTCAAGGAGGCGCTCGCCGCGGATCCGATCATCGATCCCGCGAGGATCCTGTGGGCCATGGCTGGTTCGGTGGTCTGTGGTCTGCTCGGCTCGGTATGGCCCGCGATCCAGGTCTCTCGCGTCAGCCCGCTCGCGGCCCTTTCGGTCCGTGCCAAGCTTCCCAGCCCCTGGGTCATGCGCGCGCTCCTCTTCGCAGGCCTCTGCGGCGTCGCGTTCCATCTTGCACTCTTCACCCTGGTCACCAACGGTCAGGTCATCTTCTGGACCTATGTCACGGTCGGCCTGCCGATCTACATGGTCGGATACTTCTGCCTTGGACCACCGACCACGCTCGCCGCGGCTCGACTCCTTGAAACTCCAATCTCCGCTCTGCTCCGAATCCCGCGAGGTCTGCTGCGTCGCTCCATCGAGGCCACACCCTACCGCTTCGGTTTCACGAGTGGCGCGATGATGGCGGGCCTGGCGCTCCTCGTCGCCATCTGGACGCAGGGAGGCGCGGCCCTGCGCGACTGGATCGAGCAGCTGCGATTTCCCGACGCGTTCGTCGTCGGCCTCGCGATGGACCAGCGCACGATCGACGAGCTGCGCAAGCTCGACTTCGTCCTCGACACGAGCCCCGTCTCGCTCCATCCCGTCCAGACCGAGGCCTTCGGCATCAAGGGCCTGACCTCTATCAAGACCTTCTTCGTCGCCTTCGAGCCTGAGAGCTTCTTTCGCATGACCGCGCTGGAATGGATCCAGGGTGATCCCGCTGTTGCTCAGGCGCGCCTCGCCGAGGGCGGCGCGGTGATCGTCTCGCGCGAGTTCCTGACGGCGAGCAATGCCGGCGTCGGCGGCACATGGACCTGCAAGGACGATGAGGGCCAGTCGCACTCCTTCGAGATCGTCGGCGTCGTGGGCTCGCCGGGCCTCGAGATCGTCTCCAACTTCTTCGATGTCGGCGAGGACTTCACCGAGGCCCGCGTCCACTCCGTCTTCGGCAGCCAGAAGGACCTCAAGGACATCTTCGGCGTCGACTCCATCGGCATGATCCAGATCGACCTCGCCGAAACAATCAATGACGAAGAAGCCCTCGAGATCATCCGCGAGAAGCTGCTCCCCGCGGGCATTCTCTCTGCTGGCAGCGGCCGCGCAATCAAGGCCGACATCGTGCGATTTGCCAACACGGCCCTGGTCGTCAGTTCATCAGTCGCCATCTTCGCGATGGCCGTCGCGTGCCTCGGCGTTGCCAACCTCATCATCGCGGGCGTGCAGGCCCGAAGGTTTGAGTTCGGTGTGCTGCGAGCGGTGGGGGCCTCGCGAAGTCTGCTCACACGGCTCGTTCTTGCAGAGGCGCTCGTCGTCGCGCTCACCGCCTGCGTGCTCGGAAGTCTCATGGGAGTCCAGGGTGCCTTCGGCGGCACACGACTCAACACGCTCATCTGGGGCCTTGATCTCCGCCTGAACCCCCCGCCGATCCCGATCCTGTTGGGATGCGTCGCGGTCATCGTCATGACCCTCGCGGCCGCCGGCCCCGCGGCCCTCTCCCTCTCACGCCAGCGCGTGCGAGAACTGCTCGGCGCGATGCGCGGCTGATTCTGAAGAACGCAGATCGCCGCCGCAGATTCTCATGCGCATCAGACCAGGTAAAGCCCATACTTCGCGATGCACCAGATCGCCGCGACGCCGTCGCGCCAGCCGATCTTCTTCCCCTCTTCGTACGTACGCCCGGCGTAGCTCACCGCGACCTCGTACACCCGGACACGCCGGTCGCCCGCCGCGCCTTGTGCGCGATCCTCTTGCGACGCCGCAACCCGCGTGCGCGCGGCCTTGATCACAAGCTCGATCTCAACGCCGAAGCGAGCCTCGTTGATCGTAATCTGACGCAGCACGTCCGCCCTGAATGCCTTCAGGCAGCACTCGACATCCGTCAGATTCAGGTTCGCGGCCATGCAGCAGAGCTCCGTGATGCCGCGGTTGGCCACGCTGTGCCAGTAGTAGAGCACGCGGTGCGTCGCGCCGATGAATCGCGAACCAATGACCGCGTCCGCACGTCCATCAAGGATCGGCCCCAGCACCGCGTCGTGATCGCGCGGGTCGTACTCCAGGTCCGCGTCGTGCACGATCACAACATCGGCGCCCTCCGCCAGCGCCTCGCGAAACCCGGTTCGTAGTGCCGCGCCCTTCCCTTCGTTCACATCGTGCAGCACGGCGCGGAGCCGCGTCGTGCCCGGGTCCGCACGCTCGCGCACTCGCGCCTCGTCGATCATCGCCGCGATGAGCGCACGCGTCCCATCCGTCGAGCCGTCATCAACGAGGATCACGGTCCGCTCGACCCTCGCGCCCTCCCCGCCGCCGCCATCAGCCCGCGGCGGCGGCGTCGCCATCAGCCGCTCCACCGACCGGCGCAGCCACCGCACCTCGTTGTACACCGGCATCACCACAAAGAGCTTCATGGTCCTGAGCGTACCGGCCCCGCCCCTCTCAAGCCCGCAAGCCCAACTTCCAGCAAGGCCAGGCACGCGCTCGAGACCCCAACCCCACCAAACTCCCAAGGATGCATCCACCTCACACCCACCCGAGCCCCACGCGCAAGCGTGGGCGGCTTGTCATCCTTCCTGTTCTTCTTCCCCTTCCCTTCCCCACCCACCCGAGCCCCCCACACCACAAACTCCACCTCGCGATGCGTCAACGTTCGCTCCACCACGCCAATCCGCGTCGCGCGTCCGCCGCCAACCTCCGCGAGCACGGCCCGTAATTCCGCAGCCAGCGCCCGCTTGCTCGCCGCCGCGGTCGGTGGTTGCCAGAGGCCGCTCCAGAGCGCGCCCTCAGCCTGCTTCTCCATCAGCACCCGTCCAGAATCGTCCAGCACCACCAGCGCATCAAGCCGCACGCGTCGCCGCGCCGCACGAACTTTGGGGCGAGGGAGCGAGTCCTGCATTCCCAGCGTGTGAGCGCCGCACTCCTCGCGAACCGGGCATCCTCCACACCGCGGCCCACTGGGCGTGCACACCATCGCGCCCAGCTCCATCAGCGCCTCGTTCAGCACTCCCGCCGCCACACCCGCGCGAGCGCACGCCGCCACCAGCGCCTCAGCTCGCGGCCAGGCCCACGCCAGTCCATCCGCGCCGCTCGAAAGGTCCTGCCCCTCGATCCTGATCAGCACCCGCGCCACATTCCCATCCACGATCGGTGCCGATACTCCGAACGCCAGCGATGCGACCGCGCCAGCGGTGTACCGCCCGACTCCCGGAAGCTCCATCAGCGCCAGCACCTCGCGCGGCACAACGCCCCCAAACCGCTCCATCACCATCCGTGCCGCAGCGTGCAGCATCCTCGCCCGCCTGTAGTATCCAAGCCCCGACCAGCGAGCCAGCACATCATCCTCATTCGCCGCCGCAAGATCGCGCACGGTCGAGAAGGCTCGTACAAACTCAGGAAACTTGACCAGCACCCGCGAGACCTGCGTCTGCTGCAGCATCACCTCGCTCACCAGCACGAGATAAGGATCTCGCGCCACTCCGGGCTCGCCGCGCCATGGCAGTTGTCTTCGCGATGTCCCAAACCACGCCGCCAGCGCGCGGACCAGCCGCCGATCTCTACCAATGTCTGACAAAGTCTCCCCGCGCGACCCATCGGCCATTATCACCGCCATGGCTAGACGCCAGCCAGCGCACGCTCGATCGCGGGCTTGAGCACCTTCCACTCTGACTCGGCCCGCTTGCCGACCGTGATCCAGCCATCATGGATCAGCAGGTTCGTCACACCCTCGATGGCAAACAGGGCCCGGCCTACCGCGTCATCACCCGATTGTTCAGCCGATGCGTACGACCGCGGCTCGCGCGGCGCGGGGCTTGGCTCAACGACGCACTTGAGCGCGTTGGGATTGGGCGTGGTCTGGAATGAACGAACTTTGTACGGCACTATGTCGTCCTTTCGTGAGGCCCGGCTCATCGTGTCCGGTCATGACCTGTCACGTCCCATCGTGGCGCAACCAGCTCGGCCGGACCGATGATAGAAGTCCATCTACCGCCGCCTCTGATCCCGGCCTCTTGCGAACGTAGACTCCCTCGCTGCCCACCGCCGCGTCCGAAACCCCGACCGATCACACCGACTAAAGCCAGATTGCCCCCGGAGCCTCCCACGTGTTCCTGACCGATCGTCTCCAGAGCTTCTTTGACCGGCTCTCCACGTATCCCGCGTGGCAGGTTTTGGTTGAGCTCGCGGTCATCTGGATCGTGGTCTACGTCATCTTCCGCTTTGTCCAAGGTACTCGCGCGGCTGGCGCGCTCAAGGGACTTCTTGTCCTGCTCATCGTCGTCACGATCCTCTCCCGCGTCTTCGGCGGCACGGGTTCCTTCCAGCGACTCGGCCTCCTCTACGACCGGTTCCTTGCCCTGGTCGCGATCTCACTCGTAGTCATCTTCCAGCCCGAGCTGCGGCGTGCCCTCGTGCGGCTCGGCGAGACCCCCTTCTTCCGAACAAGTCCCAAGGACCTCAAGATCATCGCCGACGAGATCGCCTCCGCCGCGGCATATCTCTCCAAGGCCAAGTTCGGCGCCATCATCGTCGTCGAGCGCAACGTCGGCCTCGCGGGCCTCGTTGAGGGGGGCACCGTTCTGGGTGCCGAACTTTCAAGCCGCCTCCTCCAGACCATCTTCTTCCCGGGTTCGGCGCTTCACGACCTCGCCGTCATCATCAAGGGCCGCACGATCCACGCCGCGGGCGTGCAGCTCCCGCTTGCCGAGCCTTCGGAGATGCCGGACCCCTCACTAGGCTCGCGCCATCGCGCGGCGGTCGGCCTCTCGCGCGAGTGCGACGCGATCGTCGTCGTTGTGAGCGAGGAGACCGGAGCCTGCCGCATCGCCGAGCGCGGCCGCCTCTCCGACCGCCTCACCCCCGCCGCTCTCCGCGAAGAGCTTGAGGCCCGCATGGCTCGCGTCCCCTTCCGCAACGAGCCAACGGCCGAGGCGCGCGAGCAGCAGCTCCACCAACAGAGCCTCACCGCCGGCACGATCGAGGGTGACCTGCTCGCCGGTTCACCCACGGCCGACTCGACCCAGCGTTCGGGGAGGGCCTAGCTCATGCTGCGCCAATTGCGGACCATCCTGATCGTCACCACCATCGCGTCCATTGTCTGGGCCTTCGCAGAGGCCGAGAGCCTCCGCCCGCTCAGTACCGAGATCGATCTGGTCTTCACATCAGACCCCGCATCCAGCCGCACCCTCGAACTCATCGAACCCAAGCTGGATTCGCGACTAGGTTCAGGCACCGCGCTCCGCGTCATCGGCGAGATCGAGGGCCCCGCCGCCACTCTTGCGCAGCTCGAGCGCATTCTGAGCGACCCCATCCGCCTCAGCGCGGGCGATCCGGGCATGCCAAAAGATCCGGGCACCTGGCCCATCTCTCTGCGTGACCTTCTTCGCGACCATCCCGCGCTCCGCGGCCGCGGCGTTGTCATCCGGCGCATCGAGCCCGCCACCATCACCCTTCGCATCGACGATCTGATCGAACGCCAGTTGCCAATCCGCGTCGAACTCCCCGAAGGCGAGACCGACGGCCCCGCCGAGTCGCGCCCTCGCAACGTCACGGTGCTCATGCCCAAGGCCGTGAGCGATTCCCTTCCCACGGACGCCACGGCGGTGGCCCGTATCGACCAATCAACATGGGATCGCCTCGTCCCTGGCCGCCGCGAGACCGTCGCTGGCGTGCGCCTCGAGATTCCCGGCATCACCACCGACACGCCCTCGCTGCGAGTGCGGCCCCCGGTTGTTGATGTCTCTCTCGCGGTCCGAATGCGCAGCTCGACGCTTCGGGTTGCGACCGTTCCGGTCCATGTCCGCATCCCTCCCGTCGAGATGGCCCTCTTTGATGTGGAGATTCCAGAGCAGGATCGCGTGCTCATCGACGTAGTGGTCTCTGGCCCCGCCGACCTTGTTCGCCAGATCGAGGACAAGTCGATCTCGCTCATCGCCACCGTCACCCTGACCTATGAGGACCTCGAACGAGCCGTCACATCCAAGGAAGCCACCTTCTTCAGCTTCCCAACCCCCCTCAAGTTCGATGTCGCCAACCGCACCGTCCGCCTCAAGATCACACGTCGCGAGAAGGCACCCGGCTGAGCCGGTGCCGTATACTCGCGCCCGATCCCCCTCCACAACGCGGCCAGGGATGAGCCGCCCGCAATCGGACGGAGCCAGAGATGACCACGCCCCGACCCAGCACCAATCGACCAATCTCGTCCACGCGCGTCATCGCCCTGATGAACCAGAAGGGCGGCGTCGGCAAGACCACCACCACCGTCAACCTCGCGGCCGCATGGGCCAAGGCCGGGCGCGAGACGCTCGTCATCGATCTTGATCCGCAGGCCCACGCCACGCTTCACCTCGGCGTGGATCCCGCGAGCGTGCAGCGCTCCATCTACGACCTCTTGATCGGCGACGAGCCCGACATCGCGTCGATTGCCACTTCAACGCGCGACCATCTCTGGGTGCTGCCCGCCCACACCGATCTCGCCGCTGCCGAGTCTGAGCTCGCGCGTCTTCCCGATCGCCAGAAGCGTCTCGACGCGGCGATCGCGCGTGCCGCGGGTCGCTATGAGTTCATCCTGATCGACTGCCCGCCGTCGTTGGGCCTGCTCACGCTGAACGCACTTGCGGCGGCACGCGAGGTCATCATCCCGATGCAGGCGCACTTCCTCGCGCTGCAGGGCGTGGGCAAGCTGCTTGAGACCGTGAACCTCGTCAGCCGCGCCGTCAACCCGCGACTTCGCGTCACCGGCGTTGTGCTGACCGCACACGACACCAGCAGCACCCACACGCGCGAGGTCGTGGCCGATCTCGAATCATTCTTCGAAGAGGCGCGCTCGCAGGAGTCACCCTGGCGCTTCGCGCGCGTCCTGCGCCCCGCGATCCGTCGCAACATCAAGCTCGCCGAGTGCCCGAGCTTCGGCCAGACCATCTTCGAGTACGCCCCGCAGGCCAGTGGCGCCGAGGACTACGCCGCGCTCGGCGCCTCACTCCTGAAAGAGTGGGACGCCATGCTCGCCAAGGCCAAGAAGTCCGACGCCGCACCCTCACCCTCATTCGCACCCGCTCTCTCCGAAGTCCACGTCGTCGCGCGACAGCCCGCCCCCGAGGCCACGGCGTGATCCCAGTGCCCTCGCGGCTGCGCATGTCGCTCTGGCGATGGCTCTTTGCTCCATACGCCGTAGCGCTCTTCATCGCCACCCACTGGCCCAAGATCCGGATCGACGGTCCAATTCCGCGCACCGATCTGCTGATCCATGTCACCGTCTTCGGCGGCTGGGGACTGCTCGCCACGCTCTGCGGCTTCTTCGGCCCGCCCCTCTCGCGCCGCAACATTGTGCGGACATGGATGCTTGGCCTCGTCTACGCCGCGATTGATGAGTCGCTCCAGCTCATCCCCTTTCTCCAACGCGTCGCCGCGATCGACGACTACGCCGCCAACGCCAGCGGCATCACGCTCGCGGCAGTCTTCCTCAGCCTCGTCGCACGCTTTGCCAAGAGCCCAGATCCCGCCTTGAACTAATTCATCACGCGTAACTTCATCGCGCGTAACGACATCACGCGTAACGACTCCTTCCTCCTCACCAATAATGAGACATGAGCGACGAACAGGGGCATCTCGCGAGCCAAGCCAGCGGCCCGGACGATGAGGCCGAACCTTCGCGCGCCCAGCGGTCGGTGCGGCCCGTCGGCGCGCGGCCCGCAGCACGCATTCCGCAGGGGTGGCGCGGCAGCCTCATCGGCCTCTTCCTCGCCATCACCGTCCTGCTGGCTTTCTGCTTCTTCTATCCCGGCTCGGTCTGGGCCAACCTGATCCAGGTGCTCCCGACCTTCGTGATGATGTTCGGCTTCTTCCTGCTTGGCGATGGCTTTCGCCAGCGTGTCGGCACCGAGGAGTACTGCGCGAAGTGCGGCTACCAACGCACGCGAGGCGGCCAGGTCGCTACCGACGCCGCCCGTTGCCCCGAGTGCGGACACGCGTGGTGGGGCTGGCAAGGAACTGTCATCGGACAACGCTCAATCTCATGGACGCGAATCGCGATCGCCGCCACCTGTGCCGTCCTCTGGATCACGCTCCTCTTGGGGCAGTTCTACGGCCTCAACACATTCCGCCTTGTCCCCACCTTTGGCCTCATTGAGGCCGCCGCCAACCACCGGGGCTTCGACAACCAGGTCTGGGACGCCATCGCGAAACGCACGATTTCGCCGGGGCAAGAGCGAGAGCTCGTCGAGTCGCTGCTCACTCGCCGAAAGGTCCGCAGGCTCTCCCCCGGCGCGGCCAAGTGGATCGAGGGCCGCATCGCTGCCGGTGCTGTACCTCCCGACCAGCTTCAACGCTACTTCGCCGAGATGGCTACGCCGCGCCTCATTCTCGCTCACGGCACCACCCCGAAGCTTGGCGAGCGTTTCGATGTGCAGGTCATACTGGACAATGACTCCAACATCTTCGGCGCGCACCAGCCGTTCTTGCACGTGCGCGCCATCACCGCCTCTCGCGACGCCGCGGCACTCAATCTCCCAAGTCCTACCTGGCTCTACCCACACCAGGTCTCCGAGGAGTTTGCCAAAGCTCTCGCTGATCGCATTGCTGGCCCCGCGAGCACCACACCTCCACCCGCCATCACCATCCGCCCGATCACCGAGGGCACCATCACCATCGCGGCCGAGGTCTACCTCATCATCTGGCCCGGCCCCAACGCGCCGACTCTTACAACCGACCCCAGCGGCCAAGTCATCGTTTCAACCGGCGTCCCACTCTTCAAACGCTTCGATCTCAAGCTCGACATCATGATTCCTGCGACGGACTCAAAGCCGTGACCAAAGCCGTAACCGAAGGCATGACGACGGCCGTGACCCAACCCCCACTCGATGCTTTGATGCCTAGTGGCTCGATGCCCTCGTCTTTCCATCTCTCTCTGCCACAATCTCGCTAACCTAGCCATATGACCACCTCGACCACTCCCGCTTTCGCCGCGCTCAACCACACCCACGACCCGGCCCTCAAGTCCTGGGTCGTGTCTGCCAACGACGCCGCCACCGACTTCCCGATCCAGAATCTTCCCCTCTGCGTCTTCGCGGCCGAGCACGATGGCCACCGTCACAACCACCTCGGCGTCGCTATCGGCGACTCGGTCCTGGATGTCTCGATGCTCATGGAAGCCGGTTGGATCGAGCGCGAGGACAAGGAGCTTGCGCCGGTCTTTGCCTTCCCCTACTGGACGCGCTTTGCCGCCTTTCCCGAGGCGCGCCCGCGGGTGCGTGCACTCCTGCAGAAGTTTCTTCTCGACGGCCCCGCGTCCCAGCCCATCAAGCGTCTGCGCGAGAAGGCACTCTGCCCCATGAAATCGCTGAAGTTCCTCCCGCCCATGACGATCTTCAACTACACAGACTTCTACGCCAGCATCGACCACGCCACCACCGTCGGCAGCATGTTCCGGCCCGACCAGCCGCTGCTTCCCAACTACAAGTGGATCCCCATCGGCTACCACGGGCGCGCGAGCAGCATCGTCGTCAGCGGCGCACCCATCGTCAGGCCAACCGCGCAGCAAAGCCCGCCTGATGGCGAGCCCGCTGGCACCGCGCCCAAGTTTGGCCCCTCGGCCATGCTCGACTACGAGCTTGAGATCGGCGCGTTCCTCGGTCCCGGCAACTCGCTCGGCAAGTCTGTTCCCATCGCCGAGGCCCACAACCAGCTGGTCGGCCTCTGCCTCGTCAACGACTGGTCTGCGCGCGATGTGCAGAAGTGGGAGTACCAGCCTCTGGGCCCCTTCCTCGCCAAGAACTTCGCAACGCAGATCTCTCCCTTCCTCGTCACCGCCGAGGCGCTCGCGCCCTTCCGCTGCCCCGCCAACATCCGTCCCGATGGGGACCCCGCGCCGCTTGCCTACCTCTCCGACGAGTCCGACCGCACGCTTGGCGGCTTTGACATCACGCTCGAAGTCCTCCTCCAGACCCAGCAGATGGCCACGACTGGCGTCGCGCCACAGCGACTCTCCCAAGGCACGTTCCAGCGCATGTACTGGACCTTCGCGCAGATGATCGCCCACCACACCGTCAACGGATGCAACCTGCAGCCCGGCGACCTCATCGCGAGCGGCACCATCAGCGGCAAAGAACGCGACACCAAGGGCTGCCTCCTCGAACTCACCTGGGACGGCCCCGGCAAGCCGCGCACTCCTGTCGAGCTTCCCACCGGCGAGAAACGCACGTTCCTTCAGGACGGCGACACCATCATCATGCGCGGCTGGTGCGAACGCGCCAACCATCGCCGCATCGGCCTGGGCGAATGCCGCGGCACGATCGTCGCGAGCTAAGGCCTCCGGGGTGGCCCGCCTCTTCGTGGTGGGTGTCTTCGGTACGTCAACACGCCGCGGCATGTGGATGTCGTGTTGAAGTGTCGGGCGCTGATCGACATGATTCGTGCGTGCTGCGGCGACGGGGGTATGGCGTTGGCTGGTGACGCTCACCCGCACCGTCTGCGATGGGGCGAGATGCGCATTCATCAGCGCATGCGGCGATGGCGTTGGAGGTGTGGAGGCGGGCGGGGCTGGCGTGGTGGTTGGTGAAGCGAGGTTGGGATCAGTGGGGGTTGGCTCAGCGGGGCTTGCTGTGCCGCCTCTTGACGCGGGTGGTTTGGGTACGAGCTGCGGGCAGCGACGGAGGACTCCCTCGGCGGCGCGGCGTGTGATCTCGTTTGACTGCGTTGGATTGTTCTTGGCGGCGATGGCCATGAGGGTGATGAGCGCATCTGCGGCGCCGATGGCGGCTTGGAGCCTGGCTCGCGCTTCGTACTGGGCTTGGATGGTCTTGATGATCTCGGCGATGTCGGGACGCGTGGCCCAAGATGCGATCTGCACGATCGTGAGGCCACTATCGCTGGCGATTTTGGTGATGGAGTCGCTGGACTCGATCCACGCGGCGAGGAGGGATGTGTCTTGTGGCGAGAGGGAAGTGGACATCGCCCTAGTTTGGCGTGTGGTTGGGATATATCAAACAAAAACCGATCATGCACCATGATTTTGCGCACAGCGGCGGGTGAAGAGTGAAGAAAGGCACT
>Ga0105046_10006231_pt1 | contig 18823 bp, 12 predicted proteins | sample MAT03_FD_78385 | JGI IMG/M metagenome (GOLD analysis project Ga0105046, IMG submission 78385) | Freshwater microbial communities from Lake Fryxell liftoff mats and glacier meltwater in Antarctica - MAT-03 (megahit assembly) | ecosystem: Environmental > Aquatic > Freshwater > Ice > Liftoff... | reverse complement strand
GTTAAGGGCAAAAGATCAAATTTATAAACTTTGTTGAACTCGTTCACAAATTATCTGGAAACATCAGGTATTTAATAAAGTGTGTTTACTTTGTAGGTTTACTGATTCATCTGAACTTTTAAGTAACAGAACGCGATGCCTCGCCCGTTGCAAATCAGATTGCAAGCCCGATTATAGCGGTAGCCATGATCAATAGGACGCCTCCCTGTCATTCCCGCGCAGGCGGGAATCCATCTGCTCGATAGGTGCGGGGGTGGATTCCGCCTGCGCGGGAATGACGCTGGCTGAAGCTATATGTAGCGGGATTGGAGCACTTGATTGCTCTGCTACAAACACAGCAAGAATACCGCTCGGCACTCAACTACACCCAGCAAGCAACACCCACATCTCTCACAAAAGCACCTGTAGTTTAGTCAAGTCGCAAGTCTACAAAAGCTGTTGAATGGTGGCAACCAGTTGCTTAAGCTTAACTGGCTTTGTTAGATAATCATTTGCTCCTGCCTCTAAGCAGCGATCGCGATCGATTGTCATCGCTGACGACGTGAGCGCAAGAATGGGAATATTAACCAAGTCAGGATCGAGGCGAATCAGCTTAGTTGCTTCTAGACCATTCATCCCCGGCATTTGAATATCCATCACAATTAAGTCGGGCTGGTGAGCCTTGGCAAAGTCGACCGCTTCCTGACCATTCTTTGCGACCAAAATGCAGTAGCCTTTGGCTTCGAGGTAGCTAGAAATGGTACTGATGTTTGCTTCATTATCTTCTGCCAATAAGATCAGTGAGTCTGGGCTGGTTGCTGAGAGATTTGCGGCGTTGGCAGTCAGAGAGTCTAACGTTGCAGGGGTGCCTACGTTATCTCCTGCCATGGTTTCTAGAGAGAAAGAACTGGGATTACACGGTAGATCGATCGTGAAGCAACTACCCTCGCCCACCTTGCTGGTTAATCCCACTCTGCCGCCATGCAGCTCAACAATTCGCTTCACCAATGCCAACCCTAAGCCTGTTCCTGGATATTGACGATTTAAATCACTATCAATTTGGATAAAGGGCTGAAATAATTTCTTGACATTCTCTGGAGCAATACCAATGCCTGTATCCGTTACAGCAATGCGTAAGAAGTGCTGTGGGGAAAAATCGGTAATGATTACCAAGTCGGGAGAGAGTTGAGTCACGTCTAGGGTAATGCGTCCCCCTGCTGGCGTGAATTTGACTGCATTATTGAGCAGGTTAATTAACACCTGACGAATGCGTCGTTCATCCACTAATAGATCAGGTAGGTTGGGTTGTAAATTGACATCAAGCTGGACATGTTTTTTCAATGCTTGCTGTCTAATAAATTCCAAACTAGATTGGCAAAGATGAGCCACCGGAACTGAGGTGCAGTCCAATTCAGACTGTCCGGCTTCAATTTTTGCTACATCCAGGATATCGCTGATCAATTCCAACAAATGAGAGCCGCTGCGCTCAACTGTCTGTAGTGCTTTGAGTTGAGATCTATTGATTGTGCCAAAGACCTCATCTTGTAGCCCCTCAGTCATACCCAGAACTGCATTGAGTGGAGTGCGGAGTTCGTGGCTCATGTTCGCTAAGAACTCGCTTTTCGCCCGGTTTGCGGCATCTGCTGCCTCTTTGGCTTGCTTGAGTTCTTCTCCCTGTGCCTGGATTTGGGCAAATAGCTCTGCCTGCTGAACGGCAACCCCTAAATGAGTGCTAATCTGCGATGCCATTTGAACCTCTGCTGGTTGCCAGTGGCGAGGTTCAGCGTTTTGGTAAATGGCGAGTAATCCCCACAGTTGGTTGCAACAAAAGATGGGCACGATAATATAAGCTCGTGCCTGAAGCGTTTCAAGTACCTCTAGATAACAGGTATCAAATCCTTGCTGATAAACATCACTCACACAGCAAAAATTTGATTTTTGACGGTAAAGCCCTCCTTCATTTTCTTGCAGGTAGGTATCTTGGATTAAAGTCTCTGTACCGTTCAATCGTTTAACAATGCAGTTGGCTCGATCAACCGTTACTTGATTCAATTCCGAGTCTGCAACCTGAATAGGAATGATGGCATTCCAGTTATCACCCACTGACTCGGCAATGACTTGCCCGCTCCAGTCTGCGTCGAATTGATAAATTAGCGTGCGATCGCATTGAATTGCTTGCCGTAACTCTGTAGTCGTTGTGTGAAAAATCGTTTGCAGATCTAGAGTTTCTCGCATTCGTTGCAGTACAAGTGCGACTGCCCGTTCTCGTACTGCAGTTTGGCGGAGCACCTCTTCTGATAGTTTGCGGTCAATGCCTACGGCGATCGCACTGGCAACCAAGGCCATTTCCTTGAGGAGTCCTTCAGGCAGAGAGTGCCGGGAAAAAACTGCCATCACGCCCAACAGTCGATTGTTGATCACCAAGGGGTAACCTGCAAAGGCGACCATGCCTTCCCGTTTAGCCCATTCGTGATCGCTAATCTGGGGGTCGGTTGCCACCTCATTTGTCAAATGGGGCTGTTGCTGTTGGGCAATTCTGCCAATCTTGAACTGACCTACGGGAATACGACTATGGCTGCCGTTGAGATCGGTATACATTCCGGCGCTGGCTTGTAAATTTAGCACCGGCTCGAATTCGTCGAGCGTCCAAATGCGGGCAAAGGCGACATCAAGGTGTTCATACAGGGCGATCGCACAGCGATTTAGCATGTCTTGCAGGGAGTTGCCTGTTGCTATTGCCGTGCCAATGTCGGCTCGCAACGCTGCCAACCGCATCTGCTGCAACTGCTCTGCTTCCGCCTGCTTGCGATCGGTAACGTCATAAATCATGCTGAGCAAACAGACTTTTTCCTGAATCTGAATCTTCTCAAACGAAGCCATACCCTGTCGAACTTCGCCAGACCGAATGCAGAACGGGATATCTACTTGCACCAATTGCTGCTGCAAGTTCTGAATCAGGCGATCGCGGTCTGCTTGATCGACCCACATGTTTAACTCGATAGACGTTCGACCTAGTACTTCCTTGCGGCTGTAGCCAAACAGTTTCAGAAAGCTGGTGTTGACATCCAAAATTCGCCCTTCTTGGAGGGTCGAGATCGAACAAGGCAAAGGGTTGGAATGAAGCGCCTTAGAAAACTGCTCTTGACTTTGCCGTAACGCGGCTTCTGCCGTTATCCGTTCTCGAATCTCGCTTTCCAGAGCAGTATTAGTAGTCACCAGTTCGGCAGTTCGTTCCTCAACCCGAAACTCCAGTTCTTCATAAGCGCGGCGTTTCTCATCTTCTGCCCACTTTCGCTGTAACTCTGCTGCTGCTCGCGCTGCAAAAATGCTCAACAGCGCTTTGGTGCGATCGTCAATCAAAAAGGGTTTAACGTCAAAAACGCACAGATGACCAATTGGTTGGTGGTTGACATCCAGCAAGGGTAAGCCCACATAGCTCTCGATTCCCAGTTCCTTGAGCAAGGGAGCATCGGGAAAATGCTGCTGTAGGTGGTCTGCATACGAACAAAATGAGCCAGCTTCAAACACGACCTGACAGGGAGTACCAGGGAGCCTGTATTCAATGTTTTCTGCCAGATGGTTGACAGACCATAAAGCCAGACTCCGCAAGGCTTGAAACGAATCGTCAACCGTCTCACAAACCATTACATAGGGAACATTGAGGGCGATCGCCAGGTTCTGCACCAAGGCAGGAAAAAAATCATTTCCGGTAACAGACGACGTTCCGGCAACAATTGTTTGCAGGGTTTCTTCGGTTCGCTGGCGCTCTGCAACCTGCTTCTTTAGTTCACTATTAATGGCTTCGAGTTGCTCTGGTGTTTGCAGAGCCAGAAACTGAGGCAGCAGTTCGACTAGTTGCAGAGCGGTATAGCAAGAGATCAATGCAGTGAGCGCTCGCACTAGCCCTGAAACCCAATAGTCAGGATGCCAAAGCGTCCAAACATCTAGTAAATGTCCACTGCCACAAAGAACAATAAATGCTCCAAAGAGAATAAATACCCTTGAAAACGGCATGTCCTCGCGCTTGTGTACAAAGTAGATGAGCATTGCTGGAATGGAAAAATAGGCAATGGCAATCAGCGTATCGCTGACGACATGCAATCCTACTAAAGGGGTCTGCCACAGATAACAATGCCCATGAGGGATGTACTGGCTCTGTGGCAGGAGGTTCTTCACTAATTTCAGCATGGTCACTCTACAGGAAGCAAGTTTAGCAGCGGAAAAATTGAGAGCTAGAGGCTCCATAAGAGCTAGCAAGAGCTAGAGGCTCATGCAACTGCGATATCGGGGAAGACAACAGTTATCAATATAGTATTCCCCGATTTGACTAATGCCTGCTGCAGAAACTCAAACAAGTTTGAATCTTCAATGTCTCTCCAGTTAAGCGTTTAGGTAGTCCTAAACTTGTAAGGATTTTCAGATGGGCGGGCTTCGCCCGCCCATCTGAAAATCCTTACCTCAATACCACTACCAGCGTTTAGTGGGTGTGCTTTGCGCGTCCACTAATGCTCAAAGGGTTATTGCTCAAGCGATCGCCCTAAGTAGTTCAACCTACATAAAAACCAAATCCTAAAACCCTACGCCGCCTGTACAGCGGGCGGCGTAGGGTTTTAGGATTTTATATTTAATTAAGCTTATCTACTTAACTCACCTGGCGATCGCTACATTTGCCCGTTTTGGCTGCTATAGCGGTAGCCATGATCAATAGCACGCCTCCCTGTCATTCCCGCGCAGGCGGGAATCCATCTGCTCGATAGGTGCGGGGGTGGATTCCCGCCTGCGCGGGAATGACGCTGGCATGTCCTAAGCTTTATGACTATGGCTATACCTTACACATAGTCAGCAACGCCGAAAGTTTCATGATGTCGCAGGCGCGCTGCGCCCGCAACATTATGAAGAGACGGGATGAAGAGACGGGGATAATATAGGTGGCTAAACCTTACCTTTGAGAAAACCAACTAGATTGTGCAAAAAGGAGTGGCTGACGGGTGTTGCTTCGGTCGTAGCGGCTTCCATTGGCATTGCCTCTGGTTGTAGCTTTGCCGCAGGTATGGTCTTGACTAATGGAATTTCTTCCACTAAGCCTACCGTCACCAAACGAAACGCAGTTTGCTGCACTTTTTCTAAGGGTAGTTGCAACTGTTGGGCGATCGCCTGCAACGAGATGGTGCCATTGGCAAACTCCCAGAGGTGCCATTCTTGCTGGTTTAGCTTCAGTTGAGGTTTGCCCTCAACGATATTCATGATCGCCGAAGTTGATTCTGGGAGCTTACTCGTAAGTGCACTCCAATCCTTCAGCACCCGTAGCGCTGCTAGAGTCACTTCTGTAGCGGGTGCGTTTAAGCCTGTCATCTCGGCAAAGGGCAAAGGTGCTTTGCCGTCAAATTGAAACCAGGCATCCTTAAGCGCAAATAGACTACACACTTGCCGCATCACCTGGGTGTAAAACAGCAACTTTAGCTGTTCTACTGTCAACAAGCCTTGGGTTTTAAGGCTTAGACCAATGGGTGTGGTTGCGGCACACGTCTGAGCAACACGCAAAGCCGTGTGTTCGCCTAGCCAGCCTCGTTGACCAATCATGTACGCTAAACCATGCTGATCGAGCCGATTGGCTGCCGCCACAATCCGGCCTTGATTGAGCCAGATATAGTGGTTCTCGCGATCGCCAGGCTGAGCATCCGACAACGTGCAGAGGGTGAGTAAACCTGTTTTATTACCCTGCTCCAAAAAACTGAAGATTTCAGCCAGGGAAAACTCTGATAAATAGCCAGTCACTGCCATACTACTTTCCTTACGGTCTTCAACGTTGCGTGTTTGCAGAGAACGGGATCAAATGGGATGCTCAACCAAGCAGTCTTGCATTGAGTGCTGCACTAGCGTGATGACTGCTTGTGCAACAGAGGCTGTTTGGGTTGGATCGACAGCAATGATGGGGGGTCGGGTATGGACACTGCGATAGCCCAGCGCGATCGCCGCATTTTCGAGATCCCAAGCGTCTGGCGCATCCATGTGGGTCAAACCAATAATCATGGGTACTGGCGATCGCTGGCGCATAAACGCACAAATACGACGAGCATCAATAAATTCACTGGGTCGATGGGCAGCGACCAAAAGAATATAGGCATGAGCCTTTTGAATCAAAATGTCCCACATGAAATCAAACCGGGATTGTCCAGGGGTGCCATAGAGATGAAGTGCCATTTCGGCTCCAAATGACAGCCGTCCAAAATCGAAGGCGACTGTCGTTTTTTGCTTAAGCAGAGAGGTCTCATCAGTAGCCCGACGGTCTGTGTCAACCACGGCTATTTCACTCACGGAACGAATAAAGGTGGACTTGCCAGCGCCAACTGGACCCGTCACAACCAGACGCATAATCTCCATGAAGTTTCCTTAGTCTGAAAACGAGAGGTGTAGGCACGAATCGGTCAGCGTTTTGTCTAGTAGGCGGGTGCTCCAGTCTCTTGATGCTCCAAGCACTCGCCCATCAGTCGTGTTGCTCTATCGTTAGCCGAGAATCAGCTTTAATTCGCCCAATGCCCGCTTAATTTCTAGCATCAGCAATCCCTGTTTTGCAGACTGACTGGCAAGGACAAGAAAAACAGCATCTGTACCGCAACTGGTCAGGATGCCATAGCCTTTATTTCCTTCGACAAAAATGCGATCGACTTCCCCTCTGGCAAATTCGCTACTAATGCGCTCACCGAGTGAAAGCATGGCAGCAGACATCGCCGCTGCTCGTTCTTCGTCAATGGCTTTTGGTAAGCTCGTTGCCAAGGGCAAGCCATCTGGGGTGACAATTGCGGCTCCTTCGACATCGCTGGTTGAGCTGACAAAGTTTTGGAGTACGCTGCTGAGTTTTTCAAGATTGATGGACATGATGAGATCCTCTTGTAGGGTTTGTAGTTGATAAATGAATGCGACAAGTAGATGAATTCAATGGGTTATGCTGTGGGCTGCTTCTAGCGTGTGGTGTAGTGAAAAGTTTTTAACTCTACAGCATTAACCCGGTGAAGAACTAACCAATTACTTCAAACTCAATGACATCGTGACCACTGCCACGCAGAACGGACTCTATTTGCTTACCGCGTAGGCGTTTCCCCGAAATTTGCTCCAGTACACCCTGGATAGCCCCTAATGTAAACGTCAGTTTACGGGGAGATCCTTCTGGTTCACCAGCAGAACAAATTGTTTCCCGGCAGTACACTGTGATTGATTCTCCAGTTTGGACAATCTTTTCAATAATGCAGAGCCGTGTACCCTCTTTGCCCAAGGCTGTTTGGAGCACACCGATCAGGTTCTCAGAAGCAAGATCTGTCCCGGTAAGCCCCAACTGTGTCGCAACGTGTTTGCCACGTTGACGACCCGCAGAGATCAGGGCGATCGCTGCTGCTTTTTCACCCAACGCCTCTTCAATTCCCACAACCACCGCTTTAAAACAGACAATGCTGCTAAAGTCACCCAGCTCAGAACGCAATTGGTTAGAAACAGGGATGTCAACAGTAGACATAATAAACACCTGAGAGATTTTCAGAATAGACAATTTGGAGCAACAACGTTACTGCCTCTAGCGGACAAAAAGCAGGTAGTTTTAGAGAAGGTAGTTTTAGAGATATAGATCCAAATACTGAGCGATCGCCATTTTGCTGCTTAGATTAACAATGACATCTCTTTTGCTATCAAGCTGGATGGTTTGCTTGAGCCTAGATCAGAGCTTCTAATTAGATTGGTTGACCAGCAATGCTAAGGTCTGGTCACACAAAATGCCCGTTGACTCTGCGTTTTTTCGGCTTGCCGCAAGTATGCAGGGTTCAGACAGCCGTTCCTGAATGGGTGCTTTGTTCACCGAGCTAATCTGCAAACAAGTCATGTGGCAAAGACTGCCGAATTGTGAGCAGGATTGGTTGAGTTGAGAGCGCTTCTGAGTTATGAGCATTGTGCTGACATTGTGTTTACATTGTGCCTGCGCCAGACATAATTAATCGTCTGAATAGACCTTCAGTCCAGCCTGTTTCTTTCAGTACAGCGGCGGCAGCCACTTCAACGTAAGCCTGCTCAATAAACGCGAGATCAATCATACAAATCTTGCTCAGAGATTCTTGCAATGCCGCAGACTTGCCTTCGGCACGCAGTCGCTCACCCACGGCTTGAACCACAACCGCCATTGCTGGAACTACGTGCTGCGGACCAATCCCAATGCGGACATGGATTAAACCAATGCGCCAGCGGCGATCGGCATAACTATTGCCCCAATTATCCATCCCTGTAAACATTTCTCCAAACCAATCAACAAAGGTTTCTCGTAAGCGATGAACGCGACCTTCCGAGGCATTCAGAATTGCGTTCATCTCTTCGTCGCGCCCCATGAACGTATAGAAATGATCAGCCATGTCAGGCGCAATTGCAGCACCCCAGTCAGCACTTGATTGTAGCAATTCTCGATCAGCAGCAGTAAAGCTAATGCGATCGGACATCTTGCTCATAAAATCGTGTGGATCTAAAGGCATTATTCGAAGTCCTTCAAGTTTTGATATCGATTGAATAACCCATTTATAGCAACTGTAATGGTGCAAGTGTAAGAGAAGCAATACGTAGCTTTTGATTAACAAATGTCTTTAAACTCAAGTGAAATTTGTAATGGTGTCTGTTAGTTAAAAAAGGATGCAAGGCTCGTATTGAGGTTGGTTTAAGGGCGCTAAAGTTAACTTTAATTACGAAACCCAAGCTTAGGCTTAAGTTTTAAATCTCTAATAATCGACCCGCTGCATAAAGGCCTTGGGTTTCAAATTTAACAATAAGATCATTGTTTATATACTTTGTTCAACTGAATTCCTGTGAAGACATCAAGTTTTGTAGAGCCATGTTATTGATACCCCAATAAACAAAATTTAAAACCTGTTTTAGGATTGAAAATATCTATAAACTTGCTATGGCATTAGTCAATGAGTTTAAACTTATCTATACTGGCTATACGTAATTATGCTGAGTTGGCATTTTATAGTCATAGTAAGTAGGTAGGCTTAAGTAAATATAAGATCCTAAAACCCTGCGCTGCCGCGCAGCGGGCAGCGCAGGGTTTTAGGATTTGGTTTTTATTTAGGTTGAACTACTTAAAGGGGGCAAAGAGAAACCTTACTTGACTCAGTCGTCTGGTAGATACCATCAACTCGCTTTCTCAGATATGTTACGTATGGGCTAGCTCGATCAGCGGTTATAAGTCCGTTAAGTGGGTGGGCGTAATTAAACATAAAACCCTAAAAGTCTGCGCCGCCCGCTGCGCGGGCGGTGCAGACTTCTAGAATCTTGTTTTTATTTAGGTTGAACTACTTATTTAACGGGAGATGAAACTGCGATTTACTAATGTTTAGGCGATGTGCAACTTTGCCGAACCCCAATTCTACGAGAAGCAAGCTACACCCCAAGCACATTGCACAATGTTTAGATAGGAGAAGTATCTTGTGATTGTTCATCCAACTCAGAATGGTTGGCAAATTGTATACCACCGTGCTCATGCTTTGCTTGCGGCTCAACTTGCTGGAAACTGGCGACGCAAGAATGCGCCTCCCCGCTTGTACGAGACGATTGCGGCGATCTCACATCACGATGATTTAGCAAAAGAGTGGGAAAGCAATAATCTTACAGATGCAGGAACGCCAAAGGACTTTCTGATGGACGAAGGTGACTCTTACGATCCGTTGCGCCAGCACATAGAGCGTGCCTTATATCGAGGACACTGGGTGGCGTTGTTAAACTCTATGCATATGTCTCATTTGAATGCCAGTAAGCGCGGCACGTCTGCTGAGGCAGATGCTTTTTTGGATGAACAGGCAGAAAATCAAGCCCGGTGGCGGCAGGAAGTTGAAGCCTCGGAAGACGAGGCTGAGAGTGCCTATGCCTTTATGCAGTGGTGCGATCGCCTGTCCCTTATTCTCTGCCAGCACGAGTTACCCATGGACGAGCGGGCGCTGGAAATTAGTAAAGGCCCCGATGGGCAGCGGTATGACGTAATTCAGCACAGCAGTGGATTAGTAACCGTTACTCCCTGGAGCTTTGAAGACGATCGCTTTACGGTCAATGTGGAAGTAACATGCCTTTCGCAGGTAACGTTTGAGGATAACGAAAGTTTGGTAAAGGCATTGAAAAGCTCACCCCGCAAGCTATTGGAATGGACGTTTGTGAAGGAAGACCCGGCAGCAATGCAGGAGAATCCATTGAGTTAGCTAATTGATTTGACATCAAGCCAGCCAATCGTCGCAGACATTTTATTCGACACTTTAGACATCAACCCGTATGTTCGATCACTTACCACCTACAATCGCTGACATTCTCACTGCATCATCAACGCCCGCAGAGCTTTTTGATGCTTTGATGCCAGCGATAGGGATCTATTTAGAGTGCGATCGCTGCTTTCTTTATCTGCGAGATCCGAGTACAGGCTTCGGCAAAGTGTCTTTTTGCTGGATTCGCGATGATGCCATTCCAATGGTTTATGACGCAGAGTGGAAGCTTGAACCGCCCACCCTGGCTGACCGTGATCCAATGTTTGCGGCTGCTTTACGCGCAGAGCCTTCGGTCATAGTTGAGGATGTAGAAACCGCAGATCCTACTACGTTGAACAAACAGTTTGAACGCGAAAGCTTTGGGCATCGAGCGCTCATTCATGCACATATCTGTCATGAGGGACAACTTTGGGGTGTTTTGCAGCCTAGTGTTTTTGGTCGCCCCAGACATTGGACACCGTTAGAACAGACAGCGATCGAACGAGTGGTACAGGCTATTACTCTGAGTGCCGTTGCTTACGTGACGGCCAACTGCTCAACAGCGGCTACATACAATGCATGACCTGCTGCATGACCTGCACGTTACTAAGCACGATCGTCGTACTTTACAGGTTGCTGGCTGGCTTCCTGCATTAGATCGATACCCACCCATCCTTATATCTTCTGTAGTCTCCGTTGGTTCCATGCTCGAACCTCTTGGTCGTTCTCACTCTCGTAAACCAGTTGTGCGATCGCCACTTTTGTAGAACGCATTTGACAGCTTGAGATGTCCTGAAGTAACGTTAACGCAAAAAATTAAGCTCCTTGAAGCGCATTCTCCAAGATGTCAAATGGATTCTGTAAAGTTGTTGATCTTCTACAACATCTTCTTGTTACTCCGAATGCTTTCAAACTTTAGATGCGCCCAACGCATATAGGGTAACCTTTTGAGCATCGGTTAATCCTACAACATCTGTAATATTCATATCTTCATAAGGTCGATTTACTCTCATAACTCGTTGATTAATGCCAGAGTTTACATTCCAAAATCGGATAGTTTCGTCAAAACTGCTACTTACAATAGTGTCTTGAGTGTCGCTTAAATTAGAATAATTGGGGGGCTGTCCCTGCATGGCTAACACTTCCTCTGATTTGGACATTGCCTTGAATAGAACTGAGTACACCGGCTTTGTATGCCCCTGCAAAGTACGGATCAGGTGCCCAGTTTGCGTATCCCATACCTTTAGGGTGCAATCGTAGCTGCCGCTCACAATTTGTTGCCCATTGGGGCTAAAAGCAAGGCAAACGACAGGGGCACTATGCCCTGCAAAAGTGCCAATACAGTTTCCAGTAGATAGATCCCAGAGCTTAACAGTTTTATCGTAGCTACAACTGGCTAACTGATGTCCATTGGGATGGAACGCGATCGCCCAAACGCTATGGTGATGTCCTTGCAGTGTTTGGAGACAATCTCCACTCAATAGATCCCAACGCTTAATCGTCGTATCAAAACTGCCGGTTACAAGCTGCCGCCCGTCTGGACTAAACGCTACAGTGACGACAGGAGCCGTATGACCCGATAAAATCTGAAGACACTCGCTCGTACGGGTATCCCAGAGTCGAATAGTTTGATCATAGCTACCACTTGCTAACCAACTGCCTGTGGAGTTAAAGGCAACTGACCAAACCCAACTGGCGTGACCGTGCAATGTATTCAAGCATTCTCCCGTCTCTGTATTCCACAACTTGATCGTGCGATCGGCGCTACCGCTCGCCAGAATTTTTAAGCGAGGTTGAGTTATCAGTTGAGCCATCATAGAAGGAGTCTCTGTCATTGCAGAAGGAGCAATAGCGACAGACCAAACTCGATTGGCGTGTCCCCGCAGTATTGTGACGACTTCTCCTGTCTGAGGATGCCATAGTCTGACAGTGTGGTCTTCATGCCCTGTAACAAAGTAGTCTTGGCCTGAACTCATGGCAAGGGAAAGAATGGCGTTAGCGTGCCCCTTCCAAGTCTTGGTTAATTGTCCAGATTGAATATTCCATAGGCGAGTAGCATGATCTTCGCCACCGCTGGCAATTTGTAGCCCGTCTGGGCTGAAGGCAACTGACCAAACTCGATTGGAATGAGCTTGCCAAGCCTTTAAACAAATTTGGGTAGATATATCCCAGAGTTTAAGCATCTGGTCGTAACTGCTGCTAGCCAGAATTGTTTGCTGGCTCCTTGAATGAACAGCATGGGTGGGGCAAAAAGCAACGGTCGTAACAACGCTCTGGTGAGCCTGCCAGGTGTGGTGACAGTCTTCAGTTTTCATATCCCAGAGCTTAATCGTGCCATCAAAGCTGCCACTGGCAATCCATTGTCCATCGGGGCTAAAGGCAACAGATTTAATCCATTGGGTGTGGCCTACTAAGGTTTGGCGACAGGTTCCAGTATGGACATCCCAGAGCTTCAGGGTGCAATCTTCTGAGCCACTAACTAAGGTTTGACCATCTGGACTAAAGGCGATAGACCAGATCCGCTCTTGATGTCCCTGTAAGATGCCGACACAGTTTGCTTGTTCGAGTGACCATAGTCGGATAGTAGTGTCTTGGCCGCAACTAGCCAAGAGATTCCCAGTTGGGCTAAAGGCGATCGCATTGACTGTATTGCTATGCCCGCTCAAAAGATGTAGGCAGTTACCTGTTTGGACATCCCATAGCTTAACTTGATAATCGTCTCCACCACATGCTAAGACTTGGCTGTTGGGACTAAAGGCAACTGCCCAAGTCCATACCGCATCAGCTTGCAGTGCATAGTGCAGTTGTCCCATTGCTATGTTCCAGAGTTGCACCTCTCCGCTGGTATCACTGGTAGCAATCCATTGTTGATCTGGACTGAATGCGACACAAGATATGCCTCCAAACGTGTCAGCAAAAACAGATTTTGCGAGGTTGGCACCAATTAAATTCACTTGATGTAAGTTGGTTTCAGCAAGGTAAGCTTGCCAGATAGAAAGATGCGAAAAATCATATCCCGTCAAATCTACTTTAAGCTGACACAGCAGATTGACTAAGTTACCGCCTGCATATCCTGGCATATTAGCAAAGTGTATTCGCAAGTAGCGCAGTATTTGCTGAAGATGATCAGCGATCGCTATCTTGGTATGGAAGTGAGATTGCAGAATAGCTAAAATTGGCTCAACAAAGATACGAACCTGACTCTCTCGAATGTAGTCCTTTGCTTGTGCTTTGATAAAAGCATATCGATTCAGGTTTTGAATATTGACCATGATAATTTCGGTACAGGTCCATTCAAGGATGCGCTTCGTTACATACTCCATCACCGCAGGTTGCTGAGTAAAGCAGTTGCCTCTTCGCTCTAGTGGAAACCGTCGTTGCAGCGATTGTAAGGTAGCAGAAACGTTACCTTGGGCAACAGATGAAAGAACATCACCCTTGAGTTCTGCGATCGCCACCGATTCTCGATTAATTGCCAGCCAATACATCATCTCTTGCTCGGCAGCAGATAGACGATCAAAGTGCCAATCCAATAAATCTTGTAGATCATGAAACAGCAACGTACCGATTTTCAAAAAAGCAGTAACATCACCGCTAAAGGCATCACAAACATGCTTAGCAACCAGTTCCAATGCTAAAGGATTACCGTTATAAAACTCGACCAAGTATTGCCAGTCCGGTTCAGATGTTGCAAAATCTCCAATCTCCGCAAAGATCTGTTTGCTGCTGTTAACGTCCAATCCGTTGATCTCAATCGATCGTACTGGACGGGTTCTACCTTCAAGGCGAGAAACTTCTCCCGGTTTTTCTCGACTCGTCAGCAACACACAGCTTTGATGCAGAACCGCTCCCAACTGTTGAAACAAATGGGCATATCCTTCATACCCTTCTCGATACTTTCCGGCAAATTCTCCCCCCTGTAATACAGTTTCAGTATTGTCTAGAATTAGCAAACATCGTTGAGTTCGCAGATAGTGCAATAGTCTTGAGATGCCTGCATCCAGATGATTGGGAGGCGTACTCTCTTGTTGTCCTGATAGAAACCCGATCAAATCTGTGAGCAGTTCGAGCAGCGGTGGAGCATTGAGGAGCGATCGCCAAATTACCCGCTCAAACTGACTCTCAATGCTCCGCGCCAGTTGCAAGGAAATCGCTGTTTTACCAATGCCACCCATGCCCAAAATAGCAACCATCCGGCAGCGATCGCGCACAACCCACTGCTCTAACTGGTCTAATTCTTGACTACGCCCAAAAAATACAGGCACATCGGGTGTATCTCCCCAATCTCGTAAGGGGGTGATCACTTTTGGGAGTGTTGGTAAAGATGGCTGACTGTAAGCCGCACTCAAGGTCTCGACTTCACTTAGCTTTTTGTATCCTTTTCGCTCCAGTAACACCACCACATCGCGCCAATTTTTTACTGGAACGTCGGCGATCGCTTCTACGTAACGATACAATCCTCGTGTCAGATCAACCCGCAAGCCTTGAGTTTGGCGGTGCAGAATAGCCGCAATGTCCTTAGGGTCAAACCCGCACAGCAATCCTCGCAAACAAATCTGTTCTGTTGCGGAAATCGGCTTCTGCTTAATTGCAGCAAGGTCTGTATACAATCGCTCTAAGTCCCATGACAAAGCAGCATCCGGGAACTTCTCCTCTGGGGAGTTAGGAGAGATTGGCATGATAAATGAGCAAACTGGAGAATGAATGGAGAAGACAGCCTAAGAACAAAGAGTTCTTATACGACACCCAATAGGTAGCTTACCGGGAACTTCGATCCCGCGTCAGTATATTCCCGGAAAGCTTAATAAGTTTTCTGGTTAGAGTCTAATGCTCTGAAGCACGTGCCGTCTAATTTGATCAGCAGCCAAACTCCTAACGCCCATTAGGTGTCAGTGATATTACTTGCCTCGTACCTTATATTCATTGGCTGAGTTTTATTGACATCGCGAAACTTCAGTCGGGGTAAGACCATTGACGGTGACAGGTTGAGGAAGAGGGGCGATCGCTCCAGTTACGAAGACACAGAACAAACTTCGATGCAAACACAGAGAGTTTTTACATAATGCTCACAGAGCATGAGGATTATTATGGCTAACTGGATTCTATTTGCCCACGACCCAAGCGGAAAATCTGTCATCTCTGCGATGAAAGGCGGAGATGTAGAGAAACAAATCAATAGTGAAGATAAGGCAGAGCTAATTACCTTCTTAAAGAACTTTCCTGGTGCTAGTACATTTTTGGTTGCTAAACCAGGTATGCCCAATGAACCTACTGAGGCAGTCGATCGCCTTCCAGAAGAAGACCAAAACTCTGGATCTAGTGCTGCATCTCCATCAACAGCAACCTGGTTCCATTTCTTTCGAGATGACGCAGGTCAACCCGTTGTAGTTGCTATGAATGGAACAAGTGGGGTTGAAACTCATAAAGGTAATGTCAAAGACACTCTGATTAGCTTTTTGAGCAAACATTCTGGAGCGAATACATTTCAGGTTGCACCTGCCAGTGAATCCATTCCAGTCACTCCACTTTTCCCACCACCACCACCACCACCACCATCCTCAAAACATCGAGTCCTTCTCGAAATTGGTCACGGTCCGGGTACTACATTTGATCCGGGAGCGATCGCCCCTGATGGAACGACAGAACACACGCTGAATATTATCACGGCCAATGCTGCACGGGATGTTCTTGATCAAGCAGGGGTATTTTGCACCGTCATTGATACCCCCCAAGGGGGCTTACACACCATTGGTCTTCAATCTGCTGGGTTTGATGTGTTTTGCAGTGTTCACCACAATGCCTTCAATCAGGTTGTTCAAGGCACAGAGACACTGATTCACAAAACAAAAGCTGATGCCCCAGACCGTAAGCTAGCTGAAATGATTGCTAGCGAGGTAGCAGCAGAACTCAAAATTAATCTTCGTCGTGGAGATGGAGTCAACGCAACTCGCAACCTTGGTGTTCTATCAGGAGCAGAAGATACTAATGTTCGCGCAGCAGTACTTGCCGAAGTTTATTTTCTAGATATTCCCAGCATCCCTGATAAAAAGGACTTGTCAGCTCGTGGAGGACAGGCGATCGGTCGAGCAATTCTCAACTGGCTTAATGAGAACCCATGACCTTGACCGTTTGAACTGAAATAGTGGGGTGCGATCGCCTTTAACTCAGACCATCTGTATCAATCTCACTTTTCAGATGGGTAGAGCGATCGCTCCTCACAGATTGAAGACTTCCTTGGCACTTCTCAAAGCATTGAATTTGGAACAATACTTACAACGGAACTTTAGCTATGGCATTACTCAATGATTTAGTGAAACAATACGCTGATACTGATTTGGTATCTATCTTTACAACGGTAGGAATTGACTCTAGCAAGATAGATGTAGCAAGGCAACAGCTACTTAAAGAAGTAACACTTTCTCAATGGCTATTGGAGTCGGGTAGGGCAACTAGCAAACTGGCAAACGAATGTCTAAATTTTGCAGGACTGAAATGGCGAGACGGGATGGCTGGGTTTGCCATATCCGATTTGATTCAAGTTCCTTCTGAGTCAGTACCTGTTGAATTCTGTAAATTCGCTGGGATTAAGGAGTTTATTGTTGGGTACTGGAAGTTTCTAACCCGTCTCCCCTACAAAGGCTTAGAAGACCATACCAACACTCCTGAAAACTTTATTGGCTTTCTGCAACGCCAAGGCTATGCAGCGGATATCAGCTATGTCACAAAGGTGCTGCAATTACTTCCAGAAGCACAGCAGTTATTAGTAACAGCCTCTGGGCTAGTTGTTCCTGTAACACCTCAGAAATTACAAATCCTTCGTGTTCCTGAAGAAGTTGAAGTAGGACAAAACTTCAGAGTGGATGGGCTTGCTTCTTTGAGCAGCGTAGGAAAGGCTTTGTCAATCGAAATAGACAATAAGTTTCCAAGTCAAGGTGTTTCCATTGGACAAGATGGGAAATGGGAATTTGATTTTGTGTTTAGAGGAAAGGGCGATCGCAAGTTAGAAGTATCAGTAGACCGTGAAACGGTTTCTGCACAGATCAAAGCAAAACTTCCGATTGATGATGGAGGTGATCCAGAAGCCCCGAACCCTCCAGGCGCAGTAAAACTAGAACTAACTGGTAGTGTTGGGCTAGGTGGAGTAAACCGCAAAGATGATGTGCTGATGGTTAAGCAGAGACTGCGTGATTTAGGCTATACCTGGAGCGCTACGGGTAATTCCGTAGACACAGGAACAGTACAAGCTATTCGCCTCTTCCAATCCATTATCGTTGGTCGTAACTCCTCAAAAGGAGATGGGCGAATTGATCTAGGAGGACCCACTCATCAATGGTTGCAGGCAAAAAATGCTCCTCACTGGCAGGTAATGCCCCTTAAAGGAACAGGGTTTATTAACTTTGAGCGTCAACAGACCCATGATGAACATGATTTTGGCACTGACTGGATGGCTGAAGTTATTGAAGCTGCTGGAAGAGCTTATGAAACAAATCATCGTAAAGGTAACACCGGAATAGCTTTGCTTGCAATTAACGATATTAGTCTGCCCTACGGTGGTGACACTCCACAGCATTCAGGTCACGAGACAGGTTTAGCCTGTGATATTCGTCTACCAAAAACTAATGGTCAGTCTGGAGGAATTACTGTCAGCAGTCCTAATTATGATCGAGCCGCTATGGAGGCGATGATTAGAGCACTCCGTAAACAAGGACGAGTTCGCGCTGTTTTCCTTAACGACACAGCTTTGATCCTAAAAGGACTTTGTATTCAAGTACCTGGTCATCATAATCATGCTCATTTCGAGGTAAGTCCACCAACAAGAGAATGAAACTGGTATAGTCGCAACTTCACGGGCTACGTCTTAATGGATTTATTTACTAAGTTTCCTTTTACGTAGTAACGTCCAGAGAATGCAAACTCTTCTCAATAGCGATCGCTTTCAAGATCGCAATAAGGGATGTTAGTCATTTTGGCATTTGGTTAAGCTTTACTAACGAACAATCTTTAACTAATTCAACTAGAAGGCTTTTGCCATGTCAATTGTAGCTAGTGTTTCTGTAGCGATCGTCGCTGTTATTCACATTGTTATTGCAGCCGTAGAAATATTTTTCTGGGAAACTCCTGCAATCTATGAAAGGCTTAACTTTACGGCTGAAGTAGCCAAACAAGTTACACCGATTGTTCAAAATGCAGGTCTTTATAACAGCTTTGTTGCGGCTGGATTAATATGGGGTGCATTTACCAAAGACTCTTTTCAAATCAGGCTCTTCTTTCTGATTTGTGTGATTATCGCCGGAATATTTGGTGCGTTTACCTTGCGACCAACTACACTTTTACTGCAAACAGCTCCTGCATTCATTGCATTAGTTATCGTTTGGGCAGCGCCCTATCAATCCAAATCATGAGACCAGAGAATTGAATTAGTTCTCAATTTTCTGAATTTCAAGTTTGAGTCTACCCTACACAGATGAGCGATCGCACCACTTTCTGAAAACGTATAAAGACTATGGAGAAAAGACATGCCATCCTCAGATTACTATTGGGCGCAACATCTAATCAAAGGCTTTGGTAAAATGTGGTTTCTAAAGGTT
>Ga0105046_10006229_pt1 | contig 18828 bp, 13 predicted proteins | sample MAT03_FD_78385 | JGI IMG/M metagenome (GOLD analysis project Ga0105046, IMG submission 78385) | Freshwater microbial communities from Lake Fryxell liftoff mats and glacier meltwater in Antarctica - MAT-03 (megahit assembly) | ecosystem: Environmental > Aquatic > Freshwater > Ice > Liftoff... | reverse complement strand
GGATGTTCCACAGGTCCTCGTAGTCGGGCCAGCGCCGATCGTCGATTCCGCCGGCGTTGGTCTTCATACCCATGGTGCGAGCCATCACGTCGGCTGCGAAGTTGGAAACCTGATGGTCTCCCAGGGCGAGTTGCAGGGTGACGTTGTGCGCCGGAGTGTTCGGCGGCGGGTTGTCGGTGGTGACATGGGCGTAACCGTTCGGCTCACCGCGATCCCACAGCATCTGGGTCAGGTTGAGCACCAGCGGCCGGCTCAGCTCGTCCGGGTAGGACGGGTTGAAGATCACGGCGAAAGTGCTCCAGTTCGATGAGCGGGTCAACAGAGTTGAGTAGTTCATCCCGCCCACGATCAATGCCGACTGGGTGAAGTCGGGCGAAAGTGCGGTCATCGGGCCACCCATGATGCCGCCCTGGCTGGCGCCGACGTAGTAGACCTCGTCGGTGTCGATGACTGATTCACCGGGGGTCACTCCGTCACCGTCCTGGAAGGCCGGGTCGGTTCCGAGGCCGTCGGGGTGGTGCATCAGCCTTGACAGAAACAGTCCGTTGAGCAGACCTTGCTGTAGCCGGTCAACGAGCTGATTGAACTTGTTCATGTCCTGAAGAGCAGGAACCGCGACGGTAAACCGGTCGATCCCCGCCATACCGATCTCATCCGTTGCGCAGGAAATCGATTCGTAGTCGGCTGTCAAGTCCCGGGTCACGGGACTGAAAGAGTTCTCCAGCGCCAGACCAAACAAACCGTGGCCGTAGATGAAGGGGCGCAGCTTCGGCGGATTCGCTCCCTCGAGTCCGACTGGCGGGATTATGCACTCGAAGTTGGCCTGGTAGTCGTTGTCGCTGCGTTCTGGCAGATCCCTGGCATCGAGTTTGAATTCGCCAGTGGACGCACAGTCCTTGGTCATAAAGCACGGAACGGTGAAGAAGCCCCGAACGCGACGCGCGATCTTGGAGTCGACGTTGTCCTCGACCGATGTGACGTTGAAATCAGGGGCAGCTCCCTGGACGACGTTGTCGCCCATGCTCGTATCGCCAATCGTTTTGAAGGCCTCGTCTCGCATGTGGAGGGCGCGGCGGTAGTTGTTCTCGTTGCTGGCCACGGTGAAGTCCCAGGCCAGGTAGAGCTCGGAGCGCTTGATCTTTGCCTTGCGAAGGGTCTTGAAAATACCCTCGAAATGGGCCCGCCGCTGGTTGATTACCCCGGTGCTGGTCGGGATCGCGTCGCGGTAATAGCGGAAGGCGTTCGGGGCCTCGAGTGAGTTGCCGTCTGCGTCGACAAGGTTGCGCAGGGCGACGATGTAGCGGCCCTTCTGATTGAAGTTGGTAGCCGGGCTGATCATCAGCGCGGCCTTGTCCGGGTCGGTCGCGTTGGCGTCGATCTCAACCCAGATCGGCCAACGCTTGCCGGTCTTCGCTTCGATTACCACCGCACGCGCATTGCGCTCGGTGTGGCTGCTGAGCCGCTGCAGGTGGGCGAAGTCATTGGCAGCGACGTCCTCGGCGGTGTCAATGCCCGGCACCTGGGCCAGGATCCCCTGTCCCTGACTGAAGCCGTCTGAAGAGTTCCAGTTCTTCGGATCGATCGGCACCTTGTTCCGGTTCTTCGGCATCGCGGCGACCGGGAAGGAGATCCGCTTGCCGGTCGGGCTGCTGCGGTCCTTCCGGGTGTAGAAGTCGCTCGGGAAAGGCATCATGCAGTTGCCCTGATCGGGCTGGGCGATGAACTCGCACACCTGGGCCTGCGTGGTGTCAATCGGGGCCAGTCGACAGTCGGCGAGGTTGCGGGTGAGCGCGCGGGAGCCGCGGGCGCGCTGCTTGCCGGAGACCGCGAGGGCGTTCAGAGAGCGGGCGGCGCAGGTCGAGGCAGCGGCTCGAGCCCCTGCGGTCGCGGGGACCTCGACTACACGGGCCTTCTTGCCGAGCCGGATCTTCCGGGACTTGGCGAGCGTGCGACTGCCTTCATCGAAGGAGGACGAGCGGAAGGAGAGCTTCACCCTGCTGCCGGGACGTCCGGAGACCCGGACCTTGACGCCCGACTTGAGCAGTGAGGCCTGGCTCGCGGGCAGGACCTGGACCTTCAGCTTGGCCTGGTCCTTCGACGCGGTGGCCGAAGAGGTGACCGAACTCGCCGAAGCGGGACCTGCTGCCACCAGCATGAATGAGAAGGCTGCGGCGAGAATCGCCAGACGGCCGAAGAATGAGTGCATCGAGTCCTCCCTAGAAAATTTGACTGCTCCCTGACGGGAAATATACCGATCGGGGTCTTCCCTGTCACCTTTCGGTCCGGGTTCGGTGAAAGATCTGCCCCGCAACCGGGCTTTCGGTTGCGCTCTGGCCGAGACGTTGCCAATGTTGAGTGCATCCGCACCGATCCCCCTCAAGGCGTGTTACAGCACTCGATGATCATCAGAAGCGCCCGGCTGCTCGGGCTTTTCGCGGCCCTGGCCGCCGTTGCTGCTGTCTCGATTCCGTCCGCGGCGACCGCTGGCACGGCTCCGGGCGGGCTGCGCATGATCGCACCGCCCTCGGTCGATCCGCCCAGGTCCCCGGCCAAATCGTCCGCCTCGCCGTACCGGCGACAGGGAATGTGGATCTGGTACGTCGACCGCTCCCAGGGAGGCAACGTCCAGCGCATAATCAAGCGGGCGCGCCGCTCGAAAGTGGGCACGCTTTACATCAAGTCCGGTGACGGCACCAACGTCTGGAGTCAGTTCACCCCGGCGCTGATCGACCGCTTCCAGCGGGCCGGGCTCAAGGTCTGCGGCTGGCATTACGTCTACGGTGACAACCCGATCGGCGAGGCGAAGGTCTCCGCCGTCGCCAAACGCCGCGGCGCCGACTGCTTCGTGATCGACGCCGAGGCCGAATACGAAGGCAATTACTCGGGCGCAGACCGTTACGTGCGCAAACTGCGCCAGCTGGTCGGCCCCCGTTTTCGCCTCTCGCTCAGCACCTTTCCTTATGCTCATTTCCATCCGGCCTTCCCGTACTCGGTCTTTCTCGGACCGGGTGCCGCGACAAACAACCTGCCGCAGATCTACTGGAAGGCGATCGGTGACAGTCCGAAAGAGGCCTTCGGTGTCACCTACACCTACAACCGCATGTACAAACGGCCGATCTATCCGATCGGTCAGACCTACATGGATCCGAGGGGTCGTGAGCTGATGCAGTTCCGACGCCTCTCCAGGAACTACGGCGTCCCCCCGAGCTGGTGGTCCTGGGAGGAAACGAACAGCGCCGAGTGGGCCACCCTCGGCCGGAGCGCCGAGCGTTACCCGAACTACCGCCCGGTCAACACCCATCCGACGGTGCGTCGCGGCTACCGCGGCGACAGCATCGTCTGGCTGCAGCAGCACCTGGTCGGGGCCCGATTCAAAGTGGCGATCACCGGCATCTTCGGCATTCAGACCCAGCGTGCAGTGCGCAAGTTCCAGCGGTCCCGCAAGCTCAAGGCCGACGGCGTGGTCGGCAACTTGACCTGGAACCGCCTGCTGCGGGTAATGCCGGTCCGCGTCGCCTGGTCGAACCCGCGCAGCCGCGCTCGCACCGCCGGTATTTCCAGTGCTGCTCGCGGGCCGCTCTCGGCCTCGCTGCCGCCGGTCCGCAACGAGATCGCCGGCGCCAAGCGCCCCGGTCGCTGAGTACGGCGGCGCCGGGCCGCCCGGAGCTCAGCGCCGCACGGTGGTCCGCAGGCTGCCTAGCTGGGGCGAGCTGACCGTCATCCGGTCGCCGTCCTTCAGCCAGGTCCGCGGCTTGCGCGCGCTGCCGACCCCGGATGGCGTGCCGGTGGAGATGATGTCCCCCGGCTCAAGCGTCATCCAGTGTGAGAGGTGACTGACCAGTTCGGGCACCGAGAAGATCAGGTCACCGCTGTGGGAGCTCTGCCTCTGTTCGCCGTTCAGGTCCATCGCGATCCCGATCGAGTCATGCGGCCCGGCTTCGTCGGGGGTGACCAGGCAGGGGCCGCAGGGGGCGGAGCCGTCAAACACCTTTCCCGGCATCCACTGCGGGGTCAGGAACTGGAGGTCGCGGGCCGAGAGGTCGTTGAGCAGCGTGTAGCCGGCGACGTGGTCGAGCGCCGCTTCGACCGGCACCTCGCTCGCCCGGCGGCCGATCACGAAGGCGATCTCGGCCTCGTAGTCGACCTTCTGGCTGGCCCCGGGCAGGTTTACGTCCTGTCCGTCTCCGGTCAGAGCGTTCCTGAACTTGGCGAAGATCGTCGGCGCTTTCGGCAGTTCGAGGTCGAACTCCTCGGCGTGAGAGCGGTAGTTGAGGCCGATGCAGATGATCTTGTCCGGGTCCGGGACGGGCGGCAGCAGAGTCACCCGGTCGAGCTCGAACCCGGCGCCGTCTCCGGTCGCGACGGACCCACCGAGCGCTTCGACTTCTTCGGCCAGCTCCCCGATTCGCTCCCCGGCGATCAGCTCGCGCATGCTGGTGCCGCCGTCCTCACCGAGCAACAGGCCTGCATCCAGCACTCGATCTCCGACCAGAACCCCGGCTCCGGGACCGCTTCCAGCATCAAATGTGATCAGTCTCATGGGCGCCAGCTTACGTGCAAAGCCCGGGCTTGCGATAATCGACGCCGGTCGGTTCAGCCGTCCACCTCTCGGGGGTGTAGCTCAGTTGGTTAGAGCGCTGGCCTGTCACGCCAGAGGCCGCGGGTTCAAGTCCCGTCACTCCCGTCCACCGGTCCCTCGCCTCACCAGGCGGAGGGCCGGTAGTCCTTAAGGAAGCAGCCGAAGATGTCCTCGCCCGTTTCGCCCCGCACGATCGGGTCGTAGACGCGGGCGGCACCGTCGACCAGGTCGAGCGGCGCGTGGAATCCGTCTTCGGCCAGGCGCTTCTTCATCGGGTGCGGCCGCTCGTCGGTGATCCAGCCGGTGTCGACCGCGGTCATCAGGATGCGGTCGGACTCGAGCATCTCCTGGGCGCTGGTCCGGGTCAGCATGTTGAGCGCCGCCTTGGCCATGTTGGTGTGGGGATGGCCCGGCCCCTTATAGCCGCGGGAGAACTGCCCCTCCATCGCGGAGACGTTGACCACGTAGGTCCGACGGGCCGGGGAAGCGGCCATCGCCGCCCGCAACCGGCTGATCAGGATGAATGGCGCGGTCATGTTGCAGAGCTGGACCTCGAGCAACTCGATCGGGTCGACCTCGTTGACCCGCTGGATCCAGCTGTTGGTATCGACCGTGTCCGGGACCAGCCCGCCGGCGTCGATCGCCCGCTGGGCCTCGACCAGGTCGAAGCCTGCCGATCCCGCGGTCAATGCCATCGCGGTCAGAGCGTGGGGCTCGGGTGCCCAGTGGTCGCCGGGGGCACCGGTTCCCTCGGTGAGCCCCCCGCTTGCGCGACCGAAGGTTTCGATCTCGGGCAGGTGGCCCTGCGGCAGCGCGGCGGACTCGGCGGCGACCAGCGGTGCGTAGGCCCCGGCGGTTCGCCGCACCGTCTGGCAGGCGTTGTTGATCAGAATGTCGAGCGGCCCGCGCTCTGCGACCGAGTCGGCCAGGGCCATCACCTGGGCCGGGTCGCGCAGGTCGATGCCGACGATCCTCAGCCGGTCGATCCAGTCAGCGCTGTCTTCCATCGCCTGGAACCGGCGCACGGCGTCGTTTGGAAAACGGGTGGTGATCGTCGTGTGGGCGCCGTCGCGAAGCAGCCGCAGGGCGATGTACATGCCGATCTTGGCCCGGCCGCCGGTCAGCAGGGCCGACTTCCCGGTCAGATCGACGCGGGCGTCACGGCGGTCGTGGTTGAAGGCGGCGCAGTCGGGACAGAGCTGGTGGTAGAAGGCGTCGACCTCGCGGTAGCGCTCCTTGCAGATGTAACAGGCCCGTGACTCCTTCAGGGTGCCGGCGATCGCGCCCCTGGCGGTCGAGACCAGCGGCAGGCCGTCGGTCTCGTCGTCGATCCGGCCGGGGGCGGCGGTGGCGGTGAGGGCGGTCACGGCGTTGTCGTGTTCGACCACCTCACGGCGCTTCGCGGACTTTCGCCTGCGCTTGACCGACTTGTACAGGCCGGCCGTCGCCTGCTGAACCTGCACCGAGTCCGGGTGGTCGACCGGCAGGCGGTCGATTTCGGAGATCAGCCTGAGGGCGGCCGCGAGTTCTGCCGGGTCGACCCGTTCCCCGGGGTCCACGCGAGGGCGGTTTCTCTGGTCGGTCATGAGGGGCGTGACCTTATGCCAGCGACCGGGCCGCGGGTAGGCTCCGTGGCATGCAGATAAAGCTCCACACAGTCATCGGAAGTGTCCGTCCCGGCCGGATCGGCCTGCCGGTCGGTCAATGGATTGACGGGCTGGCCCGCGAGGACGAACGGTTCGAAACGACCCTGGTTGACCTGGCCGAGGTGAACCTGCCCTTCCTCGACGAGCCCGAGATGCCGCACCTGGGCCGCTACACCCACGATCACACCAAGTCCTGGAGCGCCACGATCGACGCCGCTGACGCCTTCATCTTCGTCATGCCCGAGTACAACGGGGGGGTTTCACCGGCGCTGAAGAACGCGCTCGACTGCCTCAGCGCCGAGTGGAAGCACAAGCCGGTCGGGCTGGTCAGCTACGGCGGTATCTCCGGCGGTCAGCGCGGCGCCCAGATGCTGAAGACCACTCTGCTCCAGCTCAACCTGATGCCGGTCCCTGCTTCAGTGCCGATCCCGTTCGTCTCGAAGATGATCGGCGAGGACGGCAGCTTCGAGCCGACCCCGCCGATCGCGGCCGGCGCGCCCCGCATGCTCGACGGGATCGCCGAGTGGACCGGGGTCCTGCGCCCGCTCCGCGAGGCCTGACCCCGGACCGTCGGGTCGCCTTCCGGACTACTCGCCGCCGGCGACGGGCGGGGCGGTGGCGTCTTCGCCTTCCTGGCCGAGTCCTTCGCGGCTGATGTACTCCTCGACCAGCAGCAGGTTTTCCTGTGAGCGCTCGACCGCCTTGAGCAGGTCACCCATCAGGGCAACCTCCTCGACCTGCTCCTTGACGAACCACTGCATGAACTGTTCGGCTCCGTAGTCCCCGACCTCGCGGGCCAGGCCGACCAGGGCGAAGATCTGCTGGGAGACCTGCTCCTCCTGGGCAAGGGCCCGGCGGACCGGAGCGGCGGCATCCTCGAACTTGGTCTCCGGAGCGTCGACCCCGGGGATCTTAACCTCGGCGCCGGTGTCGAGCAGGAACTGGGTCATCATCATCGCGTGCTCGCGCTCCTCGAGCGCCTGGCGGTAGAAGAAGGCAGCCAGCCGGGGGAGGGTCTCGCTGTCGTAGTAGACCGCCATCGCGACGTAGCTCTGCGAGGCGGCGAACTCGTTCGCGATCTGCGCGTTCAGCTGGTCGGAGAAACTCTTCTTTTTCTTGGCCATGTCCGGACTCCTGTTTTCGAGTGTGGCGGGGTCATATGACCGTAGCGGAGGGGCCGTTTTAGGTCAGCCGTCCTGCCCGTTAGGCAACCCTGACCGGGCCGGCCCGGCAGGGGCTCAGTGGGGGATGCCGAAGCCGACGTCGGGCACCGGCATCGGGCTGGTCGGCAGGCCCGGCTCCGGCACCGCCGCGTTGTAGCCGCGCGGCGCGGTGTCGTTCGGGTTGTCGGGGTGAAAGAGCGCTCCGAGGTACTGGATCTGCTCGCGGCCCACGCCGAGCTCCCACTGACCGCCGCCGTAGGCTCCGATACCCTCGCGCCGGCAGTAGTCGTAGGCGTCGAAGGTTGACTCCAGCCCACCCATGCGCGACGGCTTGATGTTGATCACTTTCGGTTTGTGTTCGAGCGCCTCGATCTCGGCGACCGAGTGGATCGGCGCGTCCCAGGTGACCCGGTCCATATGCGGGGCGAGGATCTCCCTTGTCTGGTCGCTCAGGTCCGGGTCCTCGAGCCAGGCGTCGGGAAAGGCTTCGGCCAGTCGGCGGTAGAGCTCCGGGTCGGTTTCGATGTCGACGACGGTGCCCTTGTACTGACCCTTGAGGTCCAGCGTGTTGACCGCGCCGGTCGCCGCGAGTTCCGCGATCAGCTGCTCGTCCCAGTCGAGCGCCGGGTCGAGCTTGAACTTCAGCTCCGGGTAGATCTCGAGCTTGGCCCGGAGCGTGCCGATGTCGGAGCTGCCGTCTGCACCGCGCAGGCCCATCGAAGCGACGAAGTTCAGCGGGCGCAACTCCATCCCCAGGTAGCGCGACAGAGTGGTGTCGGCCTGCTTGAGCGCGAGGTCGAGCGCGGCCGACTCAAAGGCCCAGCGGCGGTACAGCCGGGAGACTTCGCGCTCGGGCGGGGTGGGGAAGAGGTCGAGCCCGCCGATCAGCTCGCAGAGCTCGCCGATCGTCCGCGGTCCGCTGAGGTCGTGGACCGGGCCGGCGTCCTGCAGCGCGATCGCATCGAGCCCTTCGTAGGTGATGTCTTCACCGTTGCCGACCAGCCCGTCGGCGCTGATCTGAATCACCGTGGTTAGGCGTTCGAACTCGGGCGAGGGCTGGATCGACAGGCCCTCGAAAGCGTAGGACTTGATCTGTACCGGAAGCCCGGCGATGCGCTCGTAGGTGCTCATCGCCTGACCCTAACCTGCCGGGGCTCCCCACCGGGATGGTTACTCTTGGCGCATGTCCGAACTCATCCACACCTGTTACCGCGTCCTCGACGTCGAACGCTCGGTCACTTTCTACGAGCAGCTCGGCATGAAGGAGCTCCGCCGGATGTCGATCCGCGACGAGGCGATCAACGTCTTCATGGGCTTCGAGGGCGACGGCCCGCGGCTCGAGCTGACCTTCAACTTCGATCAGAAGGAGCCGTACGAGATCGGCGACGGCTACGGCCACATCGCGTTCACGGTCGACGACATGGAGGGTTCGCTGAAGCGGCTCGCGACGATGGGCATCGAGCCCGAGCGCCCGCCCTACACGGTGCGTGAGGGCGGGTCGCTGCTCTGTTTCGTCCGCGACCCGGACGGCTACCGGGTCGAACTGATCGAGTCGAAGCCGGGCTGACCGGGTCCGCCTGGGCCGCGCTTATCCGAAGGCACCGCCCTGGAATATGCAGGCGTTGCCCGGACCGTACGGCCCATCGGCGAACACCGGACCGTTCTTGGCTCCGATTCCGGTCACCATCGAGATGGCCGGGCCACCGGGTGCAGCCATCATGCTTTCATCTTCGACGTAACTCGTGTTGGCTCCGGTAATGACTACGGTGTCGAGCTGACTATCGATTTCCAGAGTGTTCACGTTCAGGTAATCGGTAGCCACGGCGCCACCGGATAGATCGTCGGTTCCTTCCATGATCGAGGAGTCCCGGGTCGTCCGGACGAACAGCGCTCCTTCGAGTTCATCGAGGACCGTATCCCGGTAGCACTTTGCGTAGATGGTAAGTGGTCCCTTCCGGAACAGGACCTTCGCGGGTGCGGCGGACTGGGCTGCGTCAAGATCCGGACCGTCGGTGGCCTGAATCCGTATTCCGTTGAGCATCGTCCCGTAGTCGGCGATCTTGCGGGAATTGACCGCGTTGTTCCTGATCTTCCCCGTGGTGATGGCGTTGGCCTTGATCTTGGCCGTGGTCACCGCGTTCGCCTTGATCTGGTTGGTGCCGATCTTGTTCGCCGCATAGGCGGTACCGCCGAGAGCTATCGCCAGCGCCAGCAGGGCGACGGCCATTGAAGGTGTCGGAAACATGCGTCTGTGATTCATAAAACCCCCATCTTGAGTCGGCGCTCGAATCCGGACCCTGCCCGGATCGTCAAAGGGCTGACTGTCTTCCCCCAAACTAACCTCCACTGGAGTATCGAGTCAAGTCCGGACGACGAAAAACGGCGCCGGACCCGAGGGTCCGACACCGCTTTATCTCGCCGGGGCGGGGTCGGTCAACCGACCGGGCCCCGTGCCGGTCAGCCCTTGACCGTGATCGACGAGATGCCGATCACCAGACCACCGGCGAGATCGTTGATCCCGAAGGTGTCGTTGAGCAGGCCCGCCGCATCGTCGGAGAGCTTGACCGTCGTACCCGCGAGGGTCGCGGTGCCGTCCGGGTTGGACTGGAGCGGCTTCAGGGTCGAGCCGTCGAGGTTGAACAGCAGCGCGCCTTCGGCGGCAACCTTGCCGTTGACCGAAACGGTACCGGTCAGCTCTGAGGTTCCCGGATCGATCACGAAGTCGGTCAGCTCGACCTTGGTGTTGCCGGCGGTCAGGCTGAGGCCGCTGCCGTCATGCATGAGGTCGCCGGTTACGAACGGACGAACGTCTGACTTCGGGTCGTAGTAGGTGACGTTGCCACCGGTGATCGGGAACGCGGCGACTCCGGCCGGGCTGATCGTCGCCTTGCCAACCGGACCCGGGGTGACCTTGAGCTGGGTCAGAGCGTCAACAAATCCTGCGTCGAGAGTGACCTGGGTATCAACACCGGTCACGGGGTCGATCATCGCCACCGGTTCGGTGCTGACCGGGTTCGAGTCCTTGTCGTCACTGCTGCATGCCGATACGGCAAAAGTAAGCGCGAACATCGTCAGGACGGCGGCGCCTATGCGGGTAATGAGGGACTTGCGGGGCATTGTTTACTCCTTGTTCTCGTTTTCGGGGCGGAGCGGAAACTTCGGCTCCTGTTGCTGCTGCCTCTGTCTACGAGAGCCCGCGCTGATCGGATCAGTATTGGTGTGAGGGATCGGCTCGGTTTCGCCGACTTGTGTCGAAAAACCCCTTCGCAGAGCGCTTCGGGTCTACGGGGCGACCACGCGCAGAGTGGTCAGGTCGCGGTCGGCCGCCCCTCGCACGTAGCCACCGTGGTCGATCGAGTCGGCGATGAAGTCAAGCGTCTCGCCGGTCAGGATCTCCCCCGGCAGCACGTTGGGGATGCCGGGCGGATAGGTCGCCAGCGGTTCGGCCGAGATCCGGCCCTCGGCTTCGCGGAAGGGTACGACGTCCTGTTTGGCGAGGAAGGCGTCACGCGGGGTCATGGCGGTGTCGCCCCACGGCGGCGGCAGGGCGAACTCCGGCTTCTGCTTCGGCGGGCTGGCTTCGAGTTCCTCGACCGCGGTGATCAGCCCGTCGACCAGACGGCGGGCCCGGGCCGGGGTACCGGTGCCAAGGCCGAAGACCGCGACCGCGACGGTGTCGGATGCGAGTTCCAGGTTGACGTTGGAGAGCTCCCGGGCGAGGTGGGCGATCCGGTAGCCGCTCTCCCCGGTTCCGCGCACGTCGATGGTCAGGCGCAGCGGATCCCAGCCGACCACGCTCTCGTTTTCGAGCAGGCTGTGGTCGAGCACATCGAGTCCGTCGATCGTGCGCAGCTCGGCCCGGGTCTGGTGCAGGACCTGGATCGTCTCTTCGAGCATCTCGCGCCCGTCGATCGCAGCCTGGTGACGGGCCGCGTCGAGCGAGCCGCAGAGCAGCGAGTTGGGGCTGGTCGACTCGGTCATGCTGACGCAGCGGTCGATGATCTCGGCCTCGAACCGGCCGCCCTTGCCCAGGTGGAGCATCGCCGACTGGGTCAGGCTGCCGACGATCTTGTGGGTTGAGGAGATCACCAGGTCCGCTCCCGAGTCGAGCGCGTCACGCGGCAGTTCGGGGTGGAACTTCAGATGCGCCCCCCAGGCTTCATCGGCGACCAGAGGGATACCGCGCGCGTGGGCCACCTCGGCCAGTCCGGCGACATCTGCCGCAGCACCGAAGTAGGTCGGGGAGACGATCACTGCGGCCGACGCGTTCGGGCAGCGGTCGAGGGCCTCGGCCAGAGCGTCCGGCGTCAGGCAGTGTGCGATGCCGAGCTCGGGGTCGACCTCGGGCGCAGCGAAGGTCGGCTTCAGACCGGCCATGATCATCCCGTCGATCACCGAGGAGTGGACGTTTCGCTGGATCACGATCTCCGGGCCCATATGGGCGACGGCCATGCACATGACCTGATTGCCCTGCGAGGCACCGTTGACCAGAAACCAGGTCCGCTCGGCTCCCCAGGCCTCGGCGGCCAGCTGCTGGGCCTGCTGGAACGGGTTGTTCTCACCGACGTCGATGCCCTCGATCAGCGCCGGGATGTCGTCGGTCAGGCCGGTCTGACCGGCCAGCAGGTGCAGCATCGAGTCGGCGCCGATGCCGCCCTGGTGCCCGGGAACGTTGAACCGGCCGGGGTCGCTCTGGGCAAACTCGAGCAGGGCATCGACGTACGGGGTTTGATCCTGATTCAGCATTGGCCGAGCCTATTCTTACCCGGTCGGGTCCGCCGCCAACCTAGCCGTACGGATACCACCAGTCCTTGACTTCAATCACCGAGTCCATGTGAACGTGCTTGGCCTCGCGGAAAGCGTCGAGGCCTTCGGTGCCGAGTTCGCGGCCTATCCCTGAGTTCTTGAAGCCTCCGAAGGGGCCGGCGTCGTTGTCGGTCAGCGGGTCGTTGATCCACACCGAGCCGGCTCGGACCTCCTTCAGACAGCGGATCGCGGTTCGGAGGTCCCGCGTATAGATGTTGGCCCCGAGTCCGAAGTCGAGCCCGTTGGCCTTGGCGATCGCCTCGTCGAGCGATTTCACCGGGACGATCGGTGCGACCGGCCCGAAAGTCTCTTCGGTCAGCAGGTCGCAATCCTCCGGTACGCCGGTCAGCACGCAGGGCTCGAGGTAGTGACCGAGCTCCATGCCGGCCTTTCCACCACCGACCAGAAGCTCTGCACCGGCCGCGACCGCCGCCTCGACCTGGTCGAGCGCCTTTTTGCGCTGGGTGGCCGAGACCATCGGCCCGACGTCGGTCTTCGGATCGAGCGGATCACCGACGATCAGCGATCTCGTATGCGCGACGAAGGCCTCGACGTACTCGTCGTAGACGTCCTCCATCACGTAGAAGCGCTCCGATGACGTGCATACCTGGCCGGCGTTGAGGTAGGCCGCCCAGGCACCGCCGCGGGCCGCGACCTGAACGCCGTCGGAACCGATATCGGAGCAGACGATGAACGGGTCCTTGCCGCCCATCTCGAGGTTGACGCGCGCGTTCCGGGAGGCGCAGGCGATGCCAACCTTGCGACCGGTGGCGACCGATCCGGTGAAGGCGACGCAGTCGATCCCCGGGTGATCACTGATCCCGGCGCCCGTCTCCCCGGCTCCGGCGACCAGGTTGACTGTGCCGGCCGGCAGCTCGGCGAAAACGTCGGCCAGGGCCAGGGTGGAAAGCGGGGTCAGCTCGGAGGGCTTGCAGACTGCGGTGTTGCCGGCGGCAAGTGCCGGGGCGAGCTTCCAGCAGAGCAGGAGCAGCGGGAAGTTCCACGGCACGATGCAGCCGACTACGCCATGCGGCTCCTTGACTACAACCGCGAACTGGGTCGACTCGATCGGCGGGATCACCCGGCCGATCTCCGACCTCGCGACCTCGGCGTAGTAGTCGAAACAGGCCGCGCACCACTCGACCTCGTCGGCCGACTCGGTCAGCGGTCGGCCGATCTCGGTGGTCATGATCGCCGCGAGCTCTTCGCTGCGGGCGCGCAGCGCTTCGGCCACGTTGCGCAGCATCGGGGTCCGGTCGACTCCCGGCATCGCTGCCCACTGGACCGATGCCGCCCGGGCCGCCGCGACGGCGGCGTCCAGCTGCGTCGACGAGGCCGCTGCAACCGTGGCCACGATCTCTTCGGTGGCCGGGTTTTCCACCTCCAGACCGGCGCCCTCGCCCTCGACCATTTTTCCGCCAATCAGCAACCGCGTCTCGTATGACATGGCCCAAAAATAGAGCACCCTGCCCCCCGGCCCATTCTGGCCAACATCGGCCCCGGCAGTAGACGCGAAAGCTCTTCGGAATCAGCGGCTCGGCGCGACTGCCGCTGCAAGAGCGGACTAAGCGAAGCTGTAAGGAAGAAAGGTGGCGGGCGAGGGTCGCGGGAGGCAGGGGGTCCGCGCGACCCTCACCACGCCTGCGCGTCGGTAGCCAGGGAGGGATGCCGACGCGAACGCTTCCGGGGACTCAGCCACCGGAAGCGGGCTTGGAAAGATTTGAGTGTCTGGTCATGGAACCCCTGCGGGTGCCTGAAAACTGGCGGTACGTCCCTTCTCCCTTTTCCGTTCTCCCATTACTGCCAACGGACTACTGTTTGATCTTATACACCGATGCCCGCGCCGCGTCAACCGGATTGACCAGAAACACCCATTGCGGACGGTGTGTGAGAAGGACTACGGTCGGATTACGGCAAGAAGAGCAATCGCCCCGCGGCCCGCCCGAGGTTTGATGGTGACAAGGGCTACGGATTGCAGTAGGGGCAGCACTCCTGAGCGGCGGACTCGGTGCGCCGTTTCTGTTCGAGATGGTCACATCGACGGCTGGCGCAGGTCCAGGTGTCGATCGCGACGAGTCGGGTGGCCGTCCCGCAATGCCCGCAGGGGAGGCCGGCCTCCTGAGCAGTGACCCCCCATCCCGGCGCGCCGCATTCGGGGCAGCTCCGACTCAGACGGTCGGCCAGTTGGCCCGCGAGGTCGACAAGGGTGCTTTGGCGGGTGGGGTTGAGGTGCGCGCGAAGATCGGTCGCGATTACCGCAGAAGTCGCCGTCTCGAAACATCGGTCAAGTGCGGCGGTCAGGGCTGAGACGTCGCGGATCGCTGACGCCGTCGGCTCAAGCGAGTCGACCGGAGTGACGATCAGAGCGTGGTCGGGAAAGCCGACCCGGGCCAGGAAATCGGCGGGAGCAGAAGGGGATTCAACCACCGTCTGTGAATGGTTCGTCCTCGTCGTCAGCACCGACTCGGTGATCTCGAGTTCGCGCTCGATGTCGAGCATTACAACGATCTCCCTGTCCGAGGTCAGCAGAGGAATCGCGGGATGGGGAACAAAGGAGCCTTCGTTCCCCAATCCGATCGAGCAGTCGGTGAGCTCTACCGCGAGCCGAGCTTTTCGGGCAGCGGTCTCCCTGGCGCTCCGGGTCCGGGGAACGGTGCCGGTGAAGGTGCCGAGCTGGTCCGTGTCGTAGTGCGCGACCTCGAGATCGATCCCGGCTCGGTCCTGTAACGCAGGACCGAACTGGCGCTCCTTGCCGTGCTTGGTCGTGATCGCTGCCCGCCGACCGGCGAGCCAGGGGTGCCGACGGCTGGAAAGGGGCTCCATCAATCCGGTTCGGCACCGACCAGCGCGCCACGAGCGGCACTGCCCACCGATCGAGCGTACTTCGCGAGGACTCCGTTGCCGATCGCCGCCGCCGGCGCTGCCCAGCCTTCGCGTCGGGTGACGAGCACGTCTTCGGAGACCAGCAGATCCAGCCGACGGTCTTCAAGGCCGATCCGAATCCGGTCGCCCTCACGGACCAGTGCCAGAGGTCCTCCGATCGCGGCTTCGGGTGCGATGTGACCGACACAGATGCCGGTCGTCGCTCCGGAGAATCGCCCGTCCGTCAACAGTGCCACCTCGGCCCCCATGCCGCTTCCCCGGACTGCGGCCGTGACCGCCAGCATCTCCGGCATGCCGGGTCCGCCTCGAGGCCCCTCGCCGCGAATGACGATCACATCGCCCGGCAGGAGCCTGCCTTCCCTCACGTAAGTCATCGCCGGACCCTCCCCTTCGAAGACGCGGGCCTCGCCGACGAACTCCGCTGCCGTCACACCGGCCACTTTCACGACTGCACCTTCCGGCGCCATCGAGCCGTTCAGAATCTTCAGTCCGCCGTCGGCTCGAATCGGATCCGACAGAGGCCTGAGGACTTCTCCGTCAACCGCCGGCGGCTCTACCTCTTTCAGGTTCTCGGCCATCGTGCGACCTGTGACCGTCAGGCAGTCCCCGTGCAGCAGTCCGCCGGCAAGCAACTCGGCGAGCAGGACGGGCACCCCGCCGACCCGATCGAGATCGTTCATCACGAACCGGCCACCCGGACGGAGATCCGCGATGTAGGGCGCACGGAGAGCGATGCGGTCGAAGTCCTCGATTCTCAGATCGATATCTGCCTCATGGGCGATCGCCATCAGATGGATCACCGCATTGGTCGAGCCGCCAAGCGCCATGACCACGGTGATCGCGTTCTCGAAGGCCTCGCGGGTGAGGATGTCCCGGGGGCGGATGCCTTCGCGGAGCAGGTTCATCACCGCTCGTCCGCTTTCGTACGCGACGTGCTTGCGGCGGGGGTCAACGGCGGCGGGGGTCGCTGAGCCCGGCAGAGCCATCCCCAAAGCCTCGGCTTCGGCGGCGACGGTGTTCGCGGTGTACATGCCGGCACAGGAACCGATTCCGGGGCAGGCAACCCGTTCGAGCTGGGCCAGGCGCTCCGGGCTGAGTTCGCCGGCATCGACCGCACCAACAGCCTCGAAGACGTCCTGAACGGTTACGTCGCGGTCTTCGAAGCGGCCGGGCAGGCTGCTGCCGCCGTATACGAAAACCGTCGGAACGTTGACGCGAGCCGCGGCCATCAACATCGCCGGCAGGCTCTTGTCGCATCCGGCCAGCGTGACCAGACCGTCGAACCGCTGGGCCAGCATCATGCATTCGACCGAGTCCGCGATCAGGTCTCTGCTCGGCAATGAGGCACGCATCCCGTCGTGTCCCATTGAGATGCCGTCCGACACCGCGAGAGTTGAGAACCCCAGTGAAACTCCGCCGCGGTCACCGACTCCTCGTCTTACGTGTTCGGCCAGGGCTGCCAGACCCATATTGCATGGCGTGACATCGTTGGCCGCGGACGCGACGCCGACCTGGGCGCTGACCAGATCGTCGTCACTCAGACCGGTCGCTCGCAACATCGCCCGAGCGGGAGCACGCTCCATCCCGTCGGTTACCGATCGGCTCATGTGTCGCTGATCTGAAGCTGCCATCGACTGAATCATACGACAATCAAGTCAGGAAAGTTAGAACGCACATCGGATTCGATGGACGCGCCACAGCAGCGCGTGCCGTTTGGATCAGACGGTCAGCGCAGTGAGCACGATTCGCTCCTGCTCGCGGCCGTGCGCGACCGAGTAGCCCTCGCTCGGGCTGGCCCGCTCGGGGCGTCCGATGTAGCGGGGCTCGATGCCCTCGGGCATGATTTCCGGCAGGCGCCGCGCCATGACGCTCCAGGCGCCCATGTTCTTCGGCTCCTCCTGGACCCAGACAACCTCCTTGAGGTTGGGGTAGGACTCGATCAGGCTGGCCAGCTGGCCCTTGGGGAAGGGGTAGAGCAGTTCGACCCGGACGACGGCGACCTTCTCTGCGGCTTCACGGTTGCCGGACGAGTCGATGTCGAAGTAGACGCGACCGGAGCAGAGCACCAGGCGCTCGACCTTCGCCCGCCGCTCGCCGACGCTCGGGTCGTCGAGGATGAAGTGGAAGTGCTCGTCGGTCAGCTGCTTGAGGGTGGCCGCCGCCGCGGGCTGGCGCAGCTGGCCCTTGGGTGTGAAGACGACCATCGGCCGCGGCTTCTTGATCAGCGCCTGGCGGCGCAGCAGGTGGAAGTACTGGGCGGCGGTCGAGGGGTTGGCGATCCGCATGTTGCCTTCGGCGGCAAGCGAGAGGAAGCGCTCGATCCGGGCGCTCGAGTGCTCCGGGCCGGCGCCCTCGTGGCCGTGCGGCAGCAGCAGGGTCATGCGTGAGGTCAGGCCCCACTTCGATTCGCCCGAGGCGATAAAGCTGTCGACGATCACCTGTCCGGCATTGGCGAAGTCGCCGAACTGGGCCTCCCAAAGCACTAGCGAGTCAGGCTCGGACGAGGCGTAGCCGTACTCGAAGCCGAGGCAGGAGTTCTCCGAAAGCGGGCTGTTGTGGAGCTCGAACGGTGCCCGCGCGTCCTTTAGATGCTGGATCGGCGCGTACTTGAGGCCGGTCTTTTCGTCGTGCAGCACCAGGTGGCGCTGTGAGAAGGTGCCGCGCTCTGTGTCCTGACCGGTCAGCCTGATGTGGACGCCATCGGCCACCAGCGATGCGAAGGCGAGCGACTCGGCGTGGGCGAACTCGATGCCGCCGTTTTCCATCGCTTCGGTCCGGCGCCCCAGCGGCTTTCGCAGCTTGCGGTGGACCGTGAATGAAGCCGGCACTTCCAGCAGGGCCTCGTTCAGATCCTTCAGACGCTCCGCCTTGACCGCGGTCTGTACCGGCGGGCTGGCCGAGCGGTCGAGCTCGCCGGTGGCGGCCTGGGTCACGGTCGGGTCCTCGTAGACCCCCGAGTCCATCTTCTCCCGGAGCGATTTGAGGGTCGTCTTCAGCTCGGTGCGAAGCGATTCTGCGCTGGCGTCAACCTCCTGCCGCTCGACCACGCCCTTCTCGACCAGGTGCTCGGTGTAGAGCTCGGAGACCGGACTGTGAACCTTGATCGCTGCGGACATCAGCGGCTGGGTGTAGGCCGGTTCGTCGGTCTCGTTGTGGCCGAAGCGGCGGTATCCGATCACGTCGATGACGATGTCGCGGTTCCACTTCTCGCGGTACGCGACGGCCAGGCGCATCGCGTGGATGCAGCCCTCGACCTCGTCGGCGTTGACGTGGATGATCGGAACATTGAAGCCCTTGGCCATGTCGGCCGCATGCGGGGTGGAGCGGCCTTCCATCGGATCGGTGGTGAACCCGATCTGGTTGTTCTCGATGATGTGGACCGTGCCGCCGACCGAGTAACCGTCGAGGCTCTGCATGTTGAAAGTCTCGGCGACCACGCCCTGCCCGGGGAAAGCGGCGTCGCCGTGGAGGACGAGCGGCACCGCCCGCCTGGTGTCGAGCTCGATTTTCCCGCCGTCGATCTCGGCCTGGGAGAAGCGGGTCGCGCCGGCGATCACCGGGTTGACGAACTCAAGGTGGCTCGGGTTCGGGTAGAGGTGGACGTCGATCGTCTCGCCCTCGTGGTCCTCGAACGAGCCCTCGTGGCCGTAGTGGTACTTGACGTCGCCGGTGCCGCCGTGGGGGATCGCGGCAACCGCCTTGACGTCCTCGATCCGTTTCGAGCCTTCGAACTCGGCGAAGATCGATTCGG
>Ga0105046_10006227_pt1 | contig 18835 bp, 9 predicted proteins | sample MAT03_FD_78385 | JGI IMG/M metagenome (GOLD analysis project Ga0105046, IMG submission 78385) | Freshwater microbial communities from Lake Fryxell liftoff mats and glacier meltwater in Antarctica - MAT-03 (megahit assembly) | ecosystem: Environmental > Aquatic > Freshwater > Ice > Liftoff... | reverse complement strand
TTCTGGTGGCAGTAAAGCTGTGGTCCGACCCGATCCCTTCCCGAACTCGGCCGTCAAACGCAGCGTTGCCGATGGTAGTGCATGTATAGCTTGCGCGAGAGTAGGTAGCCGCCAGTTTATTTTCCCAAGGCCCCTGTTCACTCGGGGGCCTTTTTGTTGATGGGCCCGTCCGGGTGCGCATTGAGAACGAGGTCTTGTTGCAGCAGCATGGCTGTGCGCCCAGGCCCCATTCGAATCCGATGGATCAACCCTGACTCTAGATTCGGTCACGTTGGATACGTAGAGCCAGTTCCAGGCCGAGCCGGACCCATCGGGCACGGCTCTGTGTGTCTTGGGCACCTTGCTGACGAATGGCGTGCCGCGACGGTTCCGCTCATGAATACGGTGCCACTGACGCGGTTCGGGGTGTGGTAGCGGGTGCTTCTTCCTGTGCTGCAGGACATGCGTCGTTGGTGCAACCGCGGCCCCGGCGAGCCGGACTTTGTTTTGAGAGCCTCGAATTGACTCACCATGAAAACCCATCGACGAATAGTCGCGATCGCGCTGACTGGCGTCCTCATGTCGGGCGCCTTTGCTTCAGATCCGAAAACACCCATGCAGGAATCCCCTTCTCCCGCGTCCATCCTGGCTCCGATGCCGGAGGCGGTGACCAGCTTTGGCGCCGTTTCCCATGATGGCTGGTTGTATGTGATGGGCGGCCACAAGGGCGAGCGGCACGAGTATTCCGCGCCCATGGTTTCCGGAGCGTTTCATCGGCTAAAACTTTCGGAAGGTACGACCTGGGAGACGCTGCCGGCGGCGGAACCCGCTCAGGGTATGCCGCTGGCGGCTCACGGCCACTACGTCTACCGGATTGGTGGCATGGCGGCCCGCAACTCACCGGGCGAAAAGTCCGACCTGCATTCGAAGGATCTGGTCGCTCGATTCGACAGCCGCAAGGGAGTGTGGGAACCCATGCCTCCGATGCCCGAACCCCGGTCCAGTCACGACGCCGTGGTACTGGGCGATACGCTGTATGTGGGCGGAGGTTGGACACTTGCCGGGAGTTCGGGGAAGGGCGTTTGGCGTGATGCGTTGTTGGCGCTCAACCTCGCGGTGTCCTCGCCAAAATGGGAAGCCATCCCTCAGCCCTTTCGACGCCGTGCTTTGGCGATGACAGGGACCGGGGGCCGTCTCTACTGCCTGGGCGGCATCGATTCCGAAGGGAGCACCTCGTCCGAAGTCGACATTTACGAGGTGACTACCGGGAAATGGTCGAAGGGTCCGGAACTGCCTCCAGGGCCAATGAAGGGCTTCGGGTGTTCGGCGATCGCCCAGGGCGGAATCATCTATTTCAGCGGCATGAAAGGTGACGTGTGTCGCTTGGAGGCGGATGGGAGCGGATGGACGGTGGTTGGCAAGTTGGCGCATGCGCGTTTCTTTCACCGGCTTGTTCCGGCGGGTACGCGGCATTTGGTGGCCGCGGGTGGGGAGGATAGCGAGGGCAAGCGCCGGGATCTGGAGGTGTTCATTCCTGCGGGGCTGCAGGAGGTGGCGATAGGGGGTGGGCGATGAGATCCCTGGTGAAGGCGATCCTGCGGACGCGGGATGAGAAGGAACAGGAACTGACCGCAGACGCCGAAGGCTTTGTCCGATATGCCAGGACTCAGACGGGCATCCATTTCCTGAGGATCGCCCGGCCTCGGGAGCCGCTGGCAGGTTTCCATCTCGGGAAGGAATTCGACCAGACCAGCCACAACGCCTGTCTCACTCGGGATCAGCAATGAGGCGCGGGCACCTTTTCCGTCGCGCCCTGGGTTTGATCGCGGCCGGGGCTTGCTTGGCAGCCTTCACCCCGGGGCGTGCCGCGGACCGAGGCGATTTGTGGCCCGGTTTTCGGGGGCACGGTGATTCCTGTAACGACCTTGCCGCGGCCGTGGACATCACGCCTCCGAACTTGTCCGTGCTGAAGTCCGGCCGAGCGAAGGCGATTCGTTTCAGCACGTTAAATGCGATCTGTCGGGTGCTGGAATGTCAGCCCGGGGACCTGCTGGAGTTTCGGCCGGGCGACGTGCCGGCGGGCGAAGCGGATGCGGGCGAAGGATAGGCCATCAGCGCCCGAACGACATGGCCGTGGACGTCGGTGAGGCGGTAGTCGCGTCCTCCGTGGCGAAACGTCAGGCGTTCGTGGTCCATGCCGAGCAGATGCAGGAGCGTTGTATGGAAGTCGTGCACGTGGACCTGGTTCTCAGCGACGGTCGCTCCCAGTTCGTCGGTGCTTCCGTAGGCGATGCCGCCCTTGGCTCCGCCGCCGGCAAGCCACGATGAGAAACAGGCCTGTGATGACCGCGGCCTTTTTCGCCATCGGCGCCTGGGGTGCGCCCGAACTCGGTGGTCCAGACGACCAGGGTGTCGTCGAGCATGCCGCGCTGGCGGAGGTCCTTCAGAAGGCCGGCGATTGGTTGGTCGATATTCGTCGCGTGTTTGGCGTGTTCCGCCATGTCGCCGTGCTGATCCCAGTTGTGGCTGGAGGTGCCGTCGACGAGTTCGACGAAGCGGACACCACGTTCCACCAGGCGGCGGGCGACAAGGCAGGGCCACCCGAAGCCATCGGTCTGTCCCCGTTTCATCCCGTAGAGTTCAAGGGTGGCGTCGCTCTCCCGTGACAAATCGAAGACCTCGCGGGCATCCGTTTGCATGTGGAACGTGGTTTAGAAGGTGCGGATGCGGGCGGCGAGTTCGCTGTCGTGGTCGCGGGCGTCGAGGTGACGTCGATTGAGGGCGTCGGCGAGGCCGAGTTCGAGTTCCTGGACATCGGCAGGGTTGGTACGCCGCCCAGATTGGCGATGGGTTCCTTGCGTGGAACGACACGCACCCCCTGGTGGTCGGCCGGCAGGAAGTCGTTGTTGAAGATCAGAGTGCCGGCGTAGGGCGAGCCGGCGGAGATGGCGACGAACGAGGACTTCGCGGCGGTTGGTGCGTAGGGGTTTCATGGTCTCAGTCGAGGTAGACGAATTCGTTGAGCAGGAAAAAAGCTTGGAGCGGGGTGGTGCTGGTGAGGCGGAGGGCGGTGCTCGCGGCGGGATCGGCGCCGTCGAAGATGGCGAGGAAGGGATGGCGCTGGATGCGCTGGATCATCAGGTAAACGCTGCGACGCTTCGAATCGTAAACCGCGCGGAAAGGATTGTGCTGGGCCTTGGGGGCGTCGACGACCGCATAGGCGAGTGCGAAAGGTAGCCCTTGGTTGACGAGTGTCACCAAGTCGCGCTGCTTCTGTTCGAGCTCGATCCCTGTCCACGGGTACCGGGTGCTCTGGACTACGGCGAAGGTGTCGTCGAGGGCCTGTGAGGGACAAGGGGCCAAGGCGGGCGCGGACTCGAGCAGGGCGCTGACGACCCGCTCGATCTCTCAGTCACTCTTGGGAAAGGTCAGGGTGAACGTCGTGCCGTGACCGACCTCGCTGGCGACGGTGATGCGGCCGCCGACGGCCTCCGTCAGGGCTTTGACGATGGCCAGACCCAGACCCACTCCGCCTGACGCCCGATTGCGGGCGCTTTCCACGCGGTAGAAGCGATCGAAGATGTGCGGAAGATGCTCCGCGGCGATGCCTGGGCCGTCGTCGATGATCTGAAGGCGGAGGTCAGCAGCCCAGGGTTTAATCACGATCCGGACTATGTCGTCGGGTGACGAGTAGCGGACGGCGTTATCGACGAGGTTGAGAACGATGCGATGCAGGGAGGCGGGGTCGCCGAGGATCGTTGGTTCCGTATTGGGCGGGCATTCCACCACGATGCGGACATCCTTCTTCTCAGCGATCGGCATCAACTTGGCGCTGACTTCCTGGCACAGCGGCACCACAGGCACGGACGTTGGCGTGGGTGGCCTTTGATGGGCGTCGACCCGGGCCAGGGTGAGAAGTGCCTCGACGAGGTTGGAGAGGCGGATCACTTCCTCGAGATTGCTCACGAGCACGGCGCGGTACTTCTCGGGGCCGCGTTCCTTGCGGAGAGCGACTTGGACTTCGCCGCGCAGGATGGTGAGGGGAGTACGGAGCTCGTGGGCGGCGTCGGCGACGAAGCGTTGTTGGGCGGAGTGAAGACCGCGCAAGCGATCCATGAGGGTATTGAAGGCGAGCACCAACCGGCGAAGCTCCGAGTCGGACCGCGGGATATCGAGACTTTGCAGTCCGAGATCGCCATGGGCGATACGTTCGGCGCCGTCGGCGGCGGAGCCGAGCGAGCGGGTCCAGAGCCCGACCAAGAGGAAGGTCAGGACACCGGAGGCGAGGGCCAGACCGAGGGTACGGATGAACATGCTCGAGCCGAGCGAGGCGAGTCGGCGTTGGTCTTCTTCTTCCCAGAGTGCGGCAAGGCTCCAGTACCGGGGTGGGGAGGTGTGCCAGCGGGAGGTGCCGAGCGGAAACCAGGCGACCGCGAACCGACGGTTCTGCTCGTCCCGAACCCAGGCCGCGTGCGGCTCGAGCCAGGAAGCGGGATTGGTGAGGTGATCCGACGGGATGGAAACGTGGGGCAACGGGAAGGCCGGGGTGGTGTTAGTGGACAGGATGTGGCCATTGGCATCGAGGACGGCGAGGTGCACGCCGGCGGCACGATCGGCGAGGGCGGAACCGATGGAGGCTTGGAAATTTTCGGTAGAACCGTCGATCTGGATCCAGCGGCCGAAGCGGACGGTCTTGTCCTGGACGAGGGCGATGGCGTTGCGGGACGTCCACTCGGCGGTGACCTGGTGGTAGCGACCGGCGAACGAAAAAACGCTGAGGCCCACGACCGCGGTAACGCCGAGGGTGACCCACCAGCGGAGTTTGTTCATGCTTTGATGACGTAACCGACGCCGCGGACGGTGTGGAGCAGGCGCTGGGGAAAGTCGCGGTCCAGTTTCTGGCGGAGATGGTGGAGGGTGACGTCGATCACGTTGCTGGCGGGATCGAAGTCTTCGTCCCAGACGTGTTCGGCGAGGTCGGACCGGTTGACGACCTCGCTCTGGCGAAGGACCAGATACTCGAGGACGGCGAACTGTTTGCCGGAGATGTCCAGGGGGCGTTGCGCGCGGGTGACGCTGCGTGTGCGACGGTTCACGACGAGATCCGCGCATCGAAGTTCGTCCGGCACGAAGGCGACGGGCCGACGGAGCAGGGCGGTGATGCGGGCGAGCAGTTCGTCGAAGTCGAAGGGCTTCGCGAGGTAGTCATCGGCGCCACCGTGAAGGCCAGCGACGCGATCGGCGACAGCATCGCGGGCGGTGAGCATGAGAATGCGCGACAGGCAGCCGGCGTTTCGGAGCGTGGCGAGCACGGAGAAGCCGTCCTGCTTGGGCAGCATCACGTCCAGGAGGATGACATCGTAGGTCGTGTTAAGCGCGCGATAGATCCCTTCCTCGCCGTCGACGGCGACATCGACCGCGTACGCCTGTTCGCGCAGGCCTTCGACGATGAAGGCAGCGACCTTGGATTCGTCTTCAACGACCAGAATGCGCACGGAGATCGGATGACCGTTTTCCTGCGTCATTCTACCATTCCATTTCGCGCTGACGGAAGAACAGGGTTCTTTGGCTGGCCGGACCTGGGTCCGGGGCGGGCCCAACCGGGACGGCAAGGTAGCCGCGGGCGAGGTTTTCGGCGTCTAGTTCCAGGAGGCGCCAATGGACCAGGTCTTCGCTGATCTCGATGGGACCGGGCGTGGGGAGGCCAGGTTCCCAGGTCAGGACCCACTCGGCACCTGAAGGATTAGCCAGGCGGGGACTGGCGAGTCGTGATGGGTTGGACGGGTCGTCGCCAGGGCGTGGGCGAAAACCGAGCGGCGCCGGTCCGGGCACGGCGTCGGGGAGGACGCCGAGCACGGTTCCGCCCAGTCTTGGGAACGCGCGGACGCGGACGTTGCTGCGGTCCTGGCCGTCGCGCCGGCCCTGGTTGTCAAGGGTGGCACTGGAGGCAAGTCGGAGTTCGTCGTCGATGCGCACCACCGTGTTCACGGCGACGGTCATCTGGCTTTCGACGCGCAATGAGCCTTCGATCTCGAACGAGCCATCACGGAACGAGATGGAGCCGCCGGCGCCGGACGTGAGCGGGAACTCGCCCTGAATACGGGTTCCGTTTTTGAAGATGGCGGCCAGGGAGCCGAGGTCGATCGGGGTTTCGAGTTGGAGAACCGATTGGAACGATGGGAACCGGAGCGTGCCGGAACCCTCGAAGCGGGCGCCGCCGGACCAGGTGTTGGTTTCCGATCCGAATCGCAGTTCAGCGCCGCTCGTGATGCGAGTCAGGCCCGAAAAACGGGTGTCGCCTCTGAGGTCGACGATGCCGGCGTCGACGAGCAGTGCACCGCCGTTGTCGAGGACGACATTGATGTCGAGGGTACCGGTGCCGGATTTGCGCAGGGAACCCAGGATCTGGAGGCGTCCGCTGGGAGGGTTGCCCACGTTCCGGATCTGGCTCGCGCCCAGGAAGTCGTTGGTGACGCTGGCGGGAACCGTCCAAGTGCCTCCCACGAGGTAGAGACGGGAATCGTTGCTGAACTCGACATCGCCGAAGGCCTCGAACGTGGTGGCGAGGCGTTTGTCGCCGAAGCCATTGATGCGAATGGAGGCGGTGGGTTCGGTGCGAATGGAGCCTCGGCCTTCGATGAGGGCGGAGTTCCAGGCGAGCGACCGGGTGATGGCGAGGCGACTGCCGGCACCGAGCGTACCGTGGTCGAGCGTGACATCCCGCAAGCTGGTATCGGCTTCGAGGGTGACTGTCCCGCCGCGGAGCGTGGTGCGGGCGGTGTTGGTGAAGGGCGCGCGGATATGGACATCGCCCGAGGCGAACAGGAGATCGCCGCGACTTTCAAAGGCGCCGAGGACCTCGTGGCGCCCCCCGTTGAACTCGAGTGTGCCGTCGCCGCCGAGGGAACTGTCAGAGCTCTGGGTGAAGTCGTCTTCGAACTGAAGCCTTCCGCCGCCGGGCATGATGAGTCGGCTGAAGTTGGTGCCGGGTCCAAGTCGGAAGGTGATGGGGGTAAGTTGATGGGTGCCATGGAGCTCGACGGGCAATCCTGCGAACGAGACGTCATTGGTTCCGGTGCGGAGCAAGCCATCGTTGCGGAAGAGGTTGGTGGACGGGAACTGGCTGATGAATGTGGCGGCGCCGATGAGTGAGAGTTCACCGCGATTGAGCAAGGTGCCCCCGTCAAAGCGCAGGTAGGAATTGGGCTCAACCTCCATCCGTCCCCGATTGTCCAACGTGGTCGCCAGGAATCCGCTTTGCACACGACTTAGCGAGTTGGTGTCGAGGATGAGAGGCGCGCGGCCGGAGAGCGTGCCGCCGGGCCAGTCGAAAGTGTCCCGTACGGTGATGGTTTGGGATCCGGTCAGTTCACCCGCGCGCAGGCTCAGGGACTGGAATTCCTGGGATGTCTCGAAGGTCAGCGAGCCGTTGGATAAGGTCACATCGACGGGACGATCGAAGCTGTTGTGAACGGTCACGGTACCGCCGCTGACGGTGAAGCCGCCGCGAGGCTGAAGTTCGCCACGGACATCGTTGGTGCCGCCCGAAATTTCCACACTGCCCGCACCGCCAATCCACGAGGTGGCGGCGTGGGTCATTTCGGCTCCGAAGTCGACCTTGGTTCCGGCAGCGACGTCGATGCGTCCGGAGTTTTCGCCGACATTGTAGACATCCAGGGTTCCGCCGGTGATCTCCACCCGGCCGTGATTGCGAAGACCCACGCCGACCATCCATAGGGAGCCAGTGCCGGCCTTGGTCAGGGTGCCGCGGTTCTCGAAATTGCCGCCCGCGTAGGTGGAGTACCAGCGGAAGCTGGCGATGTCGGGAATTTCCACGGTGCCCCGGTTCAGGAAGTTGGCGCTTTCGAAATAGACGACGCAGTTGGTCTGGAGTCGGAGGTGGCCCGAGGACTCCAGCGTACGTTCCAGCAGGAGCGAGCTGGAGATCAAACCTTGGGCTCCCTCGGCTACCCGGAACGTGCCGGTACCCTCGAGTGTGCCACCTTGAGCGATCCACTGGCGGGTGACGGTGATGTCGCCGGGGCCTCCGAGGCTGCTATTGGCCTGGGTGAGGTGGGGCCAGGTCTGCTCAACATGGTTGGTCAGGGAGGTATTGTTCACGATCAAGCCGTGGTCGAAGTTGAGGCGACTGGCCACCACTCCTCGAGCGGAAGAAAAGCGGAGGCCGCCGGCCCCCAAGTTGGTGCTGCCGACGTCGAAGAGAATGGACCCGGATTCGATGGAGAGCTCACCCTCCTCGACGCGCAGGGTCCCCCGTTGATCCAGGTCGATGAAGTTGACCGTGCTTGTGTTGGTTCCCCGCTTGATCAGCTCGCCCTCATTGTCGAACCGCGACGCGCCTGCTCCCCAGCGCAGGTTTCCAGAATCAATCCACCAACGGCCGGAGGGGCGGTTCGATACCGTGATGCCTCCCAGAATGAGGGTGACGTTGGTGCTGACGCGGACCATTCCCGAATTCCGAACGGGGCGGGACAAGGTCGGGAATCGCGAGCCGACGCCTCCCAGGAAATCCAGGGTGCCGCCCGGACGGATGTCCAATAAGCCCGCCCCCTCGATCGTGGCGTTCTCGGAGGTCAATAGGCCGTCCACCTGAAGGACGCCCTGCCCGTTCAGGCGCGACGACGCGGTCATCCGAACCACGGCATTGGAGCGGACAGTGCTGGAGTCGTTGAGCGTGAGTGTGAACCCACCCAGTTCCAGAGATTGCCGACCGGAAGAGCCCCCCAGGGCCAGGGATTCCGTGAACGCCATGGTGTCGAGAGTGACCGTGTAGGTGCCGGGCAGGTCGATGACCGCGTTGGTGCCAATGCCCGGGAGTCCGGCGCTCCAGTTGGTGGGTTGGTTCCAACGCCCATCCTGAGCCCGAGCCCAACGGGTGAAGCGGGAGTTGGCGCGATCCTCGACGATCAGGCGAAGTTCGAGGTTGGTGGTGATCCAGGTCGAGGTGCGCCGGCCGGTGGCCGTGAAGCGCAGCCGGTACTCGCCAGCGTCCGAGAACGAGGGACGGATTAAGAGTTGGCGGCGGATGGGATTCGTGCCGGAAGCGCTGAAATCCGCAAAGTCGACAAAGGACGGTTTGGGGAACTCCGTGGAGAAGGCGAACGAGAGCGGAGCCAATCCGACCCCCGTCAGCACAACGGTGTTCGTTTGGCTCGTTCCTTCGGGGACGGAAAGGGTGACGGGACTGAGGGTCAAAGCCTCGCCAGCCACGCATGGCGCGAGGTCGTCACCATCGCGGATGCCGTCGCCATCAGAATCGAACACGAACGGATCGGGGCAACCACCCCGGCTGGTCTCGCGGCCGTCGATCAATCCATCGCCATCCGTGTCGGCCAGGAAAGGATCGGTGCCGCGTACGAATTCGGCGCGATGGTCGAGTTGGTCGAAGTCCCAATCGAGCTCCGCGTCGGTGGCGTCGAATGGGTTGAATCGGGTGACGCCGCTTTGCCAGCTGTGATCGGCTTCCCAGCCATTGGGCAGACCATCGTTGTCGTCATCGGCGTTGCGGCTGCGGATCTGGAGATCGACGACGGGCAGTTCGATGGGCGGACGTGCGCCGCCGGCATTGCGGGCGAGCAATCGGACCTGGGTGGCGTTGGTCGGGACGGTGACGCGGAATCCGCTGCCGAGGGCGAAGTAGGCCAATGGCTGTTCGACACCGTTGAGCAGGAGTTGCCAACCGTTGAAGGCGGGTTCGTGGTCGAGGTTTGCCAACAAGGTTTGGCCGGGCACAACGGGTTGGCCCTGGGTCACGTCGAGGCCGCCGTAGGTGGCGACGCGGAAGGTGGCTTCGAGACCCGAAGGGGGAATGTCACTTCCATCGGATTGTTGGGCGGCATTTCCGTTGGCGTCGGTGAGGCCCGGCAGGAGTCGAACGGTGACGCTGGCGCCGGGTGGAAGTGCCTGGCCCTCCCATTCAATGCCGACGCCGCTGGAGGAAATGCGGGAGACAAACGGAATCGCGATGCCGAGGGAGTTGGTTGCCTGCAGCAGGTTGGTATGGCCGGGCAGAGCGGCAAGAGACCTGTCGAAGTAGAAGTCGACGGAGGAAACCCAGGGCGAGAGCGCGTCGGTAGTGGGGATGAGCCAGCTTGCGCCCCGATCGACGGCGTAGGCGAAGCGCAGGCGCGGTCCGACCACGCCGCGGAGCGTGTAGGCGCGTTGCTGTTCGATTCGGTTACCGGCGGCGTCCTGGACCCGGACAGTCATTCGGATTTCGCCGCCTTCCAAGCCATTGGTGATCGAGAGACTGAGGGGCGCCTGTCGTTCGGCGTTGGGGGAAAGCGCGAGGTCTAGGCGGTTGGTAAACGACACAACCCCGGAAAGCTCGACGATGGCGATGGCGGAGGCGCTGTTGTCGCGGACCGTCAACCCGAGGACCAACGGTTGGCGGGGATCGAGGATGGAATGATCGATAGGCGCCTCCAGAGCGAGCGTTGGTGCAGTCGTGTCCAAGGTGGCGAAGCGGAGGTTCGCCTCGTCGGAAGTGGCGCCGGAATCGTCCAGAGCGATGACGCGGAACTCAATGTCTCCGCTGGCGACGAAGTCGGCGGGCAGTTCGAAGAGCAGGTTCGTCGCCGTGCCGTTCGGGAGATTGAAGATTTCGCGGGTCAATGACAAGGCGCCCCGGGCGGTGAGGCGAAGTGCGGCGACGGTGGCGTCGTCGCGTGCGGTGGCGGCGAAGCTGAATCGGCGACCGGTCTCCAAGGGTCCGGAGGGAGGTTCCAGACGGGTCAGGGTGAGGGTGGGGCGATCGTTGGGGCCGACGCGAAGTTCGAGCACAGCGACTTCGCCGGGATTGCCACCGATGTCCAAGCCGATCGCGGTGAGGCGCACGGTGCCGTTGGCGGGGAGGCGAACCGGCCATCGGTAGGTGGGGCCTTCGGTGGCGATGCCGACGTCGACGCCGTTGCGTGCGAAACGCACGACGGCGCCGGGTTCGGGACGTTCGAGTAGGGCTTCCAGGGTGACCGTGGCATTCGCGACAGGGCGTTGGCCCGGGGCGAGGCGGAGTGTGGTGATTCGAGGGCCCAGGGTGTCGAGCGTGTCGAAGCGGTTGGTGCGCGGCGGGGTGACGTTGCCGGACAAATCGGTGAGCCCGCGGAGTTCCACCTGATATCGGGTGTTAGGATCGAGACGGCGTTCGGGGACCCAGGCAACCAAGCGCTGGCTGGCGTTGAAGCCGGGTGTGCCAGGAATGGGACCGCCGGGACCACGGACCACGACTTGCAGGAGGTTGGTGCGGATGGGTTCGTCAAACTCAAAACGGATCGGGGCGTCGGGTTCGATCCCGGCGCCGTTGTGGGTGGGGAACTCGTTCACCACCCGAGGCGCTTCGTAGTCGCGTACCGTGAAACGGGTGCTGACGGTGGCGGGCAGGGGGCGTCCCGCGAGGTCTTCGGGTCCGATAGAGACCGGACTTCCGCCGGCGTCGACCTGATCCGCGCCGAGAATGAGCAGCGAGTAATTGCGGGCACTGCGGAGGTTGGCCTTGGGCGTGATGATCAGTTGGGAGTTGTGTCCGGCGGGGCCGTTCGTGGCGACGAAATCGATCTCGGTCATGTTGGTGCCCTGGGTCAATTGGAGCCCCTCGGTGCGAAGACTGCCCAGGTTCATGGATTCCGAGAACGTCACCGTGATCCGTGGACGCGGTTCGAGGTCGATGGCGCCGTCGACGGGTTGGATGTCGGTGATCCGGGGCGAGGTTTGATCGAGACGAAGGGTGCCGAGGTCGAGCACTTGCCCCTTGGTGGTGAGGTTCGTGGTGACGGCGACTCGGCCATCCAGGGCGGGTACATCGACGCGGACGAGGATGGGGGTGGTGATGGGAAGGCCGTTGGCACGGAAGGATCCCACGAAATCGGTGACGGCACGGGCGAATCCGGGCTGGCCGCTTTGGGTGGTGAAGAAGAAGGCGACCTCGGCGTCGTGCAGGTCGGCGCCGTTTTCTCGGAGGACGGTGCCGGTGAGCGATCCACTGGAACCGAGGTGAAGGTCGAGTTCGGTCTGTTCGCCGGCCTGGGTGAAGGTTCCGCCGGCGAAGGCGGCGAGAGCTCCGAGGGTGGCTTGAAGGCGCCACGGACCCAGGGCGAGGTCCTGCAAGGCGAAGGACCCATCGGCGGCGGTCACGGCTTCCCGGCGGGTTCCGGCCGAACCGCCGGATTCGAAGCTGAGGCTGATGGCGGCGTTGGCGGCCGGTTGATTGGCGGAATCCCGAACGACACCTGAAAGCATGGCCACACCAGAGAGCTGAAGCGTCAGGTGCTGGGTTTGGCCTGGACGGCTCAAGTGGAGTTCGCCTTGCGCGGAACTGTTGCGTTCTCCGACGCGATTCGAGCGGGCGGTCACCTGGGTGCGGCGCAATGGGATTTCCCGGAAACTGGCGAGGCCCGTTGCGTCCGTGTCCCCGATGAAAGGCCTATCGCCGTTGATCCTGACGGTGACGTTGGTGGCGGGGGTGACGCCGTCGGGTTCGAGAACGATGATTTCGGCAAAGCCAAGGCCTTCCACGGGCAGATCGACGCGCAGCGGTGAATTGGCTTGGGCAAGTTCGCCGGTAGCCCTGCCGGTCAGCCCGAGGGCAGGTTCCCGGGTGGTCAGGCGGAATGGGCCGACGGGAACATTAGAGAATCGAAATGCGCCCGAGGGATCGGTGGTCACTGAACGTTCGGGTGAATAAGTGTCCGGGCCCGCGTATTGGACGGAGGCTCCGGCGATGCCCTGGGTGCCGTCGCCTGACAGCACGGTTCCATGGATCTCCCCGAGAGGGCGTTCGACCAAGGTGACTCGGCGGATCTCCTGGGCGTGGTTGAGGCGCACTTCGGCGATGGCGAGACGCCCGGAGACCGGGTTGCGTGCGACGAGGACGTAGGAATCAACCGGGAGACCCACAATCTCGAAGGAGCCGTCGTTGGCCGTGGGCGCAGTGCCGTAGACGGGGCCGCCGGCTTGTTGGTACATGGCCATCACCTGGGCGCCGACGATCGGACGGCTGGAGCCATCTTCCACGAAGCGGCCGGCGATGGTGGCGACGGGTCCGAGGGTGACGATGAGCACGTTGGTGACGCCCCTGTCGACGCGGGTTCCTGAGCTGGCCAAGGATTTGTTGACGCCAGCGAGCCGTTCAACCGACACCTGCCAATCGCCTTCCCAAAGCCCGCCGAAGTGGGCCGCGCCGGCGTAGTCGGTGGTCAGGTCGGCCGAGTCGCCTGTCGGGAAGGCGACGCGCAGGAGCCGGATTTGGGCCCCGGGAGCGCGGGCTCCGAGGGCGTCGAGGACCTGCACCTGAAGATCACCTTTGCCGAGCAGGGTCACGGTGGCGAAGTTGGTGATTCCGCCCTGGATCCTGATCCACGACTGGCCGACGAGGGCGTTGTCGAGGTTGGTGGCCGTGATGGTGTAGTCGGAGGCTGGAAGCCTGATCTGGGTGTCGAAGAAACCGTTGGTGTCGGTGGAGATGACATAATCCGACGCGAAACTGATCGCGACATCGGCGCGAGTGACGGGGGATCCGTCGGGATTGACCACCACGCCGATGAGGCGGCCCGTGACATCGCGTTGGGGCGGGAACTTGACGATGACGTTGGTGAGATGGGGTTGCTGCGACGTCAGGAGGCCTTCGGCACGGGCCTCTCCGACGAGCAGGGGCGAACGGGCGACAACCGAGTAGGGGCCGATGAGGAATCCGCTCGCCGACCACAGCCCATTGTCGAGACCGCTCCGGAACCGCCCGAATTCCTTGAAAGCGGGGCCACCGGATTTATTCGGACCGAAAGCGCGGACGGTGACGTCGGCCCCAATGGGCACGTCCTGGTGATTGACGACGGTGCCTCGGAGGCTTGCGCCGGAGAGGTAGTTGATGTTGGCAACGACCGTCTGGCCATCGAAGTCGAGGGTGGCGTTGTTGAACCCCCAGGTGCCCGGGGTGAAATCCGTGGTGACCAGCCGGCCAAGGGAACCCTGGACGTAGAGGTTGGCGAGTTGTCCGACGAGCGCGGCGGCCTCGTCGGGACTTCCGCCGCTTCGAGCCTGACCGATGGCTTCCAGCGCCTCGGCGGCGAGTTCTTCGGCGCCCTTTTTCACAGGAGGCGCGGGTGCGCTGACGATGTAACTGCCGAGTCCGAAGCCATTGAATTCGTACTCCCCGTTGCTGTTGGCGTTGACCCAGAAGAAACCGCTGTCTGAGGGAATTGAGACACGGACGTTGGGTACTCGGTTGGTGCTGGAGCCGTCGAAGACGACGCCGCGGATGCGACCGAAGGCGTTGAGGCGGATCGTCACGTCATCGTTTCCAAGGGGAACGACGCTGAGTTGGTGGCTGCCCAAACGGGTCACGCCATCCTTGGAGTCGGGAGCGTCCACACCGGCAACGAGTGTCCGGGCCCCGAGGGGGACGCCGCTCAGTTCGAAACGGCCGTTGCTATCCGTCCGGACAACCCGATCGCCGCCGCCGACTTTGGCGTTGGGGGCAGGAGTCTCGTCCCAGTAGCGCACGATGCCCCGCAGGGTGGCGGTGGCTTCGAGAGCGAGCAGCAGGTTGGGTTCAGCGCCTTCGGCTACACGTGTGTTGAGGCGGATACCGCGACGGCGTCCATCAGCGGAGACTGCCACGACCGCCCAGTTGGTGGCGGGAATGCGGGGAAAGCGGAAGTACCCTTCCGGATCGGCCTGGGTGGATGCGATGAGCCCGGTGGCGAATGTTCCGCGGATCTCCTGGGCAACGTGCACCGTGGCGCCCGGGTGAGGGGTGCCGTCGGGCTCCACAACGAGGCCGCGGATGGCGCCAAAACGTTCCGGTTGGTCCGGAACGGTGAGGTCGAAGTTCCGGGTTTCGCCGGTGACGAGGAGTCGGTCGGCGACGATGCGGTAACGACCCTCCACGGTTTCGGCGTTCAGGCTGAATTCGCCGAGGGGAACACCGTGAAACGCAAAACTACCATCCGGTCCGGTGAAGACACCCCGGCCCAGTTCCCGGGAATCGGGGTCGGAGAACAGGTTGACGGCGGCGCCGGGGATGGGGGAGCCGTTGGAGGCGAGAACCCGACCCGTGACCGAGCCACGGCCGCGGAATCGAAGCGCGACGGCAATCTCGCTCCCGTCACGGCCGGAGCCCTGTGGGATCGTATCGTGGTAGACCGCCCGATCGAGACCTTCGGCGGCAACGATGGCTTGTCCGATCTCCCCAAGGTTGAACGCGCGCAGCATTGCATTGCGGGTGTCCGGATCGCGGGTGAGGTCCTCGATGCGGGTTCGATCGGCGCCGTTGGGTCCGACGGCTTCCAACAGGACGCCGAGCAGGGTTCGGGCGTCCTCGTCGGTCATGCGGCTCGTGTCAATGGCGGCGAGCGTGAACGGCACGTCGGCGAGGACGAAATCGAGGGTGAAGTAGCCGTTGTCGTCGGTGAAGACCTGCCCGGCGCGGAATTCGGAGGTAATGCATTTGTCCCCGATCCGATCCTCCATGGTCAGGGTGACCGGCACCCCTCCGACGGGATTGCCGTCGATGCCATAGACCCGGCCACGGAGGGAGGCGCCCTTCGCCGGCGTGGTGCGGACGGGATGGATGCCGGGGACCGAAGGATTGCCTCTGGGGTCGGGGAGGCTCGCCATGGACAATTCGTACTCACGCGGGCGCGCGGTGAAGCTTCCGATACCGCGATGAAGTTGCAACAGGCAGACCCGGCCGCCGGGCTGGAGCTTGACCGTGCGGGCGCCGTTGCACTCGGCGAATTGGTAGAGCTCCGCCGCTTCCGCGGTATTGGGCGACATGGGCTTGCTGAACAGCACGGCGAGAACGGTGCCCCAGTTGCCGTACTCGCGGATGGGACAGCGCATGTAGACACGATCGGAGATGACCGAGATGTCCTGGCGAACGGAGACGACCCGGGGCGCCTCTTCCTGCACCAGGTTGCGGGTGGGCGCGATGCGGGTGGTGTTGGTGCCGCGCTGAAGGATCAGGTCGTCTCCATCGACGGGGCGAAAGACGAGGGTGTCGCCAGCGCCGAGTTGGGTAATGGTCCATGCGAAGAGTTCGCCGGAGCCATCGGCGCCGATTTCTAGGAAGCCGATTTCAACGGACGCCATGGGGGTGGGCACGCGCCACGTGTAAACGAGGTTGGTGTCGGGGCGGGAGGCGAGCCAGGTGCCACGGGCGGCGCGATAGGCGAGGGATTGGGAAATGTCGCTGCGAGTGGCGGTGGTGCTGGATGGAGCCATGCCGCCCGCCGGGGCGCCTGCCTGGGTGGACAGGATTTCGACCGAGAGTCCGATTTCGGAGGTGTCGGTCGATGCGATCCACCAGGGCTGGCCCAGGCCTGCGAGACTGGGTGCAAGGGCGGCAAGACGTTGGGGGGCATTTCCGGTGTCGCGGGACTCCTGGAGATGGGCCATGGCCTCGCGCCATTCACGGCCGGCCTCGGTGACGCGGAGGAGCTGGTCGAAGCCGGGATCGAAGTCACGACCGCCCTGCCAGTCGAGAGCGAGATCCATGAAAACCCGGCGTGGGTCGTCGTCGTAACGGAGGCGCTGGCCTGCTTCGGCAAGCTGGATGACGCGTCGTTCAACCACGTGGGAAGTAAGTTTGCGAACCCCTTCGGGAAGACGTCCGGCGGTGGCGATGCTCAAGGCTTGGCCCAGCACGCGATTGGCAGCGGTGAACAGCTCGGAGGGCAAGGTGTTGACCCAGTCCGGGTAGCCGATGGAGTCGGGGCTAAGGGCAACCCCCCGTTCGTCCACGCCCATGAAGAGGTTCAGGCGACCCCGGACGCTGTCGTCGCTGGTGGTGAGATTGGAGAAGTAGACGCTGCCGGTGCGTTGGGAGCGGAGGCGGAAAGTGGCGGTGGCACTTTCACCGGGGGCGAGATTGCCGAGATCCACCTTCTCGTCGCTGAGCAGGACGACGCCGCTGAGAGCCAGCTTGTTGAGGGAGACGCTGACCAGATTGGCGAAGACGTCGCTGGTGTTCAGCAGGGTGACCGAGGCGTCATAAGGTTCGCCGGTGCGCACGGTCTGGGGGTGCGCGAAGGTCATGGAGAAATTTGCATTGCGAACGAGGACCGAGCCGACAGCGCGCCCGCGGACCCGGGTGACACCGGCGGCGAGGCCTTCAAGGTCGGCTTCGAGCTCAATGTCGAGCAGGTGCAGTCCTTCGCGCAGTCCTTCGACGAGGAACTCGGCGGAACCAGTCTCGCCGGGTTGCAGGCGGGTGATGTCGTCGGTGGTGCCGATCTGGTTGTCGGCGCCCGGCAAGACGACGGGCAGGTTGGTCTGGATGATTTTATCGGGGCCGATGCGTGCCATGCGAAGCGGGTCGTCGCCGGGTTGCTCGTAAGAACGGGAGGGGATGCCGTCGGCACCGGAGGGCAGGCGGATGCCGGCGCGGAGGTTGTTGACGGTGAGATGGGCGCCCGAGGGGGCAGCGTTCTCGGTGAACAATGGGACACTGAAGAACTGGTTGAGGAACGCGATGTTGCCTGGAATGACCAGAAGGCCGGAAATCGGGATACCGCCTTTCTCTTCGCCATCGCCGTCGAGGACCTGCTCGAAATTGATGGGGTTGATTTTGAAGTCCGGCATTTCGGCGGCGAACTCAGGTGGGATCTGGACGGAGCGGGCGAGTTCCTGATTGAGGCGCTCGAGTTCGACGGTGCGATCCTCGAGTTCGGCGGTGGGAATGAGCTCGGTGCTGAGTCTGGCCTTCGGCGACGCGACGGGCATGAAGACGCGGAAGGAACGGCCGCGGAGCACGAGCGTCACGTCGAACTCAACGACGCGGAAGTTGGATTGATCGATGGCGATGCCCTTGTCCCGGATTTCCTCGAGTGTGAGAGGACGGGAGGTGACGCGTGAAACGAGGACTTCGTCGAAGACATGAACCGGGATGCTCGAGGGGTTGGCTTGAAGGACGAGGTTGGTGCCACGGACAAGCTGGATGTCGTCGAGTTGGTAGTCGCCGGTGATTCGGAGGGGTGGGAGGAGGAGGGGTTCGCCGTACTCGGCGGTGAGTCGTTGGGCGGGGAAGGAGGGGCCACGCAGTGTGGCCTCGATGCGGGTGCCGGCGCCGGCGTCACCGATGGGGCCATCGACGGCGTTGCCGCCGGCGGCGAAGGCGACACGGATGGAACCGGGGACATTGCGGGGGACGGTGACCGATTCGGGAAAGGCACGAAGTTGGGCCCCGACGACGCGGTATTCGAGCGAGGCGAGGGGCTGGGCGGCAGGGGCGACGAGGGGGAGGAACGCCAGGAAGAGGAAGAGAAGCCGGTGGATGAGTGATGCCGGTTTTAGAGGTTGGAACGTGGGGAGGTTCGAGGGAAGAAGCGAGGCCCGGAGGGCCGAAAGAGCGGTAGCCCATGGCGTGAGCCATGGGTCGTTGCGGGAAAAGGATGAAACCCCGGAGGGGCGATACAGGCATGGGGTTCTGATCGCCCCTCCGGGGCTCAAGATCTTATCGATGACGAACCCATGGCTGACGCCATGGGCTAAGGTCTGGACGCCCCTTCCGGGGCTTGGGCACGGGACAACACAGCGGTTCGTGGTGAGACACGTTTTCGACAATTCGAACACATCGTGAGACCAAGAACCGGAGAGCCAGGGATGCCACGGGCGGCCCTCTCCCGGGGGGAGACGGAGAAAGTGCCCAGCGGTTCTCGAAGGGTGGAGCTGGAACGGGTCGAGACAGCTCGCAAGGAACGGGTTCTGGCATGGCGCCAAGCGGAATACGCGACTCCCTCTCCCCCCGGGAGAGGGTTGGGGTGAGGGACCCCGTTCAAACCCTCGCGACCTCTTGCTGTGCGAGTTCATGGGTAGGAACCACGGGCCCGAATCCGCGCATTGT